>BNJU01005589.1_pt1 | contig 329323 bp, 630 predicted proteins | sample 8539281 | NCBI WGS metagenome assembly BNJU01 (sample SAMD00202456, study PRJDB9452) | human saliva metagenome | isolation source: human saliva | place: Japan
TCAGTTACGTATTGTTCAAAGGCCCGGTCGACGACGGTAGCTGTATTGGTCCACGATGGTCCCATCGCGCAAGCATAAGGTAGCGGGATCACGAAACGTTCTTGGTCGTGCGGGGAATCGCCGTTGGTCAACTGGGTGAACTCCCTGCGGCTTTGGGCTTCGTCCAGGAGGCAGTGCCGATCTTCCCAGCTGCGGGCCACGTCTAGGGCCGTCTTTGGGCGGTCAGGTTCACGCATGCGCATCACGAACCTGCAGTTCTTTGTCGATCGTGTCGGGCATGGGGGACGGCGAATTCACATGTATGGGCCGCAATGTCCACCGTCCGGCGAGAGGCCGGTGGCCGCAGAGGCTTCATACACCACGCCCAAAGAGTAGATGTCGGATTGGGGTGGCCGGTCGCCTTGGGCCCGTTCCGGGGAGATGATGCTGGCCGTGCCCACCACCATGCCGCCGTCCTGGGTGATTCATTCCCTGGTTGGTGGATCGGGAGACCCGAAATCGGTGATCTTCACTTCGCCTCGTGGATAATCTTCATGACGTTGGCTGGCCGCCGTCGCGGTGGACACCCCGTGGCTGTGGGTCACGGAGCCCCTGGGCGGTCTGAGAGATCGGCAGGAGCCGGGTGGCTTGACGGGCCCCCGGCTTGTAGATGTCGGACAGGAGGGGCTGCGTATTCCATGATGATGTAGCTGATCCCGTCGTTCTCGTAACACTCGAACAAGGGTGGCGTAGATGTTGGGGTGAGCCAGATTGGCCGAATTATGCGCTTCGATGCGCAGGCGTTGCAGCTTGGAATCCTTCTTCGACAGGTCGCTGCGCAAGGCTCCTTTCGATGGCCACGGCCTATGCAGCAGCTCGACAAAGTCGTACCTTTTCCAGACTTCTGCCCATGCTTGGCCAGGCGTGCCGGTCCAGCCGGTAACGGCGGTGATCAGTTGTCCTCTCACAAAGTTTCTTATTTCAGGTAGGCCTCATCATCTGTTTGGCGACAGCTCCGGCGGATCGTGGGCGCGCCAAAATCGCCGTGCGTACTGGCGACCAGGAGCGGGAGATGGCGATCTTTGGGGTTGCCGGCCGGGCGAAAGCCGCCCACCCAGGCGTTGATGCCGGAGGAGTTGCTGACCCCACCTGGGCGGTCCCGTGGCCCTGGCGGCCGCCGGAGCATCCCGGGACGGCACAGGTTCGTAAAGCTCTTGGTGACGACCCCTGCATCATGAGCGGTCAAGGTGTCCGCGGTCTTGGTGCGGAGAAGCCTTCTGGACATGGTGGCGCGGAACTGTTCCGAAATGATGGACGTGGGTCGCTGAACGAATCTCGGTCCACCAGGGTGGGATGGAGCATGACGCCTTTTGTTGGCCACGGTGGCGGCGATCATGGCGCTGGAGCAGTTCCAGGGTGTCCCCCGACCGACGGAGGCGAGGGCCAGGCGGTCGTCGCCGCAGACGTCGGGAAGACTTCGCGGGACGGACCGCATGGGGGTGCCGCCTGTCCGGTGCCATCGATGGTGCATGGAGGATGCCAAGCTCCAGCTTTCTGGCCTCAGAGGCCACGTGCGTATGTCCTGCTCATGGCGACGGCCAGTCATGGGCAGGCCGTGTTGGAGGAATAAGCCAGGCGTCGGCCAGGGAGATCTTGCGCCCGACCCTGTCCGGGTTGAGGCGCTGATCAGTTTGGTCGAAGTGTTGGGCAGGGTGAAGGAGGAGCCGGCCGACCCGAGTCCATGGTATTTGCCGCTTTCCAGGCGGCGGCGGCCACGACGATCTTGAAGGTGGAGCCCAAGTGCGCAGCCGGGCGGCCTCGTTGATGAGATGGGGCTGGTGGACCCTGCGGCCAGGCGGTTCCAAGCCTCGCTGGCGCTTCCGTTGTGGCATGGCCAGGATAGTTGGGTTGTGGCTGTGCTCACCATGGCCAGGATGCGGCCGGTGGAAGGTTCGGATGGCCACGACGCGCGCGGACCGACTCACCTTGCAGGAGCTGGCAGGCCAGGTTCTGCAGCTGAGGCTGATGGCGTCTCCACGATGGCGGCTGGCCTGGGCTCGATCAGCCTGAGCCGGCCCAGCCAGAGGCTGCGTCATCCTGCCCAGCTGCTGGTCCTCGCTGGCTTCCACCGTACCGGGCCCTTTGGGTGACTGGAGAGAAGAAACCGGGTGATGCGTAGACCTCCCGCCGGGCACTGGCGTTGGTATTGGTAGGCGTCTTTGACCTTGGACCGACTGCCCAGGATTTGTCTCCTGTCCCCGGCTGGGGATGGGGCCATGGTCGGTCTCACCCATGGGAACCAGGAATACATGCTGAGCCGGTTGGAGAAGACCAGTCATGTGAGGTTGCTGGGATGCCTAGGATCACGATGAGGGTGATGATGATGTTGGAAAATCCGTGGTTTGAAGATTATTGTTCACCCGCTCTCACCTCCGTGAATTGGGTTCGTGGTCCTGTCCTGGCGATGCACCTTGCTCGCTTCCCGGCTTCTGCCTGCTCAACCTCCGCCTGTCTCGGCTGGGCCATTCCTGTGCTCGGGGCCTGTAGGGACCTGACGTAGTGGCGTGACCAAAGGCAGGCCCTGGGTGGTCGGCTGTCTCCGTGGCGTCGATGACCCGAGGGCCTCTGCGATTTGAGGTCCTCTCCTGCGGGAGCCCGCAAGGCTTCCTCCTGCCTCCTGCTCGCGCCTGCTGGGTCGTGCAGCCTGGAGGGCCGATTTAAGGCCAGCTTTTGGTGTCGGACATTTTGTCCCTGTGTTTAGGGCGTCGTTGGAGATGACCCGTGGACCAGGAAGATGAGGAGCATGATCATGGCTCGGCTGGATTCCGCGTTACGAAAGGCAAGGTTCGTGAAGCCGGTCATGGGGATGACTGCGGGCGATCTGACCACGATGAAAGACGGAAGGTCCATGCAAGTGAAGCTGACCCTGGTGTGGCGGAGATGAGCAGCCTGCTTGAAGCCGTCCTTGATCCGCATGGCGGTGACGATCCCGGCGCAGATGATGATCAGGTAAAGGTCAGAGATGCAGCCCAGCAGGCCGACCAGGCCCAGCTCCCCGCCCAAGGAGGAGGAGACAGCGGAGTTCGGCTGTGCTGCTGTATCCGTGGCCCAGCCGGTGCGCCAGACGCCTCGGCGGCCAGGCCGGCGATGCCGGTCACCAGCTGTTCGGATCCGGCCCGGTGCCCGTGGTAGATTGCCAACAGCGGGGTGGAGCCAGCCAGCATGCGGTTCTGCATTACGCCTCGAAAGCCTGCTGGCTATGAAGGCGGACAGGGCGAAAAAGATGAGGCATTGATGAGATCCAGTGGAATGGCTGGTGGCCACGTAAAGCAGCATGCAGACGAACATGGCGAAGAAAAGCAGGCGTGCCCTTCCAGGTCCTCTAGCGACCAGGACTCCCTCAGCGCAGGCGGCCCAGACCACCAGGATGGGGCCGAAGTCGCGCAGGCGAAAGTGCAGGCTCGTAGAACTTCTGCCTCCGCCGCCAATTGGTCCCTTATGCATGGTCGAAAGAGGCAGCCGGCGAAGAAGATGGCGATGAAAGCTTGAGACCTCGGCTGGCTGCACTGCGTGTGGAGCCGAAGCCGGATCCAGATGCGGGCTCCAAGTTGATGGTCTTGCCCAGGCTCCGGGAATCCAGGGGGAGAACATGAGCAGGAGTGCCGACGACCATGCTGGTGTAGGTGAATTTCTTTGGTGCAGGATCCGGGTAGTAGTTTTAGCGCAGGGCTGCGGCCAGGGAGGAGCAGAGGACCAGGCCGGGATCAGCCAGACGATCTGGTTCATCCTCGCCTGGTCGGCCTGCTGCCCAGTGAAGCGGTCTGTCGTCGACGCGGACGATCTCGGTTATCCTGGTCAGGGGCCAGCAAGAGGACGCAGAAGAAGATGATGCGAGGCGTGCTTTCTGCCCGATGGCTGCGACCGATCCAAGAGGCGATGATCACCAGCAGAGGAGGCCGAAGGCACCAGGTAGTTGTGGGGATGGTCCCTCGGTCCGCATGAACATCTGGAAGAGGCTCAAGCGCGGAGATGAGGGATGACGAAAAGCAGCCAGAAGAACTGTTTTGACTCGATTGACGATCATTTCAGCCTCCCATGACTTGTTTCGTTGACTTTGACGAAGGATCGCTTGCCGGAAGGCGAGGGGAGGGCGTCGTCTTACTGGTTGCCTTTGTTGGCCTTTCTGCTTCCTTTTTCGATCGCTTGATGTGGTCGAAAGCCGCCGCCAGGAATGCCACAGAAATCCCTCTTTCCAGTTGGTCCCGCCAGGCGGAAGGTGGTCGGACACCTGATGTCCGTCTTCTTCCACCCGACAGGCTGAAACCGAAGATGTTGGTGGGCACGCCCCGTAGATGGGACCACCCATCCGCTTCGCCCAGATAATAACGCTGTTGGAAACCACCGGTAGTTCTTGGCCCCCAAGGCGAAGGCGGCGATGAGAAGCAGGGTCCCCAAGGCCCGCTGATTCGGGTGACGACTCGGTTTATGGGCCTTCCGCCGCCTTTGCTGGCCTCCACCCTGACCGCTTCCTTGACCTGAGGGTCATGGGGGTCGTCGGATAGGAACCCGTTCGCCTTCTGGACCATGATTTCTGCCTGTTTCTGGACGGGCCCCTTCCTCGTGGGCGCTGTGGGAGGGTGATTTGCAGGACCTTATCCGCAGGGCTTCCTTTGACCCTTCCGTCTTTGGATTCGCGGCTTCCTGTTTCGCCGCACCGGACCCGCTGGAGATGAAAGAGGATGAAGAACCGGAATCGGCGTGAGGCCTGTGTGCCGGAAGGCCGCTCGCCCGGAAGCGATTTCATTCTCCCGCAAAGGAGGGCGATGGCCACCGGGGAATCGATGATGTCCGCTAGTGCTGGTGTTTGTGGCCGCCCTCCCAATAGGGGGACTTGGGGATCGGTGGCGTCTTCGCTGGCCGCCTGATGGGCCTCCACGATGGCTATGGTCATCGTTGTCGGTGCTGCCGGCCTTCAAAGCCAGTGGAGCACCCAGTTTTCTGCGCGCATTTGCAGGCGGTCCGGGGTCCCTCAGGAGACCCTGATGGTGGCGTCCTCCACGACCCCGCACAGGCCGTCGGAACAGAGCATCCACCGGTCGCCGGGCAGGCGGTGCGGATGGAGCATCAGGCCGGGGGTCGATGTCGAAATCGCCCAGGACCCGCACGACCACGTTGTGCTGGGAGCGGGCTGGGCCACCCGTGGGGTGGATCCGGCTTCCGGTATCCACCAGCGCCGCACTGTAGCTGCGGTCTCGGTGTCATGCTGAGTTTTCTCCTGCAAGAGGTAGGCCTGAGAGTCGCCGGCGCGCGCCAGGACCCAGAAACGTCGACCATTCTGCAAGGCCACTGACGCAGTCCCCATGCCGGCCAGCTTGCGTTCAGCGTTTCAGCCTGCCCACGACAGGCGTCAGTGTGGCGGGCGAGACGGAGGTGACCATCGCGTCCGCCATATGCCATTGCTGACGCCGTTACTCTTCTCGATGTGGGGCCAGGACCGCATGGCGATGGTGGAGGCCGTGTCGCCTCCCCGCGTGCCTGCGCACATGCGCACGGTCACCAGATGCTCGGCGAAGGAGGAGTCTTGAGTTGTCGCGCCGCACGTAGCCGATGTCGGATACGGTGCTGGAACCTCAGGATGAGGGGTAAACTGATGGCATGGGACGCTGGTCTCCTATCTCAACTCGGAAGGTCGTTCCGCCAATGCGGACGGGCACCCGGAGGAGGATGACCGGTTGAGTCATGCGCATGCCGCCCAGACCACGGTCCTGCGTGGGAGCCGAGGGTCTTCGATGGCCCATCGGCCGCCGGTGGGCCGACGTGGTGACCTCGCACGTGTGGAGAGGCGAATTCGCCTTTGAGGATGATTTGACGAAAGCAGTCGCCCGGCTGAGGGTGATCGGCTGGATTCCAGCGCATACGTGGAAACTCGAGAGGGACCCGTCGATGACGTGGAGGACGCTGGCCTCTGCGCACGGGGGCCGCCTGCTGGCAGCCGGGCGCCGCCGTCGTCCAGCTTTGGTGGACCGGGGCCCGATCTGGTCATGCACGTACGCTGTCACCGGCCGATCGTGGTGGGGCGGCCGGCGCGCTGTGTCCTGGCTGGCGTTGGAACCCGCTCTGCGGCAAGTGATTGGGGACGACTCTGATTCCGCCCGGCGCGTTTGCGCAGGGGCGCCGGACCTATCTGCAGCCACGTCCTTGCGCAGGGGACTGCATGGCCAGGAAGACGAATATCCACAAGAGGGATGAGGAACCGCACCATCAATCACGGCGAAGGTCAAATCGGTCACCGCGGCGGGCCTTGTGGGAGCTCTGTATCGCCCAAAGGCCCACTGCATGCACCTGGAGGAAGCCCAGAAGAGGATGCGGGTGCGGCCATACCGGTGATGGTGTTTCACCATCCAGCAGTGCAGCCGGCGCACCTGATGCCCTTCCACGAAAGTCCCGCTGGTGGACCCCATGTCGCGGGCTGGCGATCACCCTTTGTCGGTGATGTCGATCCCAGATGGTGACGGAGATGCCGTCAAGCCGATGACGATGTCGCAGTCACCTGCGGCCGATGAGTTTATCGTGTCGGCCGTCAGCAGGTACTGGCGCCTGTTGATTTAGAATCGCAACCTTGTTGTCGCTGTCGGTGGTCACCGGGCGGCGTCTGCACGGATCTGCTGGTCAGCTGGTGGGGTCGCCCTGGGCCAGGTCTGGGCGTCCTCCTCGAAGATGAGACCACGACCGATCCCACGAAGGTGCACGTTGGCTTTCATGTATTTGGTCAGATTGTTTCCACAGCTCGTTATTAGGTCTCTTGGACCCCCAATTCGTTCGATATGGTCGAAGTCGGGGGTGACAGTTTGGAACCGGTATTCATTGGGGCCACGGTCCTGTTCTCGCGCACGGCCATGGCCTGGGAGTCGATTTCCCGCGTTCCAAGGCGCTGGAAAGGTCTACCGGCTGCAGGTCCTTGAACCAAACTTGAGAATACGTCGCTGACGGCGCCTCCGATGCTTTTTCGAATTTGTCGAGAAAGCCTAACATAGTCCTTCCTGGTCGCACAGACGCACTGGTGCGCTGACCGCACTGGTCTGAACCCGTAGGGTCCGTTGAAAGATTGCCTGCTGACGGACGATAACCATGGCCTGACGACAAACTGCGCAAAGAAGGGTTCTGGGGACGCCTTGGTGGCGTTTCAGCGCCAATCGTCGGCTCAGCCAGGAGGTGACGGCCTTGAGGCCGCGGTCGACTGCCTTATCTGGGCAGGATCGAACAAACGTGGGAGGCGGCCATGTGAGCGCGTGGACAAGATCTGGCGTGATCTGTCAGGCCCCTGGAGGTCAGCCTGTGGAGTTTTCACCCAGCAGGCCATGGCCCAGAGTAGCCGTACGGGCAGCGCCTGCGCGACAAAGAGAATAAAAGAAGGTGAGACGGCCAGGCGCCGCCCGGCAGGTTCGCAAAATCGCGAGAAACCGGGTAAAATAGCCTCATGATCGACCCTTCCCTGGTTCCTTCATTGAAGTCGTCGGGGAGTGGGGAGGCGGTCGCCGCGAGCCTGCCGACGACCCCGCGCTCGCAGAGCCAACACGCCCGAGTGAGAAACTGCTCGTTTTCTTCCTCATTTGGTTATAGCCAGGACATCGACCGGTGATGGATCCCGGCAAAAGATAACCGAAATAGTAATCCACCGGCTCGGCCGGAAGCGATCAACATGAAAGCGATGCCCGATGACAAACTGCCGTCAAGGAAGCCGGTCAAGAGACCCATGGGATTCTAAATCCGTCATGGGATCCCCTTTGCACACCATCTATATGGAGAACGGTGATCAGCGTGGTGCCGTCTCCCGCAACAACCCGCCCCATCTGGTCCACTGGGGAGCCCCGTCCAACCCGGACACGCCGTCAACTCATGACGCCCTGCACCCCAGATGTCCGGGAATCCTGACAGACCCCTTCCCCAGCATCACGCCGGTCCGAGGCCTGGCCGGGCCGCGCTCCTGCTCTCAGGTCCGCCGCGCTGGGGTGGAGCTTCTGTAAGTTCTGGAGATGGTCAGTTTCACCACTGACCTGGAAGGGGAGACCGTGGACGGCCTGTCTGACCAGGCCTGCCCGACCGATGACGTGCACGAGATCCGTCTGCCCAGACAACCCCACCCACCCCCATCAGGCCTGGTCCCCTGGCAGGCTGTCGGCCAGGACAAAGGAGCAGGGCGTGGAGCTTGTCTGGGAGCTGAGGTTCGGATTCCGGCCTGGTCAGACAGAAGGCTGTCACGGTCAGGAATCTGGCCTCCGATTCGTCCTGTCCGTGCAGCAGATGTGGTGAGCTGTCTCTCGCCCGCGGTGGCCACCGAAGTCGCGACCACCACCGGCCATCATCTGCGCGAGCGGTCCCCAAAGGCAGAAGCTGACCAAAGGCCGGCGAGAAAAAATTGTGCCGGGTCGACCTGACCACGCCACCTTGCTCATGAGCGTGGGTACGGCCGGTTTCGGTTTCGAGGAAGGGATGTCTGGTCCGCCCATGGGCTGGCTGTCCGCAACAGCACCCCTGTCCGTGGATTCCACCCTTTCTCCCTGCCCTTGCTTGGCGGAGGCGAATTCCCTTCGGGGCGAAGCCGATCTGGACGAAGACGGGCTTACCACCCCTGGCTCATGCGTTGCTCTTACGGGTATGGCTCCCCAATCAGGTGGCCCAACGCTTCCATCACCTGCAACGCGAGCTGCACCCCAACCTGCGGGACCAAGCCCGCCCGGTCATCCTCAACACCTGGGAGGCCGTCTATTTCAATCATTCCTTCGAGGCCCCTCAAGGCCTTGGCCGACCAGCCAGGAACGTGGGGTGGAACGCCTGCAGGTGGATGACGGCTGGTTCTGGAGTTCCTGCCGCAGCGAGACCTCCGGCCTGGGGACTGGCAGGTCTCCTGGAGAGGTCTGGCCTCAGGGGCCTGGGGCCCCTGGCCGATTACGCATACCTGGGTATGGAGTCTGTCTCTGGTTCGAGCCGGAGATGGTCAACCCCAACTCCGAGGTGGCCAGGGCGCATCCTGACTGGATGCTGGGACCCACCACAGCCGCCTGGCCCTGAAGCTGACGATCTCCCAGGCGATCGATCTGACCAATGACGAAGTGCCTTCACATCTTCAAAGCTATGGACCCTCGGTCGGGGAAGTGGGATCGACCATCAAGGGGACCACAACAAGATGGTTACCGGAAGCCGTCTCCTGCAAATCGGGCTCCTGTCAACCACCGGCAGACCGGAAGTGGTTTCATGTTAGGCCCGGACGCCTTGAAGCTGAGGCATCCGGGTCTGGAGATCGAATCTCTGCAGCTCCGGAAGTGGCGGGCTGCGGATATGGGCATCTCACGCTGCGACCGCATCTGGGCCTCCTGGACTGCGTGGCTCCGGTGGAAAGGGCCAGCATCCAGCCCACACCTCCCTTCTGCCGCCCCGGAGATGATCGGCGAATAACATCGGGGCCTCCTGGCCCATACCACTATGTTCTGGGCCTCCTTGCAGATGTGTGGGCCGCCACGTCCTTTCTTTCGGCCATATATGGGGTGGAGGGGATCAACAAAGGTCGACAAACCAGCGGGCGGAGTTGACTCTGGATCGACGAGCACAAGAAGGCCCGGGTCAAGGTGGGAGGGGGTCCCTGGTCCGCCCGACGAACGACGAGGCCGGGCCGATTGACGTGCCGAGACCGAAGACCAGCTCGGCCAGCCTGCTTCCACCCAGGTGACCACCACGTCCCCAATCACTCCCGGTCCAGCTCAAGTCTGCCTGCCCGGCCTGGACCCTCCATGCTCTTACCGGATCCGTCCCCTCAAGCCCTGGTGAAGACCTGACTGGCATCGGCAACGCCACAGAGCCTCTGTGGCTGGTGGACTGCGCGGGCGTGGTCCTGGATGCCCGGTCCTTGATGAATTTCGGGGTCCGCCAGCTTTACCTGGCCCAGGCCGTCATCTTCACCGTCGAACGTGTTCGACCGGCGCCTATCTGGTTGACTGGCCGCAGGCCTGGACCTGGCGATCGGCCGGCCGCTTTCTCCGCCGTCTGGCGGCTCAGCCTGCCCGGCCGTTTGATCACCGATTGGGAGATTCACCGGCGGCCCCGCTCAGGGACCAACAGCGTCTCCATTCGTTCTGCAGGATCTCGTTTACTTTCCCTGCTCCGGCTGTGCCGGTAGTGGTGATACCGTTTCTGATGGATTCTAGGGAGGTCAGGTCAGCTGGGCCGATTCTCTCGATCAGATTTTCAGGCATGACCAGGTTGGCTATGGCGATGAAGGCGCCCGTGACGCAGGTCAGGTCTCATCAGCTGCCGGGCGACGTTGGGTGGCGTCCAGGTCGCGCTTTGAAGCTGTCGAAGGTCTCGGCTCCCGCATGAGGCTGGTGCGTGGCTGACGGCCGCGGAGGTGGTGTTGTCGGCATTGGGAGCAGCTCAGGTCGGCTTAAGTGTAACAGGTGGGTCCTTCCGGTCCACCAGGATGCTGGCTGGCCAGGCCGGTAGCTTTTGTCCGGATATTAGTCTGACCTCCCGCCCGTTCTCGCACAAGGAGTAGCTGATTCCCAGGCCGATGAGGAGTCATATGGCGAAACGGTCTACGTTTCGTCTCGCCCCGAACCAGGATTCGTAGATCAGGAGGGAATCCAGGTCGTTGAAGATGCGCTTCGCCGTCGGTATCTGGCAGGCTTTGGAGATCATGTCGGCCAGGTTGACGGCCCCGTCTCCACTGAAGGAAGGGGGCTGGCGGTGACGGAAAGCGTTGCTCGAGGTCACGTGCCCACCTCCGGACGGTCACCCTCGATGGCGCTGGGCAGTGCGGCCCTGCCGTTTGACCGTGTACAGGATCCGTCTGGCTCGTCGGCGACATGGTCTGGGTGACCATGCGTCGGGCCTGTTGTCCACGTAATGCGTGGGTGATGTGGGGCCAGGGCTCAAGCATGGCGTTGGTCAGGACCAGGACGCGATTCGTGTGTCCGCACGCTGACCCCTGATGCAGGTGCGGGCTGCGGCATTGATGCTCAAGCAGTGGTCTGGGGCCGCGCTGGCCGGGTTCTTCAGGCCGCTGGGCTCCTCCCGCCTTCCTCTGGAGGATCCTCGGCTTGATGAGACTGTTGGTGATCTTGGACAGGGTCCCCTGGGAGAGGCGGTGGTGACGGCCAGCTGGGGAGCGCCAGCCGTGCTTCATGGATATCGGTAACGATGGCATGCGTGTTTTCCGACCGATTAAACCATAAAGGGATGCGGCGGACGGAGAAAAATAGTTTCCACGAAACCAAATTACCACTGGTTTACTTTCTTAGGCCAGCAAAACATGCCGCTAAATCGAATATAAAGGTCATTATACTGGAAGGGATAAAGGTTGAGTCTTCCGCCGGTGAGGCAGCCGGTGATTGGACCGGAGAGCTGATCAAAGGAGTCATGATGAGAAATGGCACCCTGACAGTGAAGAAACATTCGGGGAAAACTGGTCGCCCTGGTCGCGCTGACCGCCCTGGCGGGCGCTTTGGCTGCCTGCGGCACGTCCACCTCGCGGACCGTCACCTGGATTTCTTCCAGTTTAAGGCGGAGGCCGCGTCCTGGTCTGGCCTGCGAAGTCGCGTGAATTCGAGAAACCGCATCCGAACATCACAATCAACATCAACAACACGGCCAACGCCCAGACCGATATGCGCACCCGCTCTGGTCAAAGGTCTGCGTCCCTGACGTCGTCTACCCCTCAACGGCGACATTTCCTATGGCATAAGCTCTGCCTTTCCGGGGTCTACCACACTGGGAAGGCGACCCCATCACTCAAAGAAACTCAACCGCATGCGTTGAACATCTCCCGCAGCCTGGTGCAGACCACCGACGCCTCCAAGAAGAAGCTTTACGCCCTTCCTTACGCGGGCAACGCCTTTGTCACATCATCAACGTGGACCTGTGGAAGGCCGGCCCTGACCCTCCAACCCGCCTCAGACCTGGGATTCCTTCCTGCCGCCTTGAAGAAGCTCAAGGCCGCCGGCATCACCCCGGTCGAGGCCTCCGGGGCCGGCACCTGGACCCTTCAGGCCCCCTGGCTCACTCCTGGCCGGGAATCTCATGAGTCCTGATGCAAGCACATCGGACCTGAAGAAGGCAGGACCAGCTTCAGCAAGATTCCGGACGGACGTCGCCCGAAAGAGGCACCAGCTCCACACCTACGCCCAGCCCACCAGCGTTGGCATCACCCATCAGCAGGCCACCCGTGACTCTCGCCAAAGGCAAGGCCGGCATCCTGCGCTACAATTTACGCCATCCCGCAAGCGACTTCGGTCAACAAGAAGATCAACCTGCGCTTCGCCAACACTTTGCCCGCCACCAACGACGCCAAGGCCCAGCAGGACCGCCGGCGATGACGTGCTCATCACTGCATGGGGGCCATCACCAAGCATGAGTAGCGAAGCCCGCATGTTCACCGAGTTCTCCCGAGCGAGAAGAACGTAGCCGAACACGCCGCCAAGGCCCAATACGCCTTCACTCGGAAGGAACACTCGAGGCCGGCTGCAAGGAGAGATCGCCTCCGTCCTGCGCCCTTCTTCGCTACGTCCGCGCATCGTGGACCTGCGATCACTCGGATTCCTCTCATCCATCACCTGGCCGGCTTCCTGCAGACCCCAGTCTCCACGGGCAACACCAAGCGGTTCACCGATTCCGATGCAGACTGAATGATGCTAAGGTGCAAAGCCAGAACTTCGCGTAGGAGAGATAAGGCAACTGACATCCGCCATCATCGTCCCCGCGCCGGGTCTCCCAGGCCCAGCGCGCCGAAGAAACTCAAGTTCGACCGCACCTATTACTGGATGACGGTCCCCGCGGCGATTATCTTCGCCTTTTCCCTACCTGCTTCGTGCAGGGCATCCTTTGCGCCCTTCACTAATCCCAAGGCTTCGGCCCTATAAGTGGATCGGTTTCAAGAAACTCACGGGCGCTTTTCTCCAGGACAGCCGCGTCTGGCATGCTTATGGATTCTCCATCTTCATCGCCGTCGTCTGCTCGATCCCGATCAACCCTGGATCGCCATGTTCGGCATGGTCTTGCTCAACTCCCGGCATCGCCTTCAAGAACGCCTTCCGCCATCTTCTTCATCCCCACACCCGGCCGTTTTGGTCATCGGCTGCACGTCTTCGGGCACATCTTCATGGTGCCCCCTGCCTGCCTTGGGTCAGGCCTTGCACATCGGATGGCTGAGCGAGTCCATGATCACCAACGCCCGTTGGCTTTCGTCTCATCGCTCCTGAGCAGTCTGGCAGTCCGTGTGGCTTAAGCAACACCCTGCCTCATTTAGCCGGTCTGCAGACCATCGACCAGGAGTAGTTCACGAGGCCGCTGAGATCGACGGGGCCAACGCTCGGCAGCTTTCTGGCAGATCACCTTCTTGTTGGACCTTTCGTGACCATCAACGCCGTCCCTCTCCCTGAAGAACACTCTGGGCCTTCTCGACCAGACCGTCGCGGACCGGCGGCGGCCCTGATCTGGCCACACCGAGACGGTCTCCTGCACCTGACTTACAACAATCTGGTCTTCCTACCGGCGGTGAGTACGCTTCACCAGACCGCGTGACGGTCATCTACTTCATCCCTCTGGCCATCATCGCCTCTATCCAATTGAAGTTCTTCTCTAAGAGGGAGCAGATCTGATGAGTGAGGACGTCACAGAAAAGAAACCAAGCAAGAGCCCGGTCGGCTCCATGGGCCGTCGTCACAACGGGCTTAGCCAAGCGCTACCGATGCCGAGCATGAGAAGATCAAGCTCTCCCGAGCAGAACCGGGTCAGCTGGCTCTTGACCATCCTGCCGCCATCTTCCCCTGACCATCCTGGTCCCGCGCTTCGCCATCGTGTCCTCCTTGAAGACAACGCCAGCATCGGCGGATTCGAGCTGCCGACCAAGTGGAACTGGGGGCAACCACGCCCAGGCCTGGAACATGGTCAACTGCGCGCGCCGCTGACCACCCTGATCATCACCGTCTTCGCGACCGTGCTGACCCTCCCGTCCAACACCTTCGTGGCCTCACGCCATCGCCCGTAATATGGACCGTCCTTTCTTCAGGTTCTCTATTACTTCTTCGTGGCGGCCATGTTCTGTGCCCTTCACCGTAATCATGCTTCCTCTGGCCCGCCAGATGGGCATGCTCCACCTGGATAATCAGCTGGGTCTGATCATCCTTTACACGGTTTTTGGGCCTGGGCACCAACTCTTCATCGGGATCGGCTTCATCCGGTCCATCCCCATCTCCCTGGAGGAGGCCGCCCGCATGGACGGCGCTTCCACCTGGCGCGTCTTCTGGACCATCATCTTCCCTTGATGGGCCCCATCAACGCCACCATCGCCATCATGACCGTGCTCTCTGGGTCTGGAACGACTTCATGCTGCCTTTGATCATCCTGACCAACCAGCAGGACTCCACCATCCAGCTCTCCCAGTACGTCTTCTCCTCCCAGTTCGCCACCAACTGCCCGGTCGCCTTCGCCTCCTCACCATGGCTATGGCCCGCGGTGCTGATCGTTTCATCTTCGCTCAGCGTTGGGTCGTATCCGGAGTCATGCGAGGCGCGCGGCGAGTAGGGCAAAGTCATGTACGGCTTGAACATAAGCGCTAGCATAAGCCGGTCCGGATTGGATATCAGGGACGTCCTTCGGGGCGTCCCCTTTCCTTTCCCGCTATCATGGGAAGATAAGCGATAGAACGTTTCAAAGGAGAAAAATGACAGATTTCAACTGCGTCCCCGGACCAGGTGCGCACCAACGCCCTGTGGCGCTGGCCGCGCCCTTCCGGGCATCTTCGACGCCTCTGGTGGGTCCTCCGGCGCAAAGCAACCGCAACCCCTGGTGAGCCAACGCCGTGGTCTATCAGATCTACCCCCGCTCCTTCCAGACACCAATGGGGACGGCTGCGGGACCTGCCCGCATCACCTCTGGTGTGGATTATCTGGCTGACCTGGGGTGGATGTCCTCTGGCTTTCCCCGGTCTACAAGTCCCCCAGGACGACAGCCCGGCTATGACATCTCCGATCACCAGGACATCGACCCCATGTTCAGGACCTGTCCGATATGGATCGTTTTGCTGGCGAAGCCCATCAACGGGGCTGAAAGCGGTCATGGACCTGGTGGTCAACCAGCCCGTCCGATGAGACACCTGGTTCGAGGCCTCTCGCGACCCGCGAAGACCCCCATGCCGACTGGGCATTGGTGGCGGCCGGCCAGAGGAGGCATGAGCCCGCGCACCCGGGGCGGAGCCCAACAGTTGGGGTCCTACTTCGGCGGCTCGGCTTGGGAGTATGACCCCCAGCGGGGCGAATACTACTTCCATCAGTTCTCCAAGAAGCAGCCGGATTTGAACTGGGAGAACCCGCGGATGCGGCAGGCCGTGTACGCCATGATGAATTGGTGGCTGGACCGATCGATGGCTTCCGCATCGGACGTGATCACCCTCATCTCCAGCATGTGGACGCGGATGGGGAGCTGCCGGGTCCGGTCGCTCCACCGATGTCCGCGGGGCCGGTCGGCCCGGAGGGTTATTCCAACCCGGGGCCGCTGTGTCAGGACGGCCCTCGGCTGGATGAGTTCCTGCAAGAGATGCACCGCGAGGTTTTCGACGGCCGCCATGGTTACATGACGTAGGCGAGAGCCCTGCATCAGCCCGGTCCGGGACGAGTTCATCACCAATCCGGCCAACCGCGAGCTGGACATGCTGTTCCTGTTCGAGCACACGGACACAGACCATGGCCCGGGAAGCAAGTGGGATGTGGTCTTGGAAGTGACCGACCTCAAGAAGACCTTGGCCGTCATCCAGCGCGGGCTGTGGCCCTCAGGCCGGCTGGGCCAGCCTATTCTTCGACAACCATGACCAGCCCCGGTCCGTCTCCCTGTTGGGGATACCTGCTTTCGAGCCGGCTGCGGGTCCTGTCCGCCAAGGCCCTGGCCTTGCTCCCTGCATATGCACCGGGGGACCCCTATATTTACCAGGGAGGAACTGGGCATGACCAACGCCGGTTTCACCCGCCCGGACATGCACTGGGACCTGGAATCCATCAATCTTTACCATCAGCGGGTGGACCAGGCGGGGTCGTCGCGGCGAGGATGCTGGCCGGCTTGGCCGCCCATGAGCAGGGACACCCTCACTTGATGCAGTAGGATGACGGCAAGCATGCGGGTTTCACTGCTGAATCACGCCCCGCGAGCAGGGATCTCCGTCAATCCCAATAAAGACCAAATCAATGCGGCCAGCCAGGTGCGCGATCCCGATTCCGTCTTCTCCTTCTACCAGCGGCTCGTCGAGCTCCGCCACAGTGACGTTCTGGTGTCCGCAGGGGAATGGGACCTGCTGGATCCGGAGGACGAACAGGTGTACGCTTTCACTGCAGCCTGCCCGTGGAGCAGGCGGCGAGGAATCAAAGAGGCCGAAGGGCATAGCTCCTGGTCGTCGTCAGCGCCTCTTCCCGGTCGGCGAAGGTCCTGGCTCAAACGCGGGCCCTGCTGGGGAGGCCACGCTGGAGCTGACCAGATCCTCCTGTCCCGCTTACAAGGAGGAGATGACGGCCTCCCTGCTCATCGGCAAGCTGTCCTCGTGGAGGCCTCGTCTATCGGCATAGTAACATTATTTATACTTATTTACAGATGAGTTATATATAAACCGCCTGATCAGGCCGGACTGCGAAATCGGTGACGACCATAGTTGAGTCAAGCTTCTTCCCCAGTCGCATGCAGGGGATGGTCTTCTCCATCTCTCGGTTTTCAGATCGACGATGTGTATGGTGAGGTCTCGTTCGGGGAGTCTGCGTCCTCTTCCAAGATAGCGCACGATCATCACTGAAACGCGAGGTGATACTGGGAGGACCTTCCTCGTCTTTTCCTTCATGCTCAAATCTGCGTTCCACGATGGTTGTGGTTCCTGTCCTATGTCTGTTTTCAGGGAGACGGCTATCGCCATGCACGGCCAGTTGAGGAAGCGTCCGCGCAAGGAAAGAGGCACTAGGCGCGAGTAGATGAATTTTCGCATAGGGCGAGGCAAAGGCTGTTTTATTCGGGTTCAGCAGGGGAGTTTCCACCGCCGATGGCGGGTATCGATGATTTCCACCGTCTGGGGGATTCCCGCCGGTCTCATCTTTCTGTTTCACTCTCAGCAGACTTTCGCTCTCTTTTCCTCCCAATGGTTTGACCTCGCTTGCAAAATCGGATGGGAACTCAGAAGCCGGCCTCATCTCCGAGCATGAGGCGTTGGTGACCGACGCCAGCCTCACTGAGAGGAGCTCATGCAAGGATCGGGAGAGGAGAGAGCGTTTGTTTCGCACGGTCCGGTCCAGAGCTGGTTGTATCCGCGACCATCGGGGTTCTTTCCATCGGAGATGTTGTAAACGTCATTTCCATAGGCGAAGGTGGTGCCGTATTGGCGATGTGGATCTGGCAACGATGAGGGATCGGCACGGGTTGAAATGATGATTTGCTCGTTGTAATCATTCCTTTCCTGAATCTCCCGTTGTAGATCCCGACCGTGGTGATTCATCAGCAGGGTAGCCAGGCCGTCTTCCAGATTCGGTTTGGGGACGCTCCGTCTTTGGGGTTTCGCTTGGTCGGTGAGCCGACAATCCGCATAGCGGTGTCGGAATAGAAGAGGCCACGCTTTGTCCACGATAGTTTTCCGCTGTCCATCTGCGCGTGTTTGTGGATGACGTAACCCCATCTTCCTTCACCAGAACCGTATAGGCAGAGGGGAAATGCTTGCCGCTTGTCCATTCAGGGCTGGCGAAGAGGGCGAATCGGTAAGTCTCGATTTTGATGGAGGAGAAAGGGATGAAAGGTTTCTGATGTTCGACTGGGAGGGCTGCAAGAGGCTAAGGCTGGCGGAATCAGAGCAAGAGGCAGCAATCGCGTCAGGATTTCTTCAAAAGCGTGATTTCAGCATTTCCTGTGATTCCTGAATCTTCTTCATAATTGGCGTCTTCGCCAACCCTTTTCAAAAGTCCTTGCATAATGCGTCTTTACCTATGCTTCCAAGGATGATTTTAGGATAACAGAGAGTGTGCTATCGGCAATGCCTGCAGTTTCCCCAGTCCTTCCACGACTCTTTTCCTTGTATCCCTTGTGTCCCCTGTACCTTTGTTCACGAGATCGGCGACTATTCGTGGCGAGCCGAGAGGAGGAAAGAAACAAACCTTGTTTGCTTTTTGCTGGTAGAATAGAGGGAAATATGTTGCATATGAAAGTTGCTTTTTCGACAATAAATGGAGGAATAAAGATGTTCTCTGATCTTGGCAAACATATGGGTCGTGGGGCGCTGTGACCGCGCTTTCGGGTCTTTCCTGGCGACAGTCATCCCTTGGTGGCGTGCGCCATATCTCTGGCGGTAGATGTGTATTCCGTGCCGGGCTTGGTCCTGGTTCTCTATTCGTCCTGGTCAGGGCCATGGCGCTTGGTCGTCACCTTCAAATATCTCGCGATGGTCCGCAATCGTCTATTTGTTCCTGCTGGATGTTCTCTGCATAGCGGTGATCAATGAAATCATCTGGTTTTTCGTCAGCCGTTCCATGGCTGAAGGCGGCATCCTCCTCATGGACCTCGTTCCCAGCCTGGTCTTCCTCCTGGTGGGGTCCGGTTTGGCCTGCGCCTTAAGGGCCGTGGGGGAGAGGACCTCTCCTTCCAACCCGCCTTACCGGGAGGATATCAAGCACTCGGCCGTGTGGGCCCTGACCGGTCAGGATGAGTCCGCCGAGGACGGTTCCGGCAAGAAAGGCTTCGCGGCGGCCGGCAAGGTGTTGTCCGCTGCCTTCTCCACCGTTCGTACAGCCCCTGCGGTCTTCTTCGTCCTTTGGCTGATTCTGGTTCATCCGGCCACGTTCCTTTGTCGCGCGGCGCTTGAGGCCCTTGACGAACACGGCCGCTCCAGCCGCTTCTGTACATCGGTCTGCCTCTGCTGGCGGTCTCTTCTTTGATCCTCATGGCCGTCCATCCTGATTCGCGCCTGTTCATGGTCCTCGCCTTCCTTTGCTCCCTCGTGGCCTTGGCAACCTACATCTACCCCGCGGGAGGAGACCCCGTCGTGGCTCCGTCCCTCTCTTTGTTGGCTTGCGTCCTCGGGGCCATTCTTGGGTCGGGGGTCCACCTGCTGGCTCACCGAGGCTCCGCCCCAGCGGGCAGATAGGGATTTCGTCTCCGAAATGTGGCATATTGCATAAAACGGTCCCCATTTTGAGACATGCCGTGTTTTTCTGCGTGTTAAAGTCAGAAGTGACGCAATTTACATCGTGGTGGGCGCCTCCCTGGCCAGGCTGCGCATTGATGGAGCAGGATTGGACGAGAAGCGGAGCGCATTCCGAAGCAATTGCCAGACAGCTATCCGGCTTTCCCATCGACGGGCGCCGGTTCAGTCAAGGAGGCCTGAATGAAAAACAAGGTGCAGCTGATCACCTATGCGAATCGCTTCGGGAAGGGACGATACGATCTCTGACCGATGTGCTTCGCACCCGGTTCGATGGCGTTTATGAGGGGGTCCATATTCTCCCCTTCTTCACTCCTTTCGATGGGGCGGACGCCGGTTTTGACCCCATCGACCACACCAAGGTGGATCCTCGCTTGGAGACATGGATGACATCGCCGAAGCTTTCCAAGACGCACGACATCATGGTCGACGCCATCGTCAACCACATGTCGTGGGAATCCAAGCAATTCCAGGATGTCATGAAGAATGGCGAAGCCTCTCCCTACTACGGCATGTTCCTGACCATGTCCGCCGTCTTCCCCGACGGGGCCACGGAAGAGGATATGGCAGGGATCTCATCCCCGTCCGAGTCTGCCTTTCACCCACTATAACGGAAGTGGGCGACCGCTGCCTGGTCTGACCACCTTCATCCCCCAGCAGTGACGTCAACTCGGATTCCATCGAGGGCTGGGACTACCTCATGGGACTCCATCCTGGACTGATATGTCCCAGTCCCACGTCTCCTTCATCCGTCTGGACGCGGTTGGCTACGGGGCCAAACAGGCCAGACACGACCTGCTCATGACCCCCAAGACCTTCGAGGCTGATCACGCATCAAGGAGGAGTCCGCCAAGCGTGCATGGAGACCTTGATAGAAGTCTATTCCCCATTACATGGCAGGTGAGATCGCCGGCAGAGTGGATCGACCCACGATTTGCCATCCCTGGCCTGCTCCTCGTGCTGGACCATCAGCAAGACCGGCCCTCTGGCCCGGTGGATGAAGTCACCAGAACGCGGTCAACGTGCTGATGACCCATGACGGCATCGGCGTCATCGACATCGGCTCCGGACCAGATGGATCGCTCCTCCATAGGACTGGTCCTGACGAGGAAGTGACCAGCTGGTGGGAGACCATCAGAGAACTCCGCGGCGAATCCTGCCCGCCACCGGCGCCGCCGCCCAACCTGGACCTCTACCAGGTCAACTGCACCTATTACTCGGCCCTGGGCTGCGACGACCAAAAAGTACTATCGCCGCCCGCGCCGTCCAGTTCTTCATGCGCCCGGCGTCCCCGAGGTCTGTATGGGCGCCGTGGCCGGCGAGACATGATATGCAGTTGCTGAAGGAGACCCGGTCGGTCGACATCAACCGGCACATTACAGCCTGGAGGAGATCGACCAGAATCTGGGCGTCCAGTCGTCAAGGCCCCTCAACGCTCTCTGTCGCTTCCTGCAACGGCCTGGAAGCTGACGGGACTTCTCCTTCGCTCAGAACGGATTCCTGACCCTTCGCCTGGACCGGCAAGGAGACCGAAAGCGACTGATCTTCACCCGGCCCAGGGTCGGCAAGGACGAAGCTCCGGTCTGCTTGCGGTGGAAGGATTCGCGCTGGCGATCATGAACAGATGACCTGATCGCCCGAGCCTCCGGCCGTCGCCTGATTCGCCCGAGGCGCGTCGCCCGGTACCGCCGCCCGAAGCTGAGCTGATAAAGAAAGGAAATCAAAAGAATAATCGATGGAGGAAGAGGCCCAGTTGGGCATGCTGCACGACCTCTTTCAAGCGAAGGGTAAAAACTTATGTCTTCCAATGATGATTCCAATCAGTTGAATGAAGGGATGCGAAGGTCCCCATTCCGACGGGCGGCAGTAATGGCATTCACCAGGCCGGGGATCGATGACCGGCCGGACTACGAAAACGCCTTGAGCGAAGAGAGAAGGTCTCCGTCCAACGTCTGGCATGAGCCGATTCCGAGGCCCACCCAGCCACCCCGGAAAGCCTGCAAAACCCGGATGTTGCAGTCCATCCAGGCATCTGACTCGCGTCCACGCTGCCGTTGCCATCGCCTCCGTTCAGGAGAGCCGCTGAACCTTGAATCGGCTGCTTTGAACGATATCTGCGCGATCCCATGGCGGACGCATCCGTCATGTTCCCCAGCAGAGGGAGCTGATCCGCCTCGGCATCGGCTCACCCTCTCCTCCGTCGCCTGCGCCATCCCCTGAGTGTGCCTTGAACTCCATCATCCTGCCCCTGGGTCTTGAACCAGATCAGCCCCCGGCGATTTCGCCAGCCTCTGGGCACGGTCAACTCGGTCGAGCGCCATCGTCGCCCTGCTGGCTAACGTCATTTCAGGACCCTCCCGACTTGACCCGGGCTGAGCGGGCAGCGTTTCAGTGGATCGTCGCCAGGCATCATCGTCGTGTCTCCGTCGGCCCTCATCGCCTCCACCCGCACCCATGGCTCTCGGCTCATCGTCTTCCCGTGGGCCATGGCCCAGTTGAAAGTTACAACGTCATGCTGGCCCCTTCGTCGCCACCATGTCCGGACTCGCGTCCCCGACAAAGTCCGTGAACCATCTCCGGCTTCTACGAGGGCCCGGCATCGCTCGTCGGCCAGACTTTTGGGCAACTTTCGTCGGTGCCCGCCTGATCAAGCTGGGTGAGCCCGGCATCTTCTCCGGATGGATGATGGGCTTGGCCGTCTTCAGCCTGATCGGCATCATCACCGTCGCCATCTCGGCTGGCGGACGTCGAATCTGGATCAGCCTCGGGACAAGTTCAGCCTCAGGGATGATCCCTCCTCCTTCCGGCCTCCCCATGCACGCCCCCGATTTCTATTTCGCCTTTGATCGGCGCACCATCATGATGGGCGGCTACTGGATCGATCAACCCTACCAGCTCTACATCTGCCAGTATCACATCTCGCGGGTGACCCCAGCCAAGGACAGGGCGGCGGACGTGACGCCACCATGGCCATCATCATCACCTTCGTCGTCTCCTTGGTGGCTGCTGTGACCGCTGGCCCCATCACCGATAAGATCCATATGCGCAAGCTGCCCGTGGCTCTGGCTTCCTGCCTCTTCGCCGTGGGCGCGGCTATGCCTTTGATCTTCCGCAGCTCCCTGGGCATGTACTGTTCGCGGGCATCGCCGATCTCGGCTATGGCGTTTAGCAACGCCATCGACCAGGCCTTGAATGTGGGTCTGTTCTCGCCCCAACCCTCGACGAAGCCGGTAAGGATCTGCATCCTGAATCTAGCCAAACACCCTCCCCAGGTGATTGGCTCTTCACTTCCGCCGTTCTCACCAGTCGTGGGCTCAGTGCGATCCCGCATCAGTCCTCCGGCTATTCCGTCAGGCCCATATGTGGATCTTCATCGTGCCATCGTGCTTGTGCTCATCGTCGCGGCTTTTGATCACGAAGATCAAGAAGGTCAAGTAAACAAGCAAACGGTGGTTTCGCCGGATCGTGAGTAAAGAAGGCCTCCGCTCGTGCTTTCACTGATGAGGGCAAACGGAAGACGCTTTCTTGTACTTGGCTTATTGCGTTTTCGTCGTGCGTCGTATCAGGGAATCTCTGACCTGGGGAGATCTCCATCCAACCCTCTTCCCGTGCGGAACAGAAATCAATGGTTTGTCTTGAGACTTTTTGTGTCCTAGACCTTTAGAGTCCGAAAAAGATGATCCATTGCGCCTTCGTCTTGGTATTGATTTTGGCCGCCGCTTTTCGGAATGTGGCGGGCAAGTTTTTCGCTTGGCTGTAAGGGCAGACGATGAGGGCTTGCGTCCAACCGGCATTATTAACAGTGAGTGGAAGTTTCCCTTTATCTTTGCCCTCCTCACTTGACTGGTCAGATTCTTTCCTGAACGCTTGTGGTCCGCTCGTTTTGCCGACTTCGTTCCATGTGGATCGCTATGAATATCGCGAGTGCAATTAAAATCACGGTAAAACCGATAACCAGTATGAGAAGGGCTGCCTTTCTTGATTTATGCGTTTCCATTTGCTGATGATTTTGTGGATTTCGATTGGCATTGACTGTCATTTGAGAGTCGCCAGCTTTTCCATGATTTGCAAGAGTCTCGACATCTCGCTGTAATGCTTTGAGAGTAGGTTTTTGTTTGGCGTCCAACCGTTCTTTCCGTTCGATTATTCGCAAGATCCATGTTCGTTTCTCTCTTCGGGCCCTTACTATATTTTTCGTGATTCGTTGCAATAACCTCAGCGTTCGCTGCGCCAATATGATGTGTCATTAACGCATTCCAGTAACAGTGTCGAAAAGCGTCTCTCACTGTGTGTGTAGGGTAGATTGGTTGAAGTATTTTGCAGCTGCGGAACTCGCTGTAGATGCATCTTTTGCCTGCTCGCAACCTCAGTACGCTTAACAGCTGATATACGCATCTCTGCTTTTTCCTTACACTCAGAAGTAATTATATCCTACGCATGAAGAGGCAGATTGCAGTTTATGCTGGGTTAGTATTCTGAAAAGTAGCTGCCAGCTGTTGATTCGTTGCTGAAGCTAAGAATGTCTCCATTGCCTTCTTTTGTTCTGAGCTCATATTCTCAAGTGTTGTATAGGGATCGGATGACTCTTTCAAGATGATTTCCGGAGTCTTCTCGCTAGCCATCGCGAATGGTGAAGGAACCATACTTAGCATGAGCGCTATTAAAGCTAAAAATAGAATTACGAAAATCCGGGTAAAAAGCGAACTTAGTCGAGTGTTGGATACGATGCTGGTCCATATCTCCTCTTTCTGAATAATCAAAAAAATTTCGCTTGATAAACAAGACGATTATATGATTATAATACACGCTTTACTACACAAATTTCGCTTACCATGCAGGTTCGGTTACATTGTTGCGCCCGTTCGGAAATATTCGAAGACAGATGCTTGGAATGCACTTTGTTGGGGATAGAGAAGCTGTATTGTGCAAAACTGGGGGAAATCGCCGGAAGAGGATGGGTCTCGACCAGGGAACTCATTAGAGTGGAACTTTGATTGAGTCATCCATGGCCGCTGGCCACGGAAGCAAGCCGAGCCTGGAGAATGGAATCGAAGTGACGACAGAGGAAAACATGAGTCAGCAGGCGGATTCTTCACGGGCGGGTTCCCTCGACTCCGTGGAACAGCTGGATTCCCATAACGCCATGGAAAGAGGACTGAGCAACAGGCACGTCCAATTCATCGCCATCGGCGGGACCATCGGCACCGGCCTCTTCCTGGGATCTGGCAAGTCCATCGCCCTGACCGGCCCCTCCATCGTCTTGGTCTATATCCTGGTCGGACTGATCATGTTCATCCTCATGAGGGCCATCGGCGAACCCATGTATCAGGACCCCAGTCAGCATACTTTTCATCAACTTCATCTCCAACAGGTGGGCAAGGCCTGGGCCATTACGCTCAATGGTCTTATTGGATCGTTCTGGTCCTGGTAGGCATGACCGAGCTGACCGCCGTCTCCCGTTACTTCGTGGAGTTTTTCAAGACTTACGGACTGGATTTGTCCCCGTGGAAATGGCTGATCGAGATCGCCTTCCTGGCCGTCCTGGTCATGATCAACCTGATTGCGGTCAAGGCCTTCGGAGAGGCGGAATTCTGGTTCGCGATGATCAAGATCACCCTGATCATCGGCATGATAGCCACGGCCATCGTCATGGTGATCATGCATTACCATTATTCAGCCGTCACCGTGCAGACCACCGGCTCGGTCATCAGGACCCGGGCGGGGACGGCCAGCCTGTCCAATATTTTCAACGGTTTCACCCTGGCCCCGAACGGATGGTACAACTTCGCCATTGCCTTCCCCATGGTCTTCTTCGCTTACGAGCTCATCGAGTTCGTGGGGGTGACCGTCTCCGAGACCAAGAACCCCCGGCCGGTGCTTAAGAAGGCGACCAACCAGATCATCTACCGGATCCTTATCTTCTACGTGGGGGCCCTTCTGGCCATCATGGCGATCGTCCCTTGGCGCAACTTCGTTCCTGACAAGTCGGGCGAATTCGTCTCCCCTTTCATCATGGTCTTCAAATACGCCGGCATCGACTGGGCCTCCGCCTTGGTCTTCTTCGTGGTCATCACCGCGGCCAGCTCCTCGTTGAATTCCCTACTTTTCTCAGCTGGTCGGCACCTTTACCAGGTCGCCGTGGAAAGCCCGCAGACTTCGCCTTTGCGCTTTTTCAGCCTGGATCAGGTCTCCTCTCACGGGTTCCGGCCCGGGCCATCGTCTTCTCGGGATCTTCATCCTCCTGTCCCCTTGGTCAGCGTCTTCCCCGGCCATCACCCAGGCCTTCACCTGGTTCTCCTCCGCCTCCTCGGCGGTGACCATCTTCATCTACATCCTGACCATGGTCGCTCATTGGAAGTACCGGCAGTCGGCTGACTTCAGCGCCGACGGCTTCCTGATGCTGGCTTACAAAGTCCTCGACTCCCTCGCCATCGGTTTCTTCGTCCTTATCTACCTCTCCCTCTTCCTGGCTCTGGACACGCTCTGGGCCGCCGTCGGAGGGATCGTCTGGTTCCTGGTTTTCGGGACCTGGTGCCATTTCCACATGAAGAAGGTGACGCGATGATGGATAGGCCTGTATACGCTCCTTGGTGGAAGCGGGTTTGTGAATACCTTCTTCGGATCATAGTGCCGGCATCGTTGTTGTCCCAGATTTTCTCAACCATCTTTTTCGGACGCTCGTCTTTTGAAGCGGTCACCTATCAAGACAGTTTGAAGAACACCGCCATCGCAGCCATATCATTCCTGATTTCGGTGGCAGTCTCCGCCATATCCGTCAAAAATGGACAGACATGGGCCCACCGACTCCTACGGGTCCGTGTGGTTTCCCTCCAGGGGGAGTCTCTCAACGGTTTTCATATGTTCCTCAGGGACCTTGCCCACCTTCCTGATTTTCTTTTCATTTGCCTCGGTTTTCTGTGGGCCCTTTGGGACCGGAAGAAGCAGACATTCGCGGATAAGATTTGTAAAACAATGGTCGTCGCCCAATAAGCGGCGCCCAATCGTCACTGAAGTCGCACTAATCGCGCCGACCCGGGGAGACCAGCTTTTTCCGTCTGACCATGCCCGAGGCTATATACAGGACGGCCACCCAGAGCGGCCCTAGGATGGCCGCCACCCGGTAGCTGGGGTAGAGCCACATGAGGATGTAGTAGGGACCATGAAGCTGAGGATGACCCAGGGAGAAACCTGAGCCCAGGGAAGCTTTGAGCCAACTTTCGCGCTGCTTGCCAGCGATGCCTGCGGGAACATCAGATTGGTGATCGCTATCATGGACCAGTTGAGCAAGGCCGCGAAAGTGGCTATGGACATGAGATAGTTGAAGGCGAAACTCGGCCAAAGGAAGACGATCACCACGGCGATGGCGGTGATGGCGGCGGAGGTGAGCACTCCGGCGGCGGGGATTCCCCTCGCATTCAGTTTCCCCAGGTAGGCGGGGGCGTTGCCTTGTTTGGCGAGGGAATAGAGCATGCGGGAGTTGGAGTAGAGGCCGGAGTTGTAGACGGAGATGACGGCGGTCAGACAGACGAAATTGAGCAGGCCCGCGGCCAGGCGGAAGCCGGCCGTATCGAAGATCTGCACGAAGGGGGAGACGACGACCCCGTTGGCGTTCGGCTGGCCGATGCGCCGCCAGGGGACGACGGCCATGATGACCGCTAGGCCGGTCACGTAGAGCAGGAGGATGCGCCAGACGATCTGATCGGTGGCCTTGGGGATGGTGGTCCGGGGGTCCCTGGTCTCGGTTGCGGTGATGCCGATCAGCTCGGTGCCACCGAAGGAGAACATGACCACGACCAGGGCCATGAGCAGACCGGCATAGGAAGCCCTTTCCCCGATGCGGCGCTGGTCCTGCTCAGGACCCCGTGGGGAGGAAACCTCGGGCTGGTCTCACCAGGTTGGCGAAGGAGGGGATGGTCTTGCTGGAAATCTGGGAATGGCGAAGATGATGAGGGTCATGCTGACGACCACCATGGCTATGACGGCGGCAATCTTGATGATGGCGAACCAGAATTCCGTTTCCCCGAAGGCCTTGACCCCCAGGAGGTTGGCCCCTGGTGATAAGGGACCATGAAGACGGCGGCGCTGGCCCAGGCGGGATGGAGGGAACCAGTATTGGATGAAAGTGCCCACCATGCTCAGCTCCACCATGGAGACCAGGATGTAGTTGGCCCAGTAATTCCAACCAGAGATGAACCCGGCCCGCGGATGCCAGTAACGGCTGGCGTAGTAGCTGAAGGCCCCGGCTTTAGGATCGTAGACGCTCATCTCGCCCAAGGCCCGCATGATGAGGGAAGACGATGAATCCCCCGATCAGGTAGGCCAGGAGGATGGAGGGTCCGGCCAGGCTGATGGATTCGGCCGACCCATAGAAAAGCCCGGTCCCTATGGCCCCGCCCAAGGCGATGAGCTGGATATGGCGGTTTTCCAGGTCTTGGCGCAGGGACTGGCTCTGTCCGCGCCCGGCGGGATCTTTTCTGCCTCATGGTCTCGATTCTCAGTGGGTGGAGGCTGGGCTATGGGAATTGCTTGAATCTGCCGGAGCCGCTGCCGTTCGAGTTGGAGTGAGTTGTTCGGGCTGGGGCTGGAGGAATTTCCCTGAGTTGCCGTTGAAGTATCCCCGCTTTGGTCGTCCGAAGAGTCGTCGCCCGGGGACTCCCCCTGATCGCCGTCATCGTCCTGGGCCTTCTTGCGGGCGTCCTCTTCCGCCTGCTTCCTGCGGGCCTGGTCCTCCTGCTGGCGGCGGAGCTGTTCCCTGGCGCTCGCGTTCGGCCTTGTCGGCCTGCTCTTTGGCGCTGACGGAGTTGTTGACGGCCGTCATCGCCTGCTCCAAGTTCTTTTGCTCGTCGGGTAGTCGCTGGTCTCCACGACTTCTTCGGCCGCTTGAGCAGGGCGGAAGCCTTATCAATGGCCGCTTTCAGGTTGATCCTGGTCTGGTCGTCCTGGACCTCGGTCTTTGGAGGAGGTGTACAAGAGGTTGGCGTCGTCCACCTTGGTCTGCAGGCTGGTCTTGGCGTCGGACTTGGCTTTGGCCGCCTGGCTCTTCTGCACGGCCGCCGCGTTGGATTTCAAGGTGGTGGCCGTCTTGTTGGCCCGGTCCGCCAGGCTCTGGCTGGTCTTGGTGATGTCGGACAGGCGTTCTTCGGCCATGGAAGGATCGCAGGATTCGACCTTCTCGATTTCCGAGGTGAGGGTCTGGGCCGAGGTGAGGGTGTCGCTCAAGGCGTTGACCGTGCCTGGATCGTCCACATCGCTGGCGCTGACCGAAGAGTTGAGGCTTTCGGCGTTGGTGAGCTGGGACTTGAGTTTGCCGCTGGCCGTGTTCAGGTTGGCGATGGTGGCCTGGCAGGTGGAGAGGGCGTTGCTCAGTTCGGTCTGACGCATGGCCCGGCGGATAGCCAACCCCCCGTAGGTGAGGGCCAGGATGACAACGACAGCCACCAGGGTGACCAAGGTGGCGATGATGAGTTTGCGCTGGTTGTCCGCGTCGCGGCGTTCCACGGCTGATACCCCGCCGTCGCCGAGTTCAGCCGCTCCGGTAGTCCCACGGGTCCCGGCGGTTCCGAAGGAGTTGTAGCCGTCGGTGGTGTCTTCCCCGAAGTCGGTGACCAGTTGCTCCAAGGTGGGGTCCAGCTGGTCGTCCGGGGTGTTGGCCGTGGCTTCCCCTTGGGGGCTTAAGGCGTCTTCGCCCAAGGCGGCCGTCTCCGCGGAGTCCGCGGCGGCCCTGGTTTCGTCGCCTGCTCCACGGGGCAAGGTTCGTGGTTTCTTCGGAAAGGGACGGGTTCGCGGCCGCCATTGGTGTTGTTGCCGCCGTGGCCGCTGCAGTCGTTTCCGTTGCTGCAGTTGCGGTGGTCGTTGCGGCCGGGCTGGGATTGACCATGGTGGGTTCGGAATCAGCCGCCGCCTTCGGGGCGCCCGTCTCGCCAGTCGGCATGGTCAGAGTAGGGAAGAGGAGGGTGGCTGTCTTGAAGTCAGGGGGTCGGGCAGGACGCTGGGTTTCAAGGAAGGGTCTTCGACCGTGGCTGTCCCGGTCTCCGTTCCCGCTCCGGATACGGCGGCCTGGCTCTCTTGCGAGGACTGTCCTACTTGCCCTGGCTGCCCGGGAGAGGGAAGGGGAGCGAAGTCATCGTCTTGGAAGGGATTGAAGGCCTGGGTGGACTCCAGCGGGCTTTCCTTCTCAGGGCTCTGGTTCGCTTCCGGATTTGGGGCCGGGTTGAGGCCTTTGGCTTCCAGTCCTCCGTGGTTGTGCTCTTCGGCTTCTTCGGGGGTGATGAGCACGGGATCGGTCAAAGGGGCCATGGCCTGGGTGGTTTCGCCCACCCCTTCGGATGGGGTCAGGGACGCGGACGAGGGGTCGGCCGGGGAATCGGCCATGCGGAAGGAATCGTCACGGCCCAGATTCTCATCATCTTTACGATAACAGTCATTCTGCGTCCTTTACCGGTCACCCTACATACTAAGAATCAAGTCTAGCCTGTCCGCAGGAAGGGGAGAAGGCTCGAGGCGGGATAGACTGAAATCAGCATTCGGCCTGGGCTTCCGCGGGCGCGAAGGAGACCTACGCATAAGGCACGATTACGACCCGTACGTGTAGCCCGCTTCCCGCGGGCGCGAAGGAGACCCGAAGAATTTCAGGATTGAGGAGCCCCATGGCTATGCATAACCAAGGTCAGATGAAAAAAAGCGGGAAAAGGCATCACCCCATCCGGTGGATCCTGCTGATTATCCTGCTTTTTGGTCCTCCTGGGGAGCTCACTGCGGCCTGACCTTCTATAAAGAGGCCAGCAGGTGCAGGCCCATGAGCAGAAGGCCATCTCCGCTCTGCAATCCGTCGCTTCCCAAGGCAATGTGGCTAACCTCATCAACGCCCAAGGAGACGAAGACCCTCAAAAAAACTCGATTCCAGCATCTCCACGGCCCAGAGCGAAACGAAGGCCGCCCAGACCATCGCCCACGGGCGTCTGTGGGCTTTCGCCTCCCGGATCCCCTTCCTCAGGAACGACATCGTCAACGTGCAGGGCCTGACCGATATCGCCCATAACCTGGCCGCGGATTCCCTGCCCCAGTTCACCGGCATCGTCCAAGGGCTGAGAGGGCCTCCTTCTCTTCCGGCAACGGCGAACTCAACCTGGCCCCCATCATGGCCACGGGGGCCAAGCTGACTTCCGTTAATGCCAGCCTGCAGACCCAGGTGGCAGCCTTGAACAAACTGCCCCAGCCCCGGATCCCACAAATCAAGAAAGCCAATCAAAAGGCCAGCAAGGCGATTCTGGGCCTGAGCGGCAAAATCAACACGGTGACCGGCCTGACCAACTCCTTGCCCAGCCTCCTGGGGGTCAACGAGGCCCGTTCTTATCTGGTCATCGCCCAGACTTCATCCGAAGCCCGTTCCGGCGGCGGTCTGGTCGGGTCCGTGGGGACCTTGAAGGCCGACAAGGGGGTCATCACCATCGGCGCCTTCCACGCCAACTCTGAGTTCAAGAACTGGGGGACCGTCTCCAACTTGGTGACGCCCGCCCAATGCCAGGCCCTGGTTTGCGACGGATACCCCTGGTACGGCCATTACATCAACGACGTTTCGGTCAACCCCCAACTTCCCCGACACCGCCGCCCTGGTCAGCAGAGTGGAACTACCAAGGGTTCGGCGACACCACAGCCGACGGGGTGATCTCCCTCGACCCGGTGGCCCTGCAGAAGATCATCCGGGTGACCGGCAACGTGACCATGGGCAACGGCAAGGTCCTGACCGGCCAGGACACCGCCCAGTACCTGCTCAACCAGGTCTACATAGACGTGCCGGTGGCCTATCAGAACGCTTACTTCGAATCCGTGGTCTCCCAGGTGACCAAGAACGCCTTCTCCCATATGACGGCCAAGAAGATGCTCCAACTGGCTGACGTCATGACCGAATCCGCCCAGTGGCGTCACCTTTACGTCTGGTCCTTCCACAAGGAGGACCTGTCCGCCCTCCGTCAGGCGGGGTGACCGGGAGGTCAACCAGGAGTCGACCGTCAACGCGACCGGCATCTACAACGAGGAGATGATCCCTTCCAAGATGGATTGGTACATCCGCCGCACCACGACCATCAAGAAGACGGGGAGCGACCCCCAAGGCGCCACCTATCACGTGACCAGCGTGGTGCGTAACACCCTCAGCCCGTCCGTCGCCCTGACCCCTGCCCAAATACATCACCTTGCATTTCGACGGCCAATCCCGGTTGAGAATGTATATTTATCCACCTAAAGGCGTACACCTCAGCAATGTCCGCTTCTCCAACAGGACCACGCTCAAGTCCTTCCTTTGGACGGCGGGACCATCTATCGGGCGGACCCCAGCACCCTCATGCCCGGCCAGTCGGTCACCATCGACTATGACGTGACTTGCGCCCCCGGTTCATCGAAGCTGGTCCTGGACCAATCGCCCATGGGGATCGAGGATCCGCAAGTCACCTATCAGTACTGACGTACTGATGCACTGATTGGCGCACTGGCGCACTGACCGGCGCAGACCCCCATGATTGGCAACGATTCAGGAAAGCGAGTCCCCATCATGAAACAGCAGGAGACGATGGAACAAGATCACGACAGGGCAGGGCGCGATCAAGAGGCGGCCGCCCCCTTGCCTCCCGCCCGCATCCGCGTGGCCGTGGCCGCCCATAAAGCCTTACCCCATGCCGCAGGACGAACTGTACCTGCCCATGCAGGTGGGCAAGGCCCTGCATCCGGACCTTTCGCTGGCGGACCCGGTCTCCGGTCGGCCGTTCACCCCGGATGACAGCGGGGACAACATCTCCTCCCAGAATGCCTACTACAGCGAACTGACCGCCCTTTACTGGATGTGGGAAGAACGACCCTCCGCTCTACAAAGGGCTGGCCCACTATCGCCGGCATTTCGCCAGCGGGACGCGTCGCCAAGGGGTCCAGCAGGGCTTCAAACGACAGATCGTCGCCTGCGAGGAAGTGGCCCGTCTGTTAAGGGACCACCGACATCATCCCTGCCCAGGAAGCGGAACTACTACATCGAGACTATCCAGTCCCATTACTCCCATACCATGCACGACGGCGCCCGCCAGCTGGACGTCACCCGGCGGATCCTGCAGGAGCTGGCCCCGCAGTACCCTGCCCGCCTCGACTGGGTGATGGCCGGCCGAAGCGCCCACATCTTCAACATGTTCATCGTGAAGCCGATAAATTCGATTCCTACTGCGCCTTCCTCTTCCCCAGTCCTGCAAGAGCTGGCTCGGGACGGATCGACCGGCCCGGTACTGACGGCTTCGACTCCCGTTTTCCTGGGCAGGATCAGCGAAAGGCTTCTGGACGTCTGGCTGCTCACCAACCGATGCTCTTATGCGGAATTGCCGGTGGTCAGCCCGGAGCGGGTCGACTGGTGGAAGAAGGGAACCTCCTTCCTGGCGGCCAAATTCGGCAGGAAGCAGTACGGAAAGAGTTTCTGAAGAGGTCTTTCCGGGCTGAAGGGTACTATTAAGTAGTATTTGATAAGAGTTTGTAAGGGTGGGTGTAAAAGGTATAGATTGGGGGACCAGTGTCCGAAGACGCGACTTTCCGCAGGTTCACAGCAAAAGCAAGCGAGCTACTTCGACGGCTCGTTTCTTTCCACGTCCGACATCCCGATTGTGGATTTCCGCAACCGCCATCAGGCTCAGTCGACGCGGGCTGGGCTTGATGAGGCAGGAGGCCGTGGCGGGATTCCGCGAGCCCTTCCCCTCATTCTTCCATGGCGCCTCGCAGCCGACTACCGAGACCATCGATTGGGTATCCGAAAGTTTCCTTCCTTCGTAGCGCATGAAACCCGCACGGAACGCTACCCTACGGGTCCGCTCCGACCGATTTCGAACCGACCATCGACACTTCCGCTGATCCTTTGGCCGGCGCTTCCGCTGACGCCTCTGCTAGCATTCCAACTGGCGCCTCGGCCGTGGCCCCCACCGGCATTCCAACTAGCCCGGGCCGAAACGCCTGGTTCCGCGCAGGGAGGGGCCGCAGTCCCGAGCCGATAATCAGCATGCCGGGAATCAGCAAGAGATGGCTAGGCGAGGACAGCTAGCGTGACCAAAACCCATGGTCTCGCCACATCCCGCACGTCCGGGGCCTGTATGACGACTGGGCCGACTGGCGCCCCTACTATATGATCGTCCATCGCCCTCCTGGACGTGGTCGTGGTCGCCGTCTCCTTCGGCCTGTCCTACCTGCTCGTGCGCTGGTCAGCCCCGCCTCCTCCATAGCCCTTTGGCCCACCGGCCCTGCCGTCTCCTGGCTATTCGTCATCATCTGCCTGTCCCGGCTGCTCGCTTTCAGGGTCTGCAAGCTTTTATACCACCCACGTGATGGATGAAGGCATGGAGATGTATTCCAACATCACCAACGCCGCCCTGTCCGCGGTCTTCATCTCCTGCGCCGCCTTGTTCATCATCCGCTGGCAGCCTCCCCGCGGCCTCTTCCGGTGACCATGCTCATCGCCCTGTGCGCTGGCTCCTGGTGGAACGTTGGCCTCATGCGTCGCTTCCTTCACAGCATGCGCAGGCATGGCCGATTATTACACGACCGTCATCGTCGGCTCCCTCGGTAGAGCATCCGCCTGGATGATCGACAAGTCGGCGTCGACCCTCAGCATCGGCTACCGGGCCCCATCGCCGTGTGCCCCATCGTCTCATGACTCCCAAGACCGCCGCATCTACACGGATGAATTCCTCCCCGCAACGCCGGGGAAGAGAAGCTCCTGCTCATCCCTTCAACCTGCATCTGCCGCAGAACGCCTTGAAATCCGGTGCCTCATACCCTCATGGTGGTGGATGTGATCGACCGCGAGTCCGAAATCATGCGCGCCTGGCCCTGGCTGCCGGGTTCCCAAGGCCTGGAGCTGGCCATGGAGGCCGTGGCACCACTGACATCGCCTCCAGCGCCTCCACCTGCGCCACAACACCCAGGTGCCGGTCCTGACCGCCCAGCTGCCGCAGTATTCGGCCCTTTTCCGCCTGACCAAGCGGCTGCTGGACCTGCTCATCTCCACCGTCGGCCTGATTCTCACCTCATGGATCATGCTCCTGACAGCCATCGCCATCAAGGTGGAAGACCATGCCCGAGCCATTTACAGACAGAAGCGGGTGGGCCTGTACGGCAAGCCTTTCACCATCTACAAGTTCCGCTCCATGTATGTGGACGCAGACAAACGCGACGCCACCCTGGCCGCCGAATCCGGCAAGGAGCACGGGGTCCTCTTCAAACTCAAGGACGACCCCCGCAACACCAAGGTGGGCAAGTTCATCCGCAAGACTTCCATCGACGAACTCCCGCAGCTGTGGAACGTCTTCAAGGGGACATGAGACATCGTCGGCCCTCGACCGCAGCAGCAAAATACGAGGTTGACCAGCACGGGACCCTTTACGCCACCCGCCTTTTGGTCAAGCCTGGCATCACCGGCTTATGGCAGGTTTCCGGCCGGTCCAACCTCGGCCCTGAGGAGTCCGAGTATCTGGACGTCTCCTATGTGGAGAACTGGTCTTTGACCGGGGACTTCGTCATCATGGTGAAGACGGTCAAGACCATTTTCGCGGGCGACGGGGCTTATTAGGGGTTTGCCGGGACTCTAGGACCTATTAGGGTTTATGGATTTCCGAGTTTCTAGGTTTTCTAGGATTTTAGGGATCTTTTCCACCGTATATCGAATTTGCCGCTATAGGTTCATCTGCTATAGTGGGGAAAACATTCGTGAAGAAATTGTGCAGACGAAGACGATAAGACGTAAGACGCTAAACGGATAAGGCGGGATGGACATGGTGCTTGATGATCTGGAGGTCTCTTTCGAAGACCTGAACCCCTTTGTGCCTAAGTCGGCCGGCAGCTCAGGGAGCTCCTAGCCGGGGACAGAGAGTTCGAGCATGTGGCCGTGCCTGATCCGCCGCACCCAGCGGAGACTGCCCAACCGGGGCGTCATCCGACTGGCCTGGTGGGCATGGGCAAGACCGTCCCTCAAGGGCGGATGCAGTGAGCCAGTGCGACCAAGGTGGGCTCATCACCGCCTGGGTGGAGGCCCGCAGGGAAGGGGCCGCCGACGACGCGGCCCACGCCATCATGGACGAGCTGAAAGCCGGGTCCCAGAGCCTGCTTTCGCCCAGCTTGCGGGAGAAGGTCCAGCGGGTGATCGAAAGCATCGGCTCCATCTCGCTGGGGGCGTTGGGGTGTCCGTCGGCCTGTCCAAGGACGAGGAGAACACCTGCGCGAACTCTGCTGAGGCAGATGAACGCCCTGATCAGCCATCTTGCCGCCAGCGCCAAAAGCGAGAAGAGCGGGGTCGTTCTTTCGTGGATGAACTCAAGACATGTCTCCCACGGTTTTGGGCGAGCTGATCTCCCTCCAGCATGAGGCCGGTCAGCGGGACCTGCCTTTCTACCTGATCGGCGGCGGTCTGCCGAACCTCCCCCGCGTCCTGACCCGGTCCCGTTCTTACGCCGAGCGCCTGTTCGAGTACCGGCGGATCGGGTCTCTGCCGGATGAGGTCAGCCGTCAGGTTTTCCAGCAGACGGCCCAGTCGGTCGGTTCTTCTTTTGACCAGGACGCCTTGGATCTGTTGGTCGGGCTGGCTCAGGGCTATCCCTTCTTCATTCAGGCTTATGGGGACAGCACATGGGATGCGGCTCGCGATGGCCGCCTGGACCTGCAGGCGGTGAAGCGGGGATGCCTCAGGCACGGGTCTAGCTGGACATGGCCTGTATTCGCCCGGTGGCAGAGGGCCAGCGCCGGCCAGGGGCATTTGCGGCGATGGCGGAGATCGGGGCCGTGAAGGCTCCGGCGATGAGGTGCTCAGCCCCGCGTGGCTCAACGCTTGGGGCGGACTTTGAGCGCCTCTGTCCCCCTGTAGGGCCACTTTGATCGGCCAGGGTTGATTTGCTATGCCCTGCAAATGGGGCGGTGGCATCCACCGGTTCCGCATATGGGGAGTTCGTTTTATGGCAGAAGGGTTTTGAGAGGATCGGTGACGATGATGGCAAGGATGAGGACAATGTGAAAAGGCAAAGAAGACGACATCAAATGACAAGATGGCAGTAGATGGGATCTCATCAGGACGAAAAACGGATGGCTCAGGCCAGGAGCAGGCAGGGCGGAAAGACCTTCGGCCGGTTTATGGCGTCCCTCCTCGCCGTTTCTTTGGGCGTGGCCGCCTTGGCCCCTGCCTTGTCCGCCCGGACGGCTTGGGCCGATTCCGCAGTGGCGTCCCAAGTCCAGGCAGCCGGTCAAGCGCAGGAGCAGACAGTAGGCCAGGAGCCTACCGGCCGTCCAACCAAGTGCAAGGCGAGGTCCAAGGGCAGACTCTGCCGCAGACGGTGGCGACGTCCGTCCCCAATGACGCGGTGGTGGTTTCCCCCACCTTGGCCGCCAGCCCTGACGGGACCGTCTATCAGACCCAGACCGGGCGGAAAGGTGTCCGCTCAGGAAGCGGAATCGGTGGCCGGTACCTCCGCCGTCCCCGGCCGATCCTCGTCCAAGACCGGGGAGATTCTTCATCCCCGGTGGAGTCAGCGAGCTGCGTCAATCCCAGCAAAATGGTCAGCAAGGCAGTCAACCAAAACAGCCAGCAAAACAATCAGCCGTCAGCTCGAAGCCTCCGCCCTCGTGGTCAGGAAGAAGCCGGCGAAAAACGAGCCGGACCATCAACCCTCTGCCCGCGCGAGCGGTCTCACTGGGAGCGCCAACGGGACCCCCGCCTTCTACAACGCCAACGGGTCCCTGTTCGCGCAAAGGGCCAAGCGGGTCATCGACGTCTCCTCGCAGGGGAACGTGGACTGGCGGCCGTCAAAGCCGCGGGCATCCAAGGGGCCATCATCCGCATCGGTTACGGCAACGACATCGCCGATTCCAAGGCCCAACGCAACATCTCCGAATGCCGCCGCCTGGGCATCCCCTTCGGCCTGTATCACTATTCCTACGCCTACAACGCCTCCTTCGCGGCGGCCGAGGGCGAATCCGTCGCCCGCTTCCTCAAAACGGTACAGGGGTCAGCGTCAAAGACCATGAGCTATCCCATCTATTACGACCTGGAAGCCTGGTCCTGGAGCGAACATACCAGGCCTTCGGATCCGGCCACTATCGCATCGTCAACGCCTTCTACGCGGCTGACGAAGGCCGGCTACGATCCTGACTGGGCGTTTATTCCTACACCTCCCATCTGACCACGGCTTTGAACGACTCCAGCATCCATCAGAAGACCAGTTGGTGGCTCAGTACGGGGCGAAAATGGGGTTCACCATTGACCTCGACTTCCGCGGGATGGCAATACAGCTCACAGGGACGGTCGAGGGGTCTCCGGTTCCGTGGATCTCAACGCTTTCGGCTACTCCACCGCCGCTTCTTCGGAATCCTCCGGTTCCTCCAGCAACCAAGGCCGGGGGATCAACATGGCCAGGCTGCCCATCGTGACCGTCCCCAACGGGATTTACTACGTCAACGTCCAGCAGAAGGATTCCGTCTCCTTGACGTCAACGCCGGCAGCCGGGCGAATGGGCAGGCCATGCAGATCTACCGCTGGAACAACTCCACCGCCCAGCGGTTCCGCTTCACCCGGCAGTGGGACGGCAGCTATGTGATCACCAACGTCAATCCCGGCAAAGCCCTGGACGTCAGTGGGTCCCGGACTTATGACCGGGCCAAGGTCCAACAGTGGTCGGTCAACAGGGGCGGCCCAGCGCTGGTTCATCCGGGACGCCTCGGATGGCTCACTACCGCAGTCCGCCCCGGGCAACTGGGTTCTGGATATAGCCACGATCCACGGCGGATTTTCACCATCCGGCATTTTCACCTCAACGGGACCAAGGCCCAGAGATTCCAACTGGCTCGCCATCAACCTGCCTCAGGGCGGGGCCGCGTGATCTCTCTCCGACGTGGATCCCGCCGTGCGATCGACATCCCCAGCGGATCCGGGCGGATTCCACCAGGGCCCAGCTTTTACAGCCGCGCTCATGGGCGGCTCGGCCCAGCTGTACACCTTCCGGCAGGTGGGCAACTGGGTGTATACGATGACCAACATCAACTCGGGCAAGGTCCTGGAAGTGGCCGGGGCCGGGAGCGCGAACGGGTCCGTCGTGCAGCAGCATTCCTCCAACGGCGGGGCCAATCAACACTGGCAGCTGAGGTCGGCCACCGGGGCTTCCTCGGGCGCTTCCGCTTCCTCCGCTTTCTTCCCCTAGGATTCGTCGGGTCCGGGTCCGGCAAATATCTGACCTGCCCGCCGGCAGGGCGACCAACGGCTGGCTTGCAGATCTGGCAGAACACCAATGCCTCGGCCCAGCGGTGGACCGTGTCCGAAGCGCGGACCGGGGCCGCCTTGGCTTACGACCATCGCGGCGACCTGCCCGATGGGACTTATACTTTCGGGGCGGGGGCGGACTCTTCCTATAAGCTCGACCTGTCCGGCGGTTCGCGTAAGGCCGGAGCCAACATCCAAGTCTGGAAGTCCAATGGGGCTGCAGCCTCGCTGGCGGGTGACCCGATGACCGGGACGGTACGGTCCTGACGTCGGCGGTTCCCGGCCTCAGCGCTGACGTGGCCGGCGCAGGTCACTCGGGGACGAAATGTGCGTGCCAATGGTACGTCAACGCGGGCGCCCAGCGATGGGTGGCGGTCCGTAACGCCACTGCGCCAGCACCTTTCATTTCCGCCCTCAGGGCATCTTCCTTCTCCACCGAGGCCTACGCCCTTGACCTCGCCAACGGTTCGGCCGCGAGCGGGACCAACGTCCGCCTGTGGAAGGCCAACGATTCCCGGGCCCAGCAGTGGTGGGCGGGAAGTGAAGTAGTGGCAGGAAGCGGTCCCCGCTTTTTCTAAGCATGATTGTCACAGAGGATTTCAACGCTCAACCGATGAAAGGCGCGGTCCGTTGCTGAGATTGCTACAATTGGTTGAGCATGAAAGATGAATGATGAATTGGTATGAGGTGAGCAGCATGGATGTCGAAGATCAGGGATGAAATCGAAAGTAGAATCCGTGGAGAAACAGGGGCCTGAATCCAAGATTATCTCACAGCCGCAAGAATTCAACGCTGTAAACACCAGTGATTCCTCTTCGCCAGTTCATTGGTGGCATAAAATCACCGACCAGTGACAGCGGGCTGCATGAAGCTGATAAAGAGACTTAAGACGAAGAGGCATCGCTCAAAACATGTGGAAGAGAAGACGGCATCTGGCTCCTCGTATCATCTTTTTTCGATTTTTCGTCTTATCGTGATGGTGGCTGTCTTTTGTCTTCTGGTTTCTATAGCGTGAGGCTGCTTCAATGGGCTATTAATGCGTATACAATAGTGATAATGTTCCTGGCACAGCTTCCAGGATTTATTCAGTCATGATTACCGCAACAGTCTGTTGCGCCAGCTGGGGGATCCGTGGCGGAAGGCGCATTTTTCTCAATCAAATTCTTTATGCGCCATATACCTTCTGTTTTTCGCTGTTTTTAACTCGCTTTCTGGTACCACGGGTCTGTATTCTGACGCTGGTCATCGCTTTTCGCGACGCTACCGGATTAAGGTGCGCTGCGAGATGAGCAGGTTCTGCCGTCTGGATTTAACGATTGTCGGCGGCAACGCCGACAAGTGGGGGTCCCGTTTCGTGCCCGCCATCCCATATACCCATGATTCGTACGGCGATACTCGCCATTGTGGCTTTTGTGGGTTATCTGTGCCTTGCTTTGGTGGATTTTTCGGAAGTTGCCGACTTTGTCTCGGGATGCGAGATAAGAAGATTTGGGTCTTACGAGGACTCACGTAGCGATCCTTCCTGTCATTATCTGTGTCTCTTTCGCCCAAGGTTTTGGTAATCCAGGGAGTTGGTCCTGACTTGCGCAGAACAAAGGAGATTCTACCCATCCTGTATGATGCTGTTCCAGACGGTCGGCAAATGGACTCTGTTTCTTTCCTCCGTTATGTTTCTCCTCAAGGTAATGGATGCAAGCCCCGAATTATTCTCAGTCTACGATGGAATCCCTCGCCGCGAAATATAAGAGCATCGCGAAGACGATTAACGAGAATCGCAAAACCAGACTTACGGATAGCACGGTTATTTTCGTTCTTTCCGAATCATATTCCGATCCGACCCGTGAGCCGGGCATCTCTTTAAACGAAGATCCCTTGCCGTTTGTTCGACAGACCAAGGCCAGCACCACTTCCGGTCTTGTGCTTTCCCTCCGGCTACGGTGGTGGAACGATGAATCTTGAATTCCAGGAACTGACGGGGATGTCCACATCGAACTTTTCCGCATCCCTGACGTCCCCCTATCAACAACTTGTGCCGCGGATGGCCTGGGCGCCGAGTTTTAATCAGATTTGGAACACGGAGTATGCCAAGGAACCTGGCGTGGCGTCACAAGCGGTACATCCCAACTGGGGAAGTATGTATATGCGGAATTCCGACTTCAAAAAATTTAAGTTCAAGCACTTCTACACTGCCTCATGGCCCTGAATACATTAAGCATGAGGATAAGATCGACCGCAATCCTTACATCTCCGATGCTTCCGCTTATCATGAAGTGCTGGATCTTTTGAATAACAAGACAACATACAAACATCCACAGTTCATCCAATTGACAACGATGCAGAATCACATGGGTTTTGAGAATTGGTATGACAATAACCAATTCCAGGCTTCATCGACGACGGGGCAACAGTTGAGCGACGCCGAGAAGACACATATCCAAACCTATGCTAAAGGGGTGAACCATACGGATCGTGCGGTGAAGTGACTCTTAGAGAGCCTTGATAAGCTTGATAAGCTCGATTACGGTTGTATGGTATGGCGACCACCTTCCTGGGATTTATGATAATGAAATCAAGAATGCGAAGAATAACCTGCTGATGCATGAGACAGACTACTTCATTTGGTCCAATGCTTCTAGCCGTAATGCGGGAATCGGACTTGCGAACTCCCAGAACCAATATACTTCTCCGAATTATTTTGCGGCGCAAGCAGCGGAACATATGGGGGCTAAAGTTTCGCCCTATCTCGCCTTCCTGACACAGATGCACCATGCGATTCCCGCCATGGAACCTGCGATATACGCCAGCATGGGATTGGAGTTCAACTCAGCGCCTCAGGATCCTGCTACTTTTCCCTCGATTCAGATGGGAACAGGATCAGCAGCTCCAAGCTTAGCAAGGAGCAGAAGGACTTACTGGCGGATTATAAGCTGATTCAGTATGATATAACCGCTGGCAAGCATTATCTGAAAGATTCGGACTTTATGCGGTTGCCTTAGGAATTTTTGGATCTTCTGTAGCGGAGGAGAATTGACTTCCCGTTTTCTTCTGCGTTTCTCTCTAACGAGATATAGAGGTCGGTGCTTCGCCTCCGTATATGTCTTTGAGAGATATTCACCAAGAATCTCCTATGCAGAAAAACTGATACCGCCTATAAGAAGAATTGTACAAATCATACTTGGCCACCCTCACATGGATCGCCGAAAAGTGAAGCTCGGATGATAATGACGATAATTCCAATGAAAGCTATAAGGCAGAAGAACATCCCGAAGAAAGAAGAGATCGAAAGCGGAATGCAGAAAACCAACAACTTCAATCGAATACCTAAGTAACGACCAGAAATTCCATTTAGTCTTTCCAGCTACACGCTCAATATTTTGTAGGAAATCCAATGTGTCTTAAAACCGACCCAAGAGAACAGTCCTTTTGAAAAGCGGTTGTATTCGCAGAGAGAAAGAACCGCATCTACAAATTTTCGTGTCATTAATCGGAAATCTCGTGCACCGTCAACGATTTTCGGTGCCCCGATAAGCGATTAAAGTAATTCGATAAAACATCTAGCAAAGAAGCTTTGATCGGCGGTTCACCTTTTCTAGTTTTCCCTGCGGGTATGGACGCAATCATACTCATGATTATCTAGAAGGAATTGAAGCATCTTAGGGAGCAAGGAAGGAGGATCTTGAAGATCCGCATCAAGAGTTGCTACAAAATCGCCTCTAGCTGATTTTAAACCGGCAAAAAGTCCCGCCTCCTTTCCAAAGTTTCTGCTAAATGAGACATAGCGTACCCTACTGTCTTTATTGTGCAGGCTTGTAGCTCTTGCAAACGTCTGGGTCCGAAGAACCATCATCAATAAAGACAAATTCGGTTTTTGTGTTAAATGAGTCTTTTAAGATATCAGAACATGATTCGCTTCTTGGTAAAAATGAGGCAAAGATTCCTGCTCGTTATAGCAGGGGACTACAATACTGACAAGCTGTCGTTTTTGCATGCCGGTCCTAATATACGCAAAGATAATCCAATATTGCTCGCACAATATATTTTCCGAAGTCGATATTAACAGGGTTGTTCGACTCGACGTATATTGTCACAAGAAGATTCTAGGGGTTGGTCTTCGTATGATATCTTAAAGCTGATGTCTAAATCGATATCGTCGGAGGCTAGATTGGATAATACAAGTTTTTGAGGCTGCTCTGGGAGCAAGCTGGGATGAGACTCAATTGATATACACAATGGTGTCCAAGGAAAGGCAAATCTTAGTGACGAAGGAGTTCTGCTTGAAACTTCGTTTGGGAGGGTCGTACAAAGTCCCGGCGAGATAGATTTTGGTTCGACGCTACCCGAAAGGAGAGAATCGCTTTTTGGCTTTACTGTTGATGGTGATTATCTCCTTCTAAAGATGTTAGATTTTGTAGGGGACGATATAGTTCGTCGTGAGTGCGATCTTGCAGGTCCTTTCTGCTGAATATTTACTTTCTAGTTGTCGACCGTTTGACTCGGGATTGTTTATTTAAAGAAGCGGTATTTAGCTTTCGGTCTCTGGAATCTTGGTATGACTGTCCTTCTCTTTGCTTTAAGAGGGAGGACGGTAATTCGATTATTATTAACTCAATCTATAGAAAGTACCCAGACGACCTTTTAATAGATTTCCGTAAATATGGAGAATACGCGTTCTTACTTGCTTAGCTTGAGACAAACTATCGGATTTCCGCTAAGAGCCACTCATGAAATGCGGATTAAAATTCATGCAGAATTGAGCTAAGTTTATGAAAGAGACATCAATACAAGAAGTTGTTGACCTTAGCAATCGATTTTGTCCTTCTTCTTCTCATATTGTTTGGGATTTGGGGCAGATATCCAACAGATTTCTCTTTATTTCAGAAGCTGATCAGCCTCCAGTCAATTGCTATACAAAAGTTTATGCGTACTCTAAAGAAAAGGTGCTCAATAGCGAGGAGGTAAGTCTTTAAATTATTCTGCATTTCGAGTGCCATCTAAGTCGACGCATTGCAAAAATGGCTATAAGTGCTACTCCTAAATTTAAAGAGGGCAAGTCATATAGTCATCCAAGTGGTGGATAATGCGGATCGCTCCGCTGGATTTCGGTTTCAGGTTATGCCGGAGCTCTGAAGCTTTACAAGGATTGATATAGAACCAAATTCGCTTCCTGAGGAGCAATTCAGAGATTATCGGAGCCAAGTCAAGAATTCAAATCTTAATGATGAAGCGAAGGAGTGGATTCTAGCTAGAATCCAGGGGAATCATAAAGGGCAAAGAAAAAATGCTAAAAGAGTTCCTCAAGAAATACGATGCTTTGAGCTCAATGGCTTATCCCTAATAGCGCGCGGTATATCGGAGACTTTATTAAGCTCAGGAACCTTTACACACATCGTGGTGAGTCGCTGAACGAAGAGAAAAAGAAGGAGCATGGAGAGGCTCTAAACAATTGCGCTGAAGCTACAATATTACTATGCCAATGCGTTATTAGCGTTAACCTTGGGTTTACACAGGAAGAGATTATTTCGCAGATTAAACACTGTAATTATAAGAATAGCCAGATTAGCCAACTTCAAGAGTACTATAGGTGAGGATGTAATGATGTTTCTCCTCAAAAGTTAGGTTTTGGAGATGGACTTGAAGAATACGTCAAAAACAGAAGATCAAAGCATATCTTTGGCAAGTCCTACTTTGTCGGTAGATAGTCGTGTCGGGATTGTTCTAGAACGTATAACGGCCTGGGTCCTAATCCTTTTCTATATATTTCTAGCTGTCTTGTCCCTCCTCCTGACCTCCTACTTGCCGCATAATAACTATAATATCGAATTCAGCTGGAAATCCTGGCCTTTGGTTCTCCTTTCCTCGGTGGGAATCTTCACTGTCCTGTTCTTCATAAAAAAGGTCGGCGCCTTGGCGAAGATGAGGGAGAAACCGTTGGGCCTTATAGTCGCCATATACACATTTATCGCCAGTTTATGGTGGGGCGCCTTCGCAAATGTCTGGGCTGGAGTGGGATCCAGCTACATCCCTCAAAGGAGCCGCATATTCGAATCACCCCACACTCAAACTAGTCTGTGGGGCGGGGGACGAAACGCGTGGATTCTCTGTCCCGGCGGGTATCTGGATCGGTTCTACCAGATTCCTTTCTTCCTTTTGTGAAAGGACTGAATAAAATTTTTGGCTCTTACACCTATCAGGCCTTTGAAGTCCTGAACGCCTGGCATTGCGGCGATTACGGTCGTTCTTATCGCGGTATCAGCCAAGAAGCTTTTCGGCGATCGAGAAGTGACGAACCTCCTTGCTCCTTTGCGCGGCTTTCCTGCCTCTCGTTTTTATGTTACATTGCTTACGCAAACACTTTGAGCCTCCCCTTTGTCTTCCTGGGAATCATATGGCAAGTGGTTGGCATTCAGAACAATGATTGGAGATATGCTCCTGCTGCTCTTTTATCAGTAAGCATTGGAATGCTTCTTAAATCGACCATGATTTATGTCCTGATGGCCATGGTCGTTGTCTGGCTCTCTGCTCGATCAAGAAGAAGCAATGGCGCTACATCGGCTATGTGTTTTTGGCTGTTGTCTTCTATTTCGGTTCTTCCTTGAGTGACAACGGCCAGCGCTCATGCGCTTGGATATAATTCCCAAGAATGGCTGACCTAAAGTCGTGTGGCTTGCGATGGGCACGAAGAAGCCTCAAGATATGAAGACCAATAATTTCGGGTGGTATAACGGTCTGCCAACAAGCTGGGCTCCGGAAGATTATGATATTAAACGGATTGATCGGCAGGCCGAAAGCATGCTTCAAGAAAACGTGAAAGAGTTTCAGAAGGACCCTCACTACGCATTCATTTTCTTCCTCGAAGAAATTCGCCTCGAGTGGACGGAACTGACCTATGAATCTCTGCTGGCTAGCTCTTGGAGTGGACGGCCGAGCAGGGCTGAGATGAGCACTCGCCTGATGAACCCTGATTCTACGATCAATTTACTCATCGTAGGGAAGGGCCTTCATCGAGAATGGTGCGATATCCTGCAGTTCCTACTTGTGCTTGGCGCCGCTCTATGCTTGATTCGTCAGCGGAAGAGTCTGGGAATTGAGCGCATGACCGCCATCATAATCCCTTTGGCTGGTCCGTTTATCTTCTTTTGGGAAGCGCAGGCCCAGTATATTATGCCTCGCTTTCATCTATTGATGATTCCTTACTCCGCTTTTGAATCAACTCCGTCCTTTCTATCCGGGGAAGGGGTAGAGATGCGAATAAGGAGGAATCCACCTCTACCGGCGACTCGGAATCGCTTTCAGCGATCTGAGGTAGAATCACGATAGAATAACATTGGTTCGCCAGTCCGGCTGGTCCGCCAGGCCGTAGCCAGATCACAAGCAAGTTATAATCGCTCATAATCGAAAAACAAGAGTTGGAAAAATAAGTCAGTATCGAGGTGCCGAGCTATGCCATCTATGAAGTTCGCTGATATCCTTCTGGAACAACTCCCGGTCGGTCACTTATCCTGGAATGTGATTGCCGTTCCGATCAGCCCGTCGTCCAGGACCCGATGAGCGGGGAATGGAAACGGAGCAAGGCCGGCACTTTCGATTTCACCACCTATTTCAATTCTTTTGTCGGTCGAGGAAACTCCTGCGTTACACCAAGGCCACCGGTTTCGCCCTGCATCTGGAGCTGAAAGGGGCCGCCCTGCACGGTGACCGAGGCTTACGGGGACACCTTCAGCATGCACTCCCAATTGGTCGAATCGGCGAGCCGCAGCCTGCCCGCCTCCGACGATTGGCGAATCGTGGACCTCCCCCTCGCCCTTGACCCCACCATGGTCATCTTGGGCTTTCAGATCGCGACCGAGGGGAGCGTCTTCATCCGCAACAGCTACTACACGGCCGACTACGAAGGCGAGCTGAACGAGGTGGAACTGGCGCTCGCCACCACCACCTTCAGAAGAAGCTACATCATCAACAACATCGGTCTGGTCCGCCGCCAGATTCTTTCCTCTTCCGATGACATCGCCCGGCATTTCCACATGTATGTGATCGACAACGGCCGGACTTTGGATACCGCGGCCCTGTCCGGAGACCGCGTGACCGTCATCCCCAACGACAACGTGGGCGGGGCCGGCGGCTTCACCCGGGGCATGATCACGGCCATGGAGCAGACCCCCAGGCGACCAACGTCATCCTCATGGATGACGACGTCTCCGTCTCCCCGGAGAGCATCAGCGGACTTACAGCCTGCTGCGGCCTCAAGCCCGAGCATCAAGAGGCGACCATCTCCGGGGCCATGCTCAACTACGAGGTGGGCGAGGACCAATCGAAGACGTGGGCTTTCATCACGGACGAAGGACCTTTCGTCCCCTGCAAGCTCTGGCCGGCGGATCACGATTTTCGAAGACATCGTTTACAACGAGAAGTACCACGCCAGCCACCGGATGGACGAAACCATGTACGCCGGTTGGTGGTATTGCTGCATCCCCATTTCCGTCATCAAGAGGAACGGCCTGCCCCTGCCTTTCTTCGTCCGCTGCGATGACGCCGAATACGGGGTCCGCTGCAAGACCGAATTCATCACCATGAACGGCATCTGCGTCTGGCACATGCCCTTCTACATCCGCCATGACGTGGCCGTCTACTGCTATCAGGTGGTGAGGAATTCCATGATCTCCCAGTTCACCACGGGCGTCGCCCCCAAGGTGGATTTCATGACCGAAACCAAGCACCACTTCCAGAAGCAGATGCGGAAGTTCAACTATGTGGACGCCGAGCTCTGCCTGAAAGCCATGAATGACTTCTTCAAAGGCCCGGATTTCTACAGCGCCCCCGGCGTGGCCGAGCGGACCTTCATCGCTGCCAATAAGGAGAAGGAGCACCTGCTCAACTTCGAAGAGTTGCAGAAGGCTTTGGACGCCGACCCTGATTTCGAGGGCCTCACAATTGAGCGACCTGGACCTGCAGAAGATCGACGGGGACAAGCCCCGCAACGCCTTCGAGCGTCTGGAAGACCGTCTGACCGAGAACTGGCAGCGGGGGATCAAGCGCTAGGGTGAAGGGTATGCGGTCATCCCCTGATGGGCTGGGCCCCTGCCTTCCGAGCCATCCGCGGCAAGAAGAAGCTCCTGGTCATCGACCGCTTCAACCGCCAGGGGATCATCCGTGTCAAGGACGCGGGCCGCTACACGGACATCATGAAGCGGTGGAACAAGGCCATGCGTTACCTGAAGGCCCACGAGGATGAGCTGCGCCAGCAGTATGCCGCCTCCCGCGATCGCGTGACGTCCGTGGACTTCTGGAAGCGCTACCTGAAGATGGGCTAACGGGTCTTTCCAGTACTCTTTCGGGTTTCTTGCTAGGGATGGAGAAAAAGACCGCGGCGTCGGAAAGGATGAGGTCCGTTTATGCCTACTATGAAATTCGCGAATGTCTTGTTGGAGACCAACCCTCGGTCCGTGGCCTATCCCGGGCTTTATTGCCGTTCCGACCAGCCCGTCGTCCATGATCCCGATTCCGGCGACTGGGAGATGTATGCCGCCGGGACTTATGATTTCACCACTTATTTCAATTCTTTGTCGGTCGAGAAAACTCCTGCGTTACACCAAGGCCACCGGTTTCGCCTCTGCATCTGGAGCTGAAAAGGGGCCGCCTGCACGGTCACCGAGACTTACGGGGACGCCTTCGCCGCCCACCCGATCGTCGAAGGGTCCGTCTCCGCCTCCTGCCCGCCTCCGATGGCTGGCAGGTCGTCGATCTTCCTTTGCTGGTGACCGATCGATGGTCATTGTGGGGTTTTCGATCGCGACCGAGGCGGGTGGCCATTCGGAATAGTTATTATTCCCTTGATGTCGAGGGTGGGCTTCGGGATGTGGAGCTGGCCATCGGCACGACGACTTTCAAGAAGGAAAGCTTCATCATCAACAACATCGGTCTGGTCCGCCGCCAGATTCTTTTCCTCTTCCGATGACATCGCCCGGCATTTCCGCATGTATGTGATCGACAACGGCCGGACTTTGACGCCGCAGCCCTCTCAGGGCGATGGCGTGACCGTCATCCCCAATGACAACGTGGGTGGGGCCGGCGGTTTCACCCGGGGCATGATCACGGCCATGGAGCAGACCCCCAGGCGACCAATATCCTGTTGATGGATGATGATGTGCTCGTGTCTCCGGAGAGCATCAAGCGGACGTATAATCTGCTGCGGATCTTGAAGCCTGAGTAGAGGAGGCCATGATCTCGGGCCATGCTCAATTACGAGGTAGGGGAAAGAGCAGTGGGAGGACATCGGCCATATGACCCCGGAGGGATTTTTTCCCCGCAAGCCGCCCCTGCAGCTGACCCATTTCGAAGACCTGGTCTACAACGAGAAATTCCGGCCGACCAAGCGATGAAGCAGGATATGTACGCCGCCTGGTGGTATTGCTGCATCCCCATTTCCGTCATCAAGAGGAACGGCCTCGCCCTCGCCCTGTCTTCGTCCGCTGCGATGACGCCGAATACGGCATCCGCAGCAAGGGCCCCTTCATCACCATGAACAGCCTCTGCGTCTGGCACATGTCCTTCCACGTGCGCTAGCAACGCCGCCGTCGAGCGCTACTCAGACCACCCGCAACACCATGGTCGCCCAGGCCGTCACGGGCATGGCCCCGGACGCCGACTTCCTCAAGGAACTGCATAAGAACGTCCATCTGGAGTTGAAGAAGTTCGGTTACGCCGACGCCGAGCTCTGCCTGAACGCTTTCGAGGATTTCCTCAAAGGGCCGGATTTCTTCATCCAACCGGGCGTGGCCGAACAGACCTTCATGCGAAGGCCAACAAGGACAAGGAGAAGTTTCTACGATTTCGTCGCCCTGCGGAGCAGATCGACACCGATCCCGACCCGGCCGGCTTGAAGGTGGAAGACATTGACCGCCAGCTCATCGACGAGGACCAGCCGCGGAGCCCTGCAACAGCGTCTTCAGGACTATACGACCGACAACTGGCAGCGGGGATCAAGCGCGAAGGCAGCAGGGCTACGCCGTGATTCCTCTGGCCGGTTGATCTACCCAGCCGGCGTCATCCGCGGCGAAGAAGAAGCTGGTGGCCATCGATTGGTACAACCGCAAGGGGCCCATCCGCACCAAGGACGCGGGCCGGTACGCGGATATCATGAAGCGCTATCATCGGGACCTGCGTTACTACAAGAAGAACATCGATCGCCTGCGCCGTGAATACGCGGCCATCCGCCCGACCGTCACCTCCCTGGCCTCACTGGAAGAACTACCTGAAGATGGAGTAGGCTCAAGCCCCTAGGTCCCCGACTACGGCCCATAAACTGAGGACATCACATAACCGGGGTGTCTCATAGTCGAGGATGTCTCATAACTGGGGGCGGCTCATAATTCGAGGGCGTCCCATAAATGCCGGCTGTATCTATCGTTTTTGACATTTTTGATAGGTGTAGCTGGCATTTCTCTTCTACGATTCTTTGTAATTCCTTACAATTCTTTATAAGCATAAGCGCTAATCCCCGTTGATTCCAAGGCTTGGAGACGATTTGTATAGTGTCAACTGAAAGTAAGCCAGAGTGCTGATCGGCGAAGGCGGAGGCAGAAGCGCGCTTTTCAGCTCCTGAGACATGGCGTGATAGCCGCTGCCTCGGTGGGCCAACACATAGCCGCCACCGACCGCCGGCGTAGTTTCGGATGTTCGCCAAGTATTGGTTGCGGGCGGGGGAGACCTCGCGTCCACCAGGGATTCGGCCGTGATGTTGCCGTAAAAGACCGCCGGGGTTCAGAATCTCGATCCGGTCGTCAAAAAGACTGATCTTGACCGGGAAGCTGCGCGCTTCCGGCGAATAATCGCGATGGACCAGCGCGTTGGTGATCGCCTCCCGCAAAACGGTGACCGGGTAATCCGAGGCGCCGTGGCGCTTGTCTCGCGACCGCCAGGCTTTTGGCCCGTTTCGTGACTTCATCCACCGCGTCCGCCACCATCAGGGGATCGGTCCGATGATGATCCGATCATCCTTCCCTCCCTGGCAGATGATCACATTGAGCCGCGGCTGGAACTGCTGAGGGAAAGTCCCCAAAGCCATGAGCCCGCCCAAAGTCGGCCGATGCGTCTTCCCGTCTGGCCTGAGCACGTGCAAGCCGGAGAGGATCCACAAGTCACTTTTATCGGCGAAGACGTGGGGATGCAGCCCTTTCTGCCTGGCCAGGAAGGGCCCGAGGAGGTCGGGGTCCAGGTCGGAGACTTCGGCGCCGGGGATCAGGTCGTTGTCGAACAGGGGCTGCTCCTTCATCTCCAGCATGCGGTCGATCTCGTAAGCGGTCAGTTTGTGGTCGCCGTCGCCCGTGCGCACGAAGGAACCCTGGTAGATGCCCCGGGTGGTGATGTAGCATGGCCGGTCGGCCGGGCGCATGGCCGGCACCTGGGCCACCAGGATGTTGCTGGCTTCGAAAGGAACCACCTCGATGATGGGCCGCACCCGCGGCGTGAGTTTCTGGCAGGCCTCGCTGACCGCGTCCTGCATGCGGCGGGCGCGGAAGCCGGGCACGGGGGTGAAGCCGTTCTTCTCGGAAACCCCAAGGATGACGGTCCCTCCCTGGGTGTTGGAAAAGGCCGAAAGCGTGTCCACAAAGGTGGTCGGCAGCTTTTTCGCGGCCTCCTTAACCTCCCAGTCCTGGGTGTCGTTGCCGATCTGGCGCATGCGTTCGATGATTTCGTGGATTTCCTCGGCTTCAGCGAGTTTCAGTCCCAGCCGTCCGCGCGGTTCCGGGGCACCGCCTTCGCCGTGGGTCCCGGCCCGCGTCTGTCACTCCGTCTCTCTGCGGCTGTGGACTAACTCAATGTACAAAAATGAAGGGCTTAAATGGCGGGTCTTTTGAACTTTGAGTTAGTACACAAACGGACCCGCCAATGGACCCGCCAACAGACCGCCAAAGAGGCGCGAAGAGACTCTAAAAAGTCGAAAAAGGAGCCAAAGAAAGGGCAGGGTGGCTCTTAATCAGTCGCCCACATAGTCCTTGAGGATGCGGATCGTCTTATCCGAGTAAACCAGGCTCTTGTCCACGTGGTTATGGGAATGGATATCCCGCGGAATGGCCAGGTAGTCGCCGTACATGTTGGCTCAGATACGTGCGCCAGCCAGGGTTGACGGCCATGGGAAACCGGCGAAAGTCATGGTCGTTGTGGGGAGCCAGTCGGTGATGGGGTAGGGGCCGCTGGGTGCCGTTCGTCCAGGTTCTCCATGCTGTTCAGCAGGCCGGTGGCCCCGTCCCGGCTGGGGATGATGTGGGAGGCGCTGACCGACTGCTGGTAAAAGCGGTCGAAAAGCCGGTCCACCTGGCTGGCGAAGGGGTCGCTGACGGGCAGGTAGGGCCGCCGTTCCCACTCGGTTCCGGCGAAGGTGGGCCCGACAGGCGTCATAGAACCGGTGGCGGATGTCCTGATTGGTGTTGTAATCGGCGGTCGCGTCGCCGGAGGACCAATCCAGCGGGAAAAGGTCCACGAAAATGGGATTGTCGTCGTCCTGGAGCCGGAAGCGGATCTGGCGGCAGATCACGAACCAGTCCCAAAGCTCGGTGATGCGGTAGTCGTTCTTGTAGCGCGGGTCTTCGCGATGATGGTCATCAGGCGCCTAATTCGTCCCGGGGATGAGGGACGTCGATGTCGTCGTCCCACGGAATCATGCTCCCCGTGGCGATAGGCGCCCAGAAGGGTTCGGCGATGGCCCAGTAGAGAATGTGGTTTTCCCGCAGATGTCGATGAAGGCTTTGAAGAGTTTGATTTCCGCCCGCTGGTAAAGACGGTCGACGCCGGTCGCTTGGGGCAGACCGCGGAAGAAGCGGAGTTTCGCCTCTTCCTCCGATTCCCCCGGTTCGCGCCAGAGGGACCAGAAAAAGCATCATCTGCCGGTCTTCCTCATAATCATGCTTTTCCTGGAGGTCGCCCAGCCGGTCGCGGGTCTGCGCCACCTGACCCTGCAGGTCCCTCACCCTGAGCCTGGGACTCGTCTAGGCGGCGCTGCAGGTCGCGGATCATGCCGGTCTGGTCGCTTACGCCCGCATGGTTTGGTCGAATTTATCGCGGAATTCGCCTTCGTACCCGTGGAAGGAGCGGGAGGAGACTGGAAGGAAACGTTTGAGCGAGCGCAGGAGGTTCCGAGGATGGTTCTTCGACGGGGAAGAAGGGTCTGATGGGGAATCGGCTGGAGAACGATGGGACATGAAGCTTCCTTGCTGGGACGGTGGTTTTCGATTTCTTTCAGTCGGCCTGTTGAGATCTTGTCGAGACCTGTCACGGCCTGTTGGGGCCTATCGCGGTTTGTTGTGCCTTATCCGGGCCTGTCTATCTCAGTAGTGGGCCCGAAGCCCCTCGGGCGCTGTGTTCCTGTGCAGAGACTTGAAATCGTCGATTTCCCCGGCCCCTTGTAAGCGCGCTGATAGAATGGCAGGTGAAACAAGTGACACTGACGAATCTAAACTCAAGTCGCGCTACGGCTACGCTTGGACCGTGCTCAAGGCTTGGTCAAGACGGACTTCAAACTGCGCTACCAGGGATCCTTTCTCGGCATCCTCTGGTCGGTCCTCAAACCGCTCATGCTTTTCGTAGTCATGTACATCGTTTTCGCCCGCTTCCTGCGGATGACCGATGGCACCCCACCTATCCTGTGGTCCTTCTGCTGGGGACCTGCTCTTGGCAGTTCGTCCAGAATCAACCAATTCCGGCCTGCGGTCCATCGTCGACCGCGGCGACCTCCTACACGCAAGATCCACTTCCCCAACTGTCGTCGTGGTCTCCGCCACCGTCGGAGCCTTGATTTCGTATGGGATCAACCTGGTGGTGGTCATGGTCTTCGCCATCATCTCCCGGGTCCATTTCACCCTGCGTGGGCCCTGTTCCTGCCGATCAACATCATCGAGCTGTACGCCACCACCCTGGCCCTGACCATCGATCATGGCCACCATGTACGCCTACTTCCGCGACATCTCCCCACATCTGGGAAAGTGCTTTCCCAAGTGATTTTCTACGGGATGCCCATCATCTACCCCCTGTCCTTCGTCCTGGACCGCGGCGGGGTCATCTCCGTCCTCGGCCGTTTGGAGCTGCTCAACCCCATCGCCCAGGCCATCCAAGACATCCGTCATAATCTCATCGCCCCGGCGACCCAGCCGACGGTCTGGACCCTCTACCACGACACGGCTTTGGGTTGGTGCGCCAAGCTTTTCCCCATCGTTTTCACCCTTCTCATCCTATGGTTTGCCATTTGGCTTTTCCGCCGTAACAGTAAGCGTTTCGCCGAGGTGATGTAATGACTTCCAAGATTGAAATGACCGACCCCATGGATCAGGCGTGGCGATTCCACGGTGAAGACCGACTTCAGCAAGGCACCGGTCGTCTTGAATGTGGAGCATGTCTCCAAGTATTTCAAGCTGCCGACCGAGCAGGCGACCGGCCTCAAACAGGCCTTCGTCAACTGGACCCGGGGCATCAGGCTACACCAAGCAGCATGTCCTCAAAGACATCACCTTCCAGGTCCATCAGGGGAGTTCTTCGATCGTCGGCCGTAACGGCGGCGGAAAAATCAACCCTGCTCAAGATCATCTCCCAGATTTACTACCCGGAACAGGGCGCGGTGTCGGTCAGCAAACTGGTCCCCTTCATTGAGCTGGGCGTGGGCTTCAACCCGGAGCTGACCGGGCGCGAGAACGTCTACCTGAACGGGGCCTTGCTGGGCTTCTCCCGCGAAGAAGTGGACGCCATGTATGACGACATCGTCTCCTTCGCCGAGCTGGAAGACTTCATGGACCAGAAGCTGAAGAACCATTCTCCGACATGCAGGTCCGGCTGGCCTTCTCGGTGGCCATCAAGGCCCAGGGGGACATCCTGGTCCTGGACGAGGTCCTAGCCGTGGGGGACGAGGCTTTCCAACGCAAATGCGCCGACTTCTTCACTGAGATCAAGAAGGATCCCACCAAGACGGTCATCCTGGTGACCCACGACATGTCGTCCGTCACCCGCTATTGCTCCCGGGCCATGATGATCTCCGACGGGAAGGTCATAGGCCATCGGCGATCCGGAGGCCGTCTCCAAACAGTACACTCTGGCCAATCTCGAGGCGGAGAAGAAGGAGGCAGAGAACGGCAGGAAGAGGTCATGGATATCCCAACGGCCTGAACGAACGGGTGCCGATTTTGAAGACAACGGCCGTTTCCCCTTGATCTGCAAGAGTTCCGACACCTTCCACTTCCAGGTGGAATACCAGTTCGACGAACCGGGCGACTTCTACCTGGCCATCGCCTTGCACGACATCCGCCGGGGCGGCATCACCCACGACACAGGCAACAAGATGCTCAGATGCTCCATCAGGCCGCCAGACCGTGGACTTTGAGTTTCCGCTCGACATTTTCACATAACGGGATTTCCGCCTGATCACATCTCAGGAAGGCCAACCCCAATCCGCGAGAGGCCGAATTCGTGCGTCGCCATTGACGACAACGCTTTGGACTTCGCTGTCAGGATGAGCGCAACCGGGATTACGCCCTGATCAGCGACCGGGGCTGATGATTTCGCCGCTTGACCCCACGGCCGTGGAGAGGGTGAAGGAAAGCCGAATGGCGACCAAAGCGACAGCCGAAGAGGCAGGAGAAAGGGACGGCCAAGGGAGAGGCGGCAGATGAGCCCATCCCAAGGGTCGGCGAGATGAGGTGGCTGATGACCGAGCAAGACAAGACCAACGGTAAGGACGATGACAAGACTGTCGCAGGGAGCGTCAAGACCGTCGCTAGAAACAACGGCAAACCGGCCATGGTCATCGTCACTTTCGCGCCAGGGCCTTTCTGCAGGAGCTCTTCGACTCCATCGTCCACCTGACCGTCAAACCTTGGCGGATCGTGGTCGTGGACAACGAGAATTCGCCTGAGACCAAAGGGATCTGTCAGCGGCTGAAGCCGACCTGGCCGCCGTCCGTCGTCCGGAAGACCCGGACTGGTGGACGCCAAAGAAGGCAGGGACCATGTGGTCTACCTGCCCTTGACCACCAACACCGGAGGGCCGGCGGCTTCTATTCCGGCACGAAAGAGGCCTATCGGCGGGGGGCCGAATGGTTCTGGCTCATGGACGACGACGTAGCCGCCTTGCCGGAATCCCTTGAGAAGCTCGACCCCTGGATGGGCAAATACGAAGCCATCCAAGGCGGCCGTTACGACTTCGATGGGGGCGACTTCTACTGGCAGTACCAGACGATCACCTTCCTGGGGGTGCCCAATCCCTTCTCTCCGCCCGCTTTCGGCCCCGCCCGCTTCCACCACATGAACCCATGTGTTTCGAGGGGGCTTTTCAAGCGACCGTGGTCGATAAGATCGGCTTCCCCGACCCCCGCTTCTTCATCGCTTGGGATGACGCCAATTACGGCTATTTGGCGAGCACGGTGACCAGCCGATCATCATCGAGGACAAGGTCCTGCGCCGGACCCGGGAGATGGCCAACCTGGAGATCGCCGGCCTGCCGCAGATCAACTCCATGTCGGACGTGAAGCGCTACTACCTCATGCGCAACCAGCTTCCTGGCCCGGTATTACATGGCGCACGGCGATTACTACCCCTTCGGCTTCGCCCTAGGGAACCTGATCACCTTCATCAAAGAGATCATCCGCCTGGTGACGGTGGACCGCAAAAGCATCCGTTCCGGCCTCGTCGAGATCTGCAAAGGATGGCGGGCCGAACACAAGATTTTGCGCGACAAGAACTGGCAGCCGATGCCCAGCCCTCGTGGACCCGGATTTCAGCAGATTTCCCTCAGAATTTCTCAGGACGGTGAAATGATGACCGCTGAAACATCCGACCAATGGGAGACCGTCTGCCGAGTGGTCTTTCCCTTGGAAGACGCCGAGCAGACCCTACCCTTGTACGCCATCGATTGGACCCGCCCCCGCCTGCACGATGCGACGGTGGCTGTCTCGGCCGTCCTGCCCCGGGCCGGCCTCTCCTCCATGGATCGGGGGACCTTCCAGGACATGGTCAGGTCGGCCGGAAGCTCCTGCGTCACCTGCGACTCCTTCCGCGTTTTGGATCGGACCAGCGTCCGGATCCTGCCCGCATGCTTCTTTCTGCACTTTCTTCAACGCCTTCCCGGCCGCTTATTGGAGGCGGTGGACCCGGTGGAGACCGTCCGTTTCCAGGCGGAAGTCAGCGGCCGGGGCTGTCTGCGGCTTTTCCGGTCCACCGGCTGAGGTCTGATTTATCAGGTGTCCGATGGCATCGTTTGCGACGGCCGCAAAGCGGTTCGCGTGGATATCCCCATGAGCGGCCTCATGGACGGGGATATTTCTGGTTTGATGCCGAGGCGGAAGGCGAAGCCGCCGCAGGAGGCAATGGCGATGCTGTCAAGGCCGAAGCCGCCGTAGGCCAGGAAGTGGGGAGGAGCCCGCATCCGGTCTGGGACTTCGCGTGTCCGGCGCGTCGTGGTCCGTTCCGGCCAGTGATCGGACCCAGGCGATAGCCGCCCATCGCGAGACCACCTTCTCCATCGCCATCACCACTTTCAACCGGGCCTCTTACCGCATGCGGCAGCTGAAGACCTTGGCCGGAGCTGAGGCCTTGCGCCAGCGGCTTGACGCCATCTACTGCGTGGACCATGGGACCGATCTGGTCCGCGACCAGGAGGATTTCGCCTCGTGAGCGCGTGACTCGGGCGAGAGCCCTGGTTCACCTGCGTCAGGGGAACCTGGGAGGGTCGGGGGCTTTCTCCCGCGGCATGTACGAGACGGTCAAGGCTGGTCGCAGCGATTACGTCCTCATCCTCGACGACGACGCCATCAGCAGAGCCCGAATCCATCCTGCGGGCCGTGCAGTTCGAGGATTACGCCATCAAACCCCTGTTGACGGGCGGGCCATGTTTCATCTGGATAACCGGACCACCCTCTACCCAGGGCGAGCGCCTGAACCCGCGGACGATCTGGAACGCCCCCTCCCTCGGACTGGATTACAATTTCGATTTCGCGGTCCGCACTTTGCGCGACACGCCTGAAAGACATCAGCGTGTCGACAGTGACTACAACGGCTGCGGATGTGTCTGATTCCCGTTTCCATCATCAGCGAGATCGGCCTTTTCCCAGCCTTTCTTCCTGAAATTCGATGACGTCGAATTCTGCATGCGGGCCCGCCGGCACGGCTATCCCACCGTTTGTCTGCCCGGGGTGGCCGTCTAGCATCAGGCTTGGCATGACAAAGACCCCACCCGGGGATGGGATGAATATTACATCCAGCGCAATCGTTGGCTCGCCGCCCTGCTGATCTCCCCCGACAAGCCTGTGGACATGGCTATGGTCAACCTCCGGTGGGATACCAGTGTGCCTGCGTTTCCTCTACTCAGCCATGCGGCTGCACACCTTGGGCCTGGCGGACATCCTGCAGCCCGAATACATCGTCGCACCCTTCCGGACCAAGCTGGCCCAGATCCGTCAGGAAAGGTCCTGGTTTCGCCGACGCTCAGCGTCGACCGATCCGGAGGCCTTCCCGAAGCCGAGCAAGACCTGGCCGATCGGGAGTCCGCCACCAGCTGACCATGAAGGACTACCTCAAAGCCGTGGTCCGCTACCTGGGGCGGATGGCCCTGGGCTCGCGGGCCCAAGGGAGGATGAGGAGCGACTGGCTTTGTCTATCCCCGCCCAAGATGCTTCCTGGATGGGAATCGCCATGCAGGGGGTCGATTCCGCCTTGGTGACCACCCCCGATGGCAATGGCCGGGTCTGGCTACGCCGCGATGACCGCCTGGCCCGTCGGATCATGACCAAGAACGCCCGTCTGACTTTGCGCCATCATCAGGAAATGGAAAGACCTGGCCCGCTGGTATGCCGACTACGATATGGCCTCCTTCAGGTCTGGGAACGGATTTTTCAAGAGAACCCGCTGTCGATGAAAAAGTAAAAAGCAACAGTATAAATCCCCACGGCGAGTGGACTCGCCATAGCGGCTGCATTGAACGATGCCGCTGCCTCTCCCGCCGCATCGACTGATGCGCCTGTCTCTACTGTCGCCGTCGGCGCACCTGTCACAACGGCCGGTGCGTCCGCCTCTCCCGTCGCATCTACCTCTCCCGCCGCCGGCATGGTGAGATCCGCCTGCGCTCCACCGGCACGCCCGACCAACTGCAGGGGGACCGTCCGCTTGGCCCAGCCGGCGTGATCAGCCTGATTCTTGCGGCCGCCTTCACCGGCCTGATCGTCGCAGGGACGGTGATCGTCAGCCTGCGTTTGGACGACAACGTCGCCGGCCTGCCGCACACCCACGAACGCCTCCACGCCCTTTTTGTGGACCGGCCTGATCTCCCGGTCCGGTGGCTTTTCCTCTTGTCCGGCCTGGTCTCCGCTTGGGCCGAAAGGGTCTCCCGCCGCAGCCAGCCGAAGAACGATCGACCGTGGCGCAACCGAGTATTCGGCCCCAGCCCGGTCATGGGATTTTTCTCCGCCTTCAAGAAATACGGCTGGATTTTCTTCCTTCTCATCCTCCTCGCCTGGATCCCCTATATCTGCCTGACCTGGCCGGGCGTCCTGCGGGATGATACCTTGGCCCAGTTCTTCCAATCCCAAGGAGTCCGCGGGTATTACACCCGTCACCCCCTGATGGGAACCTTCATCTTTGGCCTTTTCTGGCGGCTTGGACAAGCCTGGGGCCATGTCAGCTGGGGACTGGGCGCCTATACCGTGGTCCAAGCCATCGGCCTGGCCTTTGATTGCAGCCTGGTCCTAGTCTATCTGCGCAAAAAGAGGGCGCCTCTGATTTTCCTGTGGTTGGTGACCCTTTTTTTCGCCTGTTCCTATCCCATCGTCGCCTCCATCCCCACCATGAGCAAGGACTCCCTCTGGGCATTGGTCATGACTCCTCTGTCGCTGATCTTCATCGAAGCCTGTCTCACCCGAGGGAAGGTCTTGAAGCGGTTGCCGGTCCTGCTGACCTTCGTCATCCTGGCTTTCCTTTTCCTGGCCATCAAGCGGACCGGGTGGAGATCCTTCTGTTCGGCTTCTTCCTGACTCGTCCTCACCCTCGCCTCCCATAGCGGGGGCAAGGCTTACTTGGCTCGTGATCTCGTCCTCCTCCTCCCTCTGGTCCTGGCCAACGCCTTGTGGGCGCTTTGTCCCAGAAGGTCACCGGGGCTACGACCTGGTCTCCGGTGGAGCTGTACGGTCTCTTCACCCAGCCCCTGGCCCGGCTGGAGCGGACCAGGCCCGAAGCCATGACCAAAGAGGAGAAAGCGGAAGTCAACCGGTATATGGACCTGGCGACGGCCGCGGACCGGTATAATCTCCATCGCGAAGACGAGACCATGTATACGGCCAACAGCGAGGCCTTGGAGGATCACAGGATGATTTTCGCCCTCCTGGCGGCCCGGGATCGGCCTGAAAACAAGGGCAACGCCGCGACCTTCCTCATGTCGACCTTGTATGTGTGGCGGCCCTGGCTGTCCGTCAACGGGGGAGTGCGCTACCCGATGGATTCCGGCTACATCTTCAGCCCCAGCTACATGAGCCAGTGGGGGCGCGAAGTACATAGCCCTTTGAACGCTTATGAGACGACGGAAGACCTGCGGGCCGAGGGCAGGCTCACCTTGAGAGTGAACTGTGGTGGCGGCGCCCGGCGGTCGCCACTGTGACGGCTCCGGCTGACCTGGACTCTGCTTCGCAGCCCGTCTCGCCGGAACGGGTCTCGCGGTCTGCATAGAGGGCGCTGAGGTCGCAGGAGGTGCAGGAAAACCAGCAGGAACAGGCCGTCCTGGATGCGGCCGGTCCTCAGGTGCGGTTTGAACGCCAGCCGGTGAAGGCCTTGTCGGAGAAGGCGATGAAAGAGACTTGCCTGGCCGAGCAGGAAGCCGAATCCACCGTCGCCGCCCAGACTCAAGGAGGTGACGGCCTTCCTCGACAGCTCGGTCCGCTCCTCGGCCCTCTATACCGTCTTCCTTCCTCTGATGTTTTTCCTTCTCTTCCGCCGTCGTTGGGCCGCTTTGACGGCTTGACCTTCCTCGCCGCTGCGTCATCCAGCTTTTTCCCTTTCGCCGGTCGCCCTGACCTGGCACGCCATCCCGCTTTTCTTTCGCCCTGCCCGCCTTCGTCGGTCTGATTTTCGAGCCGAAGGCAGCCGGGCGGAAGACAGCCGGGCGGAAGACAGCCGGGCGAGAAAAGGTCAAGCGGGAAGAGGCCTGACGGGGAAAGGCCTGAGCCGAATAAGGAGGCTCAGCCCTTTCGGGTCTTCCCCGGCATCTGGTCGGTGTCGAGGATGATGGTGACCGGTCCGTCATTGGTCAGACTGACCCTCAGCGGGCCCCGAACCAACCGGAAAATGTCACCGGGAGGTCGCAATCGTCGCTTAGGGTCCGATTAAGACGCTCCCAGATCGCCCGGGCGTGGCCGGTGTCTCCTGCGCCGACGAAACTCGGCCGGTTCCCCTTTCGTATATCCGCGTAAAGGGTGAATTGGGACACAGAAAGGACCTCCCTTTCACGTTCTTCCCCTCACGTCCAGGAGGCTGAGATTCATCTTGCCGCCGGGTCTTCGAAGATCCGCATTTGGGCGATTTCCGCGCGGCTCAAGCGATTTCGGTCGCCGTCGCTGTCTTGGACGGCGACCAGGAGCAGGAGACCGGGCCCGATCGCCTGAGCTGATTTCGGGCTCGTCATGAGTTGACGACCTCGGCTTTGGCTGACTTTTTGATGATGATGCATGATGATTGAGAGATATAGTGGCACTAAACGTAGTACCAAATCAAAAATCGGCTGATCCCGCCGTTTCTCATTTTATACTTGCGTTTAGTGCCACTCGTGGAAGCATCAGTCTGTAGTTCTGCAGGCCGGCGGCGACGCCGGACACGGTGCACAGGATCAGGTAGATGTAATCGGCGGTCTGGGATCTAGCTCAGTTCGGCCTTTGTCCGTCCGCCGCCGCAGGGAGCCCAGTGCCCTCACCTGGGTGATGGACAGCGTCCACATAAGCGACCGGATACGGATGGCCTCGCCCAGAATGTGCCGATGTTCCAGAGGCCAGTCGTCGCCGACGATCTGCAGGACCCATCGGCGGGTCTGGCCATCTCGTCCAAAACTGCCGCGCTGAGGGTCGTCCCGGTCGCCCAGGCTCAGGGTACATGCGGGCGATCCGTTCGTCGGTCTTGGCCAAAGACATCTCGATGTTGTCGATGAAGGTGGTGAACAGGGCCATCTCGCGGTGGCGGCCTGCAGCTGCAGAGTCGGCGAACTTCTCGCAGGCGGTGCCCAGCCCATACCAGGCAGCCAGGTTGATGCGGGCCTGGGCCCAGGAGAAGACCCAAGGGATGGTCCGCAGGTCGTCCAAGGATTGGGCGCCCAGCCCGCGCTTGGCCGGCCGGGAGCCGATGGGCAGGAGGCCGATCTCGGTCAAAGGCGTGACCACGGAGAACCAGGGGGCGAAATCGGGGGCGGTGAGCAGGCTCACGTATTTCCCGGGAGGCCAGGTCCAGCGTCCGCCATGCTGGTATTTGGCGTCATGTCCGTGTTGATCTTCTCCACGCTGGGGGCCGACTGGAGCAGGATGGCCGACGCGATGGCCTCCACGTGGCGGGCGGCGAGGACTGGGTTCCCGTAGCGGGCGAAAATCACTTCGCCTTGTTCGGTCACCTTGAAGCGGCAGTTGACTGAGCCGACCGGTTGGGCCAGGACCGCCCTGTTGGCGGGGCCGCCTTCCTCGACCGACGGCCCCGCCTCGGCCGTGGAAAAGGGTCAGGTCGATCTCATGCCGCTTGGCCCAGTCGGCGATACGGCCTTGGGCCCGGTGCAGGGCCAGGGTGGCGGAGGTGGGTCCGGCGTCTTTGGACGAATCGGAGTAGCCCAGCATGACTTCCATCCGGTTGCCGGTCTGCTTGAGCCGGTTCTTCACTTCGCATCTTGATGATTTCGTCTAGGGTGGAAACGGAAATTCTCCAGGTCCTCCAGCTGCTCGAGGGGGATCACATCCAGGACGGGGCGTCTTTAGGGTCGGCGAAAGCGAGCCGGTTGAGCTCGTAGACGTCCCTCACGTGCTGGGCGCTTTTGCAGAAAGAGATCAGATAACGGCCCGCCGCCTGGCGGCCGTTGTGCTTCTGGATGGCTCCGATGGCGCGGAAGGTGCTGAGGACCTCCTGGGTCATAAGTGGGCCAGGGCCCCGCGCTCCCGTGGAGGCCGTGTTCGCGGATGTCGTCCAGGCGCGGGCGTGGACCAGGGAATGCTGGCGGAACCCATCTGGACCATATGGAAGCCGAAGGTCTCCACCTGCCAGATCAGGTCCTGGACGGGCCCGTAAGCGCTGCGGACGGCCCCGGCTTCGGCCAGGGACTTCTGCACGATGCGCAGGTCGGCCAGGAACTCTTCGGATGAGGAGTACATGAGGTCGGCGTTGCGGTCGCGGGTGGCTCCGAAAGCCAGTCGGACATGACGAAAAGGGCAGGCCCGATGGGGTTCTTTTGGTGGAGAGGATCTCGGCCTGGCCGGTCAGCTTTTCGCTCAGCTCCTTTGCCGGCTCCAGAGGGCTTTGAGCTCTTCGTTGGCGGGGTGGTCCGGGAGCCAGGGTCAGGTTGCGGCCGACGGCGCGTGGCCCAGGCCAGGGTCTCCAGCAGTGGTTGTAGAACTTGAGGGCCACTTTCCGGCTGACTTGGCGGTCACGTTGGGGTTGCCGTCGCGGTCGGAGCCGATCCAACTGCCGGGTGAAGAAGGCCGGGCGGACCGGGGGTACCGTGCCCGCTTTCTTGCCCAGGATCCAGTTGTCAGCGCCGGTAGACCTGGGGATCATGGTGAAAAGCGTATTGTCGAAAGATGTCGAGGATGGTGTCCGCTTCCTCCACCGGGGTCGGCTTCTTGAAGGCGATGGGGGAGGTGCGGTAGAGGGAGTCGATCTCCTGGTAAAGCTGACGGTCCGTTTCGGTCAGGAGAGACCCACCCTGGTGTTTGCGGATGGCCAGGAGGTTGGCGATGCGACGGATCTTCCCTTCCACGGCCTTGCGCCTGGCTTCGGTGGGGTGAGCGGTAAAGACCGGGTGGAATTCCAGCTTTTCCAGCAGTTCCTGAGCCCCGGCAGGGCCGACTTCGTCGATCAGCTGTTTATAGGCCACGGAGATGGCGTTGAGCGGGTCCACGGAAGCGGTCGTGTCCACCTGGTTCTCCCTTTCCAGGAGGACGGACATGCGGTAGTTCTCTTCGCAGAGGTTGGCCAGATGGAAGTAGGTTCCGAAGGCGCGGGCCAAGGCCTGGGCGTCGTCCATGGAGATATCGTCAATCAGGCCGACGACCTCGTCCAGACTGCGTTTCGCCGCTGTATGGAAGTCGGAGCCTTCCCCGTCCTTATGGAATTGTTCCTGGCTGGCCACGATCACGTCTTCACGCAAAGAGTCGAATTTCGCCAGGATCTCCGGATTGTATTCTCCCAGGATTTTCCTCAGGATCTGGAGTACCAGGTCCATGTCCGTCCGCAGGGCCGGCGGCAGGGCGGTTTCTTCCCCGACCTGCCGGGCGTTGAAGGCGATGAACTGGCGGGTGTCCCCCGCTTCCTCCGGCTCTTCCCAGGGCCGCTGCGCCCCTTGCCCCGTCGGTGGAATCGGTGATGTTGATGATATCGGTGATGTTTTGCGATGCTTCAGTCATCATGCTCCCTTCGCATGGCCGAGGTTGCCCGTCTACCGGCTTTCGCGGCCCTCCGCGATTGTTCACCAGGCCGTTCCAGGCCAAAGCCCGACGTGCTGTGTCTTTTCATCTCAATGACGCTCGCTAACCTTGCCTTGATGGCCGTTCCAATACTCGAAATCCTCTTTTTGAATATACGCGATCGCCTCTGGAAAGATGTTATGAGGAAGATGTTATAAGGATATTCGGAACGGATATTTTAAGGATATTTGTCTTTCGAGGCTTCTTACGCCGCGGGTCCTTCCTGGAGTGTCTTTCCTCGGTCTTCCCTAGGAGATTTCTTTGGGGAGGGGGTTTCTATGGTTTCCTTATGAATTTGCTCTGATTATGGATTTCGCTCTGAATGCGAGATGCAAAACTCTGGACATTCGCCGACTTTTTCACTTCCTCCATAGTCGAACCGTGTCGTGCACGGGTTATCCACTTACTTATCCACGAAATGGATAAGTCTTTCTTCCGTGCTGAGGACACGCTTAGAATGTGGATAAGTCAAAAGTTATCAGGTGATTTTTCCACAGGCCAAGGGAGACTCGCCTCTGTAGCGTCACCGTCCATAGCCGGTGCCATTTTTACAATAGGAATATGCCTCAGAATCAGACCTATCCTTATGCCTCAGGCGCCTCCTCTGCGCCGGCGGGCGGCCAGACCCAGACCGGCCGCTCTCTCTATGACCGTGTGCCGCCCCATGATTCCGAGGCGGAAAAAGCCGTTCTGGGCGGCATGCTCGCGAGAGCAAGGAAGCCGTGGGCGAAGTCAGCGAAAATGATCAAGTCCGACGATTTCACGAGCCGCAGAATCGATGGTGGTCTACGACACCATCCTGGACCCATACAGCGCCTCACAGCCGACGGACGTCATCATGACGGTGAACGAGCTGACCCGCAACGGGGGGATCGAAAAAGTGGGCGGCTCCGAATACGTGCATAGCCTGGTGGAGTCGGTCCCCACGGCCGCCAACGCCTCCTTCTACGCCAACATCGTGCGGGAGCAGGCCATCTTGCGCAATGTGATCGAGACCGGGACCAAGATCACTGCAGCTGGGCTACTCGGCGGACGGGTCCGAGGCGGAAGACATCGTCAACCTGGCCCAAGCCCAGGCCTTCGAGCTAGGGACGGGCAATGTCCGCCAGGATTACCGGCCTTTCGGTGATGTGGCCGACGAGACCCTCAAACAGTTGGACGACATCCAGCAGGGAAACGTCCAGCAAGGGGTCAAGACCGGTTTCCGGGACATCGATTCCCTCACCCAAGGCCTGCAGTCGGGGCAGATGATCGTGGTCGCCGGCCGCCCGGCCATGGGCAAATCCACCCTAGGCGTGGACTTCGCCCGTTCCGCTGCCTTGCATCAAGGCCTGACCACCGTCATCTTCTCTTTGGAGATGAACTCCACCGAGTTGGCCCAACGCATCCTGGCCGCCGAAACCAACATCCCTTTGGGGCCCTGCGTAAGCCGGACGAAATCACCCGGAGAGGTGGGGGCCCTCACGCCGCTTTCGACCGCCTGCACGACGCCCCTTTGTACATCGACGATTCCCGAACATGTCCCTCGCGGAAATCCGGGCCAAATGCCGCCAGCTCCAAAGCAGACCGAGGACCTGAAACTGGTGGTCATCGACTACCTGCAGCTGATGAGCTCGGCAAAAAGTCGAGTCCCGCCAGCAGGAGGTGTCCGAGTTCTCCCGCGCCCTGAAGCTCCTGGCCAAGGAGCTGAGGTGCCAGTGGTGGCCCTCTCAGCTCAACCGCGGGTCGGAGATGAGGCAGGACAAGATCCCCAGCTGTCAGACCTGCGCGAATCCGGGTCCATCGAGCAAGACGTCGATGTGGTCTTCCTGGTCCACCGCCACGGATTTCTGCTAACAAAGAGGACCGGCCGGGCGAGGCGGACATCATCATGGCCAAAGCACCGTAACGGTCCCACCGTATACTTCCACCTGGCATTCCAAGGGGCGACCTCCAGTTCGCCGATATGCTCCAACGATTACGCCCTAAGGGGGTCTGAGAGGTCAAAGATGGCAGTGAGAATTCTGACGTCCCGCAGTCGGCAAAATACCCATACGTTCCCTAGCCCGTCTCAGAGGCGGCGGTTCGGCCTTCCCCGGGAAAGTGGTGGAGTCCATCGACCGAGGCTTCCTGGCCCGGACCCTGGGGCAATTGCCTTTACGGGTCGTTCTGGTGTCGGGCACGAACGGGAAGACCACGACCACCCGCATCGTGGCCTCCATGCTGTCCGCTGGGCAGCTCAGGGTCTTCACCAACCCCACCGGGTCCAATTTCACCCGAGGGGTGGTATCCGCCCTCATCGACCAAGTGGATATGAGGGGGCGGCTTGACGCCGACATCGCCGTTTTGGAACTGGACGAGGCCTACGCCGTCCATTTCGTGGAGCAGGTCAAGCCCCGGTACTGTCTGCTGCTGAACGTCATGCGCGATCAGCTGGACCGGTTCGGCGAGATCGACACCACCGCCAGGGCTTTGTAGGCAGGCGGCCGCCGCCGCGACCGGGGTCCTGGTCCTCAACAGGGAGGATTCCCGCGTGTCCGGCCTCTCCCGTTTGGCTCCCTGGTCCACGGAGAAGCAGTATTTCGGCCTGTCCGATGATTTGGTCTCTTTCTTCCCCTCCGATGACGACATGCATGAGGAAGCCTCGCAAGGGGTCCGGGTCTCGGACACCCATGGGGTCCTGGGCGACGTCGTTTTGACGAAGGTGGACGGGCATACGGCCACCCATCTGATCGACGACCAGGAGTATGCAAGACTTTGCGGTTGGAGGGGGTCTACAACCTCTACAACGCGGCTGCCGCTTTGACCTTGGTCCGGGCCGTCATGCGGGATGTGAACAAGGCCAGGAACACTTTCATCGGGACCGAGAGGATGCTTGATGCCCTGGCCGCGGTCACCCCGGCTTTCGGTCGCGGGGAGACCGTGACCGTGGGCAAGACGCCGGTGGAGATGATCCTGGTCAAGAACCCCATGGGCTTCCGCTTGGCTTTGAAGTCCTTCCCGGCGGCTGGCTGCCAGACCATGATCGTCATCAACGACCAGTACGCCGATGGGCGTGACATGAGCTGGCTCTGGGACGTCGATTTCAGCAGTCTGGCCGGGGAAGGGGCAGCGATGGTCTCCGGGGTCCGGGCCGACGACATGGCCTTGCGCCTGGCTTATGATCAGGTGGAGGTCGCCGCGGTGGATGCGGACATCGAGCGGGCCGTCAAAGCTTTCCTGCAAGTCAAGCCGGAGCAGCCGCATCATATCTACTGCACTTATACGGCCATGCTGACCGTGCGGCAGGTCCTGTCGCAAATCACCGATGTGGAGGATGTGGGACTGTGAACGAAGCGAAGAACGAGCCTGCGGGACAGGCGCCCCCCAAGCAGGTGGACATCGTTTGTCTTTATCCCCAGGATATGAACATCTACGGGGACTTGGGCAACCTCAAGGTCATCGAGGCCCGGGTCCGGCTCTATGGTTACCAGCCGATGGTCCATATGTACAACGTAGGCGACCCCTGGCTGGAGCGGGCGGATCTCCTGGTCGGCGGGGGAGGGCAAGACCATGGGCAGATTTCCGTGGGCGAGGACTTGGAGAAGATCGCCCCGATGCTGCGTGGTCTGGCGGACGCCGGCGTGCCCATCCTGGTCATTTGCGGCCTCTACCAGCTGCTGGGCCATGATTTCGAGACCGTGGAGGAGGAGAAGATCTCCGGCATCGGCCTCCTGGACGTCCATACCGTCGGGCAGAAGTCCGGATGATCGGCAACCTGACCGAGCATGCCCAGGAATTCGGCGATGTGATCGGCTACGAGAACCATTCGGCCAGACCTTCTCGGGCCAGGATCCCAGGCATGGGGCCGGGTGGATGCCGATGGTACCGGTAACAACAGGGCAGGACCACACCGAAGGCGCCCGTTACAAGAACGTGATCGGCACCTACCTGCACGGTTCCTCCTGCCCAAGAATCGGCCGTCGCCGATTTCCTGATCAAGACCGCCATAACGAATCGGTATGGGAAATTCGAGGATGCGAGCACTCCCAGTCAGAAGAAGGAGCTGGCCATGCTCAATCGTCTAGCCGCCCGGGCGCGCAAGTCCGCCATGGCCCGGCCCCGGTAGCAATGAGCGATGGGTGCGTTTGTCCTCTTTCCTACGCCTGCTCCTGCTCCGCCTCTCCCTTTCTCCTTTCTCCCTTTCTCTCTCTTCTCTCCGCCCTCTCTTTCCCCTCACGAGTTTCTTCTGCTCCGCGCGAGTCCGCGTCAGGACCAGTTGCTGGTCCGGGAGCTTGGCTGCCTTGTCCCCGATGAGGATGGGCCGGTAGACGCTTCACTGTTACCGGTAACACCGGCCCCTCCTTCGTTTTCCGACTTGCCGGATGAAGCCTTCTTCTTGAAGAGGCCGAATCCGCGCTTCTTGGTCTGGGAAGAGGATTCCGACAGCGTTTTTCTTGGTCTTTGAAGCCTTGGCCTTCCGGTTCTGGCTGATGTAGTCCACGATGCCGGCTGCCAGGAGGGCGATGCCCGAGATGACGGCGGTGATCCAGTAGCCCCGCGGGACGCGGAAAGCCGGGATGATGAGCACCTCCAAGAGGAGGATCAGGCCGACGATCAGCATGGGGGCGTCGGCGAAAATGGCGCTCCCGGTCAGATACATCAACCCGACCAGGGCGCTGACCAGGATGCAGTTGAGGATCCCCAGGCCGGAAGGATTGAAGTTGTATTGGGAAGCGACCGTGTTGACCCAGCTCGCACACGAAGAAGGCTATCAAACAGGTACCAGCACCCAGATCCGGGTCCCCTGGATCATATGTTCAGCCAGCCCAGCGTTGGACAGGCCTTGTTTGGAAGTGCCGACTCCGTAGCCGATGATGATGGCGAAGATGACCGAAATGGCCATGCAGATGGTATAGAGGACATAGCCCCAGGTCGTGGTCTTCCCGAAATTATCGGTGGCGAAGGCCAGGAGGCCGCAGCCGAGAAGCCAGACGAAGGCCCAGAAGAAGTAATACATCCAGGTTGGCAGGTTGAAGACGTGCCGGATGGGAGGGGTAGGAGGCGTACCAGGCCTTCCGGGCTGGCTGTGGCCCTCCTCGTCGTTATAGTCATTCATGGAACCCACCGGAAGGTCTCCGGGACGGGTTGAAGAGCTTGAATCCACCATTGTTGTCTCCTTACCCTCGTGGATGTCGCCTGCCAGGGATTCTCCCGGTCAAGCGCGCGCATTTGGGCGGCGTTTATCGGCTTTTCTATCAGTTTCCAGTATATCCGTATGCCCGCTGAATGGCGAAGGCCATGAGCTAGGACCGTATGGTCTTTCAGGTCGCGGGATTGTAGCCGGTCAGGTCCGTTATCTTGTTGAGCCGGTTCTGGACCGTGTTCTTATGGAGGAAGAGCTCCCGGGCCGTGCGGATGATGCTGCCGTTGCAGGCGGTGTAGGTCAGGAAGAGGTCGCTCGCCTGCCGAATCTCCTCGTCTGTCATGTCTCCCAGAACATGCGAGAGGAAGACCCGGCGGTCTTCCTCCTTGCTGGACCTGAGCAGGATGTCGATGTCAAGAATCAAAGGTCAGATAGGTCCCGGTCATGCGTCTGCTTGCGCTGTCCGCGGCCATGAGAGCTTGGAGAAGGCGGTCTGGTAGGCGGCAGGGAAGCCCTCCGCCTGGCCCTCGGCCTGGTCTCCCCGGGTGGAAGGATCGCTGATGCCGATGAAGAAGGACTTCACATGATGGGACAGGGGGACGGCCAAGCGGTCGGCCAGCTGCAGGATGCTGTCTTGCCCGGATCCAATGGATGCCAAGGGGATGAAGAAAGTGGCTGTCTGCGGGCGAAGGGAGAAGAAGGAGCCGGAGGCCTGCCTTTCAGAAAGGCGTTCATGTCGTTCAGGAGGCTGGCCCGGTCCTGGTATGAATGGTCTTTTCCGTCGAAAGCGGCGACCAGACAGATGTGGTCCTGCGCAAGATCGACGTTCAAGGCGGAAGACAGTGAGGAAAGCATGGAGGGTCGCTCTGGTCCGTCAGAACGGGGTGACCAGGTTGACCATGGTCATGCTTTTTGTCGAACCGGGTCGTCCGTTCGAAAATTCTCTTGAAGGATCTCGGTCATGCGGCGGAGCACGTCGCCGAAAGGCTTCACGTCCTGTTTGCGGCCCGTGATGCCGATGACGGCGACCACCTGCCTGGAAGGAGACGGGCACGTTGATTCCATTGCGGCTGATATACTGTTTGCTGTCATCGACTTCACTGTGACCCTGCGATTGGCCACTAGGAAAGTGGCCTCGTGGAAAGCTACCGATGCGGCTGGGATCGGTGCTGGCGATGCAGTGGCCGGAAGTGTCGATTGATGTTGTGGTGGGTGCTGCGGCTGACCTCTTGGGCGATGGTCTGACGCCAGCTCGGCTTCAATCTCCATATCAACGAGTATACACATGCTTTACGTAACATTTTTGAGTTGATGAGAGCTGATAATCAGTCTTCGAGGACATGGGCAATCACCGGATGGCAGACGCATAATAAAAGTAATCCCAACGAAAAATCAAGGCTCGAATTCGTTGAGACTAGTTCAAAAGATGTACTAACAGGAGAGTTATACGTACCATGACAATAGCATTAGCCTGGTGGGCAGCCTTGATAGGGCTTGCGCTCGCCATCATCCTTATCCTTCTGAAACTGAACCCCTACTCACGCGCTCCTGCTAGACCATCGTCGGATGCCTGATTGGTGGAGTCAGCTTCCCCAAGACGGTGGAGGTGGTCGTCGCCGGTGGGGAAAGTGTTATGGGTACCATCATCCGTGTTTTAGCTGCAGGGGTCTTGGCAGGGGTCATGATGGAATCCGGCGCAGCCGATCAGATAGCCAGAACCATCATCTCCAAGTTCGGCGAGAACTGCACATCTTCTCCCTGGCCTCGCTACCATGATTATCTGCGCCGTCGGTCTCATCGTTGCCGTTCTGATCAGTCGCCCCTATCGCTACAGAGAGTCGGCGGTCGTAGGCATTTCCAAGCTGGCCTTGCTTATCGCGCTTTCCGGCGGCGGGAAGGCGGGAAATATCATTTCTCCCAACCCCAACACCATAGCCGCCGCGGAAGGTTTCAGCTCCAAAACGGTCACCATCCAACCATCCCAAGTGATGTCGCCAGCCTGATTCCCGCACTTTTCGGCCTGGTGGCGGTCCTCCTGGCCACCCCTCGCCCAAAGAAGAAGGGGAAGATCGTGCGAATCCGATCTGACCGGCAGCTCCGAAGACCAAGGAAGACAAAAATTGCCATCTCAGCGCTTCCTAGTGGCCCCTATGGTGGCTGTTGTCCTTCTGCTCCTCAACCCGATTGGTTCCATGCTCGCATATCTCCCTGCTGAGAAGTTCCGGAGTGGATGCCATGTATATTTTGCCTTTGGCCGCAATCATTGGTCTTCTGGCCATGAAGCAGAGACAAGCATATTCTGGAATACACCAAGGCCGGTCTGGGTCGTATGGTCGATGTGGTCATGATTCTCATCGGAGCCGGTGCTATCGGGGCCCCTCATCACCAGTCCGACCTTCCTCAACAGATTGTTTCATCTCAACCACATCAGCATCCCCGGGACTTTGTTAGCGCCCTATCGCCGGCATTCTGATAGCTGCCGCGCATCCACCTCGACTGGCGTCATCTTGGGCTCCCAGGCCTTCGGATCCTCCATCCTCGCTTTGGGACGAGACCGGCTGGCTGCCCGCTGTTACCATGCAGCAGGTGCGACCGTCATTGATATGCTACCTCAAGGCATTCGCTTGTGACAGCCAGAGGCCATGAACTATGGATTTGAAAGAGCATGTCGGTTCTGCCATTGTCAGCCCTGGTCGGTCTGACCATGACAGTCGTAGTACCATCATGTATATCGTGCTTTCAAACCGGAAGACCGGAAGATCTGCTGAGTTTCGCGAAGGAGCGTAAAATGAAACAAATCGTGGTGCACCTGACTCTTTCAAGGAAGCCTGACCGCTCAGGAAGCGGCCGATGCCGATGAGGAAGGCATCCGTAAAATCTTCCGGATGCCGGAACTGGTCAAAGTCCCTATGGCTGATGGAGGCGAAGGACCGTCCGTTCCTGGTTGACGCCACCGGCGGCAAATCAGTCACCGCCAGTGACGGATCCTAAGTCGCCCGGCGAAGCCGCTTATGGTCTGCTGGTGATGACGGCCGTCATTGAGATGGCCGCGTGACGCGGGTATCCAGTTCGTGGACGCGCAAAGCCCGGAACCTCTGGTCACCACGACTATGGAACCGGGCAACTGGTCAAGGATGCCTTGGACCACGAGGTCAAGGAGATCATCGTCGGGCTGGGCGGCTCCGCCACCAATGATGGGGGAGCGGGCATGGCTCAAGCCTTGGGCGTTCAACTGCTGGACATCAATGGGGACGAGCTGCCTTACGGGGGCGAGGCCCTGCTCAAACTGGACAAGGTGGACTGCAGCCAGCTGGATCCTCGACTGGAGCAGGTCCGCATTCGCTTGGCCTCGGATGTGACCAACCCTTTGACCGGTCTGCGGGGAGCGTCCGCGGTCTTCGGCCCGCAGAAAGGGGCTACCCCGGCCATGGTGGAGAAACTGGACGAAGCCCTGATCCATTACGCTAAAGTGATTGAAAGCCAACCGCCGTGACGTCGCGATGTCCCCGGCGCCGGCGCCGCCAGCGGCCTGAGGGCGGGCTTCCTGGCCTTCACCGACGCCAGCATGCAGCCGGGAGTTCAGATTGTGGTGGAAGCCACCCATCTGAAAGAACTGGCCGCCGGAGCGGCCCTCTGCATCACGGGCGAAGGCGGCGTCGACTACCAGACCCAGTTCGGCAAGACTCCCATGGGCACGGCCCAAGCCGTGGTGAGGTGACCCACGACTGTGGTCGCCATCGCTGGCAACGTGGGTCAGGGAATCAACCAGCTTTATGGACTTGGCATAGACGCCATCTTCGGCATCATGCCCGGGGTGGCGACCATGCAGGACGCCATCGCCGGTGCCGGCGTCAACCTGTCCCGGACAGTCGAGAACGTGGCCCGCCTGGTCGTCAAGGGCCCGGTGCGGCATGACCTCTTGGGCGGGGCGGAGTCTCGACTCTTGCCGTTGCCGTCCATACCGGACCACCGGACCAGGATAAGCGGGATCCTCAGCGGGATCCTCCGGAATCAGTGGCGCACTGAATCAGTAGCGCATATTGATGCGTTCTTCCTGCCATGTTTGAGGATGAGGCGGAAAAGGAGGTAGCGTCGATGGCCAGGTAAACCAGACTCTCAGCCGCCGGCCGCCGCCCAGTGGGAAAGGGTGACAGGCCTGGTCCAGGATCGCTGAATCGCTGGATCCCGTATTGCAGAGGCAGTGATCCGCCCCATCCAAATCAGGGCCGGCGGCAGGGAGACAAAAGGCACCACGACGCCGGAGACCAACATGGGCACATAGCCGAAAAAGGGTGGAGTAAGCCTGGGTGCGGGTATAGACCACGGTCAGGAGACGAAAAATCAGGGAAAGCCGAAAAAGCCCTGCGAACATGCAGTCAGACACAGGCCCAGGCTTGCATCGGGTTCATGACCATAGGTATACGCATGACGGCAAAAGCCCTACGATGAAAAATGGCGTTGATGGCGATGGAGATGAGACTCCAGGTGAGGGTCTTGACCAGAACCTGGGTGAAGAGAAGGAGGTGGGTCTGAGGCATCAGTTGGGTGAACGTGCCGTTCTGTTTGTCGGTGGAGATGGACGAGGCTGCCTTCTTCGATGAGGAAGGTCGAAGCCGTCCACAGAAGTAGCTCAGCCAGGCGGTGGGATCCTTCCGGACGTTGAGTGCCATGGCCATCATGGCCACCAGGATTCCGTGAGGATCAGGTCCGATATGTAATTGCTCAGATACCGGCGCAGCTCCAAAACGTAGCGATGCAGTTCGGCGATCAGGAGGATGCTGAATTTGCGCAAATGGGACGGTCGGCGCGGACCGGGGGACGGATGCGGCAGGCCGGGCTGGCCTGGTCGGCGCGAACCATGGGAAGCTTTGAGACGCCGGGGACGTTTGAGAACCCTGGAGATCCTCTGTCATATTCATCGTTCTTCTCCTTCTGCCGCTTTCCCGGCTTTCTGTTTCGACCGATCCTATCGGATTCCCCTGGTCTTCGTCATCCACGGTGAAGATTCCAGAAGAATGTGCTCCAAGTCCATGGAGGCGTCATCCTGACCGGTCAACCGCCGGCTATGGACGCGGATGAAGTCGGGATAGGTGCCGGCCCATTGGGTGCGGCCATGGTGGATCAGAGTGATGTCATCGGCCACCGCATCCACCACTTCCGACTGATGGGTGGCGATGATGATGCCTGTCCCCTGCCCGGGAGAGGGCCGTGATCGCCTGGAGGAAGTCGCGTTTGGAGACCACGTCCAGGCCTAAAAGTGGGTTCATCGAGGATGAGGGCTTCTGGCCGGGGATCATGCCGGTGACCAAGGCCAGCTTTTTGCTGGGTGCCGCGGGACCAGTCGCCCACCGGCTTATCCATATGCTCGGTCAGCTTCAGGGAATCCATGAGCTCCGGCAGCGTTCGAAGGTCTCCTTGCGCCCGTAGCCGTGCAGGCCTCCCTGATAAGCGAGGTTATCCCAGCCGGTCAGGGAACATGTAGGCCAGGGAAGAGTCCTCCAGCACACAAGACAGATGTTCGTAGAGGGAGTTCCGCCATGAATCCAAAGGCCGGTCATGGAAGAGGATCTGACCGCTGGTGGGCTGCAGGAGGCCGCACATCATGCGTAAGGTGGTGCTTTTGCCAGCCCCGTTGGGCCCCAGCAGGCCCATGATGCGACCGGGTCTGACGGCGATGGACAGATCGCTCACCGCAGGTTTTCCGTGAAAATCCCTGACCACCTGATCGGTCAGGAGGATCGGTGCGGCGGGCGGCATATCATTTTCGGATCCTTCCGGCATCATTCGACTCCTTCCAGAAGGTGCTCTTTTAATACTCTTCTCTCATTGTGTTCAAAAGACCAGCGGGGGCACCACTTTTGCACTTCTTCATTGAGATAGGTGCATCCTCCCTCGCAGACAGGAAGGAACTTGCAATCTCGACAGTGCTTTGTAAGAGCCGTCGCTCTCTATTCTTTGGCTAGGCAAAATCGAACGAAGACTCTTCGTGAGTTTGTGAAAAGAAGTCTGCGAAAAAGCTGAATTTCCAATCGCATTGATACATGAGAAGAGCTGACCGAAGGGATCGATAAAGTAAGCGTCTGAGTGGTACATTCCACAGCCTAAGTGAGATGTACGTAGGAACGCATCATTTACAAAGCCATATCTCTCGGCAATTTTGATTGCTTCATACCATTCTGAATTTCGCCGATTTAAAAATCTCTTCAGTATGAGCTATGCGGCGATGAAAAGACTTCACTAAATATCAGCCGCCCATTGAAATGGAAACTCTGCAAATCGTCGCAAAGTCCTTTGATTCCAGAGATATTTTTAGATAGATTGCAGTTTATGGTGATTTTTCGTTGGGGTATTTGTTTTGAATGTATCTGATATTGCTCATGATTTCATGGTAAGAGCCTTGTCCATTAGGGTAGAAGCGCAACTGATCGTGATAATCCTGAGCTCCGTCAAGAGTGATATCAAAAGTGAAAGAGCCTAGCCTTCGACAATCCTCAATTAATTGGTCCGATAAAGAAGTACCATTGCAAAACGACAATTCCACTAATTGGACAGGATAAACTGCTCAGTTTGTCTGAAACTTCATGTAAAATCCGCGGATGAAGTGTGAGGCTCCCCGCCTATGAGCGTAAGTGATAATTCGTGATACTGCCCTTGAGCAATGAGAAAGACGATTTGTTCACAAAACTTTATTTATGGTCTCTTCAGTCATAATCGCATTTTTGTCAACATTATTTTGATAACAATATGGGCACCGGAGATTACAGTCATAGTTGAGATGAAGAATAACGTCGAGTAGGCTGTGAGAATAGCGAGCCATATCACGCAGAACTTGGTACTCTTCGTAAGAACCAATCGTTTGATTTTCGATGATATGCATGCCAAGGTAGTGTTTGACGTCTTGGTCTGGGATAGTTATAACGTTTCCGTCAAGCTGGTCTTTTTGATTGAAATATGCTTTTTGGCAATATAGCTATATAGGATAAGTTCATCATCAGCTTCAAATACATCAGTGTACTTGTTTAAGCGGAATGTCAGCATTTTCCTTACCATATTGCTTTCCTCCTGTCTTTCTCCTTATGCGTAACTAGAATTAATAACCTTCAGATTATTAAATAGCTGCTTATACCAAATTTCTGCTATGCTTGCAGTTAAAGAATTTGCAAGCATGGGCGCTTTAAGAGCGATGTTCAACCCTTGCGCGGTCAAGCTGTTTTTGGAAGTATAAAGGTTTGTGTAGATGAAGAGCTCGCCATATATCTCTAAAATAAGGCTGAACTTGGCTCATGGGGTAGTCGGACAGCATGATGGTCGCACCAGTTTGCGCATGATGGCCCATCGCCTCTAGCACTGTATCAGGTTTGATTATATCGGTATTGAAAATAACTGTAACTTTATCAGAATACAGAGTTTGATAGCTTTGAGGTATTGAGTCGGCATTTCGAATAGTTATACATATTCTGCTAAGAATACGAGACTGAGAAAATTGTTGAATCGTCTTATTTAAAACAGAGCTATTGGGCACGGCCAAGAAAGGAGATCTGACAGATGCAAAGTTATTTTTGAAATAAAAGCGATAGAACCTTTTCTCTTCTTCAGTAGAGCGGAAGAAAAACGGAACGCCGACATTGGAGACATCTTTGCTGATCTAGCAGTGAGCCAAACACGATTTTACAACAATTGACGAGTCGATTGGTCAATGAATACTGCTGCTTAAAAAGTGTTTAAAGCGACAATCGAAACCGCATTGGAAAGGTAAAGCGGCGCTTCCGTCTTTCGAAATTCTTGCATAGCGAATTCCTAGTCATCTCGCTGTGAGCTACAGCTACAATGAGAGAAATGATCCTCGAAGAGATAATCGGAGTCTTGAAGGAACTCTTCCTCAAGAGCATCGAAATCAAGGTTATTGATTTCGACCGCACTTTGTAGCGTTTCAGCTGCTGCAGTTGCAATCGCCGTTTGCATTTTCACCTCCTTATTATCGGGTGAATAAACTTGCAATTCTAATAGTAGAATATTAGCGAGAATATGTCGAGAGTTCTCTTAAAATATGGACTTGCTGTATAACCTGGTTCTATGTGCCTCGATGAGAACCGGGGAGATGCATAAGCCATTCCTGCTGTCCGCAGTTGGGCCGCACGAGGCAGGCGAGGATTGCCCTGAGAATTATCTTCCGTATGAAGGACGCCGATGAGCCCATGCCCGCGTGATACCACGTTGTCAATCGGCCATTGTCAATCTATTGTCAACCGGTTAAAAAGTTCTCCCTGTCAAGCGCAGATCGTTCGAGAAGCTCAGGCCGACATCAGGGATGTGGATGTTGCATGAGCTTCAGCGCTGGCTTGCAGGGATAAGCGCTGAATGGTCCGCGCAAGCGAGTCCGACGACAGCTCTTTTTCACAAAATCAGACAGCCTTCGCATCGCATGCATGGTGAGAGTGGAAGCGCCGGTGCCGTGCGGTCGCTTTGAATCACTCCAGCTCGAAGGCGCCGGTATAGAGCTGGTAATACTCGCCCTTCTGTTCCAGCAGCTGGTCGTGTGTGCCGCGCTCGATGATGCGGCCGTGGTCCATGACCATGATCACATCGGAGTTGCGGATGGTGGACAGGCGGTGGGCGATCACGAAGACCGTGCGGCCTTCCATGAGGGCGTCCATGCCGGCTTGGACGATTTGCTCGGTGCGGGTATCGATGGAGGAAGTGGCCTCGTCCAGGATCATGACCGGGGGGTCGGCCACGGCCGCGCGGGCGATGGAGATCAGCTGGCGCTGGCCTTGGGACAGGCCGGATCCGTCGCCTTGAAGGACGGTGTCATAACCGTGGGGGAGCATGCGGATGAAGCCGTCGGCGTTGGCCAGCTTAGCGGCGGAGATGCATTCGTCATCCGTGGCGTCCAACTTGCCATAGCGGATGTTATCCATAACAGTGCCGGTGAAGAGGTTCACATCCTGCAGGACGATGCCCAGGGACTGGCGCAGGTCCTTCTTGTTGATGTCGCGGATGTTGATCCCGTCATAGAGGATGGACCCGCTGTCGATGTCGTAGAAACGGTTGATCAGGTTGGTGATCGTGGTCTTGCCGGCTCCGGTCGCGCCCACCAGTGCCACTTTCTGACCCGGCTTGGCGTAGAGGGAGATGTCATGGAGGATCTGATGCCCGCGCTCATAAGAGAAGTTGACGTCTTTGAAGCGGATGTCGCCCCTGAGCAGGGTATAGGCCCGGCGGCCGTCCGGGAGGTCTTGCCGGCCAAGGCGGCCACGGATGCGGCTCTCCATCCTGCCAGACGGGCGGTCGCCCCGGTCTTGGTCACTGCGCCCACGCCCTTTTCGATTTGGACGTTGGCCGGAACCCGCCAGGCCCACTTATCGGTGTGATGGGCGGCCTGGGTGATGGTTCCGTCTTCGGCCACATGGGCCTTGATCAGGGTCACTGTGCCGGAATTGGTTTCGGGCGCCTGGTCCAGGAAGTCGAAGATGCGGGAGGCGCCGGCCAGGGCCATCATGACGAAGGCGAACTGGTTGGAGATCTGCCCGATCGGGTTGATGAAGCTGCGGGAGAGGGTGAGGAAGGAGACGATTCCGCCCAGGGTGAGGGCCGCCGACCCGGTCAGGCTGACGTTGCGGAAGCCGCCCAAAACGGCCAGCCCCGACGATGGCGACGAGCACATACAGGGAGATAGCCCATGTTACCGACGACAGGCATGGTGATGTTGCGAAGTAGTTGGCCTGGGAGGAGGCCTGGTAAAGGTCGTCGTTCTTCTGGTCGAAGGTTTTCTGGGTGGCATCCTCATGGGTGAAGACCTTGATCACCTTCTGGCCATTGATGGCCTCTTCGATGAAGCCGTTCACGTTGCCCAGCTCTTTCTGTTGGCGGACGAAGTAGCGGCCGGGGCGAAGTCAGGCGTTGGATGACGACGATCAGCAGGAGGGCGAAAGCCAGGACGAAGAAGGCCAGGGGGACGGAGATGAGCAGCATGGCCACGAAGGCGGCGATGACGCTCATGATCGAAGGAACATCTGGGGCGAGGCTCTGGAGATGGCCTGGCGCAGGGCGTCGGTGTCGTTGGTGTAGAAGCTCATGACGTCCCCATGCAGATGGGTGTCGAAATACTTGATCGGCAGGGTCTGTTGGTGGGCGAACATGTCGTCCCTAATGGTCTTGAAACACTCCTTGTTCCACCTTGACCAGGATCCGGTTGTAGGTCAGGGTGGCGATGACTTCAACGGTGAAGACGATGGCCAGCACTCCCAGTCCTTGGGCCAGGGGAGGAAATCAGGATGGGACTTGCCCACTTTGGGGGCATGATGTAGAGTCGATCAGGGTCTGCAGGAAGAAGCCCATGGCCCGCGTTGGCCGCGGCGGAGATGATGATGCAGAGCACCACCACGATCATCTGCCATTTGTAGGCGAAGATGTAGGAGAGGAGGTGGGATGTGGTCCCCTTCCTCGGTTTGTCTTTCTTTGCGTCTTTCATGGTCGTTCGTTTGCGTTTCTTTTTGCTTCGCTCGGCCCGGCCGTTCTGTCTGGCTCAAGGGGTGCGTCTGTTCACTCGTCATCGGCGATCACCTCCGAACAGTTCTGGGACTCGTAGATGCTGCGGTACTCCGGGGAGGATTCCAAGAGCTGCTCATGCGTGCCCCGGGCGGCGATCCGGCCTTCATTCATCATGATGATCTGGTCGGCGTGTTCCACGGAAGACAGGCGCTGGGCGATGATGATGATGGTCGTGTCCGGGATTTCCGTGGCGAAGGCCTGGCGGATCAAGGCGTCGGTCTTGGTGTCCACGGCCGAGGTGGAATCATCGAGGACGAGGATCTTGGGCTTCTTCAGCAGGGCCCGGGCGATGCAGAGCCTTTGCTTTTGGCCGCCGGAGACGTTGGAACCGCCTTGCTCCAGATAGGTGTCGTATTTCTTGGGCATGTTCTGGATGAACTCGTCGGCCTGGGCCAACTTGGCCGCATGCTCCACTTCTTCGTCGCTGGCCTGGGGGTTGCCCCAGCGGAGATTCTCCTTGACCGTTCAGAGAAGAGGATGTTCTTCTGCAGGACCATGGCCACGTTCTGGCGTAGGGCGTCGAGCTCGTAACCGCGCACGTCCACGTCGCCCACTTTGACGATCCCGTCGCTGGCGTCGTACAGGCGGGGGATGAGCTGGACTAGGGAGGACTTGGCCGAGCCAGTGGCCCTGACGATGCCGAGGGTGGAGCCGGAGGGATGTCCAGATTGATGTCGTCCAAGACCGGGCTTTCCGAGCTTTCGTTGTAGCGGAAGGTGACATGTTTGAATTTGATGGCCCCTGTCCCTGACGACCCGCACAGGGGCCTCGGGGTTGGTCACCGTGCTTTGCTCGCGCAGGACGGCCGCGATACGGCCCACGGAGGCGCGGGAGATGACCACCATGATGAAGATCATGGAGACCATCATGAGGGCCATGAGAATCTGCAAGGTGTAAGTGAACAAGGCGGTCAGGTCGCCGGTGGTCAGGCCGTGGGCGGGTTGTTGCAGAAGCGATGATCTGATGGGCCGCCATCCAGGAAAGCAGGAGGATGGTGGAGTAAATGGCGATCTGCATCAGAGGACCGTTCCAGGCCAGGCGGAGCTCGGCCTTGACGAAGCTGTCGTAGATGCGCTGGGAAACGGACTTGAACTTGCGGTCCTCGTACTTCTCGCGAGTGAAGGACTTGACCACGTGCACTCCCAGCAGGTTCTCCTCCACGTCCGAGTTCAGGCGATCATGGTGGAAGATCCGCACGAAGATGGGGTGGACCCCCAGTCCGATGGCCACCAGGGCCACCCCCAGCAGGGGGGCGACGATCAGGAAAATCAGGGAGATGCTGTGGCTGATGTTGAAAGTGAAGATTCAGGCGATGATGATCATGAGAGGGGCGCGGAAGGCCACGCGGATGAGCATCTGGTAGGCGTTCTGCACGTTGGTCACATCGGTGGTCAGGGCGGGTGACCAGGCTGCCGGTGGAGAAACGGTCGATGTTGGTGAAGGAGAAGCCTTGCATCTTCTCGAAAAGATCATGGCGGAGGTTCTTGGCCAAGCCGGAGGAGGCGACGGCGGCCGTTTTGCCGGCCCCCACGCCGAAGGCCAGGGAAACCAGGGAGACCAGGACCAGGAAGATTCCCCATTTCCATACTTCGCCCATGTTTTTGCCGTAGATCCCCCGGTCGATCAGGATGGCCATGAAGGTGGGGATGAGCGCTCCATGATCACTTCGCCGATGATGAGGACGGGGGTCAGCCAGTTCGCCTTGGAGAATTCGCGCAGGCTTTTGAACAGAGGCTGAAATCCTTCCAAGAACCACTGGCGTCATCCCCATAGGAATCGGCGGCCTCCTCTTCCATGCGTTCTTCGATGCGAGCGAAACCCGCAGCGTCCTGGCTGGACTCGGTCTGCAGGTCGTCAGCGGAGAATTGATCCTCCATGGACTTCCTTTCCTTGATTGAAATTTGACTCCGGTTTTCAGGACCGCGAATCCGCCGGTTTCCTGCGGCTTTCCGGATTCCCCGAAGTCCCTGAGCCCTCTTGGTCTTTCTCCACTTGGGCGATGTTGTCCATCATGAGGTTGAAGACCTTGTAGCTGACTTCCAGGTCGCGGGGGTCCACCCCCTGCAGGACCCGCTCCTCGATCTTCCGTGCTGACTCCATGATGTGGGAGACCGACCGGCGGGAGCTGTCCGTCAGGTGCAACTCGCTTTTGCGCCCATCCGCTTCGGGCTTGGTCCTTTGTATCAGGCCTTTGGACTCCATCAGGCCCAGGACCCGAGAGCAGGTCGACCGGGTGATGCCGAAATGGGCTTTCATCCGACTGGTGAGACCGGTTTGCCCAGCTTTTCCTGATGGGCCACGTAGGATGATCCTTGAGTTGACCCTGGTGATGCCGGGGATGGAGTGTCCTGCTGAGCAAGCGGTTGAGGACGTGATTGAAGATGTGGACAGTGGAGAAAAATTCCTCGCTCTCTGTTTGAATGGTCTGACCTCAATTTCCGCCAGGGTCTCGTCTAAACCAGCCATAGTTCCTCTCGATTTTCCTCTCACGATGATCATGCAGGAGGGGATGCGGTTTTCCATTATAGTTGTATCTGCAACTGGAATTAGAACAGATATTTCGTATAGTGAAATATTATCCTCTTCTTGGTGGGCTAGATGGAAGGGCGGTTTCGCTTCAGGGCGAGATCCGCTGAGTCACTAAAGCCGAAGGAGGCACTAGCGGCAGACTTGAGTGGAATCGCTGACTGATGGCGCTCGCGATATTTTCCTGGCGGGGTAGGGCCTGGCGCGATCCGGGGTCGACAAGGGCAAGGAGCTAATCGATGAACTGGTCAAGAAAGGCCAGTTGACCGTGGAACAGGGCGGGACCTGAATAAGGAGCTGACCCGCAAGGCCAGAGGACAAGGCCGGTGACACCATCTCCGACGCCCAGGACCGTTTGCTGCGCATGCGTTTGGCCGCCATGGACGAAGACGAGCGCAAGGCCTACGCCGCCCGCGTGGCCAAGCTGGCCGACGACCTGACCGAAGCCGACAAGGCCAAGAAGGAAGAGGCCGGCGAAGCCGATGAATCCGACAAGGCCGATGAGGCCGAGACGGCCAAAAGACAGGACTGGGCAAGACTAGGACTGGCAGGCTTAAGGCCTGTAAAATATGCCCGGTCGTCCCGCTTCGTGGGGACGGCGCTCCAGCGAACGATTCACCGGCGATGCGCCTGATTCGGGCGGCGCGGTGGCTGACTGAGGGTTTTCATGGCTGATCCAATGATCGATCCTGGCCTTGTCCCAGGCCCAGGACCAAGCTCAGGCTCAACAGCAGACCCCGGTTTTGGGGGACAGCCGGCCGCATGGCCGGGCCCGCCGCATCGCCCAGATCATCCGCATCGCCCAGAAATACGACATCCCCCGGGGAGTGACCCCTGGTCAAACTGCGTAAAGGCCATGGAGAGTTAGGCCCTGACCTTCGTCAAAGTCGGCCAGATCCTGTCCATGAGTCGGAGATCCTGCCTGAAGACTACTGCTCGGAACTGGCCAAACTCAAATCAGACGCCGACCCATGCCTTTCGCCTTGGTGGAGCAGGTCCTGAGCGGGAATACAGCAAACCGGTCTCCCAGGTATTCTCTTCCATCAATCCCAAGCCTTTGGGCCTCGGCCTCTCTGGCCCAGGTCCACCGGGCCACCCTGGTGACCGGGGGAGGACGTGGCCATCAAGGGTCCAACGCCCGGGCGTGCGAGGAGACCATGGCCCAAGACATAGAGATCATCCGTTCCGTGGCCAATACCGCCACCAAGGTCGCCTCGGAAAACACCCAGATCGTGGACTTCGTGGGCGTGGTCAACGAATTGTGGGAGACCTTCCAGTCGGAGACGGACTTCATGATCGAAGCCAAGAACCTGCAAGAATTCAAGGCCTTCGCCGACGGTTTCGCTTACATGGACTGCCCGCGACCTATCTGGACCTGTGCACCCAGCATGTGCTGGTCATGGATTACATCGACGGGATCGCCATCTCCCAGACCAAACGCCTGCAGAAGAGGGTTACGACCTACGCGAAATCGGCACCAAACTGGTGGACAACTACGCCACCCAGGTCCTGGACGCCGGCTTCTTCCACGCCGACCCGCATTCGGGCAACATCATCATCCGCAGGGGGCGGATCGTCCTCATCGACCTAGGCATGGTCGGCCGGATCAACGGGGAGATGAGGTCCATCCTCAAACAGATGATCTTCGCCGTCCCCCAGAAGGACTCCGTCACCCTGCAGGAAGGCCTCCTGCGCCTGGCGGACATCTCTTCGACCGGGCAGAACGTCGACCGGGCGACCCTTCTGGCCGACATCGACCTGATCATCGCCGATTACGGGGACGTGGACCTGGATGAGCTGGATATAGCCAAATTCATCATGTCCATGATCCGTCTGGCTTCCACAACAACCTCAAGCTGCGGGGACCATCACCACCGTCGCCCGGTCCTTGGTCACTTTGGAAGGCCTGATCGACGACCTCATGCCTCAGGCCAACATGATCGAGATCATCACCCAGCATGTGCTCACCTCCCGGTCGGTCAAAGGGGTCGGTCGCGGACGAGACCCGCAAACTAGGGCTGGAATCGCAGATGGCCTTGCACGGGGGCTCAACGCTTTGGTTCAGGCCGGCGCGGCCATGAAGATGCTCACCCGGGGCCAGCTCAAGACCAACATCGAACTGGTGGGGTCCGAGGAGCCCATCCGGCAGCTCTCCTTCATGGTGGACCGCCTGACCATGGCCTTGATCGTGGTCAGCCTTTTTCGTAGGCTCGTCCATCGTCTATACGCCCGCATCAAACCGGTGATCTTCGGCATCCCCATCGTGGGCTTCCCTCGGCTATGTGGTGGCTTTCATCCTGTCCGCCTGGATTGTCTTCGACATCATGCGCAAGAACCGGGACCTCAAGAAAAAGGGGAGTAGGGAGCCGGGCTTGCCTGAGTTTTCCTCGGAATTCGTTCCGCCCGCGTCCTTTTTCTCCGCCCAGCACTTTCTCTTCTCCCAACAAAACGAAAAAGCGGTCCGGGGGCCGCCGACTCGACAAATGCCGACTGTTCAGGCGACGAAGCGATTGGTGATCAGGCGATGAAAGTCGAGGAAGGCGTCCACCTGAGCGGCTACGCGGGCCTTGTCTTCGTCGGTGAGGACCACAATGCCGTTGGTCCAGGCTTCCATGGGGACGATGAAGCCGTTCACCTGTTCCTTGAGCAGGTCCATGCCGATGAATTCGACCAGCTCGGACAGCTTCTCCAGCATCGGGGCGGCCGCGTTCCCGCCGGCGATGGAGCTCAGGGTCACCTTGACTCCGGCGGCGGCGGCGTGTCGCGATCACCGGCCTCGACGGAGCGGGAGACCCAGTCCAGCAGGTTCTTCAAAACTCCGGGGTAGGAGTTGTTATACTGAGGGGAGACGATCCAGAGGCCATCGGCGTCCTTGATCTCCTGGCGGACCTTGGTCACTGCCTTGGGGGCGGGGAACTCGGCGTCCTGGTCCATCGGGGCAGGGCGGAATAATCGAGGAATTTGACCTCGGCCCGATCGCCGATCTCGGACACGATGACGTCGGCCAGCTGGCGGTTGAAGGACCCCTGACGATTGGAAGCGACGACCATGAGAATCTTAGCCATGTATGACTCCTTGCGAAATGAGACGGATGGATGATGCCCGCCGGCCGACCGCCATCAAGACAGGTCGGAAGGACAGGTCGTGAGGATAGTCCGCGGGGAATCCTTGAGAAACCCATCAGGACGACCCGCAGGCGGGGGCAACATGAAGGTCAACGGCAGCGAGGGATCTATTCCCCCTTGACCCGTGTGACTTAGCTCTACTTGGCGTATGCTTGACACATATAGCTCATACTTAGGGCGGCCTCCCTCTCTCCGGCCGCTCCGTTGCCATGCTCCGCTGCTTATGGGAGAATGGACGGCATGAAGCCGTTAGCGATTTTCTTCGATATGGATGGGACCCTCGTCAATTCCGAGCCTTATTGGGCTCAGTCGGAAAAAGGTCCTCATGGAAAGACACGGGCTGGAGCTGACCGACGACCTGCCCGCCTTTGTTGCAAGGCACTTCCATGGACAACGTGGCCCGGGTTCTCATCGACCATAGCCTGCCCATGAGCCGGCAGGAGGCCATCCAAGGCATGATCGACTACATGTATGAGCGGGAGAAGGCCCAGATGCCTTGGCTACCGGGGGCCCAGGACTTCCTGCGTCTGGTCGGGCAGACCGGGATCCCCGCGACTTTGGTCACCGGATCCCCCCGGATCCTGGTGCAGGGGTTGGTGGATCAGTCCCCGGAGGGGGTCTTCACCGGTTTCGTCTGCGATGAATCCTTGCCGGACGAGCGCAAAGCCCTGCCTTACCCCGTACCGGATGGGGGCTGAGATCCTGGGCCTGGATCCGGATGACCCCCGGACCCTCTCCTCCTGCCTGGTCTTTGAGGATTCGGCCCCCGGCATCCGTTCCGCTCTGGCCGCGGGGCTCCCGGTGGTCCGGATGGAAGGGGAGACCACGACCGAGGCGGCCCGCCAGGCGGGCCTTCGAGACCATCAACAGCTTCGAAGGCTTCAGTCTGGACATCATGTCCCGGTTAATGGAGAAGGCGGCCGGAGGTTATTTAGTCTGAACGGTGGCCGCAGGGACCTTGTAGGAATCCAAGGCGTTGGACAGGTCTTTGTCCTGGATCTGCACCTTCTCGTTCTTGAGCACCTGGCTGATCACCTGCTTCATGACCGTGGAATCGCGCAGCCACTTGGCGTAGACGGCCTCGGTCAGCTCACTTCTTCCGGCTCGCGAAAGTGCCCTTGCTGGGGTTGGAGACCATCTTGATCACCTCGTACCCGTCCACCACCTTGACCGGGCTGGTCGTGACTTGCCTTGGGTCAGAGCGTAGGCCGCGTCTTTGAAGGTGGAGTCGTAGGCCCGGTTGCTGGAGGTGAAGGTGACTTTGCCCCCTTCGTCCTTGCTGGAGGTGTCCAGGGAATAGGTCTTGGCCAATTCGGAGAAGTCCTTGCCTTGGCCCAGTTGGTCGATCACCTGCTGGGCCGTGGCCTGGTCGCTGACCAGGATATGCTGGACGGTCACCTGCGGGTGGAAGTCCTTCCAGGCGTCCGCCAGCTGGGCGGGGGAGACCTTCTTCAGTTTCTTCAAGGCCACTTCGCTCAGAAGATTGGTGCGCAGGCTGCGTTTGAAGGAGTCCTTGGTGTAGTTGTTCTGGCTCAGGTAGGAGTCGAATCCGGACCCGTATTGGTCCTGATAGCCCTTGTAGGCCTTGTCCACTTGGGCCTGGCTGACGGAAGACCCGTAGGCATGGTCCAGGGCCCGGTAGATGAGCAGGTTGGCGAGGATGGTCTTGCTGCTGGGGGAGCTCTTGAGCTCTTGGTAGAAGGCCTCTTGGCTCACGTCCCCGCCTTGGTAGGTGGCCACGCTGGGGACGATCGCAACCGCCCAACAAGAGGGTGGCAGCTGCGAGGTCGCGAGGATGGGGGTCAGGGTCTTCATCTTCCGCATCAAGCATCTCCCTTCTGCGTTTGCATCCAGGCATCCGAGGGCAGCCCCTGCCGTCTTCGGATGTTCGTTTCGACATTTTTATTCTGCTTAGGCGAGGGAAGAAAAATATTCAGCTTCTTCAACCTATGCCTGCATAATAACATCCATCGCCTATAAGGGTTTTCTTCGTCTGACCGATATGCGGACATGGGCCTGTATCTCCCTTTTATATATGGTCGGTACTGGGTATAATTTCTGATAAATATTTCATAACTTCTAGGGATATGAATTATTTATCAAAGTTATAAGGATTGATAAGAATATCTTTTATGGGTATTCAATGAGATAACGGAGGGGATTGATGCGAGCGCAAAGAAAAATCTCTCGGTTTTTCTAGCGGCGACAGTCGCGATCGGCACCTTCGCCAGCGTTCCATTCACAGGGATGCAGGCTTTCGCCGCCGATGACCTCCCCGGGAGCCAGGCCGCTTAGGTGGCCCAGGTCTCAGGAGAACCGCCCGGTCAGCCAAGGCCGGTGGGAAACAACTGCTCGGGAAGGTGACCGCCAGCCAAGCGGTCAGGCCGCCATCAACAGGCAGGGATGAGTTCCACCACCCAGGCCATCCGGGCCCAGCTGGCCGCCAGGAAGATCGATTATTCAAGCTGAGCAAAGTCCAACAAAGAGAACACCTACGTGGACGTCGTCGTGCGGATGACCGCCGCCCGGCCTCCACCAACGGCAGCGTCAAGGCCAACTATTCCAGTAGGGGCCGAGATCGAGACAGGCGACGGACAAGGTGATCGCCGCCCAAGCCGGAGTGAAGAAGGCCGTCCAGGCCGTCACCGGTCAGGCTGCCGGGAAAGCTACGGTTACGTGATCAACGGTTTCTCCACCAAGGTCCAGGTGAAGAACCTGGCCCGCGTGCGTCAAGTGCCAGGCGTCCAGTCCGTGACCGTGCAGAAGGTCTTCTACCCCTTGGAGGCCAACGCCAATTCCATGGCCAACGTGCAGGCCGTGTGGTCGGCTTACAAGTACAAGGGCGAAGGGACGGTCGTGGCCGTCATCGACACCGGATCGACCCCAACCACAAGGACATGCGTCTGAGCAAGAGCACTGTCGTCAAGCTCAAGAAGTCCGACGTGGCCCGGTTCATCAAGCAAGCCAAACATGGCAAGTACTTCACCGAAAAGGTGCCTTACGGCTTCAACTACGCGGACAACAACACCATCATCACCGACACCACGGTCGATGAGCAGCACGGCATGCACGTGGCGGGCATCATCGGGGCCAACGGCACCGGCAGCGACCCCTGCCACCTCCGTCGTGGGCGTCGCGCCTGAATCCCAGCTCCCTGGCCATGAAGGTCTTCACCAACTCCAACACCTCCTCCACCACCGGCACCACCACCATCGTGGCGGCCGTGGAGGATTCTGCCAAGATCGGGGCCGACGTGCTCAACATGTCGCTCGGTTCCACCTCCGGCAACCAAGGCCTGCAAGACCCTGACAGCAAGCCGTCCAGAACGCCAACGACTCGGGCACGGCCGCCGTCATCTCCGCCGGCAACGCAGGGACCACCGGCTCGGCCACCGAAGGCGTGAACAAGGATTACTACGGCCTGCCGGACAATGAGACCGTGGGCAACCCGGGCACCTCCCGCGGGGCAACCACCGTGGCTTCGGGCGAGAACACCAAGGTCACCACCATGGCGGCCACCATCACGGATGGTGACTTCCAGTTGGGGCCCCAGGCCGTCAAGCTGTCCGACAACAGGTACGCCTCCGCCTTCGACCGCAAGCAGTTCGCCGTCGTCACCGACGCCTCGGGCAACCTGAGCCTGGGCAATCCCGGCGACTTCACCGACGCCGTCAAGGGCAAGATCGCCATCGTCCGTCGGGGAAGCCTGACCTTCACCGCCAAGCAGGCTAACGCCAAGGCGGCCGGAGCCGTGGGGCTGATCATCGTCAACAACCAGGACACCGACGTTCCCCTGACCTCGATAGCCCTGTCCTCCGATTTCCCCACCTTCGGCTTGTCCGGAGTGTCCGGCCGGAAGCTGGTGGAATGGGTCAAAGCCCACCCGAACGATACGTTCGGCGTCGCCATCAAGCTGTCCCTCCTGCCCAACGCCAAGTATTCGGTGGACAGGATGTCGACTTCACCTCCTACGGCCCGGTTTCCGACCTTTCCTTCAAGCCGGACATCACCGCCCCCGGCGAGAAATATCCTGATCGACCCAGAACAACAACGGCTACACCAACCTGTCCGGGACTTCCATGGCTTCCCCCTTCGTGGCCGGTTCCCAAGCGATCCTCAAGCAGGCGATCAACAACAAGAAGAACGCCTTCTATGAGGCTTACTACAAGAACCTCAAGGGTAGCCAGCTGACCGACTTCATCAAGGCCATCGAGATGAATACGGCCCAGCCATCAACGATGAGGCCTACAACAACGTCATCGTCTCTCCCCGCCGCCAAGGCGCGGGTCTGGTCGACGTGAAGGCCGCCATCGACGCCCTGGAGAACAACCCCTCCACCGTGGTCTCCGAAAACGGATACCCCGCGGTCGAGCTCAAGTCCTTCACCACCACCAGGAAGACCTTCAAGCTGGTCTTCACCAACCGGACCAAGAAGACCTTGGTCTACACCATGGATTCCAATGAGGACACCGACGGCGTCTACACGTCCGCCATCGACCCCCAGAACGGGGTCCTTTACGACGCCAAGATCGCCGGGGCCAGCATCAAGTCCGGCAAGCGAAGCATCAAAGGTCAAGGCGGGCAAGACCGTGAAGGTCACCTTCACCTTACCCCTGCCCAAGACCTTCGATCAGGACCAGTATGTGGAAGGCTTCCTCAACTTCAAAGGGAACGACGGCTCCCGTCTCAACATCCCCTACCTGGGATTCTTCGGCGACTGGGCCGGCCTGGACATCGTGGACGCCATCAACGGCGTCACCTTCGACGGGACCGTGGGCAACTACGGAACCATCCCCTGCTGACCAACGCCTCCAACGGAAGCCAGTATTACGGCGGCCTCACCCAGGACGCGAAGGGGAACCTGAAGGTGGACGTCTCCCACCTCGCCTTCTCCACCAACCCTGACGCAACTTTCAACGCCATCAGCATGCAGTATTACCTGCTGCGCAACGTGCACGACGTGAAGGTGGAGATCCTGGACGCCAAAGGCAAGTCCGTGACCACCCTGTCCACTTCCGCGGAAGAGACCAAGAGCTACTATTACTCCAACGGGCAGCGCTTCGTCTACTTCCACCCGCCCAGCTGGGACGGCAGCTACTACGATCAGGCCACCGGCAAGACCGTCAAGGCGGCCGATGGGAAGTACGTCTACCGCATCTCCGCCGCCCCTGAAGGCAGCGCCAAGCGACAGATCCTACGACGTGTCCTTCACCCTGGATTCCCAGGCCCCCAGGTCCGCAACATCGATCTGGCGGCCAAGACGGAAAAACGGCGCCACTGCCACTACTGACCGCCGAGACCAAGGACGACCTGTCCGGCCTCGACGCCAAGAGGAACGCGGGAACGGCGATCAACCAGGTGGTCAACAACGACGCCAGCTACACCGTCACCGGGACCACCGCCGACGGCTACTCCCAGATCGAGATCCCGACCCCGGCCCAGGCCCAAAACCCTGGGCGACGAGGGACAACATCGTGGAACTCCCTATCTGACCGACAACGCCAGCAACGTCTTCGACGACGTGGTGACCGCCCAAGCCCGAGTCCGTTGTCTACAGCCCGGTCCTGGAGCAAGGCGGCGGCCTGGTAGCATCACCCAGCTGACGTCCGGCTACCGCGGCGGGCCAGCGAGGCAGCTCGTCTTCACCGGCACCCACCCGGCCCGGGTCTACGGGCACCTCATACCGACGCCGATGGCAAGGTCCGGAACCTGACCGTCTCCTACGATCCCCACAGCCACCTGTTCGCGGCCAGCCTGCCGCTGGAGGCCAAGGATTACGAGACCACGGTGACCCTGTACACCAACGCCGCCCGCACCAAGGTCCTCAAGAAGATGACCGCCAAGGTCCGTCTGCAGGCCCCGGTCTTCTCCGATCTCACCGTGAACGGCGGCGAGGATGAGACCTCCGAGCAGAAGGTCGAGGTCAAGGGCAAAGTCAGCTCCGACGCCGTCATGGTCGTCCTGCGCTCCTCCGGCTCCTTCTCCACCGTCCGCGCCCAGATCGCGGATGATGGCAGCTTCAGCGCCGAGGTGCCCGTGATCTACGGCGACAACTCGGTGACCGTGACCGCTACCGACGCCGACGGCAGTCAGACCTCGGTCCCGTAGAGCGTTTCCTCCTCTTACGACCCCGATGTGCTGAAGAACGCCGTCTCCTTCGACAACGGAATCACCTTCGGCGAGAACGAGGTCGGCCTCACCTCCCGCTTCTACGACGCCAAGACCGGCATCGCGACCATCACCGGCAAGGTCAAGCACCCCACCACGACCCTCAAGATCGATGGCGAGGATGTGGACATCAACGACGACCTCACCTTCAGCGTCCAGCTGAAGCTGGGTCGAGGCCGGCTGCAAGGTCTTCAGCGTCATCTACGGCGATTCCTCCCAGGAGAAGGTGGTCCAGGACACCCTGGTCTTCGAGCTGGATTCCGTTCCTCCCACCTCTCCCTGAAGAACCCCACCGACAAGGAGGTGAACGTCAACAAGGCGCAGTATCGCATCCGTGGCACCGCTACCGACAATCTCAACTCATCTGCAGCTGTTCATCAACGGCAGCAGCGTGAAGAATCAGTACGCCGACATCGATATGAACAGCGGTCAGCCCGGCAAGATGGACATCGATGAGACCGTCAACCTGTTGCAAGGCAAGAACGTGATCACCGTGACCGTCTCCGACTTCGGCGGCAACAAAGGTCACCAAGGTCGTCACCGTCAACTACAGCCCGAAGAAGGCGCTGAATAAGCCGAACGTCACGGCTTCCTCGGCGAACTCGGGACGCGTGGTGAAACTGAACGCGGTGGCCGGGGCTTCCGGGGCCGCGGCCCAGACCGTGCGCTTCAGCTCCGACGGCGGCGCCACCTACCGCGACATGCCGGCTGAAGGAGTGCAGGTGGCCGCTAACGGCACTTACTTCTTCAAGACCGTGGACGCTGCGGGCAACGAGTCCGAGGCCGTCTCCTATCAGGTGACCTCCGTCAAGCCGACCGTCGACGGATCGCCCGCAGCCAGCCAGGAGCAGAAGGACCTCCTTTCCGCCTCCGAGGCCCGGGCCCGTCAACTGGTCGCCACCGGCAAGTATGACTCCGCCTCCGTCAGCAAGGTCCAGGCCGCTTTGGCCGCCGCCCAGTCAGCCGCCGCCGCGCCCCAGGCATCCAACGATGCCCTGGCCGCCGCCCAGCGCAATCTGGACTCCGCGGTCAATGGCGGCCGTCATCAAGCTGAACGACGAAGACCGGAGTTTCGCCCTGGATGAGATCGCCGCCCTGCGATCCATCAGCGGCGATCCCCGCAGGCTGGCGCCGGGCTTCTGGGCCCAGGCGAACGCTGGCACCGTCACCGCCCAGGAAGCGGGACTTTCAGCCGCGGGCCTTGGCCAACGCCAAGCTGAACCTGGCCCAGCAGAAGGTACAACAGGATGCCTCAGCCCTGGCAGGCGCCTCCGGCTCGGCCAAGGCCACCGCCCAGCAGCAGGCCAAGCGGGCCACCGACGCCCGCAACTCCGGCCTGGCCGCGGTCGATGTCGCCGGCAAGCTGTCCGCCCTCCAGCAGGTGCGGAAGGCCGAGTGGATCGTCTCTTCCGCCGCTGACGCAGCCAAGGCCAACCCCAACGCCGGCAAGCGGGTTCCCGCTTCCTCCCTCGGGGTGACCTTCAAGGCGGGCAAGGCCTCTCGGAACGCCCGGAACGCCCAGGTGAAGAAAGAGGGCTGAGAAGAACAAAGGGTGCTGCGCTCTTCCGCTAAGGAGTCCACTGAACCGCGCTCCGTCTTCTCCAGGAAGCCCGCTTTCACGAAGTCCGCGGCCGGTCTGGACAAGGTTCCTGCTTCCGCTTCTTCGGTTGACCCCTCAGGGACCGCCGACGACGCAGATAAGGCTGGGGATGCCAAGATGCCAGGGTGCTCGGGTCGCCCGTGCGGGCCAAGATTCATCTGCGGCCGCTTCCGGGAAGCCCGCACAGTCAGAGACAGAGTCCGCGGCTCAAGCCGTGACGCCTCTGGCGCCACGGCGCCGTTCACGAGCCGATGCCGCGACGACCGCCACCACCGCAATCCTCTCCTCCGGGAAGGTCTCCTGGCCCTGGTCGTCATCTCCGTCTCGGTCGCCTTCGTTTCCGCCGTGACGACCCTGTCCGTGGTTTTGAGGATGAAGCGCCAAGCTCGAAATGCCTCCGCCTCACACGAGTTAAACGGAGAGGGCCCCAATCCGAAGTGGTTGGGGCCCTCTTTCATGCCTACCATTTCACCTCATTGCCTTGGCGTTTTCACTCAGCTATTCTCTCGCTTATGCAGCTTATGCCACTCACGCGTGACTAAGTCAAAGCATCTGAAAAGACCCCTTATTTTTAGCCCCTGAATTTTTGACTTCGACTTAGTCCACAGCCAGTGGCCTGCAGACCAACTCCACGAGGTGTCGGATTTCATCGATTCTTGTAGAATTCGACAATTTTCATCGTCATTTTTTATGAATTCGCCGATGCGAACGGACCTACGATCGAATACGATTGACATATCAGTCATGGTGGCCGTGGGCTAGGGTGTTTCTCCCGCAAACGCCCATCAGCAGTGCCCGCCAGTGAAAAGCATTCGTTACGGGGAAGGTCCGTCCTTGCGGATGACCGACTGCTGGAGAAACACTTGCCATTAAAACGCTCCGGACACGGATAGAAATAGGGCGGAAAAAGAGGTAGAAATGAATCTTTCGACTCATCGTGGAGATCGACTAAAACATCCAACAAGGCTGGCAGCAAAGAAGTCCGCAACAAGAAGCTAGGCAGAAAGAAGCGCGGCAAGAGGAGCTTAGCAAGGAAACCACCAAGGCGATCGGCAGGACGCACGGCAAAATAATCAGCAGAACGCTCGATGGGAAAGTCGGGAAGAGGCGAAAACCCCGGCAAAGGCCCTGGAAGCGGAGCCGGGAATACAGTTCACCCATGCAGAAGTCTTTCGGTGGTCTCGTGGTGAAGGTCCTTCTCGCCCTTCTATGCCTGGTCCTGGCTACCGCTGCCGGCCGCATCCAGATTCCGGGCAATCCGGTGCCTATCACCCTCCAAACCGCGGTCCTCATGTGCATGGCCCTCACCCTGTCCTTGCCGCAGATCACCGCAGCCGTGGCTTCCTATATCGCCTTGGGACTCGCCGGTTTCCCCGTTTTCTGCGATTCATTTCGGCCGCGGCTTTGGTCGAGACCGACGGCGGGCTACATCTGGGGTTCCTGGTGGCAACCTTGGTCACAGCCGTCATCGCTGGCGCGACCCGATCCCGATCGGCGGTGGATGTGGCCGCAGCCGCGAGTGCACGCCGGTTTGATGGGGGATTAAGGACGTCATTGGCATTGGCAGCGGTCGCAGGGGTAGTCGGATTTCCAGACAGGTTTTCAGCCGGGTTCTTACGCTCTCCCGCTTCGCCCTCGCCTGTTTCGTCGGCCTGATGCTGAGCCCAGTATACTGATGGGGATTCTTATGCAGGCCTTCCTGACCCATGTCTCGGTCAGTTCTTTGATCATGGTTTCCCTCCCCTTCCTCGCCGCTGATTCGATCAAGGTCGTTTTCGCCCTGATTTTCTCCTTAACCTGCATGAAATTCGTGAATCGACTGGACGCACCTTCCGAAAAGGAGAATGATTTTCCCGGCGATTGGGAGATTATGGAATTTCCGACAGAAGCGGCGGTTTGCGACCGCGCTGGGCCCTTTGCTGTCCTGATTCTTAGGAGCCGCCTCAATCGAATTAAGCAAAAGCGAGATGAAAAAGACATGGAGGAGGAGAAGCGTAGCCGTTGTACGGGATTCATCGTTTTTGGGGATGGAGGATCAATCGGTTCCCCTTGAAGAAAGGTGGTCGATTTTCATCCATAATCAGACCGGAGAGCATGTTTTCACCGTCGTCATCCACAGTCAAAAAACTCTCATCGGCAGTCACATGAGAAAAAGCCCGATCTCAATTTGCAATGCGTGCCGCCGGAGATTTCATCGTTCGCGCATCGGCGAGATTCCATTAGGGGAGGTTTGTTCATTGAGGGAGGTTTGTTGCCTTTCATCCCCAGCGAGTAAAAGTCGATTATCGCCCGCGCGTCAAAGCGATGGATCGAGTAAAAAGCCGTGACCAGCTATGAATATACGGATTTGTACTGGCCAACGACGGATGAAAAGGGAGGAAGGACTATCTCGTCTGCTTTCGCAGTCAGCGACTAAAATGACCGAATCGTCCTGATGGGGTAGAAAGCGAAATCTTGTGGAGGTAAGAGGGACTCGAACCCTGACCCTCTGCTTGCAAAGCAGATGCGCTACCAGCTGCGCCATACCCCCGGGGATGAAGTCATCCAGTGGGCCCAGGAGGACTTGAACCTCCGACCTCGTCCTTATCAGGACGCGCTCTAACCAGCTGAGCTATGGGCCCGCACGAGCCGCCTAAGTTCCCTCAAGCCGCACACGTGGATATATTACAAGGGGTCTGGAAGACGTCAAATTTTTCGTGTCAGGTGTGTCGGTCGGCTGAGGCCGAGCTTGTTGACCTTGATCTTAGTCTTTACTCGAGCTTCATTATGACTGAAGCTAGCCTTGGTCATGCCTTGGCCTGGACCCGGGGCGGACTGGGGTCGGCTGGTGCCGAGCTCGCATCTTTGTTTCAAGCCTTTTGCTTTAAGCCTCGTCAGGATTGGGCCGGATCTGCGTCTCTGGCCTGCGCCCGTGTCATCAATGGGGGAGTGGTTGAAGAACGAGCTGGTCGTGGGCCCCGTCGAGGTCTTTGTGACCCTGCAGGAGGGAACCGCAACATGTATTTACTGCGTCAAGCCTCCCCGCGGCCGGGTCGAGGTTTCGCCCTGATGCGGGCGTCAAAGCGGTCGATCGCGGATTTTGTTCGGTCCCGTGCGGAGTGGATTCACCATCAGCGGGAAGTCCTGCTCGCGCAGGGAGTCCTCCTCCAAAGGGAGATCCTCTTGCAGGGAGACATCAATCAACAGGGGAATCTCTTCCAGCAAAGGGAGAGCCTCCTTCAAGGGGAAGGCGCTTTCAACCAGGACCGTCCCCGGCTCATCCCTGTGACCGTCTGGGATTCTCGGACTCGGGGAAGAGGCTAAAACGAACCTGCGTCCTCGGGTTGAGGGATTCTGGCGACCTACCGGCAGACCATCGGCCGTCAGCCCGAGATGATCACTTTCCGGGCCATGACGTCCCGCTGGGGGTCCTGCACGCCCGCCACTGGCCGCATCCGCATCAACTTGGCCCTGGCCGCCGTCCCGGACCCGCTGGTGGAGTACGTGGCCGTCCACGAGCTGACCCACCTTTACGAGAGAGGCCATGGGAAAAACTTCCGCGATCGCATGGACCTCTACCTGCCCGACTGGCGGTCGCGCAGAAGGGAGTTGAATCAGTATTCGATTTATTAAGGATGAAAATCCAAGTTATTAAGGATACAAGTTTGATTTGCTAAGGAAGGGGAATCCGATTTACTCAGGACGAGGAATCTGATTTACTGAGGCTGGAAATCCGATTTGCCAAGAATTGGAATCCGATTTACTGAGGATAAGGGAGAAGCGCGAGGCAAGTCAGTCGTCAGTCCTGCTGGGAGGTAGAGGGATAGCGGAATCCTCCTGCCGGATCCTGCCCAACTCCTCTTTCCCGTGAATCAGCTGGGTGAGCAAGGCGCAGTAGGGGTCAGGACGCCGTAACGCTGGCCTTTGCGCCAGACCGCGCCATCGATGAAGTCGATTTCGGTGGGTCTGTGGTTGACCACCAGATCCCTGGTACATGGACGGGTAGTGATCCGCGATGTCGGCGGTGAAAGTGGCGGTGATGTGCGCGACCACTTCGTCCACATCCAGCTGGACCTGCTCGCAGGCGGCCACGGCGGCGAATTCGCAGACGATGCGGCGGATCACCTCCGCAGCCGCGGAGGTCCGCCCATATTGGCCGATGTTACATTCGAGCAGGGAGCACAGGCAATTCATGGTTCCGTTGACGCAGGCCTTCCGCCAGATGGAATATTTGACGTTCTCGCTGTAGACGGCATTGAGCCCGGCCTCGTCGAGCACGGTCACCAGCCGTTTGAGTGAAGGGTCTCCGCCGCCTCCCGGGCCGCAGGTTCTGCAGCTCCACGTTGCCGTCCCCGAGGGGTGACATCGGCCGGGGCTGGTCATTCCGGCGGTCCACATGGTCACGCCGAGGATGATGTGATCTTCGGCGGCGTACTGATGATGTCTTCGTGGCCCAGGCCGTTGAGCAGGCAAAGGAGGTGGGTGTCCGGCCCGATGAGGGGACGGATGGCTTTCAGCATGGCGTCCAACTGCTGGGATTTTGACGAGGATGATGACCTGGGGCCTGAGCTGGCCGGCTTCCTGCGGACTCGTAGATGGGCAGGCGGTCCACCACTTCGCGGCCGTTGTAGCGGGCGACCAAGCCTGCGGTCCAGGATGGCGTCGACGTTGGCCTGCCACACCCGTCGACGAGACTGACGCTGTTGCCTGCTTGATGAAGCATGAGTCCGAAGCGGCTGCCCATCCCGCCAGCTCCGACGATGGTGATGTTCATGGTCTGGGAATTCGAGATCCGTCATTTTTCGCCTCGTTCCGCCTGGTAAGGAATCATCGCCAGGCATGAAAAGAAAAACCGCCGGGAAGGAATCACTCCGGCGGTTTTCACTTTTAGTACCAGCTCTGCAATTCGGCCTGGCCCGCGATGCGGTTATCGTGCGGTTATCGTGCATTTCAGCATGCCCAGCATGCGCGCAGTGCGTCCGATCATGCACTCGCAGGGCCAATATGATGTCGCAGGCTCAGCTCAGCTCAGAGCTGGGGCCTACTCGGCGTTGTGGATGCCTCTGCGGCTGGCGTTGCTCAGGGTTTCGGTCCCCTTGGCTTCCTGGGCGGAGACCAAGGCGTTGGTCATCTGGGTGAAGAGGTCGCCGTAACCGCCAGGGGTGGAGGCAGGCGGGTGACCACGATCTTGGGCGTTGTTGGACTCGGACAGGGACCTCATCACATCCAGATACTGGTTGAAGGGACCACGTTGTTCACGTCGTCGATGTCCATTCCGAGCCCCCTGCAGGCTCTTGATCTGGTCGACGATACCGTTGGCGATTTCGCGACGGTAGTTGGCTCTGACCTTCACCTGCAGACGGGTGCGCTCGGCCTCGGCCGCGGCCTGGGTCTCGATGGCGATGCGGATGGCCTCTGCGCGTTCGCTGGTGGCTTCCTTCTCGCGCGCTGGGCGGCGTGATGGAGTCCATAGCCGCCTTGACCTGGTTGGACGGGTCGATGGAGGTGATGAGGGTGCGGACCACGGTGAAGCGAAACGGGCCATCTCCCTGGCCGACGGTCTTCTGGACTGTCAGAGCCGTCGTCCTTGCGGGCGAAGGCGTCGTCCAAAGTCAGCATGGGGATGGCGCTTCGCAGTGCGTCTTCCATGTAAGAGCGCAGCTGGCCGGCAGGGTCCTGCAGCTCGTAGTAAGCCTTGGCAACGTTGGGGAGCTTCGACCCGGAACTGGGTGGAGACGACCGCGTTGACGAAGACGTTATCCAGGGTCTTGGTTTCCACCTTGACGATCAGCTGGTTGACCCGCAGGCTGGTCTTGGTGGCGATGCGGTCCACAAGGGGGATTTTCGTGTGGATGCCAGCGCCGGAGACCGAGTGGAATTTCCCGAATCGTTCGATGATGTAGGCCCGCTGTTGAGGGACCACATAAAGGCTGGCAAGGAAAATCCACAGGATGATGACCAGAATGATGATAAGTGCGATTGGACCGCCCATATCTGCTCTGTAATGTGATGCCATCCGCAGCTGGGCTGGTTCCTGTCAGTCCTCAGGACCGACAGGGATATCCGGTATTCAGCGGCAGTCGTATGATGGCATGCCTGATATTGTCCTCCTTGGAAATCTCTCTCGGAAATCTCGGACGGAGTCCGCCTTCACGGTAATCATCATGATAATACAAGGTCTTATACAAGGACCCCCGTGGATTCCGAATGAGTCCACGAGGGTGCCCTTATGCTTGCATATGCGCATAAATCATAATGGGGGAAATCATGCAGCGAAAAAGCCTGCGCTGAAGGCCTGCCCAGCCTTAGCCTCGCGCCGAAGCCGGCAAGACCGCCCTTCCGCTTTAGTTCAGGTGAGCGCGCAGGAACCAGAGGAACTTCTCCAAGGACTGCACGTGGTCCTGGATGATGTTGGAGCTGACCACATCCAAGTCATCCAACTGCTTGATCGCCTGACGGTCGTTCTCCACGAAGGAGGCGTAGTAGTCGGCCAAAGCCTTGACGTAATCCAAAGCGTCACGGGACCCGGTCAAGGAGAACTGGTCCCAAGTGCGGTGGGCGATGATCCCGTCTGCCCGACCATCGGACCATCCACCCAACTGGGCGATGCGTTCGGCGGTCTCATCGGCCTGCTCGAGCACGGAGTCGACCTCCGGGTCCAGCATCTCATGGATGGCGATGAAGTTGGGCCCCTTTCATGTTCCAGTGGGCGTGCTTCAGAATCAAAGCCGCCTCCTGCTCCTGGCTGAGGCGTCCTTGCAGAATCTCAATGGCCTTCTGGGAAGCTTCTTCGCTGAGACCGGGAGTGGTATAAGTGAGTTCCATCGTGACCTCCTTTGCGGCCGGTTCTTGGTTTCTTCGACCGCGCACAATCCATTTAACCAGATTGGCGCAGGAACCGTACCGGAAAGGCTCTCGCTCAGGGAGAAATAGTCGCCTAGGTCACGAATGGGCGGGAGTCTGGAATCCTGGGTATCCTGGGTATCTTCGACCGCTTCGGTACCTTCGGCATCTCAGCCATTCCCATGGCTTTGCTGATAGGGGTCGATGGCGTCCGCGGGTTGGTCGGGTTGCACCAGCCTGACCTCCACGGTCTGGATGCGGCGACCGTCCATGGCGGTGACGGTCATGGTGAAGCCATCGAAGTTGTCCGCGGCGGCGGAATCGGTCTTCTGGCCAGCCTGAGTCTCCTTCCCTTCTTCTCTTTGCCGCCAGTGTCGTTCTTCTTGCTCTTGTCGTCTCTCTCCCAAGCGGTCGCCGGGGCAGCCTCCAGCATGATTCTCCGTGCGATTGTCCACATGATCCCCCACTCGGCCGGGTCAGGGATTCAGCTCGGAGCGTGGTTTTCGGCATTGGCCCCGGAGACGATCCCCGTCCCCGAGATGCGCAGTTCCTGGCCTGGGTAGCCCAGTTCGCCGGTATGGGCCTGGAGGTAGCCGGCCACGGTCTCGTAGGGCCATCTTCCAGTTCGATGCCGGAGATGTCAGCGAAATCCTCCAAAGTCATGCCGCCGTCCACGGTCATCATGCCATCGTGGAAGGCGGTCGCCCGAGTGGGCGGGACCGTCTTCGGGCAGGTCGCTCTCGTCGCGGATGTCGCCGACCAGCTCCTCGGTCATGTCCTCCAAGGTGACGATTCCGTCGGTTCCGCCGTATTCGTCGATGACGATGGCCAGGTGGATCCCCTTCTTGCGCAGAAGGCTGATGGACGGCAGGATCTTGGACAGTTCCGGGCATGTGATCCCTTCCCGGGTCACGTCGCACGGTCCGGGCCTGGGGTCAGCACGTCCAGCGGGTCGCGCACATGCGAAGCCGAGCACGTCATCGAAATCCTTGCCGATGACCGGGTGGCAGGAGTGAGGCGGGTCGCGCACGAAGCCGGCCGCCTCGGGCAGGGGCATATCCCCGCTGATGAAGGTCACGTCCGCTCGCGGCCGCATGACTTCCGCCACGATGGTCTCCGAAGCGTCGAAGACGTCGTCCAGGATCACCCGCTCATCCTTGCCCCAGTTGCTCGTTGGAGGAGACGAGGACGCGGCTCGTCGTCGGACACTTCGCTTTCGGTTTCGTTGGGGTCGAAGCCGAGCAGGCGGACCAGACCGTTGATGTTTTTGCTGATCAGCCAGATCAGGGGTGCGCAGATGATGGCGATGGCGTCGACGACCGGACGACGAGCTCGGGCGATCTTCACCGGTTGTTGCAGGGCTATGCGCGGGGGTTAGCTCGGAGACCACGATGGAGAAGTAGGAGATGATGAGGTGAGCGGGACTGCTGGAAGACCGCTGGCTGAAGCCCGGGCAGCGAGACCAGGACGGGGGTGAGGAAGGGGCGATGGAGCTGGCGCCGAAGGAGGCGGAAGGAAGCCGGCCAAAGTGACTCCCAGTTGCACAGTGGACAGGAAACGATTGGGATTCCAGGGCCACCCAGGCCCTCTCGCCCCACGTTCGTCCTCCCTGTTCCAGCTGTTCCAGCTGCGAGAGTGCGCAAGGAGATCAGAGCCATCTCAGTACCGGAAAAAGACCGACCCGATGAGCATGAAAATGATGATGGCGATGATGTCGATCCAGCGATGACATGTCAGTTCCTATTCCTTAATTCCTCGATTTTTCGGTCTATGGTCGTGACCGTTCGCGTTTGTCTTTACTTCGATCGACCCCGCTGGAGTCTCGCTTGCGGATCCAGCCGCGGTTGATCTCGATTCGTCGCCTGACTTGGAGAGAAGACCGCCCACAGGGTCGCTTCAGCTAAAGCGGACGTCATCAGAAGCTGAGGACCTCCACCAAGCCGGTCGTCATCACGTAGCGGGCGCCGACGATCTTCAACTTGTCATCGGCCAAAGGCCCGGCGGATGATCTCCGATCGATCCACCAGACGCTCGATCAGCAGGGAGATATGGATGCGTTCGATATCCGCCGGCTCGTCCACTTCGGATTCGATGGCGGTCTTGACCGTTTCCAAGGCCTGATTGATGCTGTAAGTCATGAAATCGGTGTCTTGGCTGGTCCGGGCCAGCTCGGTCGCCTTTTTCAGCAGGCCGCAATCCTGATGGGACATGACCACGATGATGCTCACATGCAGGCTGTCCACCGCGTATTCAGCGACTCCAAGACCGGTTTGGTCGATGGTCGCTCCGGCGGTGCGGACGGTGAAAATGTCTCCCCAGACCTCGTCGAAGATCACCTCGACCGGGACGCAGGGGAATCCGAGCAGGACAGGACGGCAGCATCCGGATTCTGGCTATCCACAAGGGATGGCAGGTCTCCTCATCCTGCCAGGGATGCTCGGCCTGTCCCAGGGCGAAGCGTTTATTGCTTTGAAGCATGCGGGTCCACACAGCGTTCGAGCGGTTTTCCTCAGCCATTTCGATTCAAATCGTTATCCATGCCTTCATTATCCCCGTCCGTAACGATTTTAGGATGAGTCGCGCTTGATGGATTTTTGACCCTGTCTGATTCGCCTTGTCCAGCTTGAAGATTTGTGGGTTTCTCCCGGGCGGCGCGATGCAGGGAGGAAAAGGAAAGCGGGGAAGGGCGAGACGCGAGCGAAGGCAGAAAGATAAACGATGGACGGGTAAGGGTCAAGCGAAGAATGGAGAGACAACAGTAAAAACAAAGGAGAAGGCAAAGAAAAGTGGTGGCCGCCATCGGTCGACCACCGCAAAACCTCATCCATCAGGGAATTCATGGTTGGGGTGAGTCCCAGCAGCAGGAGTCCTGACTCAAGTCCGGCCCAGGCGGGCAAATCCCAGCAGGAGGAGAAGAAGAAACCTACGCCTTTCGGACTCGGCGAGACGCTGGCGAGCGCCCGATGTCCTCGTTGGCCTTGAGGCGTTGGTCAGTAAAAGAGCCGGGCTGTGACGCCTTCGGGCTCCAGAGCCTTGTATTGGTTGAGAGTGATCGGTGACATCCCTGTGGTAATCAGGGGATGTCATCGATGTCCTGAACTTGTCGACAGGCATCGGCGGGCACGCACTGGGACCGTGTCATCGCCGCCGCCTCATCGACCATGTGATAAAGGCCCACGGCGCGGCATTCGACCACGCAGCCGGGGAAGAGGTTGGGGCGCAGGTCGCCCATGTAGATCAGGGCGTCCAGCGGGTCTCCGTCTTCGCCCAGGGTGTCTTCGATGTAACCGTAATCATCGGGATAGCCCATGGAAGTGAAGAGGATGCGGTCCAGCTTGAGTGCGGCCGGTTTCGTGGTCCACTTCGAATTTATCGTGGAACCTGAGGGATTTCGACCAAGACGTCGAATGTTTCTGCCATGAGATGCTCCTTTTGAGTGTGGCCGGCGGGAAAAGGTGGCCCCCTGCCTTGTTGATCTTGGGGATGTTTTCATTATAGGGCAAGGCATGAAGCCTGCCGGTCTTCCGACTCGGTGGGCTCTCAGTCCTTGTCGCCGGGATGACGGACGGTGAGGATGTGCGCCACGTCGGCCCAGGGGGCCAAAGAGACGTAGTTGTCGTAGCTCCAGGTGAAATCGCGCCCGGTGAGTTCGTCTTTCAGCCTCAGCTCGCTTCCGGTCAGACCCAGGTCGCCCAGTTCGATGTGCACCTGGCCTTGCTGGGCGTTGTGCCCGTCGAGGTTGACGACCACGATGACCGTGTCGGACTTGCCGTTTTCGCTCAGCTCGGCAGGCAGGTGGCGGTAGAGGCGACCATGGCCGGATTCCGGGTTTCGAGCATATGCAGGTCATGGTAGGTCTGCGTGGCCGGGTGGGCGCGGCGGATGGCGTTGAGGCGGGTGAGGAGCTTGGCGATGCCGTATTCCTTGGTCCGGTCCCAATCGCGCTTTGACCTCGTACTTCTCGTTGTCGTTGTGCTCTTCGAAGCTTCCCCTGGACGTTTCTCGATCAGTTCGTGTAACCGTTGTAGATCCCCAGCTGGGGCTGCCCATGTGGCGGCGAGGACGGCGGACCGCGTGCCCGGCGATCCCGTTGTCGCGCAGATAGGCGGTGAGGATGTCAGGTGTGGTGGGCCAGTAGGTGTTGTGTTGGAAGAAGGCTTCGTCGAATGGTCTCAGCCAGGTATTCGTTGAGTTCTTCCGCGCTGTTGCGAGGGAAGTAGCAGTGGGACTGGGTGAATCGGCGTAGCTCAAAAGCCCGCATCATGGACGGGCGGGTGAAGACCCTCAGCCAGGAAGAGGGTCTGGGGATGCTTCTTGGTGACTTTGGCGATCACGTCCTGCCAGAAGCGGACGGGCTTGGTATGGGGATTGTCCACCGGAAGATGGTCACGCCTTTGCTAATCCACAGGTCCAGGACCCGTTCCGCTTCCTTCTCGATGCCGGGCATGTCGGCCTCGAAATCGATCGGATAGATGTCCTGGTACTTCTTCGGCGGATTCTCTGCGAAGGCGATGGTCCCATCGGGCTTGATGTGGAACCAGTTGGGATGCTGCTCGACCCAAGGATGATCGGGGGAGCATTGCAGGGCGAAGTCAGGGCGATCTCCAGGCCGAGCTTGTGGGCGTAGCGACGAAAAAGCCTCGAGGTCCTTCATGGTGCCCAGGAGGGGTCAACCGTGTCGTGCCCGCTTAAGTCGCTGCCGATTCCGAAGGAACCGGGGTCGTCGGGACCAGCGGTCAAGGCGTTGTTCTTGCCTTTGCGGTTGGTGACGCCGATGAGGGAAGATCGAGGGGCAGGTAGACGATGTCGAAGCCTTCGGTCTTGGCCGGTCCAGACCGGACAGGGCAGTCTTCAAAGTCCCTTGCACGATTTTGCCGGTTTCTCGTCCACTAGGCGCCTTCGGACCTAGGGGAAGGGTGATACCAGGCGCTGAAGGAGGAGTGGGGGCGTTGGACCTCGATCTCCACCGGATTGGAAGGGCTGATCCCGTCGCGCAGAGTTTGGTCTCATGCGGTTTATGCACGTCAAGGCTGTCGGCGGCGGCAGGCGGTCTTCGAAGGTCGAGGCTTTTGTCGCCCAAGGCGTCAATGGTCTTTGAAAGGACTTTCTTGTCCTTGACCAGAAGATGGGCGTCTTTTGCTTCCCAGCCAGCGTTCGAACAGATGCAGGCCCTCTTCCGAGGTGTTTTCCTGGTCATCCTGTGTCTCCACCTTGATGCGGGCGTCGTGGATCCAGCCGGCGTAGCTGTCTTCCCAACCTTCGACGACCAGCTTCCACGTGCCGAGTTTCTTGGCCATGGCGGCAAGCCCGGGTTCCCAGGGAGGACGGTTTCGCTTTCCCCGCAAAGCGGACTTGGCCATTCCACTGGTCCAGGCCTGCGATGGTGCAGGTCAGGAGGACCCGCTGGAAAAGGGCTCCGGACTTGGTGTAGACGGCGGCGGACGCTCCGACGTGGCGGCGGCCTTCAATGAAGACATTGGCCTGAACGGCCACTTGTTCGCCCAGTTCGGCCCGAGGATGAACCCGTTCTGGGGCCGGTTTCACGTTCATGACGTTGACCCGGCCGAATTCTTGCGGACTGGTGCGGGCAAAGGAATCGGACTGGGCTTCTTTCCCGCTCTTGGCATGGGTCCGGGCGCGGGAGGAGCTTGCGGCGGTGGTCTTGCGGGTAACGCGGGTCGTCTTGCGAGGGACTGCTGGTGCTGCTGGTGCTGCGCCGTGCTGACGCTCGTCGCTTTCTTGACCCAGCCACGGGCTTCTTTCTCGGTGGCGGATTCAGTATTCGTCGTCTTCGTTTCGGCTGGTTCTGCTTGACCGGTCACGTGGTTTGTAGACTTGCGTGCCATACGATCTCTCCTTTACGCATTGTCTATGCTGCAGTTATCACCTGTTTTGAATACTAGCCCTTCCATTATGAAGAAGGCACTAGCAAAAGATGGGCCATGTTGTCCTATGCGGCGGGTCCGTCCGATGGACGGAGGATTGTCAAGCCGGGATGGGGCGTGTTATTCACATTCGACCACATTGCCTTTCATCGCTGGAGTTTCCGCCGGATGCCCTTCATAGTGGATGCAGGCGTGGATGTTTCGGCTTCCGTCGCTGGGCGGCCGTCGACCGCCATCAACCTTATGTATCCCTGGCGTCCGCAGGTTTGGGCTTCGCGGGCCGCCGATGATGAGTGAAGAGAATATGAACACAATGCAAGATTGCCGGGACCCCATCGTCCTGGAGCCACGAAAACGCTTCCTCATCCTTGCCGTCCGCATCCATCTGCTTCAAAGACAGGCGGCGGGTTTTTCGCTGGGCGGCCACCGCCTGCTATGCCTGGTGGCGCTTGGTCGCTTTCGCTCATGACCATCCCCACCCATTTCGCCTCCGCCGCCTCCGGGGGCACTTTGGCCCACCCCGGTGGCCGGTATCTGACCGTCACGGTCGATGGGAAGTTGCGCTACCTGGGCGTCATCGCCCGGGACAAGCAGGGCCACAACGCCTACTGCATCGAGGAAGGAGTGGATAACACCTCACGTCTACAGCGATACGAAAACCATGCCGGACTAGCCCTCAACTCCCGCAGGGTCGCCTATCTGGCGCAGAAATACCAGGCCAGCACCGATAAGATGACTCGAGACGGCGATCGGCATCCTGGTCAAAGACAATTTCGAAGCGCGGGATATGAAGGCTTACCGGAAGATCCGGGCCGCTTTCCTGAAGAAGTACCCCCAGTTGGAGGGCAGGATCGCATCCTTATGGGCGGAGGCCCGGGCGGCCGACCTGTCCAATCTTGCGGTCACGAACTCCTATACCGATTCCTTCCGGGCAGGGAGAATTCCACCTGCGGGTCCTCGATTCCACAGGGAAGCCAGTGCCAGGGTCTCCCTGTGACCATTCACCTGGAAGGGCCGGGGACTTTCAACGCTTCGGGGACGAAAGAGCTGAAAGTCACTACGGCGGCTAATCCCATCGATATCCCCTGGACCGCCACCGGGCGAGGGGCCTGTCTCCTGACCACCTCGTTTGCCCCGGCTTCCATGGAAGCTCGTTTCCGCCCAGGATTATCTGCGGGTGGTTCCCGGTAAGGAACGGATTCTGCGGTCGGTCAGCTTCCAGGTGCGCAAGAGTTTCCTGCCGACCATCCACACCCTTGCCCGCCCTAACCGGATCGAACAGGGCCGGACTGTATCCGACCAAGTGACCATGACCACCGGGCAGGGGCAGACCTGGCCGCAAGGGGTCTCCTCACCGCCCAAGGGTATTACTTCACCAATCTGACCGCCGAGCAAATCCATCAAAAGATCAACCCCAGGAAAAGGATGACGGCGGGCGAATACCTGAAAGAACTGTCCGATAAAGGGCTGCGTCCCAGCGGTTACGCGACGGCCGTCTTCACCGGATCCGGGCAGACCAAGACCGTCACCGCCCCTGACCTCCGCCGACGCGAAGACCGCCCGGACGTTGGTGACCCCAGCCGGAGCCTGCTTCGGAACATGGGTCTGGATGGTCGACCGGGCCCAGCAAAACCAGCAAGCCCAGTCCTTCCTAGAGAAGGATGTGCTTTCCGATTTCCTAGACGCTCAGGAGACGGTCAGCCAGCGGGCCCGCCTGAGCGTGGATTCCACCGTCTCCGAACATACAGCCATCGTCGGCGCGCAATTGACCGACCGCATCACCATAGCCGGCTTCCCCGCCGACCACGGGTCATTCACCGGTGATGCAGGTATGGTTTCGGAGCAGACGACAAGTACGCCCAGGTGAAGGTCTATTGGGCCGGGAGCAATCGGGATGGGGAGGACGACGCTGCCTTCAAGCCTTCCGGAGATCTCGCCCCTCAGGCCGATAAGAACCATGAGCTGGTCGGTCGGTGGACTTACCCGCCCTGGAACGGTTCCTTGAAGGTGGGCGGAGAAGCCCGACGCTTTCGGGAAACCCGTCAACATCAAGGCCAGAAGCATGGCTATTACGTGTTCGTTTACACTTTCGCCGGCGATGACCGCGTGTCCCCGGCCCATTCCTCTTACGGGGATGAATGGGAGATGACCCGGGTGTATGACCGGGACAAGCCCCAGCCGGAACGGGTCACTGTGACCACGCAGGTTTCCACGGAGAAGGTGGAAACAGGTCAGCCGTATTTCGACAAGGCGACGGTGACCGGCCATGTGGAGCAAGGGGCCTATGTCACTTTCACCGTGTATGAGGCCGTTCCCTCTGGCAAGCCCGACGTCTCCGCCCGTAAGCTTCTGGACGAGGCTCGCGTTCCCATCGATATGGCTTCCTGCGCTCGCGAAGGCTCAGCCGGGCGGAAGAATGACGACATCATGGTCTGCACGGTGACCAGCCCTCAGGCCAGGTCCGCCCAAGCCGGTGTCTCCTATTGGAAGGCGACCGTTTGGTCGGCTCAAGGGCGGATCCTGGCTTCCCACGAGTTGGGCGCCAAATATGAACAGGTGACGGTGGGAAAGCCTCCGGTCCCCACGCAGCCGGTGACTCCTGGCCAGCCTCAAAAGCCCGCATCAGCCCCAGGCTCTCAGCAGCCAAGTCAGCCTCAGGGACCTCGGACTCCTTCGCAGCCTGCTCTGGCCAAAACCGGAAGCGCAGTCGCTTACGTCGGCTTCATTGGTCTCAGCCTGGCCCTCCTGGCCGCGCTCCTTCTCATGGCCGGGCATCGTATGATGCGGCGCATGGAAGAGGCCGAGTCAGAGGTCGATCAAGGGTAAGAGGGGAAGCAAGGGAAAAGGGAAAGGTAACGGAGCAGGGGAGGGGAAAAAGAGATGTCAAAGAAAGGAAACAAGGTCATGAAAGGGTAAGAAAGGATAAGGAATAAGAAGAGGATGAGCAGGAAAGGACGGGATGTGGCCTACTCCCGGTTCTCTGTGTTGTCGGCCGCATCCCTGTCCTTGCCATACATCTCGGGGATGAAGCGCTCCTGATCATGCAGCTTCGCCCAGGTGACGATCTCCCCGCTTTCCAGGGATCGGGGCACGTCAATGATGCGCTGGTTGCTGGAACCTCGGAATTGGAGGAGACTGTTGTGCAAAGTCTTGATGTAACGACCATCCACCAGGATGTCGATGTTCTTCAGGAGGGCCATCTTGTCTTCGGTCTCGCCGGGACGCATAAGTTCTTCCCAGGTGTAACCGGTCCAGCACCAGATGTCCTTGCTCTTCCCGTATTCCTTGCGGATTCGGTTGGTCAGGGACAGGAGCATGGGGGTGTTCAGGAGGGGCTCCCCTCCCAGAAGGGTCAAGCCTTGAACATAATCCAGGCCCAGGTCTTTGATGATCTGGTCTTCCAATTCCTGCGTGTATTCATGACCGGCCAAGAAATCCCAAATGGACGAGTTGTAACATTCATCGCAATGGAAAGGGCAGCCACTGACGTAAAGGGAGCAGCGGATTCCCTTCCCATCGGTGACGACGAAGCGTTTGTAATCGGCGATCATGTTGCGGGTCATCTTGCGCCCGTCCCATTGCCCGGCTTTGGGATTATTCGTCAACGGACTGGGGACGCTCGGTCCCCGCCCTTCCTCTCCCGCGGCGAAGTCCCGGTGGGCGCTGCGTCGGGACGCGGGCATGGGGGTGGGCTCGCTCAGAGGAAGGGGATGGGCCGCCTTTCGGGCTTCCCGTCTGGTCATCCGGGAAGGGATGTTTTTCTGAAATCGTTCATGCGTTTCTAACCGTTGGGATCTTTTCATCCGGCTTCCATCGTCATTGCCTTGAAAGGGATTGCGAAAAGGTATGAGGATGTATGAGGATGTATTGATGCAAAGAAAGGGTGCAAAAGATAGGTATAAAGAATAGATAAAGAAAAGAAAGAGTGGAGGCAACCATCGCGGGCCGCCTCCACTTATTCCTTTATCTTTTCCTATATCTCTGATAACCCTTCACCTGTCGGGCGCAGGCATCGATTGGATGTGGGCGCCTAAGTTTGCCTATGGTCTTTACGACCTTACGACTTTACTTGCTTACTTGGCGTCGTCCCACCATTCCTTGGCGGTGCCGTCGCTCAAGGTCACGTGTCCGGTTTCGCCGGCCATGTGCTTCACGCGGTGGGCGATCTCTTCGTGGCGGCCGTGAACCATGGGACGCTGGACCGGGTTGCCCAGGTAACCGCAGGTGCGCTTGGTCACGTTGCACTTCTCGGGGTCGGCGTTGCCGCACTCGGGGCACTGAAACCGTTCTCGGTAGGTTCGAAGTCGCCCTCGAACCCGCATTCGAAGCAGTGGTCAATGGGGGTGTTGGTCCCCAGGTAGCCGATGCCGATGCTGTGCGCGTAGTCCCAGACCGCTTCCAGGGCCTTGGGGTTCTGCTGCAGGGAGGGAACTCGCAGTAGTTGATGAACCCACCGTTGGCCAGGTAGGGGAAGTCACGCTCGTAAGACAGCTTCTCCATGGGGGTGGGGCGCAGCCACACGGGATAGTGGAAGGGTTGGTGTAGAAGTCATGATCGGTCACGCCTTCCACGGAGCCGAACTTCTCCTTGTCCATGCGGGCGAAGCGGTCGGTCAGGCTCTCGGCGGGGGTGGAGTAGACGGAGTAGTGGTAACCTTCGGCCTTTTTCCCCAATCCGCGCAGAGGTTGTGCATGCGGCGGACCACTTCGAGGGCGAACTCTTTGCCTTCTTCATCCCAGGAATGGTCGGTCATCCAGTCCTTGCCATAGAACATGGCGGTGGTCTCGTAGAGGCCGATGTAACCCAGGGAAATGGTGGCGCGGCTGTTGCGGGAAGAGCACGTCCACGTTGTCGGTGGGCTTGAGGCGGCCGAAGGCGCCATGCTCGAAGAGGTGGGGGCGTTGATGGGGGTGGCCTCCTTGCAGCGCTTGATGCGGAACTGCAGGGCTTCATGGGCGACCTCCATACGCTGGTCGAAGATCTTCCAGAACCGGTCTTTGTTCCCATGGGATTCCAGGGCGATGCGAGGAATATTCACGGTGACCACGCCCAGGTTCAGACGGGAATCTTCCACGTCTTCGCCGGTGGTGGGGTCGATCCATCCCCTGAAGGAAGGAGCGGCGGCCCATGGGGGCCTTGAAGGAGCCGGTGATCTTCACGATGTTCTCATAGAAGACGATGTCCGGGTACATGCGCTTGGTGGAGCACTCCAGAGCCATTTCCTTCATGTCGTAGTTGGGGGTCCCGGGCTTGTCGTTGAGGCCATGCTTGATGGTGTAGACCAGCTTGGGGAAGATGGCGGTGTGACGGTCCTTGCCCAGTCCGCGGATACGGATGAGGGAAGATGGCGCGCTGGATCTCGCGGGCGAACCAATCGGTGCCCAGACCAAAGCCGACGGTCACGAAGGGGTCTGCCCGTTGCTCACGCGGTTGGAATTGATCTGGTACTCCATGGTCTGCATAGCGTCGTAGATGCTTTTGCGGGTCATGATCTTGGCATAGATCTCGCGGATCTGCTGCAGCTCGTCCACATCGTCATGGAAAGGCTCGTCCATGGGCAGGGGGCGCGGTTCTCGAAGTGGAGCCACTTGGGTTCGCGGGCCTTGAATCCGGCGAGGACGGTATGGGCGATGTCCAAGTCTTCGTCATCAGGGGAAGACGGCCTCGGCCATGTCCAGGTGCTTCTGGTAATCCAGCTGGGCGTACTCGGCCAGCATCTCATCGGCCCGGTTGACGGTCTGTCCGCCGTACTGGCTACCGGCGATGTCCCTTGATGATCTGGGTGATCTGAGTGGCCGCGGTGCCGATGGACTTGGGTGAGTCCATCATGGCGTTGCCCAGCTCGAAACCGTTGTGCAGCATGTCGCCGAAATCGGGCAGGAGCAGTTGGTCATAGGAGTGAAGGGGAGTAGTCGGCGTCGTGGAAGTGGATATCGCCCTTCATGTGGGCGTTAGCTACGTCGGCGGGGAGCATCTTCATGGCGGAGGCCTGCTGACGGTTCCGGCCAGCAGGTCGCGCTGGGTGGCGTAGACGTTGCTGTCCTTGTTGGCGTTCTCGCACGCAGGCTCTCATCCTTGTTGATGAGCTTCTTGATAGCTTCGTTCACGTCGGAGGCCTTGGCCCGCTTGATGTCCTTATCCAGGCGATAGGAGGTGTAGGCCTTGGCGATGTCGTACAGGTGTTCGTTGACCAGCTCATGCTCAACCAGGCTCTGGATGTCGTCGATGCGGACTGGGCCGTTATAACGGCCGGTCACAGCGGATTCGACGCGCTGGGCCATCTGCTCGATCAGGCGCTCTTCTTCGGGCCCGACCTCCACATGGGAACCTTTGAAGGAGCCCTCGATGGCGTGGATGATGTTCACGCGGTCAAAAGGAACAATGCGACCGTCGCGCTTCTCCACCTTGATGGTTTCGTCTACGTCATGAGTCCTGACGGCTGCGTCTGCTACCAGCTGTTCCATGGCTTGCTCCTTACTTCGTGCGCCGGTTTCCGTCCTCCCCGTTCATTCGGGAAGGGCCGCCACAGGCGTGAAACCTTGGGTTTTACACCTGTGTAATTTAGGTGATATCTATCTTCCATCAGGCTCAAGACACGAAATGTAGATGTATTTTTGGGGACGAATACTGATATAGTATTGTTTGCTTTTTATCTTTCACGAGTGTAATTTGAGGATTTCCAAGGCTTGAGGTGATTTTTCATCTTTGATTTTCCGTCGGGGACGGATTCCTCCTTCGGTCATATCTTGGGTCTCTTTTTCTCCCCTCAGGCGAAGGAGGAAGGTCGGAGGGGCGGAAATCAAATTTGGAGATTTGATGAAGGCCCCGCGAGGCCAGTAAAATCAAGGGTTCCCCAAGGAGAAGATCCGATGTGATTCGTCTCACATTCATACTGTAAGGCTTGTCTTATGAGGCGTGTCTCGCTTTCTTCCCACCTCCTGCGTGTGTCGCCGTCTTCGGGGGTAGATGAAGGCATATAAGATAGAGGAACCCAAACGGCCAGCCGAGGTGGCCGGGACGAACGAGCACGTTGACGACCTTCGCTCAGGCGAGGGACAGGAGGCATGATGGCGCGGATAAAGCACCTTTTGGAATCGTATAGGAATATGGTCATCACCCTGGGGGCGGGGCTGGTGAGCCTTATCCTATGGGGCATCGGCAAGGCGTCCGGGCAAGGCGGTTTCGTGACCGCTTCCATCGTCGTCATCGCCGCCTTGTCCATATACATAGCCTTCATCATCCTGGGCAACATCATGACCAGCCTCAAATCAGGGAACGTGGGCACCGACATGCTGGCCATCATCGCCTTGATTTCCACTTTGGCGACCGCGCAATTCCCCGCTGCCTGGATCTTGTGCGTCATGGTCTGCACGGGGGACGTGATCGAGACCTTCGCCGAGCACAGGGCCAGAAAGAGCGTCTCCGCCTTGGCGGCCGCGGCCCCCATGACCGCCAACGTCATCTTCGAACCTTATGACAGCCCTTCCGACGCCTTGACCAAACAGTGGAAGACGGTAGGGGTGAAGAACGTCCGCATAGGCGACACCCTTCTGGTCCGTCCGGGGGAGACGGTCCCAAGCCGATGGCCAGCTCCTGACCGACGCCGCCGAGCTCAACGTGTCCATGATCAACGGCGAACCTTTGCCCCAGCAGGCCCTGGCGGGGGACAAGCTCCTGTCAGGGTCCATCAACGGCGAATCCTCCCTGGCCATGCGGGTGACGGCCGCTCCGCAGGATTCCCAATACCAGAAGATCATCGACCTGGTGGCTTCGGCCCAGGCGTCCAAGGCCCCCGTCGTCCGCCTGGCCGACCGCATCTCCGTGCCTTTCACCATCGCCTCCCTGCTGATCGGCATCATCTCCTGGATCGTCACCAAAGACGCCACCCGTTTCACCCAGGTCATGGTTCTGGCCACGCCTTGCCCCCTGCTCATCGCGGCCCCGGTCGCCTTCATCGGTGGGACCAACCAGCTGGCCAAGGCGCACGTCATCATCAAGAACCAGGTCATCATCGAAAGCCTGACCCACGTCACCCATGTTTTTCTTCGACAAGACCGGCACCCTGACCACCACACAGCCCCAGGTGACGGCCATCCACCTGTTGCCCGAATGGGAGAAAGCCCAGGAGGCCCGGCTCGCATTGGCCGAGTCGCCCGATCAGCCAGGCCCATCCTCCCTGACCAGCCCCCTCCTCGCGGACGGGGGAGGCTGGACTCCTCCTGGATCATCCAGGCGGCTGGGGCTGTGAGGCGTACTCTTGCATATCCTGGCCAAGGGCATCATCGCCGCCGGCCGGGCGGAAGCGGCCAAAGAGGCCAGTCCTCCCTGCGTCGTTTCGTGGCTCAGGACGTGAGCGAGTCCTTAGGGAAGGGTTTGAGCGCCATGGTGGACGGCCACCAGGTGAAGGTCGGGCGTCTGGCCTTCGTGGACCCGGCCCTCACTCACAGCCCTGGTTTTTTCCCCGCCCTCAAGGCCGATGAGATGGCCACTTATATCTCCGTCGACGGGGGCCCTGGCGGCACGGCTGACTTTTGCGCGACGTGCCCCGGTCCAACGCCAGGAAGGTGATTGGGGAGCTCCTGCCGATGGGGTCAGGCATGTGACCATGCTCACCGGGGACCGGCCTCAATCCCACTGCCGTGGTGGCCCAGGAGGTAGGCATTTCCGATGTCCGGGCCGCCCTCTTGCCTCAAGACAAGTACAACGCCGTCCGCTTCGCCAGGGAGGCCGATTCCTCCACCGATAAACAGGTGACCACCATGATGGTGGGCGACAGGGGTGAACGACGCCCCTGTCCTGGCCGCCGCCGACGTGAGCGTGGCCGCGACCGACGGTTCGTCCACGGCAGCGGCCCAAACCGCGAAAGTGGTCATCATGAGCAACGACCTGGAAGGGCTGAACACAGCCATCGCCATCTCCCGCCGGACCGTGCGCATCATGCTGCAGGCCGTCTTGGGGGCATCATCGCGGCTTTGATCGGCATGATGCTGGCCGCTCGGCCCTGATTCCCACCATCGTCGGCGCCTCTTTGCAGGAGCTGATCGACGCCACCAGCATCCTTTGGGCCTTGCGGGCCGCCTTCGACAGGAAGGCGTGAAGCGGCGGCGGGGTCATGCGGCTGACGTGATTCTCGACGATCGGCATCGTTGGAAGCAAAGGCCGAGGGGGGCCGAAAGGAGAGAACTTCCGCTTATGATGATGGCGATTTCCCGTCGAAAGAGGAGAAACGTCCAGATTGTGTGCTGGTATGAATATCAGTTTGAGAAGGTGCTGGTCGTTCTCTTTGTGGGTTCGCTTTCGCATGAAGGGTCGTTGTCGGAATGAAGAAAGATTTTGATTGTGCGTATAAGAAAAAATTCTCTCCAAGGATGAAGGAGGCCGCGAAGCCCTTTCCTGCGTTGTGGAAGGCATTTTTGTCCCTTTTCGCATACCTGAGCATCCTGCTGGTGGGAACGCATCCGTCATACGCTGATTCGATTACGCCTGCGCAATCCGCCGATTTGCTCAAAAGCGTCAAAGGTTCTGTCTACATAGGGATTCAAGCAGTAGCTCGGCGCGTACGATTGGATAACCAACGGACAATACTGGGACGGGTCCGCATGGCGGAATTTATCCAGCATAGGAACCTATGGATCTGCCTCGCTGCCGGAAGGCTGGCGAATCGGATGGTATGGGGACAATACCGGCGGAATTGATGCAAGCGGCTATCATATTTACCGTCAGATAGACAAGCGGCTGCCGGACTCGGGCGAGAGGGCGCAGACCTTCCCAGGTTTCAAAAATCAGGTTCAACGATGTGGGGTATACCTCCCAGGGAGAACATATCGATTCCATCATCGAATTCACCAGAGTGAAAGCATGGCAGAAACGGGATGCGTACCCTCCTGCCTACGGAGTCCGTCCTTTTGAGATATCCCAGAACGATGGTCCTTTCCTCTCCGCCCGTTCGATTGGCGACTCTCCAATTGGCGTTGATTCCACCTACTCGACCACATTCGTCAAATCCGGAACGGATACCAGAATCGACGATAGCAACACGGTCGATATAGTCTACTGGAACATCGATCAGCCAGTTCATACATACGGGTACGGTCATGACGACTTCAGATCGCCTTACCGGGAAGGCGTAGGATTGATCAACGGATATCGCCATGCCACCCTTGACAGGTCCACCAGCATAAGCACGGAGACCGAGGACGGCAGCACCTGGTTCAGGTCCACCCGAGTCGACGATTCCCCTGTCCCGCACAATGTTTCCAGCGTCGTCACGGAGGCGGGCCCGTCCTTCACGACGGAATGGCGCGGGGAAAACTGCGTGACCGGCATCGGCTACGACACGAAAGTCATCCAGTACCCTGCATGGGATTCGCCCCACAAGGCTTTGACCCCTCGTGACGATGTGCCCCATCCAGGAGCGACGCAGATACTCAAGCGTACAGACAAAGCCGCTTTCGATGTGAGGGAGACCTTCCCCTACGTGTCCTCCTCCAACCAAGCGCGGTCCATCACCATGACCGATACCCTCAGTCCAGGCTTCGACGCATCGAAAGCGATCGTCACCGTATCCCAGATCACCGGGAAAGACCGAACGGGAAACGAAATCACCCGGGACGTCAGCAGCAATTGGACGATACGGTTGGACGCGGCGACGCGCACCATAACCGCCTCCGCGAAGAACACCGGACACGGATTCGCGGAATCGACTCATATCTTTCACATCGAGTCCCGGTCTCCGCGACCGCCGATCTGACGCGGCACGACCGGGACACCATTGACGGCAAAACCGTACTGGCGCATTCCCCAATACTCGCCTCCGTGACCATCGTGGACGCGAACGGGGTGCCGAACGAGAAACGAACGGAAACGGTTCATGTCGATGTGCCTTACGAAGCGAAAGGAAGCGTCGAGCTGAAGGCCCTGAAGAAGGTGAAAGGGCATGATCTGCATGCGACCAATTCACTTTCATCCTCACCGATCCAGCTGGGAAAGCCGTGGACTCGGAAAAGAACCGCGGCGATGGGAGCGTGGTTTTCAAACCTCTGAGTTCACTCAGGACGATATCGGCAAAAGCTACCAATATGCCATAACCGAGATGCAGGAGCGGGTAGAAGGTTGTGTCTTCGATTCGCATAAAGAGATCATCACTATCACTGTGGCCGACGCCGGCAATGGTAAGCTCGCGGTGACCCCGGTCTATGACGTCGGATGGTGAGACTTTCACAAATATCTACAAGACGTCCTTGAGTGATGAAACGCTCTGACAAAGGCCAGGCGCTGGCCCAGGCAGGATTCACCCTTTATCAGGACAATGGGGACGGCAGATTCGGCTCTGACGATCAAGCGGCCACCGTCTACTCTGACCCCCGGCCTCACGACAACGATCAACCAAGGTTACGCCGTGACAGACTCTTCAGGGACCATCCTCTACCATGGGCTGAACCCTGAAGCTGCTTTACTGGCTCAAAGAGACCAAGGCGCCCTCCGGCTACAACCTGGATCCCCACGCTTACAAGCTCAGCATCTCGGCTCAGGGAAAGATGACGATTTCCCATGAAGACGGCTCGACAGCGGATGTCAATACAGTCGACGACATCTACTCAGTGACCATCACGGATTCGAAGATCAAGACCTTGCCAAGCACTTCCGGACCTGGCATCCTTTACCTCGTCTTCGCAGGCGCTTTCTCCTCGTCCTAGGGCTTGGCTCCTTTGCTGGGCAGGCGAAAGAGGAACCGATAAAAATCAGGATTTTCCAAAAATTGGGGAAAAATTAAAGATAAGGAGACAAGTGATGAAATTCACCACTTCTGCTAAGAAAAATAAGCGTTGTCATCACAGCCGCGCTCGCGGCTGTCGCTCTGGCGCCCATGACTGCGATGGCCGCTCCGGACCAGTGGCACTGACGTCGCCAACTCAACGCTCACCGTCAACGATCTTTTGAACGGGGATACCGTGAGCGCTACCAGATTGCCGACGCTGATATTGACGCCCATAACAATCTGACTTATCATTTCGTTTCAGGACTTCCTGCGGAATATGACTCCGCCGATGAGCTTTCCCACGTCGCTACTCGATGGCACGTCCTTCAAACAGGGCAGCGTATGCAAAACGCGGCCGCAAAGATCGCCACTGCGGTGACCGGCAAGGCGGCTTTATACGTCCGCGACCGCCCAGGGGACCAGCGCGACCCTAACCCTGGGATCTGGTTATTACCTGGTTCTGCGTGACCAGCACAAGCGGCAAGACCCGCGTTTATCAGAACATGGTAATCGACGCCACCCCTCAGACCGTTCCCGGCGCTCAGAGGTATGAGACGCGCCGTTTGGACCCGATCAACGTCAAGAAGACGGACGTCAATGTGACGAAGACGGTTGATGAAGGCGAATCGTCGACTGACAAGCACAGCGTGGGGGAGTCCGTTCCTTTCACCGTTTCGACCGCGGTCCCTTCTTATCTCGCTGATTCCGCAAATGCTACCTTCATCATCGGAGATAAGCCGACAGAAGGTTTGGAGATCGACCCTGCGTCTATCGAAGTCAACGGACAGAAGGCCGTATCCGGGCTGATTACACTCTCACCGCTTCCGCCGACTCCTTCAAGATCAAGTACGCGAAGACTTATATCCTGGCCCATCCGGGGACCCCGTCACCGTTACCTACAAGGCCAAACTGACGGACAAGGCTTTTTCGAACGCGCAAGGCACGACGGGCAACACCGCGACTGTGACCTTCAACCCCAATCCTTACACCGACACGACCGTGGACAACGCGACCATCCCTGTCACCGTGAAGACTTACGGGTACGTTTTCAAGAAGGTGGACGAAGCAGGCAAGCCCTGAAAGGGGCCACCTTTACCCTCAAGCTTTCGAATGGGAAGGTCCTGACTTCCACTTCTGGCGATAATGGTTACAGTCTCCTTCGAAGATCTGGCCGTAGGCGACTACACGGTAGAAGAGACCGGCGTGCCTTCCGGTTACCAGAAGACCCCTGACCTGCGATTCACTCTGAATGAGCAGACAGCAAAGTCGGATAACCCTGCGACGGCGGATGTCGCTGAAAACAATTACGCCGTCTCCCAGCAGGATGTGGTTGATAAGAAGCTCCCCACCCTGCCAGTGACCGGCGCCGCCGACATCACCCTCATGGTTCTGGCCGGTATCGCTTTGTTGTGCGGCGGCTCAGCCCTTATCATCCGTTCCTCCAGGAAAGTGTCCCGCTCCTAATCGCCTTCGGCGGCAAGGGGTGATAATGATTAAATGACCGGACTGCGCTATGGAATCATGCGTGTGGTCCGGTCATTTTGCGAAAGAGGATGAATCGAATGGATCATTCCATGAACAGTGGGGAGTCATGGCATCGGTCATGACGCGGCCAGCCAATCACGGGGACATGTCAGGCAGGTTTTAATGAAACGTCGGGTTTTTCCCTCATCGACCCCTTGCTCATCATGATGGCGGGCTGGGCCTTCCTTTACCCTTTCGTCAGTGATATCATCAACCAGCGCGCCCAAAGCCAGACGGTGAAAGTATTGGAGAACAGGGTCAGGGCCACTCGATCGGACGCTGAAGCTGGAGAAGAAGAAAGCCGAGGCTTACAATCGGCGTCTTTTGCAGGGCACCTCCCAGGTCACCGACCCCTTCGACCCGAATGCGGTCTCGCCGAGCGACATCGAATATGATGACACCCTGAATCTTAATGGCGATGGGGTGATGGGGGAATTGATTATCCTAAAATCAGCGTTGACCTGCCTATCCTCCATCGTACTGTCGATGCGAGTCTGACCCGGGGGCAGGGCATGTCATAAAAAGCAGCCTTCCCATCGGCGGCAGATCCACATATTCCGTCCTCGCCGGGCACACCGGCTTGCCGACGGCCAGGCTTTTCGACAGGCTCAACGAGATGAAGGTCGGCGATTGGTTCGTCATCCGAGTGCTTGGTGAAGATCACGCTTATCAGGTTTACAGCGTTGAGACCGTCCTTCCTACCGATGCGGGCAGTCTTGCCATCAGGAATTCACAGGGATCTGGTCACTCTTGTCACCTGCACGCCTACGGGGTGAACACGCATCGGCTTCTGGTGCACGCCCGGAGGGCTCCGTTGCCCCCAGGATGGAATAAGCGGTCGCATGTGGCGTCTCCCACTCTCGACAACACTCCTCGCAGAATCTGGTTCTATGGTCTTTTCGGGGCCGTCATCGCCATCATTCTGGTCGTCATCATCTCTTTGATCAGGATTCTGTCCCGTCCGAGGTTTCCCCGCGCCTTGCATGGCAGGTCGTAAACTCCGCGCTGAGGCAAGCCGCAGAGTGGCTGCGCCTTTCCTCAGCGTTCTTCAGCAATTTCCATACCTGGGAGTATGCTGAGTACCACAGTCGTCCATGAAGAGCTGAAGAATGATATCGGAAGCTCATGTGGATGGACTCAAGGCAATAAGTCAATATACAATCCAAAAATTGAATTTTTGAAAGAAGGATTATGAAGCTCATATCGAAGCGAATAGCGGTTTTCCTCGCTTTATTCGCTGCCATCGCTTTTATGTTCGGGGCAACCGTGACCCCGGCTATGGCGTGTGAACCCAAGAACAACGTCGCCCTTCCGGCTACAGTGGTCCGCGTGACTAAGACCGATGACTCCGGTGAACCCCTGAAAGGCGCGAAACTCCGGATCACCTGCAATGGTCAGGTGGTTGCGGAATGGGTGTCCGATGGAAGCGTCCACGAAGTGAAACTGGCCGATGGCGACTACACTCTTCCGAGGTGGAAGCGCCTGCGGGATATAAGAAAGCGGCTGACCAGCACTTTACGGTGAAGGCGTCGGAGCACGTCGATTCCGCCATTCGATTCCATATTGAAGGCTCTACGAAGGGGATGTTCGAAAAGAAGCTTGTGGGCGATGACAACAAGGCGATCATCGAACCGATTTATTGCTTCAATCTCCGCAAGCAGGGCCCCTCCGCCAGGAGCGAGTATTTGAAGCAGGAAGGATCTGAGATTCTCTTCGCTTCCACCGCGCAGACGCCTCGGGAGAAGTCGACCCTTTACCAGGACGTGCTTCGCGTGATTTACAATGGCTATCGGAAGGAAAACGGACAGACCGTTGATAAGGCTGGTATCCAGGCACGATTCCACCTGAGCGACAAAGGCTTCTATTGGGCCACGCAGGCGGCGATCTGAGTACTATACCGACTCCGAGGATCTGAATACCTCTCGTCGGGTGTATGAGAATGAACGGAAAGCCGCGCTCGCCCTCGTTCAAAGTGCCGATCAGACTCCTGAAGGGCAGACTCTTAATATCTACCAACCGCGTTGGAAGAATTTCGAGCGTGAGTTGGAAGGCTTCCAGAGCCTCCTGACGACCGATTTTCACGCTCCTCAGGGAATCAATTTGAAGGTCGTGGACGAGAAGCAGCCGACAACGCCTCCGACGACTCCGCCTACCACGCCTCGAGCACTCCCCTGCGACTCCTCCGGCGACTCCTCCGACACACCCTGTGACCCCTGATAAGCCCACGCCCAGCAAGCCTGTGAAGCCTTCGCAACCAAGCAAGCCTTCCGCGCCCCGGACTCCGGTCGCTCATCAGAAGCCTGCGCTGGCTAAGACCGGGAGCGATGTCACCCTTATCTCCCTCTCTTCGGCGATCGTCTTCGTCCTTGGAGCCGCGCTTGTGATGTGGCGTATGCGTGCCGCTTCCATGAGATCCTGAAAGAGATTCCTGGATAGGGTTCCACATGAAAAATAGGCAGGGTGACCCTGCCTATTTTTCATTTATCTTTTTATTTCCCAGTTATGAAGATTTCAGTCGTTGGAATTGGCGACGACGGTCTCCAACTTCTCCAAAAATCTCCGGTGTCCGCTGATCAATGGACCTGCCTCCGGCCCTGGTCCCTCCAATCAGGATTCCCACTCCTGCAGCCAGGGAAATGATTATGCCGAGGATTCCCAAAGAGGCGTTGGCGGTGAACGCCGCGATAACTCCCCACGATAGCTCCGGGAAGGGAGCAAAGGAAAATGCCGAGAGGGTAGAAGCAGGGCGACGGCCGCCATGGACGCGGGGGCCCCTTGGGGCGTTTGAAGGGCTGGTCGATTGAAGGGACAGGGAAGATGAAATGAGTGGAAAAGACGGCGCAAATCCCCAATCCAGCAAGCAGCTGACATAGGGAGGTGACGGCCACGACCATGTAACCGATTCCAGCTTGAAGGGCGGGCGCCCCCATGGCTTCCAGAGGGTGCAGGCTGACCATGATCAGGTTGGAAACGGCCAGGAAAACGATTCCGAGGATTCCCTGTCGTCTGCAGGCGGCCGGTGCGATCCACTCGGCCGGCGGCTCCTGACAAGGCGAAAAGGGTGAAAAGCCCTTGCCGTCGAAGGCGAGATTGTTGTATTCGCTCATCCCGAAGAGCAGGCCGATGATCAGAGGGGTCGCCAGGAGCACGCTCCGCAATTCCTTGTTGGTCAAAGCTATGACGGTATAGATGATGATAAGCACGAGGTAGCTGAAAGCGGAGAGGAGATAACGCGAATCACGCTGCCAGGAGATGATCAGCCGGGCGAGAACGGCCCCGCGAGGACTGTCGGAAACGAGGTTGAAGGCGCCCAAGCCCTTTACTTTTACGTTTTTGACCATCGGGGATTCTTGGCCTGCCTGTCCAGGCAAAGGCTATAGATTCCGTAGCAGAGGGCCAGACTGGCGACGATGACCAGCAGGCGAAGGAGGGCCAGAAAGGGGGAACCGGCGAGGAAATCGGAAGGAATCATGAAACCGGCGGAAAAAGGAAGCCATCCTAAAACCTTCAGAAAAGCCGGCAGGGGGACTTGACCGGAGAGGAAGGAATTCACGAGGCGGGAGATCTGGCTGCTGGCCGCCGCCGAGCTCGTGCCGGAAACAGAGGAGGAAAACCATGTGGACAGGATGGCCGGCAGTTCGAAGATGGCGATGAGGGAGGACGTACTCAAGTACATTAAGGGAAAAAAACCGTCCCCGGGGGCTGAGGACAAGGGTGTCGACCATTTGGGCAGCCGTACGGGGATGATGATCACAGTGGCTGCCGAGAGCAGACCGCCGAGGAAACCCGCAAGGCCAAGCCAGGGGAGGCGGGGCACCAGAGAGCCCTGAGGATGGCCGAGGCCGCCAGGGTGCCGATGGCCGGAATGCCCAGAAGGCTGGATAGGAAAATCCTCGGGTCAGGGTCCCGTCTTCGATTCCGTAGATGCTGAATTGGCGCAGGTTGAAGGAACCGCTCTGGCCGCTGATGAGGAGGACCGACAAAAAGCCAGAAGAATCAATGATGGTTGATATGATGATGACCCCCATCCCCGAGGCCGCCGCATTTGCGGGGAAAGACAGGCGAGGGGCGAGCAGGATGGCGATGACCACCGCTCCGACGACTACGGCCACGGCGATGAGGATGCTGAGGATGAGGGAGAAAACCGCCCATTTGCTTTTTCTTCATGCGGGAGAAGGTGAGGCGTAACGCAGACTGACCAAAGTGCCTTCCATACGACGCCCTCCTTAATCTTCCTGCCGGGTGGATGTGGGGCTGGCTGTGGCAGTCGGCGCGGGATGCGCAGACCGGGCTCCCTGCCCATTCTCTGGAGCGGACTGCTGGTTCAACCAGGTCAGGTTGTTTTCGCTATGAATGCCGCCGACCAGGCTGAGGAATTTGTCTTCCAGGACATGCCCCCTGCTGACCTCCTGCGTCGTCCCGGCCGCCAGTATGTTCCCCTGGGAGATGACCGCCACATGGTCGCACAGCTGCTCCACGAGGGCCATGACGTGCGATGAGATGATGACCGTGCCGCCAGTGGATGCGTACTGTTTGAGGATCTGTCGGATGTTGGCGGCGGAAACGGGGTCCACCGCTTCGAAAGGCTCGTCGAGGACCAGAAGCTGTGGGGAGTGGATGAGGGCGGTGCCCAGGGCTATTTTTCTTGGTCATTCCGGCTGAGTAGTCCTGTACCAGGGCGTTGGCCGAATCCGTCAGGTCGAGGGCGGCGAGCAGGTCGGTTGCCCGGTCCTTGGCGGTGGCCCGGTTGATTCCACGCAGCATGGCGGCGTAGACCAAGGTCTGCAGGCCGGTCAGACGGGTGAAAAGTTCGTCGCTGGAAGGCATGACCCCCATCTTGCGTTTGCATTCGTTCAGATGGGCCCACACGTCGGTGCCGCGAATGGCCGCTCCTCCGGCGGTCGGCCGAAGGAGTCCGGTCGCCATTTTGAGGGTGGTCGTCTTGCCGGCGCCGTTCGGGCCGACCAGCCCGTAGAAAGAGCCGACCGGGATGTCCAGATCGATTCGGTTGACCGCCAACTTCTTGCCGAAGACCTTGGCCAGGCCCCGGATGCTCATGGCGGCTTCGGCGTTATAGGGTGCCGGCTGCTGGATTTGTCCCGGGTTTGGTTGCGGCTGAGGCGGCTGCCGCCGGAGCCGTTCCTGCTGCCAGCCGGTCGGGACCGACTGTGACTCTTGCTGCGGCTGCGGTGTCTGCATCATCGGATTTTCCTTGATCATACTGACCTCTTCCGTCTTCGGCTCGATTCCGTTTTCAATCGTTGATTGGCCTCAGTCTAACATAATCCGTCCCGAAATGAGATTCATGCCTTGACCTGTTCGCCGGCTCGCAGGGGAGAAAGATTTTCCTCCAGAGGAATACGGGTGCGGCCTTGTCCGCCAATATCTCCGACTTTTTCCTGCCGCCAAGGACTCCGCCTGCCCCGACCGATATCAAACTTGCTTGGCTATCTTGGCTTGGCTATGACCGGTGGGTGGCTCCTCCGACAATCTCCGGCGGCAGCAACCCCTTTGACAATATGACGGAATTCGCTGGTGGCGACACGCGATTTGACAAATTTCAATTTCCCATTACTCTTGTAAGAGCTGTCCTTCACAGGACGTGCCGACGCGGGTGGAGCAGCTCGGTAGCTCGCTGGGCTCATAACCCAGAGGTCCATGGTTCAAATCCATGCCCCGCTACCAACGCCTCCGGATTCACGTTAAAGAATTCGGAGGCTTTTTTTCTATATCGTCCAAGCTCCACGGATGTTTCCCAGAGAACTTCTGCGAAACTGCTGGCCTTGTAACACCAAGGACATCCGCCATGTCCTGCTGGTTCATGTTTCTTGCGGCCATCATCATTCGCAGATTAAAACTAACGAGGTCTTGCAAAACCGCGTTTTCTTCGTCGCCACTGGTTTCTTTTTCGACTGTTTTCACATTACATATGGTAACCAGAAATTCTCTAAATTAGCAAGACAACACTCTGATGATCTCAGAAATAACCAATGGTGACTATTATATGTTACTATGAGTTACATAAAGTTATTATCAGACACGATAGGTAAAACTATCAGACTTCTACTAATTGCAAATAACATGTCACAATCCGACTTAGCTAGAGCACTCAATATATCTAGACCAGCAGTAACGAGAAAAAAATCAATAATCAGACTGTATTTACAACGGCGGAAATAAACATCATTGCAGATTTATTTCAGATTTCTACAGATTCACTATTAGGTCGCTCACGGGATATGAAAATGCGTGATCAACTTGCAGTACGAAGCTCCCTCCCGGGGTTAGGCAGGAGGAGAGTTTTTCAATGTTTTGGCCATGGGCCTAAAGCGAGGAAACCCATGAACCGTTTCTCACTATACACGATTCTAGGGCCGAAGTGGTTCATTGCGGACGATGGTCGATGAATACCGGAACTTTTATGGTTAGGAAGCACTAATGAGTGTCGCGGCAGTTGATTGGGCGTTGAGGCGAGCCCTGTAGGTGCGGATGCGTCCGCACGTCTGGTACTCGTGTATCTTGCGGACCGTGCGGACGATGAAGGGCGGGATGCCTTCCCGAGCATCGCCACTCTTGTCGAGCAGTCCCACTTGTCCAGAAGCACCATCAAGCGTATTTTAAGGCGTCTTGAAGAGCGGGGGCTCATCAGTCGTGGCGACCAGTTAAAGGTCGCCCATTATCGTATCGACCGTCATCCCGTGGTCTGGGATCTGCATGTGGAATTGACCGTGGACGACTCACGGGAGGAGCGGGGGCTCAAAATGACCCCTCGTGAGGAATCGCATGATTCCGCGGTTTCCGCTGGGGTTCAAAATGAGCCCCCGCTCGGTGAGGAAATGTGTGAGAATCGTGAGCGAGGGTTCACCGGTGCACGGAGCGGGGGTTCACTGGTGGACCACAAACCATCCATTAAACCATCCATTAAACCTCTTTATCCCCTTGAAGGGGATGAAGGCGATGTGGTGGCGATTCCCGACGGTGGTTTCCCGGATGGGTCTGACGGACGGATGCCCGATGCCATCCGTGGGGACGATGCCCCCACCGCTCGGGATGAGGGTGGGGATGCGCAGCGGATTGTTTCGTTGATGGCTTCACTGCGTGAGTCCGCTCGTGTTGAGCCTCGCGCCATTCAAATCCGAGAAGTCCCGCACGAGGTTCGAGCGCAGGCAGCTTGCGGCGGCCGCCCGTCTTGTGGCCGCGTTTGGCGTGGAGCGGGTGGAGCGTACCGCTCGGTGGGCGTTGGATGCCGGCCAGCCGTTTTGGAGGTCCGTGGCGTCTCACTCCCGAACGGTTGGAGCGTAACTGGACGCAGGTTACGGGCCGGATGAGTGTTCCACGGCCTTCCACAGGGGCTTTCGCGGATTCTTCCCCGGTCTCCCGTGTTCATGTGCATTCCCGTGGTTGCGAGCATGTGCAGCAGGTTCTGGGATACACGAATCCCGGGGATTGCGTGGTGGATTCACGCAGCGCGCGTCCTGGATTTGCTTCGATTCGGCTATGGCGTCGAACGGATTCGTGAGACCCTTGCCGCGCGCGAAGTCACTCCCATGGCTCGATAAGCCCATGTTTTCAATGTTTTCCCCAAGGTTTACGGGGTTAATGATGGAAGGATTTGGATCAACCGGTTCAACGCGGTCGTGGCGTTCGGCATCGAAGCGTTCGACACTCCCACCGGCTCGTGCCGATGAGTTGTTTTTCGCGGATGGCGCGCATCCCGACACGGTGGCGCATGCGAAAACGTATTGTTCCACGTGTCCCGTCAAGGCTCAGTGCGCCGCGTGGGGCGCGGCCATCAATGCCGAGTTTGGCGTCTATGGCGGCGTGCCGTCGTATGCGCGTAAAAAGTCTGGTGAGTCTGTACCGGCAGGCTCATCCCGATGAGGACACGGCCGCATTGAGCGAAGACGAACGTTTCACGAGATTCGCCGAATGGATAGAAAAGGATCCCAGTGTGATCGGTCGGGCCATCCATCATGCCAGCCACTCGCATAATCGCGCGTACTGGCGGAGGAAGCGTGCACGCATGGTCAGTGTCCAGGCTGGGGATATCGAACTTAATGGGATTATTCGTGTAGCCGACATTGAGCTCTGTTCCGGGCCGTTGTGTCCAGCCGGCTCTTTTTCTAAGGTTTTTAAGTTTTACCACCAATCGATCTAAGGGAGGAAATGAGGATGATCAGGAATCATTCACGTGTTGCCGCCGCCGTCGCAGCGGGTGCGTCCATTGTTCCACTTGCTGTTGTTTCGGCCGGTTTGATGGTCTTAGCCGGGCGGGTCTCATGGCTCGTCGAACGTTCGACCGCTGAAAAATTCATCGTTGTCCTGATGTCCTTCATCCCCGGAACGTTTCGGGGATGATGAATGAGCAGGCCGTGAGCGCAACCCATGTGCGCTCACGGGATTGGAAAAAGATCGCTAAGGAGAAAATAATGTTTACCACTACGGTTATTGAGGCGGGTTCGGCGGTTCTTGCCGCCGACGCGAATGGTGTCGTGACGAACGTGTTGAGCACGCTTGCGACCCTGGGTCGTTGTCGGTGGCGGTTTCTGGGCGGTGTGGGGTGCCGTCACCTTGGGTGGCGGTCTGTCCGACCATAACTCTCCCCAGATTCAAAATGGCGTGTGGAAGATCGTCGGCGGCGCGATCGTCATTGCCGCTGCCGGCTTGTTCAAGACTCTTGTGCAACGAAGGTCCGACCGTATCATGTTTGATTTCAAGGATGGGTTAAGATCCCTGCTGAACCAGATCAGCCAGGGGATGGATCCGACAATATCAAGCCTGTTGACTCAGACTCCGGCGGGTAAATATCCCGACGCCTATCGGACGGTGACGAATATCGCTACCACCGCGGTCAAAGCCCGTCGCCATGACCGTGTTGGCGGTGGTGTTCAGTCTGGAAATCCTTCATGCCAGCCAGAGCATCGATCAGGATGGTACGCAAGGTGTACGCACGATTACGAAGTCGTTATTCAAAATCATTATCGTGTATATGGCTGCAATGAACGCGTCATGGCTGTGTGAGCTTATCACGTATCTGATTCAGCAGATCGGCACGGGAGTCAGCAGGCTCATTACCCTGCCAAATACTGCAAGTGCGGACGATAAGGCTACTAAATTAGGCGATGCTTTGGAAAACAGTGGAGCTTTGGGACAGGCGAATCTTGGCCAACAATTAGTCGCAATCATTATGCTGCTTATTCCTTTTCTTATCGCTCGTCTGGCCGGCCTTGCTGTCCAGGTTCTCATTGTTGCACGTTTCGTGGAATTGCTGATCTTGACCGCGTTTGGCTCTCTTCCCATCGCCTTCCTGTCCTATGACGGGACGAAAAGTTGGGGTGAGGCGTATATCCGCGAGTACGCGTCGTGTGCGTTTAGCAATATCACGCTCCTGATAGGCCTAGCCGTATATCAGCCTGTTGCGAATAGTCTCTTCGCGGGAATAAGAATTTAGGCTCGTTGTCGCTTAATGAGGTGGTGTTTACTCATTGGATGGATCTGGTCACGGTCAGTGTGCTTATGGTCGCTCTCGTGCTGATTAGTCAGAAAGCGTCCAAAGCCTTGTTCGGCCAAGCTTTAGGAAGAGGAAAGAAGGCTCACCATGCTTGTGATGGATGTCCCCTACCGATATCAACCAAATAGACCCGAAGCAATGGTTCGGGCTGACTGGTCGCCAGTTCCTCTGCATGAACGGTGTTGTCCCATGCGCCGTGGGCGCGATCGTCTGCCAGTTCTCGCCCCCAGCCAGGTGAGTCAGGCTGTTAATCAGGTCATCATCATTCCCATCGCGCTTTTGGTATTGGTGGGCTGGTTCAAAAAATCCGACCGCCTGTGGAGGATTTTTCTTGTCCGGTATTGGCAGTGGCGCATCGTGTTGACGCGTAAGCCTCTCATCCGTAAGGGAGAGATCCCTCATGACAGGCATGCCACGCGGCGCGAACTCAAGATCGTCAACGAGCACGTCGAAATAGCGCCTACCGTCCAGGACGCTTGAACGTTCATCAGTCAATGGTTAAAAAATATGGTTCTTAAGGAGTTTTCAATGTTCGGATTGAGTGGGAATCGTGGGTCTCATGTGGATCAGGGGCATGCGCGGAAGGCGAAGAGGGAAGCTTTGACTGCGGCATCCATGGTGTTTCTGCATGGTATCCGTAAGGATGGCATCGCCTATGTCGGGGCTGGCTGGTGGAGCGCGACGGCACTGATTAGTGATGTCAATTATCAGCTTGCCTCCGTAGATATGCGGAAGAAGATCTTGAACGCATGGATGAGTACGTTGAACATGTTTGACGAGAATACGCGTATTCAGGTGACGAGTGCGAATCGTATGCTCAACGGGCGTAGCGTCACGCGTGGCGTGTACATGGATGCCGAGGGTCGTGATGGTCTGGATTCGTATCGCCGGTCGTTTAATCGAGCTCGCCGCCGACCAACTCAAAGGCCTGGCGTCGAGCACGGTGACGGACAAGTATATTACCGTGAGCGTCAGCGAGATCGGCCAGGACAAGGCAGTCGTCAGGCTCAATCGTCTCCTGTCAGGGTTGAAGACGCAGCTTGCTTCCATGAGTGGCTGCACGGCACATCGTCTTGATCGCGGTGAGCGCCTTCGTGTCCTGGGCTCGATGCTGCAACCGGATGAGCCCTTCACCTTTAGCGAGGAGCTCTTCGAGCAAGCGCCGAAGAATATGCGGGCGAAGGATTTCGTCACTCCATGGAGCATGGATTTCAGGAACAAGGATCAGATTACTCTATCGTCCCGAAGTGAGACGTTCATGACCCATGTGTGGTTGGAGGCATGGCCGGCACAGTTAACGGATACCCTTATCTCCGATCTGGCCGATATCACCGCTCCGATAGTGGTCAACGTGCATATCGCGCCATGGGATCGCGCGTCCGGCTTGGAAAAAGGTCAAGACGAAGCAGGCAGGCGTCAAGGGCGAATATGACAGGACCGTACAAAAGCTCGCCAGGCAGGGATTGGGCGCGGAGAGCGTGCCTGATTCCATTACCGAGCGTGTGGATGAAATGACTACGTTGCTTGATCAGCTTGTACGTCGAACCAGCGTATACTGGACACGCTTGTTTTTGGTGAGCATGAGCGCCGATAGTGAGGATGAGCTCAAGCAAACGCTTCTGGAAGTGGAACGTGTCGCACGTCGACTGTCATGCAAGATGAGCGTGACGCGTTACATGATGCCCGAAGCCCTGAACGCTATGCTGCCATTGGGCGTCGATAGACTGCCGATGAGGCGAGCATTGACAACGGATAGTGCGTCGATTCTCATCCCTTTCACCGCTCAGGAAATCGTGGAGCCTCACGGCCAGTTCTATGGGATCAACGAACGCAGCGGCAACCCCGTAATCGTGAATCATGCGAGCATATGAATTCCAACGGGTTCATCTCTGGGAACGACCGGCTCAGGTAAGAGCCAGTCCGCTAAGGCCGAGATCGCGCAGCGTGTATTGAATTCCGCCGATCGCGTGGTCATCATCGATCCCGAACATGAGTATGTGCCGCTGGCGCAGGCTTTGGGCGGACAGGTCATCACCATTTCCGCGGACTCGTCGCAACATATGAATCCGATGGATATTAATCTGACGGGTAGCGATGATACCGACCCCGTGCGCTCCAAGGTATCGGTCGTCTTGGATCTGTTAGGCGCCCTGATGGGCGGCACGACAGGTTTAAGCCAGCTCAAACGAAGCATGATTGATACGGCCGCGATGAACGTGTACAGGGATACGCGCGCTCAATTGATTCGACCGGATCGTATACGCAACCAACCTTGGTGGATCTGAAGGAGCAGATCAAACGCGTGTATGTGGACGTGGAGAACCCTTCTCCCGAAGCACAGGGATCTCGTCACCGAGTTGGAGATGTTTACGACTGGTTCCTCTTCCGGTTTCGCGCACCTGACGAATGTTGATCTTTCCGGACAGTTCATTGTTTTTGACGTGTCCGCTTTGGCCGGTCAGATTCAAACGTTCGGCATGATGGTCATTCTCGACCAGATTTGAGCCTGGTACGTGCGAACCGTGATACCGGTTTGCGCACATGGTTGTATGTGGATGAGTTCCACCGTTTCTTCCATAACGAGTATTCCATCCGCACTTTCCCTGGACATTTATAAGAGGGCACGCAAATATGGCCTGGGCGTTACCGGCATCACTCAGAACATCGATGAGCTCTTGGGCAATGATCAAGCACGTTTGATGCTGTCGAACGCGATTTTCTTCTGCTGATGAATCAGAAGACGACGGATGCGGAAATGCTCCAGGATCTCCTCGAACTGTCGGATGAACAGGTGCGGTTGATGACGACCGCGCAAGCGGGATGTGGTCTGCTCAACACGAACGGTGTCTCCCTCGGTTTCAATAATCGTATGAATCAAAGGAATCTTTTAGCGAAATTGTATTCGACCAGGTTCGGCGACGGCCTACCGCAAGCGGGAGGTGTGCTCTGATGCCTGCGTATGAGCCCGGAGGGCATCAGGCCTCCGACAGCCTGTATGATCAGGCGACGAGCGCAACCCAGGTCACTCGAATGGGTGCGAAAACGAGTGTGAAAGCCGTCCAGGGGGTCGCCGGTGCTGTGGGTGGTGCTGCCGCTCACACATATCAGGGTATCAGGACCGTGGTCGGAAGGGTGAAATATGGTAAAACCTCTCGGCCCTAAGATGACATTTAAGGGCCGCGTGTCTCGTCGTAGTTTTCCTGTTGAGAAAAGGGTTGAAGGAGTCTCCTCGATCCATACTCAAGGGCGTAGGCACAGGACTGAGGAAGTTCCCGGAGCGTATGGAAAAGGCGTGTCGAACACGGTAGGCGCTTCCATGCATGGCATGGAGTCGGGTGCGATGATGAGCTTACTCGGCTGTCTGCATCCTCATCCCGTCTTGTTTCCCAGGCTCCACGCGCAGGGGTGAAAACCATCCGCTCAGGCGCAAAGGCTCTCGGGAAAGCCCATGGGTCAGTCAGGCGTGCCCAGCTTGCCGCAAAACAGTTGAAGTATGCGCGCTCCACCATGCAAACGGTCAAGGCGGTCGCCCGGATGGTTGCCTCTGGCTTGAGTGGTATCGGTTTAGCGCTTCTTCCGCTTGCCGGCATTATTGTTGCGCTTATTGCCGCCATTGGTTTACTGATGAGTTCCTTTAGCGGCCAATCGGGATGCGATGCCGGGAATTGCCGTTGCGGCGGGTGGTTTTGGCGCTACCAGTGGCAAGCTTGAGGGGTTAAAGACCACACGGGTTCGCGGCGTGACCGCGGTGGATTATCAAGCCTTGGGTATCAAGCCTTCATGGTTCGAGGATGATACTTCCGCGTACCAGTTTCAGCAGTGCACGTGGTGGGTCGCTAACCGGTGGAAGATGCTGGGCTTGCATGTCGACCATCACATGGGCAATGGTGTCGACTGGGCCGCGTCCGCGAAAAAGCACGGGTATCCGACGGGAGATACGCCACGTCTTGGCGCTATCGTGAGTATGTCAGGTGGTGTCCTTGGCGCTTCTGCCGGCCCTTACGGGCAAGTCGCTGTCGTTGAGCAGATTGATTCGGATGGTAGTATCTGGGTGTCTGAGTCAGGCACCGGATTCTTTAATACGTATGGTGCTCCTGTTGTCGATCAGTATTCCAAAGCGGCCTTAGATGCAGCTCGGGGTAAGTACGCGTATATTTATTCCACCGGGTCCACTCCTTCCACCACTACGGGTGATGATGCTCCCGCTGGCGCTAATGAAGTGTCCTACGCGCCTGTAGGATGCCCCGTCAATGATGATGGGAATACGGGTGCGGCGTCCGCGGATGCGAAGACCGCTCAAGAGTACGCGAAGAAGACCATGAAGGAGCAGTACGAGTGGGGCGATGATGAGTTCCAGGCGTTAGTGAAGCTGTGGAATAAGGAGTCCGGATGGAATTACAAGGCTGAGAATAAGAGTAGTGGCGCGTATGGTATTCCGCAGAGTCTGCCTGGTAATAAGATGGCAACTATGGGTGTTGATTGGCGCACGAATTATCAAACCCAGATCAATTGAGGATTGAAGTATATTAAAGGCAGGTATGGTACGCCATCGGGGCCTGGGCGCATAGTCAGCAAACAAATTGGTATTAAAACATAGGGGGAATTTTCATTATGGGGTGGGTCGCAGAAAAAGCGTCGCATCATTCTCTTTGGCATTCTCGCCATTATCGTGCTTCTTGTGTTGGGTATTGGTGCGGGCGTGCTGATTGGCAGCCGTATGGCAGGCTCGCGGCAGGCCACATCCCTCATCGTCGAAGACGGTGCAGGAGTCACCAGGGTCGTCCGAATCGTTGTGGCATGGAAAGGATATTCGCGAATCCGGCGAGGGCGTGTATCCGGGCATGGATAAGGAACGCGCATGCACGCAGGCAGGCGTGGAAGCGGCATACTGGCTCATCAGTGGTTCAGGCAGTCAGCGTGAGGAAGAGCTGTATAAGCGGTTCTTCCTTCCCTAACCTTATCAGCGCGGATGTCGATCCGGAGTCCACCGCTCACTGGATCAACCATGGTGATCCGCCCTTTACGGCAGTACCCGTGGATATTGCTGCCGATATATTGGGTACGAAGATAGACGATAATGCTATCGGCTGCGTGGGTCTCTTTGGATGGCAAGGAACATGGTAAGGAAAAATATTCTAATAGTTCTGACCCGTATCCGGATTCCGGTGTTCTCTATTTGCGACTGAACCGTAAAGATAAGGATTCCGCATGGTTCGTAATGTCAATAGATTATAATCCTGAGGATTATCAGCGGGACATTAAGCAGCAAGGAAATAATTAACTAAAACTTCCCAACCCTAATTTATCCTTTTTGATTCCATTCAAATAAAAGTATCCAACCAATCAAAAACGGCATTATGGGCAAGTCTCAAATTGTTGACTTGACAATGGGCGTCCGCACCACTTTCCGCCTCAAATATTTGAAGTTTGGTTTGCGGATTTTTAGACTTAAGCGCTTCGTAAATCGTCCTGGTCTGGTGTTGTAATTCGATGCTTTCACCTTCTCCCATGATAAATAAGCAAGGGCACAGAATTTTTTGATAGTCTACAACCTTTGCACGGCTAAACACCTCAGTAATAGCGCTCTTAAAATCAGAAGCGCCAAACTGCCAGGCATATAGATTTAGATCCGCAGACTCATTCAAATCTCCAGCAAACCTTAAAAACGACATTCATTAACCAACCTGGAGTTTTTTAAGCTTGATCCAAATTCTTTTCTAAAGAGTTCCGCAATGTCATAAATAGCTGTACTTGCAATCCATGCATGAATTCTCGAATCTTCTTCGGCAGCTTGTGCGGTAAAATATCCCCCTCCGCTGACACCATAAATGGCTAAATCATTCAGCTCGGGATTTCTGCCTTCCAACCAGTCTATGCACAGTGAAATTGGAATAGCGGCATTCACATCAAAAGGTTAACCCTCTACCAGGGTTAGTCCCTTGACCAGGAAGGTCAACCATTAAAACATTGTAACTTCGCCTCCATCCAGGATAGCCAGCAAAGTAAAAATAAATCTTCGCGATAAGTATCCCCGCCACCAACCATAATCAAGGTTGGACAATTATTGCCGCTGTGAAGATAATAACCCGGTAAATAGGAATCTTGATAATCAATCGTTAGTTTTTCGACTGGGGCTCCTAGTGAATGAATTGCATCAGAAAACGCCCTCTCCATTTGATGAACGGTAGACAGATATTCGTTAGAAACTGGATTGATAAACTGGATTGCTGAACGAAATGAATAGGTCTGTGCCAGATAATACTGTGCTTCCGTTTGCCCGCTCAAATCCGAATTTCTTACTTTTTGTTCAAGATAGTCCCCATGTGATAAAAAGACATTTTTCCAGTCATCGGGCTTTGGTGATTTTCCCAACTTTTGGGCAAGATAATAAAGTTCTCCGTGAGAGAAAGCCGAAAAAAACTTCGCCAATACCTAACAACCAATTAAAGAAAAAAATCTGTATCACCATTCTTGAAAAATATTCGGGTGGATTGCCTTTTTAAAATGACCCTCATTTTTCTCTTCATCACTTACCTCCCTGTTTTCTGGATTTTTCATGTGGGAAGTTTTAGTAATTAAATGGTTGCCATCCAGTATATCAAGTGTGGCACTATAATAAGTGAGGGGATTCTTTTCTGTCCATCCTGCCAAGCACCTGTGTCCCCTGTCTCTTCAATCAGCGACGTAGCGGATACACCTCACCTCGGAGGGTGGAAGACGGCTCTGGATTCAGGATGAACGAGCTGGCGATGCGACGCTATCGTCTCCCTGAGAAGCGAGGTCCCTCGATTCCCGGCGTGGCCGGTTTGGCTACAATTTGCTTGCGTAGTTTTCGTACCTTGGTGAGGAATCGTGCGCTTGCGTGGGTTGATCTACGTGAGTAGGACATCTGGTGGTGTTTGATGGTCGACGCCGCACATGATTTTTGAGAATCTGGTGATGGAGGACCTTACCATAGTCGGGCTCGAATAGGCGTGCGTAGAACCCCGGAGTATCGTTCGTGGTGACGATCCATGCTTTCTTGCCCTTGAGCAGCCCCTTGGGAAGCACTCCCCGATACACGTAGGCGAACCCTTTGGAGAAGACACGATCGATGAAACCCTAGCGATGGCGGGCATGCCGGACCACCAGATCGGGTAGATGAATACGAGCAGGTCCGCGTCGGTAATGATCCGACGGCACCGTTCGGTATCCGGGTTGATGTTCAGGTTGCGGCGCAGATGGTTTTCATCGAAGCGCAGGACCGGATCGAAGTTCTCCTGGACAGATCGACCACGGTCACCGAATGTCTGGCGGGTTGTCTTCCAGCCCCTGCATGACGGAGTTCAGGATGGCGTGGTTGTATCCGTTGTCATTGGGATAAGCGTAAAGCACTGCGATATTCATGAACCTATTGTATGAATCGGGACATGGATATGTCCCGATGGCTTGATCCTTGATGGGCAAGGCCCTCGATTACTGCCAGGGCATCGCCTTCGCCCCACCCTAGAGGATTTAGCTTAATTTTCGACTGTAGAACGGTTTGAGACCGCGCAAAATATAGACGCACATCGCATTATCCAATCGTCCGAGCTCGTCCGCGGTGAGGAGTTCTCGCTTTTGTGCGGATTGTTGGATGCTGTAGGAGCCGTTCATTCCCTTGTTTTCCGTTGTTGATGTTGTCCAAATGGTTTGGTTGCCCAGTATTGTGCTATACCATTTCGTGGTTGTCTCATCATTGCCTCCCAGGAAGAGCTTGCTGTCGCAGTTGGCGGTGATGGTTTCACTCGTCCTTGTAGAGCGCCTTGATTTGGCTGATTGTCTGGAGGATGACCGACACGCTCATGTTTCTGCTGCGCATGGTGGAGATGAGGATCGGGAATCCTGGTATCTTGCCGATGTTGGCGAACTCATCCAGCATGCAATGCAATGGAATGGTTAATGCGCCGCTCGCATTGTGGTCTGCTTTATACATGGTGGTTTCGAACAGGCATTGATAGAAGATGGATGCCAGATACGTGAATGTCTGGTTCGTGTCACTGATGATAATGTAGATGACGGTGGGCTTGTCCCCTACCTGGTCGAGCTGCATGGTGTCATTATCCAGGATGGTTTTAATACGCCTTGCGTGTAGTCCTGCTGTTTGGTTCGCAAGTGTTGTGGTAATGGAGGCGCGGGTTTCTGCGGGGCCTTGCTCGTAGGTTCGGTATTGGCTGCAGGCGAAGTCGAGGCCTTCAAGCATGGCAAGGCTTTCTCCGTCATAATCATCCGCGGATTCTTCAGCGTCCTCGATGAAGGCGCGCGTTTCCGCCATAAGGTCATCGATGGGGCCTCGCCTGGTCGGGGTCGGATTCACTGGCGCTCATCTGGCTGGAGCATATCCATGACGGTGTTCGCTGCTGCGTTTCCGGATCCTCCGCGAAATACGTGTAGGCGAGCAGGCCGGTCAGCAGGCTTTTTGGACGCTTTATCCCAGAAGTCGCCATGGTTTTTGGTGTTCGCTCCTGTGTTGGTGATGATGTTATCGGCAAGCTTTTGCTGAGGCTTCCTTCCGGATCATCGGGATCCATATAGTTCAGCGGGCTGAAGTGGTCTGAGGTGGCCATGTCGATAAGGTTGAAGGTTTTTGATCCGCCACCCGGCCTTACGCATCTTTTCGGCCGTTTGGTGGTGGATTTCGCCTTTCGTATCGGTGATGGCGAGACTGATTGGAGTGTGATGGGTGGCCATGTTGGTCATGTTTGGTAGGACATAGCCGCGCGTCTTGCCCGAACCCGATGCCCCTGGTGACCAGGATCGTTGAGGTTACGCCTCGTCCCTATATGTATCCAGGCCGAGGGCTTCACTGTGGGTCATGAGGAGTGTGTTACCCGGTTTGTCACTGTAGGGTCGCATGTCCGTGCTGCTTGCCCAAGCGGCGCTGCCGTGTTCCTCACCGTCTCTTGTGACGTGTTGCCCGCTGTAGTGGTAGAGCAAGGCCAGGAGCACGATGGCTGCCGTGGCGGCGCTCTGCGATGAGGTCCATGCGGTTCATACTGGGACCGGGTTTTATATGCATCCAGGCTTGCATTTATCGCGGCTGGAACATCGTGGGACGCTATGTAGGATACGCGTACCGGCCTGCTGACGATATTGCCCGCATAAAAGCCCATGAGAGTAAGGATGAGCCATGTGATGGGGCTCATTTTCCTATTCGATGTCATTGGTGCCTCCTTGATCGTCGTCCGTCATCACGGTGGCCAGGTCCGCCCATGGATTCATGGAGGCTGGTGGCGGGGTCTTCGCACGTTGGCGCCGCTGTGCCTCGCGTTTGATTGTTTCGATGAGACTTGTTTTCGTCCATTGCCCTTCTGGCGGTTGAATTTTTGCCGCGCGCTCCTGGAGCGTAGGGTTCATGTGTATCCTCTTGTGCGGCGTCATCGACTATGGGGGTCTCGTCCCTGAGCCGACCGTGGATGAGGGCATAGCTTGGCCCTTCAGGTTGCGCATGATGCTCGCTCATACATACGATATGCGGGTTGGCCAGGCTGTCTGCGATGGTGATGCTCTATGCCCTGTCCTGCTTGTCTGCTGGTGGGTGGCCATGTCTCAGGATACGAATTTTCATGCTCGCTTTCTACCGTCGAGGCCGACGGTTTCCAGGCTGGTTACGACGCCTTTGATGATGACATCTTGACCTTTCACCCATTCCTGGAGGCTGACCCATTGGGCCGTTTTTGACGGCTTTTGCATCCACATATGTTGTATTTCCCCGCTCGTCATGGCATGCCAGGGTGAGATAATAGACGACTGTCGAATCGTCCGGAGTGTATTTGGCCGGCGTTGTCACGATTTTACCGTCACACCATACCATGTCACCGACATGCGCTGTGCATCACGCACCGTCCTTTTCGCCGTTACTTTTTTATTGTTGCGGGTTTCTTCATGGTGTGGCGTTGTGCGTTGCTGGTTGCGCGCGTGCCTGCGAGCGGGCCTGGGCGCCTTTCCTTACCGCTTTTTGCACGTCTTTTTCGTGAGCTTGTGCCCTTTCTTCCGGCTTTGACCTGGCTGATGTTGTCTTTGGCCGTACAGGTCGAGATGGTCTACCGTCTGTGGATGCTGATTCAAGAACTCGTTCGCTTTGGCTGATGGTCGGCTCGCCTTGGAGGAATTCCCACGCCTCTTTTTCCGGGATGAACCTTTGGCTGCTTGCTCACCGATAAGCTCTTTCTGCCGCGAGGTGGCGGGAGTCGCGTGCCAGTAATCCGGCTGTTCGGCTGACACGGTCGCACTCCCGCTTCCATGGGGATTCCTCGCTTCCTTCGGCCCGACCTCTTCGCGGGCAAGGACCGTTCATCGACCTTTTCCATATCGGGATCATTCAGTTCCCCTGACTGTTTTCGTAGGGCGTCGGCGATCGTTTGGCTGATGTCGTCCGCGCTCGTGGTCGGGTGTATGCGCGAGAGGGCATCCTGCACGAATTGCGATGCTTTGCAGCGGGAAATCGACAAGAGCCGTACCGTTTTTCCTGTTCTGGCTGATATGAAAAATCAATCCCTGCTCTTTTCCAGCTCGGCTGTGAGTTTATTGCCTTGCTCGAAGTCAAAGTCAAGGCGTGCGGTGGCTCCGCCTGTTTTCCGATTCAGGTTTTGTGGCTCATCTTTCCCTGTCGTCCGATGCTCCTTGATTGTCCTGATGGGTCTTATGGACCGCTGCTTGAGATTCCGAAAACCGCCTGGATAAGCGCCTGGGCACCATGGCTGTCAGTCTTACCGCTAGATGCCACGGCCTCGGTTCCTTCCTTGATGGCTCTGGGTCGTTTGTTCCTCCAATGGCATTTGTGACCCTTAGCGTTGATTTCCTTGGTCTCTTTTTACTTTTTATCGTCCCTGTTTTTCATGATTTTAGGGTCATAAGGCACCTGCCTGTGGACACGGATCTTTAGCGGGAGAATCCCGGTCTTTGCCCTCTGATCATGTTCACGTATTGACTCGTCGACGGCTTGAATCCGTGTCCGGAGTGTGCTGATGGTGTCTTCCAGTCGTCCATGTGCTCATCGATTTCAAAGAGTTGTATTCCACTCATCCTCGTTATCCTCATCCAACGCGATCCTGCTGATGACGTCTTGGCGCGCAATCATCAAACTGGTCAGTGTTTCATCAGCCTGTTGGAGCGTACCGGTCAATTCCCGTATCACGTCATTCGCACTGCCACCATTGCGTGCGATCAGGGATAGCGCTGTTGCCTGCCTGGAAATCTCGCCCGCCATACGCATCTGATGCCTCATCCATCCGTTCTGTTTCGCGCTTCCATGCAATTCGATCCGTGGCATATGGCGTCGCACGTCTTTAAGGTCATTCCAGGTTTGCGCAGGCTGTCCGAATGCTGCGTACAAGTCACGCATACTCATTTTTCCCATGCCCTTCCCCTGCCGGTCGGAGACAGGAATACCGGTGTCCTATCCGAAATAGATACGGATGGTCGTACCGGTTCTTGTCGCCATGGTCTTTGGCACAGTGATACGTTTGTTGCCCTTGGTGTGTGGGATGATGATGCGGATTTTTTCGGGGTCTTCGTAGTCTATGAGTTTCTGATTGACACCGATATGCTTCAAGGCTTGATGGTTCAGTTTCATCATCACAGCACTCTCATCGTAGGCCATGCCGAGGCGATTATCACGGTACTTTCTCCCCGTTGCCAGGTCAGTATAGGTGATGTGTGCGCACGAATGTTCGCCTCCACCCTGATATTTTTGAGCGTATTGCTGAACTCGGTAAAGGTTTTGATTCCGTGCATGCACGGTCAATCATGTCACGGATACGTTGCTTCTGCCCCTTCCCCACGAAGGCTCGCGTACTAGTCGCCACTACGCAGCCACAAGGTTGGGTTCTGGCTCGTCTTCATGTCTTGTCCGTGGCGGACTGACACTGAACCCGTATTCCTGGCACAGTTCATCACTGATGGGTGTCCACCTTTTCATGAGTGTGTTCTTATCCAAGCGCATCTTGTAATGCGTCTTGCCATTCGTATTGCAGATGATGATGTGATTATGGATATGGTTCCTATCAATGTGCGTGGCAATCACATACTTGTAGGCTCCATTGTCCGTGATTCTGTTGGCGAATTCCACTCCCAGCCCATGCGCGTGACCGGTCGACATCGTCTTTGGGGTCAAAAGCGATTGACCACGTGACGGGCTAAGGTCGTGTTCTTCTTCACGCCTGTCATGCTGTTTTTATCGTCCGTCATCATCGCCTCGGCAAGATTGCTTGGATTCCAAATATCGGGGTCATCGGGGAATAACCAGGAAACGGTCACGTAGTATTTGTCTTGTGTTTTGTCATCTCTGGTGATGTAGGCAATGGCTTTATTCAGACTCGTTTTTATCTGCCCGACCTTGACGATCGCCATGATTATTCCGCCTGTTTCCCGTACGCGTGGGCTGCTTGTTTTTCGATGAGAATGAGATTCTCTTCATGGAGTCTATCGAGTTTTTCCTGTACGAGTCGGAGTAGGAGCGTGGCCTCGCGTATCGTTTCCTGACTGATGTTTCCCCTCGCATTGGCGACGTGCGCGATTTGATTAATATTGTTTTGCCATTCCCCTGATTTGTTCGTGGGAGCTTGTCGGTGTCAGCGTTGATTTCCACCGTGATGGCAAAAAGGCTCCGAGAGAGTGGAGCGCGCCCATTTACTAAAGGATTGGCCGTCCCCCGCTTCGACTTGGTAGCGCTCATAAACATGATTCCACTCCTCGTCAGTGAAGAGAACCGTTCTCCGAATATTTCTGGTTCGGCTGCCTTTCCAACTCATTTATATGCCCCTATTCATGCGTAGCTACATTCTCATCATGCACACGATCGCGCACGTATCAGGAACATAAAATACGAAGGGATCGTTCATCTTCTTTCATTGCTGGCAATGAAAAACAGCGAGGGGTGTGGGTCTCCCACAAGGACAACGATTTTTATCGTTGCGCCTAGAGTACGTACTCTAGGCTATCCTTGCTATTCCGAAATCGGGCCTGTGGCCCGTTTCGGACGACCGGCCGGAAACCGGTTGATTAGTTGAGGAAGAAGGAGGCAAACAATGACGTGAGAGTTTGGAATTCGATGAGCTTTGAGAAAGCATGTTGTACCATGGATTTGGTATATGAGGGATGAAATCCCTTTTGCTCGTTTAAAGAAGATTCGCTATAATGCATGAGGAAAGCGGCTGCGGCGCAGCGATAGGATGAAATTGCTGGGGAGCATGGTTCTCCAGTTTGTATGGGGCGTGCTGGTGGCGAAGGTTTTTGTGCTTCTTGGGCACGGTTTTCCTTTGTTCCGGTGGCGGTCGTGGGTTGACGCGACTACATGGCTTTATGCGTGCGGATTTGCTGTTATCTGGACTGCGGGTTTTCTCTATTATCATCTGAGAAAAAGATGACGGTGGCCGTTGGGCTGCTGAAATGTTTTTAGGTTATTTTTCATTTGAGATTGAGTGGGAACAGCCCTTTTACAGCCCTTTTTATGTCCCCCGTATGCTGGTCGATCGTGCTGGATGGAAGCGTCATGTCCAGGAAAGGATTGGGTTATGAATCAAGATTTGCAGGATCCGCATGATCGGGTGAGGCAGGAGGGGCCCCCATCAGGCGCGGTCCAGGACATCAAGCATTGTACGGATTATCGTGTCTGTGCAGCCAAGGCTGATCAGCTCCTCCCTCAGGCTGCGGGCGTTGTCTTTATAATACGCTTCGTTCGATTCTATGGCAGAGAGCGCCCGCGAAGTGAGTCGGGATTCAGTCCTTTTGCGCTCAAATTAATTCCCTGCCCCAACCCGTTCAAGGCTTTGGGCGTTGAAGTTCCTCCAAACGCCTTACTGGGAATACGATCTGCGTGAACGCAATAGCTGATGCCATCCATCATGGAATTCGCCGCCGTAGTTAATGAACACTTCGTCCTGGGAAATAAGCGGGAGAACTCCGCCTCTTTTCTCGAAAAATATATTGCCAATTCGCTTTTTCCCCTTTGATCCGGCGACGATGACCTTATAACCAGAATAGTCAGAGTCCGAAAAAATTTCCGTCAGTGTCTTCTCGAGCTTCTTCGAGCTCACCGAACCATTCCCCATATACACTCAATATGAGGTCTTTTTCTTTGTCGCTCATCAAAATCCACCGGCTTTTTTCATAAACCCGCAGTACACGACGTTCGGATCATCCACCGGTTCTAAAGACGGAGTACTCGGAATAAATTTTCGCTCTAACCAGTCGAACAGCTCCAGGGAGGAATTTATCGGAGGCAAGGAGAACTCGCTATGAAACGCCTGACGCCAGACGCGTACTTCGGGGCGCTTGCATAGGCTTTACGGGTTGTATATGAGGATGATCCAAAACCGGTACGCCTTCGATCCTGGCGGCGAGTATCGCAGATATATTGACTTCGGAGTAAATCGCATCTGGAGAAAACCTCGGATCGCTTTTGATGGGCTCAACGCCATCGCTATGTAGCGATAATCCAGAGCCCGGCGAAATGCAGCACCTCCTCGAAAACTTTTTATCCGCACTTTGCCAACGACTCCCCAATTTGCTGAGGGCAGGGAGCATGTTCCGCGACAGGAAGCTCGGAAGTCCCAGGGCGATGGGGCGGGATCTGGAACGTCGCCATTCCCTGCAGGCGGGCTCGCATTACCGTCTGTTGCGACCCCCATGAGGATCTCGTGACCTGCGTCATCCAATGCTTTACTTATCGCGAGCGCCCGTGACCATGGTCCGCTCGTAGTCGCGCGGGCGAACATAGGAACGATGAGTACTTTCATGGAGGCCATCCTTTCGGTCGTCTTGATGCGGTCCACTCTGACCGCGACCCTCGATGAACTGTCCTTATTATCATTATCAATTATTTTAACCCTTTTTCACAATATGATTGCAGTGGTTCTCGGAAGAGACATCCGAAAGGGAAGAAACATCGGAAAGTCTTTCCACTCCTCCTCCTGATGCCTTCCCCTGTCTTCACCCCTCTTGCCAGCCTCTTGCCGGGGTTGCCGAGGTTGTCGGCCCACCCCGTCGGCGACGCGGATCGGCCAGAACGCGAGCCAGGCGGTTCAAGAGGAAGAGGGTCGCGGCGCCATGAGTATGATGGGAAAGCCAGATCCAAACAGCAGAGGAGCTGAATATGAAAAGATCATCCATTTGATCTTGACACAGGGATTGATGATACCCTGGCAATCGTCTACACTTTGGCCGCACCGGATGCCGAACTGATTGGCATCACCGGCGCTTTCGGCAACGTCAGCATGGACCTGGGCGTGAAGAACGCCCTGGGGATCCTGGTTATTCTGAAACTGGGCCTGCGGCCCTGTTTCGGACGACCGGCCAGAAACCGGTCGCCTTTTTCCGGGACGGAGGACGGAGTGTGGGGTTCCCTTTGCGCTGTGGACGGGGAGTGACAGGGGAAGGGGAGCGGCCCGTGGGTGTGGTCTTCTGTCGGGCCGTGGGGGACGGTGGGTCGGGGGTTCTAGGCGTCGGCACCCGTGCGTGGTTGATGAGGTAGTGCGCGAGCCATCGCACGCCGTGCCGCTTTTCTCGAATCCTTTCGAGCAGGAGCGACAGGTCAGGGTGGAAGCCGCAGGCGTGGAGTTTGGCCAGGACCCGTGTGGGGGAGGTCGCGTTGAGGAGGCGGAGGATGGTCGCGATGTCCTGCGTGTCTGCTCGCGCGCGCTGTCGAGCTCATGCCGAGGATGTAGTCGAGTGGTGGCATGAGGACTGTCAGGTGGGGTATCGAAGACGACTGCAGATCGGCGCGGCGGCGTTCTGTTGAGGTTCGCGACGGAGTTGTTGAGCCAGAGCTCGTCCGGCTCGTTCGCGTCGAACCCGTCGCCGACGTGTCGGATGATGGCCTGATTTTTCGGTCTCATGGAAGAAGGCGTCCACGTCCTGCGTCGCCCGGATGTGATGGAACCCAGGACGAAGCCGCCCACGCAGATGATTTCGAGGGTGATGCCTTCCTTCTCGAGTTCGTTGTTCAGTTCAGTGAACAGTCGCTTCTTGTCCATAACGGCCTTCCTTGAACAGTTGCAGGATGTTTCTGCTGCGCTTTCCTGCTTGCCTTGATCACGTGCTCGTGCATGTGGGTGCCGTCCGTGAGGGCGTCCTGGAGGGCGCTTTCTGGAAGGGCGTCAGGATGGGATTGTCGAGCAGTCGTGTCACGTCGCCGGGTGACAGTTTGACATCATCGTCTTGGATGACTTTATACAGGTAGCGCATCCACAGGTCGCCGTCGTGCTGTGATTGCTTGCTTGCCCTGATCATGCTACATGCACCCTGTTCGGCATGATGGTTCACCTCGATGCCGCTGTCCGTTTCCTCTTCCCATTCTAAGCGGCCCCGTGCCGGGATGGGGGGTGTGGAAAGGCCGGCGGCGGCGTTGCTATGTCCGCCACGTGCTGGTCGATCGTGCCTGGATGGAAGCGTACATGATGTCCAGGAAAGGATTGCTATGAACGAGGATTTGCGGGCTGCTCAGCGCCGGTTGGTGAAGATTCCTTCGCATCGCGGCTGGCCGCTTTTGAAGAGGCAGGGGCGGAGTTCTCGGCCTGTCGGCGACCTGTTGGCTTTGCGTGATCTGCATGATCGGGTGAGGCGGGAGGCGGCCGCCTACCGGGATGGTTATCTGGGGCGGAGTCGTCCGTCTGGTGGAGGAGCTAGGATGAGCGGGTGGAGGCTCGCATGTAGCCTCCGACATCCCCACCGTGGAGGATGCTGATGGCCGGGATGCGGGGCGGCCGGCAGGAGGGCGGGACCAGACGAGGCCGTCGGGGTCGCTGGGGAGCAGTGTGGAAGGCCACGTGGAAGGGGGCATCATCGATCTCGTGGCGGATGGGGAGACGATCCGCGCTGATATTGGCGTCGCCGTTTTACCTGATCTGTTCAGTGTCATCGCCGTGGTGGTGTGGTCTTCGCGGCTGGGTTGATGGCTTGCTGCGTGGTGAATTTCCCGACGAGGCTGGTGCAGTCGATCCTATGGCTGGTCAAATCGTGGCGGACCGTCGCCTCGTTCGGCATGCTTGGTGGCATCGTCCCGTCCCGTTCTTCGCCCGCTACCGTATCCGTGGCCTGGAGGTGTGCGGGGCCGCGCTTCTGCTGTTCCTGCCGTCCTGGCGTGCGAGGGCGCACCGCGCTGGAGGAGCGCCGTCAGATCCGCGTGGCCGGAGGCAGGAGCGGCGGGAGATGCGCTGGCAGGGTGAAGGGTGATATCAGCTGCGCGCAGCTGGGGCCGGAGCAGGGTGGTTGAGGTGAGCGGATGGAGATGGGTGATGAGGCTCGAGGATTGGCGGCGGACCCAGGTTAGCTGACCGGCTCACCCGCCGCTGGACGACGATCCGGCCAGGAGGCGCGGGAGAGCCAGGCGGGAGGGTTCGATGCGCCGGAGGATGGTCGGCCGGTCGTGATACAGACCGCCGGACTCGAATAGTAGGATGGAAGCCATAGGTTGATTAAGCGAGGCTGCGATGACCGCTGATGATGGATAGGCGTGACGCCGCGGGAGGAGGTTCCTGGCGGTCCATCCTCACGCGAGCGAGTTCGTGGTGGATGAGGCGGCCCTGAAGGCGGATGGGGCCAGCGTAGCGGCTTCATGCCCATCTCGACGACAAGTTGCTGCTGAAGGCGTGGACCGCCTGGAGTAGGGGCCCGCCTCTTCACGGGTGAGAACGCGTGGCGCAGGAGGCCGCTGAGACGCCTGGGCCGTCACACGATTTCGGAGCATCAGCCCCGGTACGGTCGTTATTTCAGCCGGTGGTATCGCCCTATGAGCCGCATTGCGCAGTATCGTCCCAGCGATCCGTGGAAGAGTGGGACGCTCTGGGGTGGAGCCGCGTCCAGGAGCCTGATGATTTCCACCCGAAACGCTAAGCGCCGGCAGTGAGCGACGAGGGAAACGGTGGCGGCGGCTGATCCATTTCGGATCTGCTGGACGCCGGATTGGACTACTTTCACCTGATTCTGCGGACACCTATCATCATATCCGCGTGTGATGGATGAGCATGGATTCGACCTGACCAGCTGTCCGGATATCATCCCCGCAAGCTTTCTACTGATGACCAGGCTGCGGTCCAGCGAGGCTTTTGTCCCGGATGAATCCGCAGATCGCCGCCTGCTGTGAGGGGTGGAGGGCCACTGGAGATCGGCGACGACCTGAGTTGCGCGCGAGCACCACCCGATTCGTGAAGAGGTATGGTCCCGATTATGAGCGGATGAGTCGGATAGCCAGGCAGGTGCGCGACTTGCGCAACCGGGGTAGGAAGATCTCCTGGCAGACGGTCAGGGACGTCATCCGTTCCTGAGGCCGGCCGGCGGCCCTAAGCGTGGTTCTCATCCGCGTCGGTAATGGTAGGGAGTCTGACGGCGGCCATTGAACTGCGTAGTGGGCGTCGTCATCGCGCACATACGCCCTGGCGGTTTCTGCGCTGCAGGCCGAGTAGGCCGCTAGACTGGGTAGATGCCGTCAGCGACCCGTAGTTCATCGTCGCGTACCGGTGGCGAAGACTGTGGTCGAGTACTCGGCAGGAGTCGGCTGACGTTTGCCCATGATGTAGCTGGCTTTCCACGTGCCCGTGGAACCGTCCCGGTAGAGCCATCCTGCATTTTTGAGGATGATGGCGCCAGGTCCCCAGGAAGAGGAACGATCCTGTCCTGCCTCCTTGCCATGCACGATCAGGTCATCCGGTGGGTCGGATATGGCGGGATGACGTCCTGGCTGCTGACCTGGCTAATTTCATACGGCGTAGGCCGGATTCGTCGCCAGGCGGACTCGCGGTTTTCCCTGCTGGTTGGCCATCTGGTAGGCGCGGCGATGGCGGCTCTCGGAGCTGACTCGGTGTGCGTCTTCCTGGTGGCGGGTAGGCTTTTTGGCGGGTCTGTCCGGTCGAAAGTCGGAGATTTTCATCCATTTGTAGAAGCTGTATCGTGTTCTTGTAGGCCCTGAGCGTTTCTTCCATTCCTGGCTTGTAAGGACGTGGGTGAGGTCGTCGAGTCACATCCATCGGGTTCTTCTTCAGCAATGTCGCCAGGCGTAGTGAGTTTTGCATCTGCGTGTCTTCCTGGTGGCAACAGTGGTCTCCTGCGTTTTCAGATAGTCCATCCAGGAATCGATAAAGGCGCCAGCGCGGCGGTGGCGTGATTGTTCTTCATACGCCTCAACTGTATGCGCGTGATTGGCCCTTGCGCCGGGTGGAAAACCATCACAGGGATTGCCTGATAGTTTTCGCTGGCTCTTGCCGGCTGTCAAGATAGTCCGTTAACGCCTGATGGAGGATGTCCTGATTTTCAGGTCGTGGCTGAGAGCGTAGAATTTCACTTTCCTCCACTGTTCCGGCTCCACTTTGATTGACGTCGTCTGCCACACGGTCGTGGCGGCGGGCGTGGTATCAGGTTCGGTGTGGGCGAGGTCTTCTATCGTGCGTGCGGTGGATGAGGCATCAGATTCAGATTCTTCATGTCAGCCCTCCTTCCCTGAGTTGATCGATCGATTTCACCCGCCATGCGGGCGTATTCCCCATAGCTTTACCGGCTTGCGCCCCATGCATGTCTTGATGTCCCTGCCTTTTGCGGATCTGGCTGTCGAAGAGGGGGTTCCCCAGTGGTCGAAGCGCGGCTGCGACTGCTTTCGGAGGCGCGTGTTCCGGGCTCTGTTCTGACTGCATGAGGATGGCTGCCGGCGTTTTGAGGGTTTCAGGGTGGCTCAGGCCTGCTGCGTACGTCCAGGGGCCGTCCGAGCAAGGCACGATGACGAAGCCGGCGGAGCGACGGCGGCCGTCAATCCCGCGCCGGTGGGTGCGGCGTCCACTATCTCGATCCCATCCGTCGCCTTCGGCCTGCTCAAGGTGGCCAGGCTGGCAGGCAGCACCCGTGCAGTCGAGTGGCTTTGTCTTCCTGGGCGGCCATGTCCGCCCATTGGCTTTGCCGACCCCCTGCGGGTCCGCGTCCAGGACGGTGACCGTCCCTCCTCTCATCGAGGCCGCCTGGGCGAGGTAGATGGCTGAGGTTGTTTTTTCCCTACGCCTCCCTTTGCGTCTAGCGATGGTGATTTCATGGTTCTCCTTTGTATTGATGTAGGAGAAGTAATGTACTACATTAACGAAGTAAGTACTGTAGTACTACTGCAGGTAGTACTACTAGGCTTTTTGTAAAAATTTAGAAGAAGACGAGCTCCTTCTAAAACAGAAGATAAGAGCAAGGGATAGGCAGGTTTCAGAGGTCCATGTTCAAACTATGCCTCTGTTGATTATCAAAGGCTAGGAATCATACGGTCTCCAGCCTTTTTTCGTTTATATGTGTTTTGGGGATCTTTTGGCCTTTTCAGTCAATATTACGATTTAGTCAGTCAGTATACAGCTTGTAAGGTTCAGGTGGCTAGGCGTATAAGAAAACGCAGTTGAAATAACAAGTCGTTATTTCCAAACCCTCCCATTTTTCGTAACGTGCGTTTTGTATACGTCTGAAAAGATGTTGAGTGTATTGGGGCCATCCACAAGGTCATCCAACCAGCAAAAACTACCAGTATGAATAAATCATCTCGCGCTCGGCGGAATATGAGCTGTTGATGTCGGTTCCGCAGGAGGATGTTGAGGGGGAATTTGGACAACGGTTGCTTTGCGCAGTTTCCAAAGATCAAGTACGCCAAGCAAGGCATGTAGGGGTAGTAAAGGAGGATTAAAGAGATCTACGAGGGTAGGAAGGTCAAGGTATCAATCGGGAGTTGAGGGCCACGGAGATTGATGAAGTCAAGTGGTCGCATTGCGTAGCGGGGATCGATGATCCGCAATCCATCCTCTTGACGTGGAAATTTGCGATTCCTCATGCGGGCAGAAGGCGGCCACGCCTTTTTGGGTGAAGAGAACCTACATCTACCCGGAACAACTGAGGGATTTTTGACCCTCCAAAACAACTGAGGTGAACTGTCGTGGCGTCATGCTCCGCTGTTGTAAGGTTTACAACAAGAAACAGGAGGCATGAACGGGGCGGTGGGGATCTGACCTCTCACGGATGCGTTCCCGGGAGAAGTCTCAACGACGTTCTGAATGCATGATGCGTGGATACACATGAGGTATGGGAATCTGCCGAGTCTTCCTGAAGACCTGAGAGAGGAAGAAGCCAGAGAGGGAAGGGGGAAGAGAAAAAAGGAGAGGGGTGAGAGTTTTTAGGGCTCCACGGCAGTTGTTTGGCTTTCCTGTATTGACGATGACGAATATAGACGATAAATATAAACCAACTAGCATTCCAGCTGCGCAGAGCATCAACGAGGATGATTTGGCGAAAATGATCCAACTTTTGGCCGACCGCCATCTTGTTTGATGGTGTAAACTATGAGCGACAGACAGATGAGCGGCAGAGTAAGCATCATCAGCATACTGAATTCTGTTCTCGTCCCATGCCCCGCAAGCACATGCGCTACCCAGCAGATTTTTCCATTTGCGTGTATCGCTAGATAGGCCGTAGTCGAAGAAGGGAAAGGGCCATGATGCTGTACCGTTTTCCCTGTCAAGTCTCCCTGAATAGGCTGTGGATTTTATAGGTCTGGCAAACAAAACAGCTGGTCCATGTATACCGACTCCATCGTAGGCTAGGGATGATAACAGCCGTAGTCACAACATTCCGATTTATAATGATGGATCGGCTCGATAGGCATTTTGGGCTGAAATGTGAAGTTGTTTTTTTGCCCCTGAGTCAAGCACGGTGTTACCGCATGCATCCTCGTCAATCTGAACAGAAATAAAAGGATGCTGTGGCGGAAATCGATAAAAACAGCACCTACCTGGGCTTTAAAAGCAGATTCCTTATCTGAGTTTACGGAGTTTTCTGTTCTAGCGACTACATGGTTTTTCCATGATTTTATCGCCTGTACCTGAGCTCACTCGGATTCCGACCGGTCTCGATCCGGCTGGACTGATGTTTTCTGGATCAAGAACAATGCTTATGTGATTGGCGACAATGGTGTTATCGTTGCCTTCTACGCGAATTAAGCCATAGGGATCCTCCAAGGAGCTTTTTATGCATGAGCATAGGAACCCATGGTTCTGATGACCGATAAAGATGATTCGCAGCGATTAGGTTTTTTCTGCCCCGTGACGGAGATCATCCCCGGGTAGAAGGAATTGAGCCGATTTGCTATGATGGTGGTGCGGATACACCCGTCCAACAAGATAGATTCTCACCGCGAGGGAAAAATATTATGCATCGTGACCAGATCCCGCCGCCGTTTTATACTGCGGGAATCCCTGACTAGCCTGCCCGATGAGGTTGTCCGTGATTTTCGAAGCTGTCCCAATCCCGCACTTCAGGCACTATACCGCATTCCTGCGATAAAGTTATCGTCACACTGATTGCATCTGCTCCGCCGAATGACCAAGCCGCGTTCCAGATATACAAAGCCGCATCTGGATATACGGAAGCTATCGTTTGCACTATCAATCCAAAATGCCAGCCTTCCGTTTGCATAACTATTTTCAGGATTCGGGTCATCGGTCCTTTCCCGGCATTTGTGTGTCGGTAGAAAAGTGTGCTCCATCGATGCACAACCCTTTGATTTCCACCGAACTTATTCTGGGTTCGCCATCTCTGTGGATAAGTATCGCCGCACGGGATGGATCCGGAAGGCAGGCCGACGAAGCCAGAAGATTTATGATGCGACTTCCTCCAGGCCAGATTTCTGCATCGAGCTCCATGAGGATGGGTCCGCATTATAACGGATGGAAGACGATGTGAACCCGTGTCCCTCTCCTTCAACACGCACATAACTGATATCAATGACTACTTGGGTGTGAAGGGGCCAATCGCCGACTGGTATGTGGATCGTTGCTCCTGGTAATCCCCTGAGGGTGTTTCCGTCGGTGGGAACAGCGTCTCGCTTTATGGTGGATATCGGCGATGATTTCATTCATCGTTTTGCCTATATCCTGATGCGGATCGGTTCCGGGCCATTCGGTTACGCTGCAGTAGTTATCGTGCTCGCGGTTCGCGCTTTTTCTGTTTTTGTGCCCGCCGCGAGCCGTGTATGAAAATCCAATATCAGGATATAAACAACCGATTAATAGAATCAACCATCTTACTTAATCGTTGGAAAGACAAATTTAGAAAATCCTAGGCCGGACTGTCCAATATGTTTACCGATTGACATATCAGGGATAGTTGGTAATATTGCATCATCACTATGGTAGTGATCGCTTGGAGGCGATGTCGCCTTCGGCGTTTTCTGTCCAATGTTGGAGCAGAAAGGATAGGAAGTCATGAGTTCCTGGAAAAAGACGGTAGCCATTGTTGCCGGGTTGGCCATGTTAGGTTCAATGGCGGCTTGCGGTACGGGTAATTCGTCCAGCAGTAAGGTGCTTAATCTCCTAGTCGAGGGTGGAGGGCCTGCCGAGACTGTGGCGCGTAATACCGCTGCTGAGTTTAAGAAGCAGACCGGGTATACAGTAAAAATCGATACCTGTTCCATACTCCGGTCTCTACGACAAGCTTAAGGCGGAGACGGATTCCGGCCGAGCTATTCATGATTTAGCCGTCATCGATATCGGATGGTTCCCGCTCTTGCGAAGGGGCTTTCCTCGGTCAATGGCGTTCTGACTTCATCGGAAGAAGATGATTTCATGCCGGGGCTGAAGGACGGAGGTACAGTTGACGGAACGTTGTTGGGAATTCCGACATGGACGAATGCTCAGGTCCTTTTGTATCGGAAGGATTTGTCTCGAAAAATGCTAAGAATAAGAAGGAATTCAAAGAAAATTCGGTATAGAACCAGCTGCGCGTGCACGTGGACAGTTCAGGATGCGGCGAAAATTCTTCACCAAAGATGGTATGCACGGAACCTCTTTGGTTGGACAGACCGGTGCTGATTCCGTTAGTTCTCAGTGGTTGGAATTGCTGAGCAAGCTGGTGCCCGAATTTGGTTGTCAGCAAGAATAAATCGACTCTTAATCAGACGGCATACAAAGATGCTAGATTATATGCATACTCTAGAAAGATGGTTCGATTCCGCCGGACTATCTTTCAGAAGGAGTCTCTGAAATCTCGAACCTGTTCAATCAAGGCAAAATCGCGATGGAACTCACGTGGAGTCATTTTTATAAGGCTTCAGCTAAAGCTTTAAGCAGTGACAAAGTCGGTGTGGTTTCAATGATCGGCGGTAAAGCGGGAATCGGGGCGATCCCCGGGACCCCTGGTATGAAGTCATTCTCAAACGGTCTCCCAGGCAGGACATCGCTATATTTGAAGTTCGTACGGGAAGAATTCCCAGTATATGGAGGTCCTCGTATGCTGCGCGTAAGTCCGTATTTACCAAGTACGAGGGAAAGAAGGCTATGCGCACCTTAAGCCTCTCGAGGAGACTTTGGAAGCAAAACAAACGCAGAATCGTCCGACAATCAAGGCATGGACGCAAATCGAGACGGAAGTTCTTTCCCCTCTTGTTCAATCTGGTCTGAAAAACGGCGGATCGGAGGATGAACTTCAAAAAGGAGCGAATAAGATTAATGAAACCCTTAATTAACTATATATCTAGGGTTCGAAGAATAATTCATCGGGGGAGACCGTCGCGTTCTCCGCTCGCTTCATTGGAGTGAAAATGTTGAAACGGAAGAATACTCCTTCAATCAATCAGGCAAAACGTCGGCATTTGGTCAGCTCGACTTTAACAACGAGGAACCCTATTGCTTTTTCCTCCCGCTGGCATCTTTATGGCGGTTTTTCTGGTCCGCTTATCGCTTTTCTGGGATAGTTTTTTCAACATGGGGGATCGCTTTGTCGCTCCTTCTTTCGCAGGGGTCGGGAATTATGCGAAAGCTTTTTCGTCAGAGACATTTCTGCATGATCTGTTGAATACCATGGTTTATGTCGTGATTGCTGTCGGCGCGGAGACCCTTCTTGGTTTGACGCTTGCTGTCGTTCTGACGCATAAGTTTCGTGGTTTTTAAACTTATCCGAACTCTCATCCTTACTCCGTTGATGATCGCCCCTTTGGTGGCGGGGGTTAGTCTGGAAGTTCATGCTAAGCGGGCAATTCGGGATTGTGAATGCTTTTGATGAGGCTTGAATCATACATTCCGCTGATAGTATCTAGGTTGTCGAACAATCACCTTGCTTTGTTGTCATGTATCCTTGCCGACATCTGGTTAACGACTCCATTCATGATGCTCATGTTTCTCGCAGGAATCCAAGGTGTTCCCAATGAACTGTGTGAGGCTGCCATGGTATCCGGCGCAAATCGTTGGCAGATAATCACCCAAGTCATTATCCCGAATATACGACCAGTGATTTTTCTCCGCTGTTGTCATCCGAACCATTGATGCCGCAAGAACCTTTTGACATCATATGGGCGATGACTCAGGCAGGGCCGGAAGGCTCCTCAGAGCTTTTGAGCATCCATATTTATAAGATGCTGCAGCGATATGGCGATGTGGGTTATGCAAGCGCAGTATCAGTGATATTCATCATATTGTTGGTTTCTATCGCTTTAATCGCGCAGCATCATATGAATCGTGAAGCCAACGAGTCAGACAGGTAAGAAAATGTTTAATGAAAAAGTCTCGGCCGTAATAGGTCTACGAACATATGGATTGTTCTTATGTGGGTGATTGCTGTTGTTTTTCTTGCAATCTTCATCTTTTCCTTATCTATATATGCTCTTTTCCTCTTGAAACCTTCACAAGATGTTATTTCTGTTAATCCGACTTTCTTCCCCCGTAGACTCAGCATCGAGGATTATGTGAGGGTATTCACTACCACGGATCTCGGAGCGAACTTCGCGAACAGCTTTGTAGGCTGCTGCGGCCAGCACGGTCGTTTGCCTCTGTCTTGGGATCGTTGGCTTTCCTGCGATTTCGAACTTCCGCCGCGAAATTTAGTAATTTTTGCTGGTGATAGTTTTTGGCCTCAAAATGATTCCCATGAGCGTGGTTGTGCCAATTTATTCCATAGTTCAGCGGCTTGGCGTCTCATGAGATGGTGCCGACCTTATGCATCGTATACGCAGGCATCAATATGCCCTTCGTCCTATGGATGATGATCAGCTTTTTTAAGGCGATTCCTGATGATTTAGACGAAGCCGCCGCTGTGGATGGCGCTGGTCCATACCGCACCTTCTTCACCGTCATCCTTCCTCTCGCCACTCCGTGTTTGGTTTCCACAGGTATATTCACGTTCTTGCTTGATGGAATGATTTTCTTGTGGCTCTTCTGTCACGAGTAATGAAGCTAAGACGGTCCCTCGTCGCCTTGTCGGAGTTCCCGACAAGCTACAATCTCGATCTCGGCCCTATGACGGCTGCCGCTGCATGTTTCAGCCTGCCGATCATCCTTATTTCATTTTTCCTGCAAAGATATTTGGTATCGGGGATGTTGGCGGGATCGGTTAAAGGTTAATATTTCATGATCTTTAAGGACACTGTTGCGATGACAGATCAAGCTATGCAAATCAATATCAAAAATTAGATTTATGAACGGAATGAAGAACAGGTGCGGACATCGCGCTGGTATCCGCAATCTCATTTTTGCAAGCAGAGCAGGATGGATCAACGATCCCAATGGGCTTGTTTTCTTCCAGGGGAATACCACTCTTTTTACCAAACCGCCCCGCAGTCTTTGTTCTGGAGCGAGGGTCAGTTGGGGACACGCAATCAAGCGCTGATTTGATTCATTGAATATGTTTCTCTCGCTTTGCTCCAAGCGAGAGTTATGATGACGATCCTCGGGGTGGCTGTTTCTCTGGTAGCCCAATCGTATGGGATGATAAATTATGGCTTTTTCTACACTGGTTGTACTTATGGCCGGGATGGATTTCTCCAGACGCAATGCATGGCTTTGGAGCGAAGATGGATCCATTTTCACAAGTCTAAGCTTAATCCTTTAATCTGTGCTCCAAAGGGAGTCAAAAGATCAATGTTTCGTGATCCGAAAGTCTGGAGGGATACGCAGAACGACCGCTTCTTCATGGTCGTGGGATGCGAAAAGGATGATGGTAACGCTGGTGCTCTTATATACATCCACTGATTTGTTTTCGTGGACTTATATGAATATCTTATTTGAGAGCTGAGGCGAGTGGGAGACACAGTGGGAGTGCCCCTAACCTTTTTCCAAATTGAGAATCGTTGGTATTCTCCTGCTCTCCGATGGGGAGCAGGCTTGCGGACAGCCGTGTACTTTGTTGGCGATTTTTGATGCAGAGAGAGTAGATTTTTCCCAGCCATCTCTGGAGCGGTGGATTATGGTTTTGACTGTTATGCAGGGCAGAGTATCTGCTTCCTGATGGTCGTCGTCGTGATGCTTAGTTGGGCGAATGAGTGGGAATGGATGCCATTTTTCAAAGACTGAGGGTCCAACTTATAAAGATGGATGGTCGGGATTTTTGTTTCCCCGTGAGATTCAACTCCTCGGCGATGGAACATTAGCCTTTCCTCCCATCCGCGAAATCGAGCAACTCAGACGAATAAAGTCAGAAATCGGTGCAACGACTATTTCTGATGGCAGAATATCTTCATATCCTTTGAACGATGGGGACTCACTTTTGAGCTTGAATGCATTATTGATTCCAGCTCTCCGGCTGATAGGATGGTTGTCCATGCGCGGTCGAATATGGGAAGAACGTATGAAACGCGGATTTCTCTTGATTTCACCCATGCGAAATTGTTGGTGAATCGGGGAAAATCGGATGGATGGAGCTGTGGTGAAGCGGCTGTCGACTTTCTATCCGAGAGGAGGAGCCCATTTCTCTTACTATCCTATCCGATACGTCCTCTGTCGAGATTTTTGCAGCGGATGGACGATATTGCCAATCTGTCAATGTGTTCCCCGAAAAGGACTGTTCTGACCTATCGATTGAAGCGGTGGGAGGAGAAGTTCGGCTTTTGAGCTGTGTTGGGTATAAAATGACACTCTGACAAAAGGAGGGTCGTATGCCAACCCTAGACGATGTTGCCCGCGTCGCTGGTGTATCGAAGAATACCGTTTCACGTTGTCTGAATGATAGGGGGTATATTTCAGAGGTTACGCGCGATAAGATTCAGAATGCCATTGAGTTACTTTCATTATAGACCAAATCAAGTGGCGAGAAGTTTGAGCGACGTCGAAGACCAATACGATTGGCCTTGTCATTCCTGATGTGTCTCAGCCCTTCTTCGCTGAGATCACCTCGTATCTTGAGGATGAACTAGCGAAGGAGGATTATCGATGATTTTTATGTGATACGATGATCTCCTCAGATAGGAGAAGCAATATCTGAGCTTACTTAGCGCGAACAAGGTTGATGGGATTATCGTGGATCGCATTCGATAGATATTGATTACTCGCAAATCACGGAACCTGTCATTGCTCTCGACAGGGATCTTTCGCCGGCTATCCCTACTATTTCCGCTGACCATGAGCAAGGAGGAAGACTTGCTGCTCGGGAGTTTATAAAGCGAGGATGCACTTGTGTCGCTCAGGTGGAAGGATTCTCACAAGTGCGGACTCCGTCGGAGAAAAGGCACCTGGTGTCTCGGGATGAGATGCGTAAACAGGGGATTGAAGTCGTAACTTATGAGTTGGGATTGAACCAGTTCGCTTTCGACTCGTACGCATCTACTGCGCAAGAGATTCTTGATGACAATCATCGCTACGATGGTTTTCGTTTCTGATCTTGTGGCCCTTGCTGTCTGCAGAAGGAAGCGCAAAAAGAGGGATGATTATTCCGCGGGACCTTTTCATTTTTGGTCACGATGGCACTCCACTCCATAAGATTCCTTGGCCGGGACTGCCAACAATCAAACAGCCATTCAAAGAAATCGCACAGCTTACGTTAAGGTTCTTCTTGACCGCATCAATGGAATTGAGCCGACAAAGAAAATTATATTTTGCCTGTGTCTGTATCCGTGCCTGAATGAATGGTTTTGAGGTTTGATGTTGGGAAAATTAGGAGGTCTGATGTTGAGTTTTTGGGGGTATGATTGGTTTTGGTGTTAGAGCGTATACGAAACGAGGTTATGAAAAAGCAGGGCCCCTATTTTCAACCCTCGTTTTCTGTAACCGCGTTTCGTATACACCTAGAATATTTACACCTAGAATATTTACACCTAAAAATATTTACATCTGAAACATATACACCTAAAAACATCTGCACTTACACTTTATGCACCCAAACCTTGGGAGTTGCACTTGGTTTATGCGCTTGGTGGTTTGGCGGCTTTTATGGCTCGGATGGAGCATTAATGGAGCATGAATAATGCATCATGCCCATTCCAAGTCTTTATTTTCATAGGTACCGTGAGTATGATGGAGGGTCAAATCCCAACAGCAAAAGGAGCTGAAAATGAAGAAGATCATCCTGATCTTGACACAGGCATTGATGACACTTTGGCCATGTGTACACGTTGGTCGCGCCGGACGCCGAGCTGATCGGAATCACGGGGCTTTCGGCAACGTCAACGTGGATCGGGGGTGAGGAACGCCCTCGGATTCTGGCCATGTTTGGTGAGGCATGACGTGCCCGTGTACCGTGGCTGCGACCGCGGCTTGTCGGCGACTGAGCCTTACGAGCCGACGTGGGAAGAACACGCCCCTGGCATGGACATAACGGGGTCGGCGATGTGGACATCCCCGCGACCCCCCGCCATGGCCCGGCCGCGGGGGAATGCGGTCGACTTCATCATCGATTCCGTTCGCAAGCATCCCAAAGGGGATCCGGAGGGAAGTGGTGGTCGTCCCCACCGGCTGCTCGACCAACATCGCCGCCGCCCTGAAGAAGGCCCCGGACATCGTCGACAAAATCACCATTGTCGCCATGGGCGGTTCCCTGACCCAGCCCGGCAACGCCAGCATCTTCGCCGAAGCCAACGCCACCACGGACCCCGAAGCCACCAACTACATGTACTCCACCGCGGCCGATATCACCATGGTCGGCCTGGACGTCACCATGCAGGCCCTGATGACCGAGGAAGACGTGGGAAGAGCTGAGCAAGATCCCCACCGAAGCCGCGCAATTCCTGCACGGCATGCTGCTTTACTACCTGGGCGTCAGCAAGAAGTACGACCCCTCCTACCTGGGCGGCTGCAACCTGCACGATCCCCTGGCCGCGGCCGTAGCCATCGACCCCAGCCTGGTGAAGACCTTCCCCATCAACCTCATGTGCGAAACGGAAGGCCCTTCCGCCGGTCGGACCATCGGCGACCCCAGACGTCTGCTGGCCGAACCCAAGAACACCAAGGTGGCTTTTGCAGCTGGACCGTGAACGCTTCAAGGGCCTCTTCATGAAGCATCTTTTCGCGCTCGCAAGCGGTGCTGGGAAGGCTAGCAATGTCAGCAACGCCGGCACTTTTGGCGCTGCTGGCACTTCTGGCAAGGCCGAGGAGTAGGAGGTAGGCCATGACTGGAGCAAATCAAACCAAGCCTTCCGACACTAGGGTTTCGATACCAGAATTTCGAAGCCAAACCATCTGATTTCGAAGAGAACCGGGCCAAGACGAAGAAGGCCCTTCCCGCTCTGCTTATCATCTTCGTGCTGGGAACCCTGATGATCCAAGCCTTCAACCTGGTCTACCAGAACATCGGCGACTCCTTGCACATGTCGGCCAGCGCCTCCCTGATCAGCACCCTGCCCGGCATCATCCTGGGGTGGTTTGCATGCTTTTACGGAACCCCTGTGCGACTTCATCTCACCCAAGCATATGACCATTTTCGGGGTCAGCGCCCTGACTCTGGGCAGTCTTCTGGGCTTCTTCGGCTCCCGGTGATTTCTGGCTGATTCTCGTCGCCCGCATCATCCAGGTGGCCGGCGGCCAAGTGTCGGGGTCGGTCTTCCTGGTCATGTCAGTCAAATATCTGACCGATAAGGAGAAGGCCATCTATCTGGGCATCTACAACGCCGCTTATTACCCTGGCCGCAGCCATCGGAGTCTTCGCCGGCGGCCTGCTGGAATCCATCGGCTATAAGTGGCTTCTGCTCATTCCGGCTCTGTCCGTGCTTTTTGTGCCCCTGCTGCTCAAGAACACGCCCGACATCAGCATGAAGGGATCCAGAATCGACGTCCTGGGCATCCTGATTTTCGCCCTGATCGCCGCCTTCATCGCCATCTATTTCTCTTATCCCAGCGTTTGGTACATCGTGGCCGCGGTCGTCCTCTCCCTGGTCTTCGGTTTCTACGTGGCCAAAGGCAAGAATCCCTTCCTCAGTAAGAAGTTCGTGACCAACAAAGCCTATATGAGCAGCATCCTCATCCTCTTTGTTTACTACTTCTTCAACTTCGCCTGCGTGCCCATTTATCAGGTCATTGGCGAGGGGATTTACTCCATTTCGCTGACCCAGGTCTCCTTCTACCTGACTTTCGTCTATCTGGTGGCCACTGTCCTTGGCGTGGTTTCCGGGCCGATTGTCAATAAGCTGGGCAGATTCAACACCATGGTTCTCTCCAGCGTCCTCATGATTGTTGGCTTCGGCGGCAGCGCCCCGTGCATCAAGACCAGCTTCGTCTTGTTGACCTTCTTCGCCTGCCTTTTCATCGCCGGCATCACCATCGTTTACACGCCGATTTACGACGCCGCGTCCGACGCTTTGCCGGTCGAGGAGAATGGCCGAGGCATTGGCATTTGCGATCTGACCATGAACACGGCAGCTTCCATCGGTCTGGCCATTTACAGCAGCCTGATGGCCAACAGGGGCTTCGCCTCTCATGGCTGGATCATGGCGGGGAACGCGGCCATCAACAAAACCGCCAACATGTTCTGGATCATGCTGGCTGCGTCTATCATCACTTGATTCTGGTTTTCGTCTTCCGCAAGAATTTGGAAGGCAAGAGAGTCCAGGGGCGATTCTGTCGGTCGTGGCTATTTTTAGCTATTTTTGATTATTCAATGATCTAATAATCATAGTTTGGGGCGGCCCGGATTTTCCCGTACCGCCCCTTGTTTTATCGGCGATTGTTATTTGTCATCTTCAGGCAATTTCCGCGCTCTCTGGGTGTCTTTGACTATCTCTGGGTTGTTATCTCCAAATCACTTGCACCTGATAATCCTTGCCTAATGCACTGGTGAAAACAAGACTCAAGTTCTTCTCGGCGTTGGCCTCGCCTGTTTGAGAATCCCCAGCTTGACTGATTCGAACTCGCTCTGTTTGATGATTTTCTTTTGCAGGATGTCCAAATCAGAAGGGGAAAGCTGATGGAAGATGTTGTTTTCCTCATACCGAACGCCCGTACGTTTGGGGTCCATCGTATTCGACAGTATCATCGGCTGGTCTCAGAGTGACTACGATGGTCTTGTCCTTCTTCCGGAATTTGAACTTGGCTGTCTTAGGGGTTGACCCCGGCCTTGATGGTCCCGGAATAGCGGTAAACAAAGCCGCTGGAGGTGAAGGGGATGCTGAAATTCTTGATCTTCGTTGAACCGCCATACCAGTCGGCGATATCATATGCTTGGGAGGCGGTTGTCAGCTCATTCTCCGATTTAATTTGTTTGAAAACGGCATAAGTCTGGATGGTTGAATTGTCTTGCGAGAAAATCGGCATCGCGCTGAACATGCGAGGGGCGACACTAACCAGGATGCAAGTCACCACGATACCAACAAGAAAGCCAGTCAACCCCCTATTGATTGTTTGATTCTTCCTTTCGGCTTTGGCCTGTTCTCTGGCTGGTTTTCCGTGGCTTTCACTCTTGCCATGATCGCTCCTTCATAAAAGGCTTCATAAGAAATTTCCTGTGAATTTCCACCACTAGTGAAATCATCCGGTCTCATCATATCAATTTTTGACTTGGGCAGGGCCGGGAAGTGGATTTGCATAAGGTAGGGGGGATGGGGTTGTGTAGACCAAGGTTGATCAGGGTTGATCAAGGTAGACAAAAGGTTGGCCAAGGCTGATGACGTGTATACGAAACGAGGTTACAAAAATCGGGGCTGGGAAATGGCGGCCTGTTTTTCTGTAACCTCGTTTTCGCATACACGGCTGTTTGTCTTTTGACTATCTTTCCCTTGTCTTTTCCCCTGCTTCACGTCGGCCTAATCAGCCATGCCTCTGTGTGTGCCTATGCAATGTGAGCCCATCATGTGGACTTGCACATGAGCCCTGTCAGGTGGGGGCTTGTCTGTGAGCCTGCAATGTTGGCCTGTTATGTGGGTCTGTCATATGAGCCTGTATAGACCTGTCTGACTACGGTTGAACGAGTTGACCCGCTCTCGCAACGTGTGCATAATCGAGGTGTCTTATGCGTGAAAACCGTGAAATCGTCCCAGTCTTCTTCACCACTGACGAGAAATACGCTTCTTACCTATCCGTGGCCCTGACGTCGCTCATTGCCAACACCGACCCCACGTCCGATACCTCCTACCGGGTCATCGTCGTCCACAAAGACCTCAGTCAGCAGGCGCAGGAGATCTTCCGGGCCATGTCCACGGACAAGGTCGCCGTGGAACCTGTACCCCATGCGGGACTACATGATTCAATCCATCAATTCCGACCACAACAAGCTGAGGGCCGATTACGAGACCCTCACCATCTACTTCCGTCTCTTCCTGTCCGAGATGTTCCCGGACATCGACAAGGCCATCTACCTAGACGCGGACACGGTCACCAATGTGGACATCGCCCAGCTCTATCGGATTGATCTGGGGGACAACTTCTTCGCCGCCGTCAACGACAACTTCGTGGCCGCGGGGGAGGAGACCTCCTATTACACCCTGAACGCCTTGGGCATCCCTTCATCCGAATACGTCAATTCCGGAGTCCTGCTCATGAACCTCAAGGCCATGCGGGAGGCGGGCTTCGTGGACCACTTCGTCAAGCTGCTCAACGCCTACCATGTGGAATCCATCGCCGCGGACCAGGATTATCTGAACGTCATCTGCCGGGGGCGGATCCTGATGCTGGGATACGAGTGGAACACCATGATGGCCGATGGGACGTCCGGGCCCGAGCATCCCAAGATCATCCACTATAACCTCTTCGGCAAGCCTTGGAATTACAGGATGCCACCAACGCCGACTATTTTCTGGCGGTATGCCGAGGGTCCGCTTATTACCCCAGCTGGTCGAGGGGTGGAGAATTTCACCGAGACCGACGCCAATTCCGATGCGCGTAAGAAGGCTGGCTCATCGCCGGCGCTTTACGGGTGCCGAAGAATGAGGTCACCTTCCGCAAGTTGGAGGAAGAAGGGGTGAGGGTTCGTCTGGCTGGCTGATTGGCCAGCATATCGTTTGAGGCCAGGCTTCCCTAGGTCTCCCTAGGCTTCACTGGATTCGCAGATCCACCCCGCTTTCGGCCACTTTCCTGAAAGTCACCTCGTTTTTGGGTATGGAAACGGCCCCGGTCATCATGGTCGCCTTGCGCTTGTCATCAAAAGAGGGGTCGCGCTGGGAGAATTCCTTGAGGATGGCGATCAGCTTGGGATAGTAGGCCGACCCTTCGGCGTAGCGCCAGAAGTAGTCCGCCAAAGGGGCGTCGCGGTAGTGCCAAGGCTTGCCGAAGAGGTTGTAGTGGATGATCTTAGGGTGATCCGGCCCTTCAGTTCCATCCCCGGTCATGTTGTTCCACCGCCGGTCCAGGTAATGGATCCGCCCGTTGCACATGACGTTCAAGTAGTCCTGGTCGGGGGCGATGGATTCGAAGTGGTACTTGTTCAGCAGCTGCACGAACCGCTCGGTGAAATGGCCCTCCCGCATGGCCTTGAGGTTCATGAGCAGCATGCCCGAATTGACGTATTGGTCGGAGGGGATGCCCAGGCCTTCTTCGGCGTAATAGACGGTCTCGGGATTGGCGGCCACGAAATTGTCCGCCACGGCGGCGATGAGGTCATGCCCTAAATCGGTCCGGTAAAGCTGGGCGATGTCGGCGTTGATGACGGTGTCCGCGTCTAGGTAGATGGCCTTATCAAGGCCAGGGAACATCTCGGACAGGAAGAGACGGAAGTAGATGGTCATGGTCACGTAGTCGGCGTTGAGTTTGTTCCGGTCCGAATTGATGGCCTCGATCAGGTAGGACTCCATGGGGTAGAGCTCGATGGCGATGCGGTCCGTGGCCATTTGGCGGAAGAGCTGCTGGGATTCCTCGCTCAGGCCTCTGTGGACGATGAGAATGCGGTAGGTGGTGTCCGCCGTCGGGTCCGTATTGGCGATCAGAGATGTGAGGGAAACGGACAGGAAGGGGGCGTATTTCTCATCGGTCGCATAGAAGATGGGGACTGTTGTGGGCATGGGATACCTCTTTGGTTTGGTTTTTCATCTGGGTCCGGCCCAGGCACTTCGTCCCATGATAGGCCTTTCTATGAACAGGGGATAAGTGAGGTTCACAGAACCTTCACACGAAAATGGGTTTCAGCCTTGCGACAGGTGAAACCCGGTTGGTACCAGGTGAAAACCCGGTTGGTACCAGGTCGGGGAGCGGCCCTTCCCAAGAGGTGCCGGAGGGAGGAAAGCCGCCTTTCCCAAAGCGCGTCGGAAGGTGACCTTCCGTCCCCCGCATGTCGCGAATCAGCGAAAAGTCCTTTCATGCGATATATCATAGGTTTTAGAAGTTGGCCAGACGAGTCCCTCGAAGAAACGCTCGAACTTAAGTGTCGATTGCGGCTTTTCGGTCAAGGGACTATAGTGAGTCGAGTTTGCACAAAAAGGCAGACGTAAGGAGGCGGATATGAACGGTTTGGCATCGACCGTGACCCTATCGGCTTTGCAACTTCCCAGCAAGCTTCCTGGGCTGGATGAATTCCTTCCCAAGCCTTTCATCAACAACCCCGTCTTTGGCATGAATCGCATCATCATGATCCGCCTGATCATGACGCGCTCATCATCCTGTCCTCGGCATCCGCCGCCCGGGCCGCTGGTTCCCTGGCCGCTGGCAGGGGCCGTGGAATGGGTGATCGAGTTCGTGCAGAACAACATCACCTACCAGGTCATGGGGGAGCTGAGGGCAGAATACACCCCGATCACCGCCATCTTCCTGACCATCGCCTGTTTCAATCTCTGCGGGGGTCATCCCCGGCGCCAACATCGCCGCCACGGCCACCGTGGTCATGCCTCTCTTCTTCGCCCTGATCGCGGTCGGCTCCTACGTATGGACGGCCCATAAGCAGGGTGGCTTCTTCAAATTCCTCAAAAGGGAGATGTTCCCGGCTGGAATCCCATGGCCGGTTTACATCATCCTGGCCCCCATCCAGCTCCTGGAGCTCTTCCTTCCGCCCCTATGTCCCTGACCATCCGGCTTTTCGCCAACATGATCTCCGGGCATTTGCTGGTTGCCATCTGCTTCTGCCTGACCAATTTCTATCTGGTCTCCCAGCTCGGCGCCATCAAGCTGGCGGGCGTGGTTTGGTTCCTGGGCGGTTTCGCCCTGACGGGCTTCGAGATGTTCGTCGCCCTGCTTCAGGCCTACATCTTCGCCGTGCTGACCACGGTCTACATCAATTCAAGCTTCCCCGAGGCCGAATAAACCCGGGGCTGCCGGACATGGTCCGGTTTTAAAATTAAAGACTTAAGGCAACTTAAGACCGAGGTTCCGAGCATCCGCCGGGAGTCTCAACACTTTAGCGAAATTCGCATAAGGAGGAAACATGGATCTCGTGACACTCGCAGCTGTCGGCGGTAACTTGAGCGTGCTCGGCTACGGCTTGGCTACTCTTGGTCCAAGTATCGGTCTGGGCATGATCTTCGGCAAGGCTCTGGAATCCACCGCCCGCCAGCCCGAAGTGAGCAACAAGCTCAACACCATCATGTACATCGGCTTCGCTGTGGTCGAGGTGTTGGGCCTGCTGGGCTTCGTCGCCTTCCTCATGGCCAAGTAGAACCGCCTGGATTCCCGAAAGCAACAGGCAACGGTCGTGCATTTGATAGTGAACAAGCTGAACAAACACAGTAAAGGAGGTGCGCAGTGATCTTAGGCGAAGACTCATCCGGATCTCGCTTTTTCATCCCGGAAACCTACGACATGTTCTGGTCGCTCGTGGTCCCTCGTGATCCTTGCTGTTTTTTCTTCGTCTTCTCATGCCCAGTTCCAGAAGATCTTTCGATGAGCGCGCGCCGCATCGAAGGGAACATGGAAAAGGCCGAGAAGGCCAGCCAAGAGGCGGAAGCGGCCAAGCAGAAGTATGAGGATCAGCTGAAGAACGCTCGTGTGGAGGCCTCCAAGATCCGCGACAACGCCCGCGCCGAGGCGACCAACATCATCGCCGACGCCCGGTCCCGCGCGGAATCGGAGGCCAAGCAGATCTCTGATAAAGCCCAGAAGTCCATCGAGTCCCAACAAAGGCAGGCTCTGGTCGCCCTCAAGGGCGAAGTCGGTTCTTTGGCCACCGCCTTGGCCGGCAAAATCCTGGATACCCAGCTGCAGAGCAGCGCCGTGCAGGATTCCATGATCGATTCCATGATTTCGAACATGGAAGGCACCGATCCGCGGAAGGCCTGAAGAGCCAGGGAGAGTCGGTGAGGCATGCACGGAGACATCACTCGCGTCTGAGCAGTCGGTAGGCGGTACTTCGGTTCCCGTCTGAAGGAGGACGGCCTGTCCCGCAGGCCGGATCTCCCAGGAGCTTTCGCTTCTCCGCGGTCTTGACTCAACCGGAAGCTGGAAAGGGCCCCTGACCGACCCCTCCCGTTCGGCGCAAGACAAGCAGCGCTCGTCTCCACCATCCTCGAAGGCGAAGTGCAACCGAGGACCTTGGAGATCCTGCGGGCCTTGGTCGCCTGCCAGTGGAGCCGGGTCACCGACATCTCCAACGGGGTTGAGGACCTGGCCATCGACGCCATCCTTTACCAGGCCGACGCCGAAGGCAAGATCGGCCGCGTGGCCGTGGAACTGGCCAAGATTCATTCCACCATCCTCAACCTGACCGCCGTGCCTCCTACCTGTCCGACTCCACCGTGGATCCGGACAAGCGGGTCGCCCTGCCTGCGGACCCTGTTGGGGGCAAAAACGATTTGGACCCCATCACCATGACCCTGGCTGAACACGCGACCCGGGACCTGCGCAACCGGCGTTACCTCTCCACCCTTTCCTGGTTGATCGAGAAGATCTCCGACCATTCCGGGGAAGAGGTCGTCACGGTGACTTCGGCCGTTCCCCTGACCGACCAGCAGACCCAGCGTATTACCGATCTTTATACACAGAAACTCAATCATCCCGTCCACATCAACTCGGTCGTCGACGAGACCGTCCTCGGCGGCCTGCGCATCCAGGTGGGGGCTCAGGTGACTGATACAACAGTTGTGGCACAGCTGCATGATTTGCAGCGGGTGCTGTAGAAAAGGAGTGATCAATGGCAGAACTGACCATCGATCCCGCCGCGATTCGCCAGGCGCTCAACGATTTCGTTGAATCCTACAAGCCGTCTAGCGCACCGACCCAGGAAGTGGGATATGTGAAGACCACCGGCGATGGCATCGCGCAGGTGGAGGGCTTGCCCGGCTGCATGGCCAACGAGCTGCTCACCTTCGAAGATGGCACCTGGGCTTGGCTTTCAACCTTGACGCCCGCGAAATCGGCGTGGTCATCCTCGGTGATTTCATCGGCATCGAGGAGGGCAGGAGTCCGCCGTACCGGCGAAGTCCCTGTCCGTCCCCGTGGGATGGCTACCTAGGGCCGCGTCGTGGATCCCTTGAGGGCATCCGATCGACGGCCTGGGTGAGATCCAAAGCGAAGGCCGCCGGATCCTGGAAGCCCAGGCTCCCGATGTGATGCACCGGCATCCGGTGGACCAGCCCATGGAGACCGGCATCAAGGCCATCGACGCCATGACCCCTATCGGCCGCGGCCAGAGTCAGCTCATCATCGGCGATCGCCAGACCGGTAAGACCGCCATCGCCATCGATACCATCATCAATCAGAAGAAGAACTGGGAGACCGGGGATCCTTCCAAGCAGGTCCGTTGCATCTATGTGGCCGTGGGCAGAAGGGGTCCACCATCGCTCCGTACGCGCTTCCTTGGAAGACACCGGAGCCATGGAATACACCACCATCGTGGCTTCCCCCGCTTCCGACTCCGCCGGTTTCAAATACATCGCCCTGCCACCGGCTCCGCCATCGGCCAGCACTGATGTACAACGGCAAAGCATGTGCTCATCGTCTTCGATGACCTGAGCAAGCAGGCCGAGGCCCTATCGTTCGATCTCCCTGCTTTCGCGTCGTCCGCCGGGGCGTGAGGCTTACTCTGGCGATGTCTTCACTTGCACTCCCTGCTTTGCTTGAGCGCTGCGCAGGCTGTCCGATGACATGGGCGGCGGTTCCACGACCGGCCTTCCATCATCGAGACCAAGGCGAATGACGTGTCCGCCTATATTCCTACCAACGTGATCTCCATCACCGATGGGCAGATCTTCCTCCAGTCCGACCTCTTCAACGCCAACCAGCGCCCGGCCGGACGTGGCATTTCCGTATCCCTGCGTGGTGGCGCCGCCCAGACCAAGGCCCCTGAAGAAGGTCTCTGGAACCTGAAAATCTCCTCTGGCCCAGTACCGTTCGCTGGAATCCTTCGCCATGTTTGCCTCCGATTTGGACGCGGCCTCCAAGGCCCAGCTGACCCGTGGCGCCCGCCTGATGGAACTGCTCAAGCAGCCTCAGTTCTCTCCTTACAGTTCCGAGCAGGAAGTGGTTTCCCATCTGGACCGGCACCCATGGCAAAGCTGGATGACCTGATTTCGGCCGATGTGCTCCCCTTCGAGCATGGTCTTCTGGATTACGTGGACCACAACACCGACATCCTCGACGTCATCCATACGACCGGGGACTTCACCGCCGAGACCGAGCGGAAGCTGGCCCAGGCCGTGGACGCCTACCGTCGCGTGTACGTGAAGAAGGACGGCACTCCTCTGGTGAACGTGAAGGCCGAAGCCGCCAAGCTCACCAAGGTGGAGCAGGAAGTCATCTCCCGCCCGTCCTTCAGGCGACCGTTCCGGATCGAACGAGCCGGGCGAGAAAGCTGAGTAACAATGGCATCACAGCTGGCATTTAAATCGCGCATCGCCTCCACCGAGTCCTTGAGGAAGATCTTCAACGCTCAGGAGATGATCGCGTCATCGCGCATCGCGAAGGCTCGTGGTGTCGCTCTTGCTGCCAAGCCGTTTTCCGATGCCATCTTCGACGCGGTTCGGGCTTTGGCCGCCCATACCCACATCAACCATCCCATCTTGGGCAAGAGCGAGAAGAAACCCGCGGGTCGCGGTTCTCGCCCTGACGGCTGACCGGGGTATGGCCGGAGCCTATACCTCCTCCATCATCCGCGAGACCGAAACCCTTCTCAACCGTTTGGAGGCCGAAGGTAAAAAGCCCGAGCTTTTCGTCTACGGCCGTCGTGGGGTCTCCTATTACAAGTACCGCAACTGTGAGGTGGCCGGCACTTGGGAAGGAGAATCCGAGGCCCCCTCGGTAGAGATGGCTCGCCAGGATCTCCCAGACCCTCTTCGACACTCGACATGGCGCCCGCCTCCAAAGGCGGGGTGAGCGAGTTCTACATCGTTTTCACCGAATTCGTCAACATGGTGGTGCAGAAGGTCCGTATCCTCAGGATGCTGCCCGTCGAGGTGAAGATCCTGAGCGGGGAGGATGACGCCCTCGTCGGCTTGGATGCGGCCGAGCCTCAGGAAATCAACCAGCCCAGCCAGGATGCGCAGGCCGTGAGCCAGTCGTCCAAGTCGGACCAGAAGCAGGGTGAAAGCCTCTCCGCTTTATTCCTTCGAGCCCAGCGCTTCGGAGGTCTTGGACAACATCTTGCCTAGTATGTGCAGTCTCGCGTGCATGAATGCCTGCTGACCGCCGCCGCTTCGAGACGGCCTCCCGGCAGAACGCCATGCATACGGCAACGGATAACGCCCGCAAATTGGTCGATGAGCTGACCCGCAAGCTGAACGCTTCCCGTCAGGCGTCGATTACGCAGGAACTACTGAAATCGTCGGCAGCGCGGACGCGTTGAAGACGGAAATCGAATAGGAAAGATAGGAGCACAATGGCACAGGAATATGCTTCACGTCCCTTCAGGCCGAACAGCTGAATGAGCTGAGGCGGTCAAGGGCCGTGTAACACGCGTGCAGGGCTCGGTGATCGACATCGAGTTCCCTATCGGGCACATGCCTGATATTTACAATGCCTTGACGGTGGATATCCCCGCCGTGGGGTCTGTCGAGGGGGAAAGCAGTGCGACTATCACCCTGGAAGTCGAACAGCATCTGGGCGACTCCATCGTCCGCGCTGTGGTCCCTGAAGCCGACCGACGGCTTCCAGTCCGCGGGGCCGTGGTCACCGATACCGGCGGCCCCATCAGAAGTGCCGGTGGGCAATGTGACCTTGGGCGACGTTTTCGACGTCTCCGGCCCACATCCTCAACAAGCAGGATGACGAGCAAATCGAAGTCAAGGAGAAGTGGCCCATTCACCGCGCCGCTCCTCGTTTCGACCAGCTCGAATCCAAGACCGAGATGTTCGAGCACCGGCATCAAGGTGATCGACCTCTGACCCCCTACTGCAAGGCGGTAAGATCGGCCTCTTCGGAGGCGCAGGCGTGGCAAGACCGTGCTGATTCAGAGATGATCCAGCGCGTTGCCCAGAACCATGGCGGCGTGTCCGTTTCGCCGGCGTGGGCGAGCGTACCCGTGAAGGCAACGATTTGATCGGCGAAATGGAAGAGGCAGGCGTTCTCAACAAGACCGCGCTTGTCTTCGGACAGATGGATGAGCTCCGGGGACCCGTCTTCGCGTCCTCTGACCGCCCTGACCATGGCCGAGTACTTCCGCGACGTGCAGAACCAGGATGTTGCTCTTCATCGACAACATCTTCCGCTTCACCCAGGCCGGTTCGGAGGTGTCCACCCTGCTGGGCCGTATGCCGTCCCGCCGGGTTATCAGCCGAACCTGGCCGATGAGATGGGCTCCTCCGGGAACGCATCACTTCCACCCGCGGTCACTCCATCACTTCCCTGCAGGCCATTTACGTGCCGGCCGATGATTACACCGACCCGGCCCCCGCCACCACCTTTCGCCCATTTGGACGCAACCACCGAGTTGTCCCGTGACATCGCCTCAAGGGTATCTCACCCGCTGTGGACCCCCTGTCTTCTACTTCCCGGATTCTGGACCCCCGCTACGTGGGCCAGGCCCATTACGATTGCGCCAACCGCGTCAAGGCCATCCTGCAGCGTAACAAGGAGCTCCAGGACATCATCGCCCTGATCGGCATCGATGAGCTGGGCGAAGAGGATAAGACCACCGTCGCCCGCGCCCGTCGCATCGGAGCAGTTCCTGGGCCAGAACTACGTGGCTGAAAAGTTCACCGGCCGTCCTGGTTCTTACGTGCCCGCTGACGAGACCATCGAGGCCTTCACCCGCATTTGCGACGGCGTTTACGACAACGTCCCCGAGCAGGCCTTCTCCGGAATCGGCGGCATCGAGGACCTGGAACGCAAGTGGCATGACCTGCAGAAGGAACTGGGTGAGTAGCGATGGCTGACTCCGATAAGTCCGTCATGAAAGTGAACATCGCCGCTTCCGACCGGCCCATCTGGTCGGGGGAGGCCACCTACGTGGTCGTCCCGGCGACGAACGGTGCCATGGGCATCCTGCCCGACCACGAGCCCATTCTCTCCCTCTTGACCGAAGGCAAGCTGGTGGTGACCGAGCCGTCTGGAAACAAGCACAGTTTCCTGCGCGATGGTTTTCGTCCCTTCGACTCCAATACGGTGACGGTGGCCGTGATTACAGTTCCCAAGAGAGTATGGCTTCCCAGAGGAGGCGGATGGCTCCCCGAAGCGAAGGCTTTAGCTGCTTTCCGTCCGGCAGTGGCGCTGGACGTGCGATGTTTTCCCCTATGGGGGTGGACCGCATTCGCTTGGTGAAAGCAGGGTTGCGGTCCGCCCCTATTTTATCTTTTGGCCACGATGGGGACGAAGTCAGGAAGGACCTGTGACTGGGGTATACGGTCAGTGGGATGAAATCAGGGGTGGGGATAGTAGGGAAACAACCGCGTGGGATGAAATAGTGGATATCCCTGCGGGAAACCGTCAAGGCAGCGTACGGAGGAATGAAATATGAGCATGGGAATGATGAAGGCGGAAGGGTCCGCCTCGCGATTCGCCTCCAACGGCTGTGCGCGTGAATTGACGACTTCGCTGACGCTTTTCTAGAGGCGATCGCCGGCAGACGAACTCGAAGACGGCTCCCCTCGGCGATCAGGGCTTGTCACCGGACAAGTCGACGCTTCTGCAGACTTTTTGCGACCTTTCTGTGGCCTTTAGGGACCATTGAACTTTTCAGGCCCCGTGGTTTTCTTTCCAGGGCTTGTTGACTTTGACAGGCAGAAGAGCCAGAGCCTCCGTCGAGTGGATGAGACCATCGGCGCAGCCGATGAAAAAAAGATGATGATACGCGGCTCGGGCGATGAACCGAATCACTGGGAATCGCCGCCGCATAAAGACGATTTCAGGAAAATCGATGATGAATCAACAAAATCGGAATAAAAATAAGGAAGTGGTTCTGGAGGCGCGGCATGTCACCAGGACTTTCGAGAAGGGACGGTTCACCGCTGTCAGCGATCTGTCTTTTCGCCTTCGAAAAGGCCATATTACAGGCCTGATCGGCGTCAATGGGGCAGGAAAAACGACGACGATCAAAATGTGCGCGACCCTGCTCAACCCCAGCTCGGGACAGGTCCTAGTCCACGGAGTTGACACCGTGACTAATCCGGCGGCTGCCCGCGAATGCATCGGCCCTCATGCTCGGAGGAAGTTCCGGCTTCTATCCGCGCACGTCGGTAAGGGACACCTGCTTTTTCTTTGCGGATACAGCCAATGTCCCGGCTCGAGAGCGCAAAAAGCGAGGTGGACCGGGTCCTGGCCGAGGTGGAGCTGACCGACTTGGCCCGGTAAGAAGGCCTATGAGCTTTCCCTGGGGGCAGTATCAGCGTCTTCACATCGCCCGCAGTCTGCTGGGGTCGCCCGACATTCTTCTCCTGGATGAGCCGACTTCCGGCCTGGACCCGGACGTGGCCTTGCGCATCCGCAGCCTCATCCGGTCCATCGTCCTCAGGGACGGCTGTCCTGTTGACCTCCCACCCATGGAGGAAGTGGAGGAACTGGCCGACTCTTTCATCGTCATCAACCACGGACGGATGAAAGTGGCTGGTCAGTTGGCTGATGTGGCGGCTTACGCCCATCTGTCCTGGACGACCACCTTTGATTTCAGCCCGACCGATTCGTATGACCCTGCCCGCCGTTGGGAGTCTTATGTAGGGGATTTCGGCAGGGTCATGTCCCGGGCCTTCGGCGGACTGTGGAGGGTGACGGTCATGTGGAAGGATTCGGCCGGCATGACCGAGGACCGGATCAGGCGGTTGGTTTGCGGTTTGGAAGAAAAATTCCGGACCGAATCCGTCTTCACCCGGACGGCCAACTTTGGAAGACGCCTTCCCCGGCCATCGCCCAGATGTCGATGATGAGGAGGGCCAGGCATGACCCCGTCCCGCTTTCTTCGCATAGCCCGCTTCGAGCTCGGTCAGTTCGCCAGCGTGGGCTACTTCGTTCAAACCGTCATTTTCGCCACACCCTCTCCGCCTGCATAGTCCAGCGCCTGGGCGTCCTGGCCTGGCATAGCGACCCCTACCTGTGCTTCCTGCGGTCCGCGGCCATCGGTATGTGGACCTCGGCCATCAGCGCGACGGGGATCATCGGCTTCGAGCGCTCCAAGGGAACTTTGGTCTACTTGGTTTCCGGCCGAACCAATATCGTCATGACCTTGGTCGCCCTGGTGTCCTCCGTAGCCACTTTCAGCCTCAACTCTTTCCCCCTGGCCTGCCTCTTCTGGCTGATACCGGGCAGGGGAGCGGTCAGTCCGGCCTTCCTGGGGGTGCATCTCCCGCTTCTGATCGTCGGGATGCTCCTTTTTCTGGTTGGCCACCCTGTCCATCACCTTCGTCATGCGCCCTCATCTCGGTCATCACCCCGCGGGCCTTGGCTTATGAAGGGCTCATCCTCACTCCGGCCCTTTTCTTCTCCGGGATCTTCCCCATCGCTTCGCCGGTCTACCGGGGCTTCGAGACCGTTTTCTCCTTCCTCCTGCCCACGACCTCGGCCACGACTTTCCTTTATTCCTATCGGAATCCTCGAGCCATGGTCTTATCGGCTTCGCTTTGCCTGCCAGTGACCGCCTTATGGATGGTCGGCTCCTCGACTATCCGCCGGGCGGGCTTTCCGGGCCATGCGCACCTTCGGCACCGTGGAGGTGATCTGATGAACTCTTTCACCGCCTTCTTCGCCCGTTTGGGAACGGCGATCAAAAGTCAGCCGCCACGCCTCTCAGGCCATGCGCCACGCGGATGACCGCCCTGGTCTCCATTGTCCTCATTCCTCTTTTTCGACCTCTTCTTCTCCTTGCTCATGGGGGCCAGCCTTCAGGCCGACAGTCTGGTTCGGATCGGTTACGCCAGCACCTTGGTGGGATAGGGGTTACCGCCATGTCTTTCATCAACCAGAGCGTGGTCTACGCCCGCTGGGTGGGGATCATCCAGGATGTCATCCAGCGGCGGGGTCCGTACCCCGTGTATTGGCTGGGGATCTCCTTCTGGGCCGCTGCGGCCGCCCTGGGGATGGGGCTGGTTCCTTTCCTGGGGACTTTTCGCCTTTGATGCCTCGCATAGCGGTTCTCTGCTCCTGACCGCCCTGGCCGCCGTGCCTCTGGCCTGTTAGTCGGCATCGCCCTGGCGCTTTCACTTCGGCTTTCGGTTTGCTCATGAGCGACCCTTACGCCTTGTCGAACGCTTGCGGCTTCCTGCTGCCCATCACCGCAGGAACCGTGGTCCCGCTGGGATATTACCCCTGGCATCTGGGCTCGGTTTTGCGCTTTCTCCCCTTGTCTTCCCTGGTCCAGGCTTTGACTGGGCGGACCCCTCTGGGGCAGGCCTTGCTGATCGAGCTGGTCCAGGCCATCGTTTGGACCAGCTTCGGCTTCCTGGGGATGCGGGTGGCCGTCAGCCGGCTGCGGTCGGGGGAGATGAAGCAGATCCTCTGAGACTCCCTTTGAAACCGTCGGCTCCCTTGATGCGTCCGAGGCCTTTCGCCTTGTCGGGGGAGCCGATTACAATCGCTTCCTGTGTGTGCCGCTGGTATGCCTATGAAGGTGTACGGCAGCGGGACATCCCTGAATCCTATGACGTTCCTTCAGCGATGGAGGAGTCAGGAGAGGGCCATCAGGGCCGGTGGACCGTGGCTTAACTCATTTTATGGCAAGCCGCATGAGTCCCGCGTAAAGCGAGGATCTGCGGTTTCTTTTTGGGGTGTGGCGAGTGTGGCGGCCACGCGAAAAAGAACTGATGACAATCTGATATAAGAATCGGAGAAACAGTTGCCTACTATTGAACAGCTGGTCCGTAAAAGGACGCAAGCCGAAAGCCAAAGAAATCCAAGGTTTTGGCACTGAAGGGCAGCCCACTGCGCCGCGGTGTGTGCACCCGTGTTTACACGACGACCCTCGAAGAAGCCGAACTCGGCTTTGCGTAAGGTCGCTCGTGTTCGCTTGAGCTCTGGCGTGAAGTCACCGCCACATCCCAGGTGAAGGCCACAACCTGCAGGAGCACTCCATCGTGCTCGTGCGCGGTGGTCGTGAAGGATCTTCCTGGCGTCCGTTACCACATCGTGCGTGGCGCCTCGATACCCAGGGTGTTAAGGGACCGTAAGCAGGGGTCGTTCCTCTACGGAGCAAAGAAGGCTAAGTAATCATGTCACGTAAAGGACCCGCAAAAAAGCGTCAGCTCCTGCCCGATCCCATTTACGGTTCGACAGTCGTAGCTCAGCTCATCAACAAGATTCTTCTCGATGGTAAGAAGTCCATCGCCGAGAACATCGTCTACACCGCCCTTGAGCAGGTGAAGGCCAAGACCGACCAGGAGCCCGTGGCCGTTCTAAGCGCGCTCTCGACAACATCCGTCCCAGCCTTGAGGTTCGTTCCGTCGCGTCGGCGGCGCCACCCTATCAGGTGCCTGTCGAGGTCAGCCCGCCCGCGCCAACACCCTGGCCCTTCGCTGGTTGACCGACTTCTCCCGCGCCCGTCGCGAGAAGACCATGGCCGAGCGCCTGGCGAACGAGGTCATGGATGCTTCCAACGGTCTCGGCGCCTCCGTCAAGCGTCGCGAAGATACCCACAAGATGGCAGAGGCCAACAAGGCCTTCGCCCATTATCGTTGGTAATTTTCCTTAAGTATTTTTCGAGTATCTACTATCTACTATTTACGAAAGTTAGGTAAAAATGGCTGAAGCACAAGAAGTGCTTAAGGCCCTCACTCATGTCCGTAATATCGGCATCATGGCTCACATCGATGCCGGTAAGACCACGACCACTGAGCGTATTCTCTACTACACCGGCGTGAACTACAAGATCGGCGAAACCCATGATGGCGCTTCCACTATGGACTGGATGGATCAGGAGAAGGAACGTGGCATCACCATCACTTCCGCCGCCATCACCTGCTTCTGGAACCGTCAGTCCCATGACACCAAGGACCGTTACCAGGTCAACATCATCGACACCCCCGGCCACGTAGACTTCACCGCCGAGGTGGAGCGCTCCCTGCGCGTCCTCGATGGTGCCGTCGCCGTCTTCGATGGCAAGGAAGGCGTGGAGCCCCAGTCCGAGACCGTCTGGCGCCAGGCTGATAAGTACAACGTCCCCCGTATCTGCTTCATCAACAAGATGGATAAGCTGGGCGCTGACTTCTACTATTCCGTGGATACCATCAAGGAGAAGCTCCAGGCCAAGCCTTTGGTCATGCAGCTCCCCATCGGCGCTGAAAGCACTTCACCGGCGTCGTCGACCTGGTCCGCATGGTCGCTTACGTCTGGAAGGACACGTCCGACCTGGGTGCCCACTACGATACCGTCGACATCCCCGCCGACCTGCGCGACCGCGCGGGAGAGTACCGCACCGAACTGATGGAGAACGCCGCCGAGGCCAACGATACCCTCATGGAGAAGTATCTGGAAGCCGGCGAGCTGACCGAAGAGGAAATGCGCGCGGGCATCCGCGAGCTGACCATCCGTTCCGAAGCCTACCCCCGTCTTCTGCGGTTCCGCCTTCAAGGACAAGGGCGTGCAGCCCATGCTCGACGGCGTGGTGGATTATCTGCCCAGCCCCGAAGACGTTCCCCGCCATCAAGGGGTACGACATCCATGATCCGGCCATCGAGATTGATCGCAAGCCTTCGGCTGACGAGCCCTTCTCCGCCTTGGCCTTCAAGATCGCCGCCCACCCCTTCTACGGCAAGCTGGTCTATGTGCGCGTCTACTCCGGTACCGTGCACCCTGGAGACAGCATCCTCAACGCCACCAAGGACAAGCGCGAACGCGTGGGCAAGCTCTTCCAGATGCACTCCAACAAGGAAGAGCCGGTGGATGTGGCGACCGCTGGCAACATCTACGCCTTCATCGGCCTGAAGAACATCACCACCGGTGATACCTCTGCGATGAGAAGAACCCCATCGTCCTGGAATCCATGACCTTCCCCGATCCCGTGATCCAGGTGGCCGTGGAGCCCAAGACCAAGGCCGATCAGGAGAAGATGGGCATCGCTCTTGCCCGCCTGTCCGACGAAGATCCCACCTTCCAGGTCACCACCGACGAGGAATCCGGCCAGACTCTGATCGCCGGCATGGGCGAGCTCCAGCTCGACATCCTGATCGATCGCATGCGTCGCGAATTCCATGTGGAATGCAACGTGGGCAACCCTCAGGTTTCCTACCGCGAGACCATCCGCAAGCCTGTCATGAATGTGGAATACACCCACAAGAAGCAGACCGGTGGTTCCGGCCAGTTCGCGAAGGTCCTCATGAACATCCTGCCTTTGGACACCTCCGAAGGCAAGACCTACGAGTTCGACAACCTGGTCACCGGCGGCCACATCTCCAAGGAATTCATCCTTCCGTGGATGCCGGCGTACAGGAAGCTATGGAATCCGGTATTCTGGCCGGATACCCGGTCGTAGGCGTGAAGATCGAGCTGACCGATGGTCAGATGCACGAAGTCGATTCGTCTGAAATGGCCTTCAAGATCGCCGGCTCCATGGCCTTTCGCGAGGGCGCCCCCAAGGCGGGCCCCGTCATCCTGGAACCCATCATGGCCGTGGAGTCCGCACCCCTGAAGAGTACATGGGCGACGTCATCGGCGACCTGAACTCCCGTCGTGGCACCATCCAGTCCATGACCGACGCCACTGGCGTCAAAGTCATCGACGCAAGGTGCCCCTGTCCGAGATGTTCGGCCATCATCGGCGACCTGCGTTCCCGCACTCAGGGCCGCGCCGTCTCACAGCATGCAGATGGACTCCTACGCGGAGGTCCCCAAGAACGTGTCCGATGAGATCATCAAGGCGCAGCGAGGCGAGTAGTCCCGCACCGTTCCTTGAGCACCTTGGGGTCGCCTGAATCAGCGCGATCGCCTGATTCAAGGAAAACGAAAGACACCTCCGTCCCCTGGTCTTACGCAAACATTAAGATGATGGTGTTTGCTGGGGTCAGGGACACGAAGTGACTACTAACCCAAAAACAAGTAATATGTAGCAATAGGCTTTCGGATGGCCGTCAAGGGGATTCGTCTCTTTGAACAAGTCCGGCAAGTGAAAAACTACGAGACGTCCAGGAGGACAAAAATATGGCAAAGGCCAAGTACGAGCGCACTAAGCCGCACGTTAACATCGGTACCATTGGTCACGTGGATCACGGCAAGACCACCCTGACCGCTGCTATTTCAAGGTACTGCACGAAGAGTACCCTGATCTGAACCCTAGAGTACGATTTCGATCAGATTGATTCCGCTCCCTGAAGAGAAGGAACGCGGCATCACTATCAACATCGCCCACATCGAGTATCAGACCGCCAAGCGTCACTATGCTCACGTGGACGCCCCCGGCCACGCTGATTATGTGAAGAACATGATCACCGGCGCCGCTCAGATGGATGGCGCCATCCTCGTGGTCGCCGCCACTGATGGTCCTATGGCCCAGACCCGCGAGCACGTCCTGCTGGCCAAGCGGGTCGGCGTCCCGAAGATCCTGGTCGCCCTGAACAAGTGCGACATGGTCGACGATGAAGAAATGCTCGAGCTGGTCGAAGAGGAAGTCCGCGACTTGCTTTGAGGAGAACGGTTTCGACCGCGACGCTCCTGTCATCCGCACTTCCGCTTACGGCGCCCTGCACGATGACGCTCCTGACCACGAGAAGTGGGCCGAGACCGTCAAAGAGCTCATGGACACCGTGGATGAGTACATCCCCGACCCCGTTCACGACCTGGACAAGCCCTTCCTGATGCCTATCGAAGATGTGTTCACCATCTCCGGCCGCGGCACCGTGGTCACCGGTCGTGGAGCGTGGTCGTCTCCAGGTCAACACTCCTGTGGAGATCGTTGGTCTGCGCGACACCCAGTCCACCACCGTCACCTCCATCGAGACCTTCCACAAGCAGATGGACGAAGCCGAAGCCGGCGACAACACCGGTCTGCTCCTGCGCGGTCTTGGTCGTGAAGACGTCGAGCGTGGCCAGGTCGTCGCAAAGCCTGGTTCCGTGACTCCTCACACCAAGTTCGAGGGCGAAGTCTACGTTCTGACCAAGGACGAAGGCGGTCGTCACACCCCGTTCTTCTCCAACTACCGTCCTCAGTTCTACTTCCGTACCACTGACGTGACCGGTATCATCTCCCTGCCTGAAGGCGTCGAGATGGTTCAGCCTGGCGATCACGCCACCTTCACCGTGCAGCTCCTCCAGCCTATCGCCATGGAAGAGGGCCTCACCTTCGCCGTGCGCGAAGGCGGTCGCACCGTTGGTTCTGGTCGTGTGACCAAGATCCTCGAGTAGGATACGTCCGCTCTTATCAACCGTCGAAACGGATTCCGGCCTTCCCCTTTCAAGGAGAGGGCCCCGGGAATCGGCTGAGATGGTGGATGAAGCTTCAGGAACCCACACCCTCAGGCGTGGGTTCCTTTCTCTTTCCTCCTCGCCCTGAACCGGTCCATGCCCGGTCAGGCAAGGGCGAAAACCCTTGGGAAACAACGAGAAGAAGGACCCAAACGGTTATCAGCAGACTGTCAGACTCGATTGTTAGACTTTTGTCGTTAATGGGCGTCGAACGCCCTGAGCCCATGATTTTCATAGGTAAGTTGATATAAGTGAATGCATGCAAAGTGAAAATGATGACAGTGAAAAGAGGTCGAAATGAAGCTTGATATCGCGGCAATGCATAAGCTGGCCGCAGAACAGGGGATCGATGCGGAACGTTTGGATGCAGCCCTCTCTGAAGCCTTGCGATTGGCCTACCTGAAGAACCCTCACGCCGCCAAGCACGCCCGGGTGGAGCTGGATGAGCGGGCCGGGTCCTTCACCGTGTGGGCCCAGGACGAGATTCCTCAGGAGCCGACCGCCGAGGACCCCCATCCCCGGCCTGCCTCGCGAGGAATACGATGACACCCCTGAAGACTTCGGTCGTCAGGCGGCCTACATCGCCCGTCAAGTGATCACCGCCCTCTTCCGCAAAGCCGCCGATGACAAGATTTTTGGTGCTTTCGCCGGGCAGAAGGGCAAGCTCATCATCGGCGTCGTCCAGCAGGACAGCGGGGACCGGGGCAACCTCCATATCGCCGTGGGCGACGTGGAAACCATCCTTCCGCGGCAGAGCAGGTGCCAGGCGAGCGTTTCCGCCATGGACAGCGCATCCGGGTCTATGTGGTCTCCGTCAACCGGGGGTTGAAAGGGCCAGGAGATCATCGTCTCCCGCTCCCACCCCGAGCTCATCCGTCGCCTGTTCGAACGCGAGCGCCGGAGCTGGCTTCCGGCGCGGTGCAGATCATGTCCATCGCCCGTGAGCGGGGGGAGCGCACCAAGATCGCCGTGCGGGCCAACGCCCAAGGGGTCAACCCCAAGGGGGCCCTCATCGGACCGGCCGGGCAGCGGGTCCGGGCCGTCTTGGAGAACCTGGGCGATGAAAAAATCGACATCGTCGATTGGTCGGAGGATCGGCAAGTTCGTCGGAGCCGCCTCTCCCCGCCCACGCCGTCAAAGTGACCGTGGTGAGCGAAAGAACAAAACCACCCTGGCACTCATCCACTGATGACCAGATGTCTTTGGCCATCGGCAAAGAAGGGCAGAACGCGCGCCTGGCCGCCAAGTTGACCGGGTGGAAGATCGCCATCGACTCTTACGAGAAGTCCAAGGCGGAACAGGCCAAGAAAGCCCAGGAAGAAGCCGGGAATAACGGTCTTGCCGCTTCGGATGGACAGGCCTCTTCCGCCTCCGGCAAAGGGGAAAGGTCCTGCTGGACAGGCCGACTGAGATCGGACGCTGACCGCTCGAAATCGGGCATGGGGGTCTCGTGACTCCCCATTTTTACGCCTAGGACAGAGCGGGGGGAGGAGAGGCGGGTCTGAGACGCCGGGCTCGACTCGATGGCCTAGCATGATCCCCACGCGGATTTTCGGGCTGGTGGAGACCGGCTTCATGCTTCCTGAAGGCGGGCTGGAATGAGTTTGGATTGAGTCTGAAATGAACTTGAAATGAGCCTGAAACGATCAGGAGAGGGAGCCGGGTTGATGCAAGGCAGCGGTCCGGCTTTCCATCCGCCTTCCGCCCTCCCTATCTTCTATGGGATGCAGTAAAGTAAAGGGCTGATAGGCTTAAAAAGCTGGGAAAGTTAAGGTAAAGAAATATGGTCGCACGATGAGACGGGAATTCAGCCGTATCATATAAGCCGTGCCGACGTGCGCGCGGCCATAGAACAGGAGATTTGAGTGCCTAAAGCACGCGTGTACGATTTAGCCAAGGAACTTGGCGTCAGCAGCAGAGACGTATTGAATAAGCTCAAGGACATGGGCGAATTCGTCAAGTCTGCTTCCTCCACTGTGGAACCACCTGTGGTGCGCAAAGTGCGCGCCGCTTTCGCCCAGTCCGGCGCCGGGGCAGGGGGCTCGGGCGCAGGGTCCGCCCAGGCTGGCAACGCCCATGCGGGGAATGCGGGCAAGGGTTCCCATGGCCCCCGCAACCCTCAGGGCAACAAGAACGACAAAGGTCACAACAACGCCCCCAATCCGCGCAGCTGACCTGCAGGCGGCCATGTCGTCCGTGAATCCCGCCGCCCAGGCCACGGTCAACCGGGCCGATGATGACGTCCGTCGCGGCAAGGAGACTGAATCCCGTCCCCGTCGTCGTCAGGCCGAAGGCCAGCCTGCTTCAGGGCAACAAGGCGGCCGTCCAGGGCAAGGAAACCAGGCGATCACGCTCCGGCCCCCGTCCTCACAAGCCGGGGACCCCTCGTCCGGGGAATAATCCTTTCATGAGCAAGCAGCGTATGGGCGTGCCCACCCCAGGTGACATCCCCGGCCCCACCCTATGAACCGGCGTGGCAACGGGGCTGGCGAGGCGAAGGTCGCGGCGGACGCCGTGGAGCCGTCCGGGCCAGGGCTTCGGGCAGGTCACGGGAACGGCCGCCCAGGCAGGGCAACGGAGGCCGTCCCGGCAGGCCGACCCCCGGCCAGGCGGCGGCTCGTAGCGCCCGGCCCGGTCGGGGTGCTGGTCAAGGGCCCGCCGCCCGTTGGAGGGCATCAGCGCGCTGGCGGAGACAATCATAATCGTTTCGGCGGGGGAGCGGGAGCTCCTGGCGGTCAGCGGCGGCGCTCCAGGGCGTGGCCCTGCCGGTCGCGGCCGTGGCCGCGGCGGCGCGGCAGGCGCTTTCGGCCGTCAGGAGGAAAAATCTTCCAAGGCCCGTAAGGGCGGCCCGCCAGAGGCAGAGGCAGGAGTATGAGGAGATGAAGGCGCCGGTCATTGGCGGCGTCCGCATCCCCGCCGGCAATCGCCAGGTCGTCCGTCTGCAGCAAGGCGCGACCCCTGTCCGATTTGGCCGACAAGATCAACGTGCCTACCGCCTCTTTGGTCACCGTCCTCTTCCATTTTGGGGGAGATGGCCACTGCCACCCAGTCTTTGGACGAATCCACCTTCCAGATTCTGGGCGATGAGATTGGCTGGAAGATCCAGCTGGTTTCCGCCGAGGAGGAAGACAAGGCCCTCCTGCAGCAGTTCGATATCGATCTGGATCAGGAAGAGATGAAGAGAACCTGGTTCCCCGTCCTCCGGTTGTCACCGTCATGGGCCATGTCGATCATGGTAAGAACCCGCTTGCTGGATACCATCCGCAAATCCAACGTCTCCTTGCATGAGGCTGGCGGCATCACCCAGCGCATCGGCGCCTACCAGATCCATGTCAAGCTCAACGACATCGACCGCAAGATCACCTTCCTCGATACCCCTGGTCATGAGGCCTTCACCGCCATGCGCGCCTCGAGGCGCGGAGCTGACCGATGATGGCCATCCTGGTGGTCGCCGCGGACGATGAGTCATGCCTCAGACCGTGGAAGCCATCAACCACGCCCAGGCGGCCCATGCCCATCGTGGTGGCCGTCAACAAGATCGACGTGGAAGGGCCAACCCGGAGAAAGTCCGTAGCCAGTTGACCGAATACGGCCTGGTTCCTGAGGAATACGGCGGCGACACCATGTTCGTGGATATCTCCGCCAAGCAGGGGACCAACATCGACAAGCTTCTGGAAGCGGTTCTCCTGACGGCCGACGCCACCTTGGACCTGCGGGCCAACCCCAACACCGACGCCCGGGGCGCCACCGTGGAGGCCCGCTTGGATAGAGCCGCGGCGCCGTGGCCACCGTCCCTGGTCCAGCAAGGGACCTTGCACGTGGGCGACGCCATCGTGGCCGGCACCTCCTGTGGACGCGTCCGCGCCATGCTCGACGAGAACGGCGAGAACGTGGAAGCTGCCACCCCTCGACCCCCGTGGCCGTCCTGGGTCTGACTTCCGTTCCCTCGCCGGCGACCTCTTCCTGGTCGCCCCTGATGACCGTTCCGCCCGTCAGATCGCCGAAAAGCGCGAGGCCGCCGAGCGCGCCGCCCAGCTGGCCCGCCGCCATAAGCGTGTCTCCTGGAGAACCTCAAGGAGCAGTTCGCCAAGTCCGAGATCGACATGCTCAATGTCATTATCAAGGGCGACTCGTCCGGTTCCGTGGAAGCCTTGGAAGACTCCCTCATGAAGATCGAGGTCTCCGACGAGGTCGGCATCCAGGTCATCCACCGCGGCGTCGGCGCCATCACCCAGAACGACGTCAATCTCGCCACCGTGGATAAGGCCGTCATCATCGGCTTCAACGTGCGCCCTCCCGTCAGGTGGCTGACCTGGCCGAGCGCGAAGGCGTGGACATCCGTTACTACTCCGTCATCTACCAGGCCATCGAAGAAATCGAGGCCTCCCTCAAGGGGATGCTCAAGCCGGAGTTCGAAGAGGTGGTCACCTCCCCACCCGAGATCCGCGAGATCTTCCGTTCCTCCAAGTTCGGCAACATCGCCGGCGTCATGGTCCAGGACGGCACCGTCAAGCGAGGCATCAAGGCCCGGATCATGCGCAATGGGGTGGTCACCGTCAACGACCTGGAGATCTCCTCCCTGCGTCGCTTCAAGGACGACGTCCAAGAGGTCAGCGAAGGCTACGAGGCTGGTATCAACCTGGGCACCTTCAATGACATCGAAGTGGGAGACATCATTGAGACCTTCGAGATGCAGGAAGTCGAGCGTCAATAATGGCTAAAGTCAACCCCCGCTCCGCCCGTATATCCGGAGTCATCCAGCGCGTGGTCGCTTCGGCCTTGGCTACGGATCTGCACGACCCCGCCTGGAACGGGTGACCGTCACCGAGGTCAGGGTCGCCAACGACATGCAGCTGGCCCGAATCTACTGGACCCAGCTGGGCGAAGAAGGCCGCGAGGAGGGCGAACGCATGCGCGCGGCCCAGGCCCTGAACCAGGCCCGCGGACATCTGCGGAGCCTGGTCGGCCGTTCCACTGGTCTTCGCCTTACCCCTCAGCTGGAATTCATCTTCGACCAGGTACCGTCCAGGGCGACCACGGTAGAGGACATCATGGCCGCCGCCCACAAGCGGGACCAGGAGCTGGCCAAGCGGGAGCAGGCCCATTACGCCGGCGATGCCGATCCTTATCGTCATGATGAGGACAAGGATGAGGACAGGATGATGCCGAAGGCGAAAGCGCGGCCGAAAAATGAGGCCGACCAGGTAGAATCCTTCTGATGCCCAGCCCCTTCTTCCTGATTCCGGCGTCATGGTGGTGGATAAGCCCCAAGGCGTCACCTCCCATGACGTGGTCGCCGCCGCCCGCAGGCTGCTGCATACCAGGAAAGTCGGCACGCCGGCACTTTGGACCCGATGGCCACCGGCGTCCTCGTCCTGGGCTTTTGGCAGGGCCACGCGTCTGCTCAACGCCATCACGGATGCGGATAAGACTTACGAGACCGTCATCCGCCTGGGGCAAGCGACCACGACCGACGACGCCGAAGGCGAATTGACTGGATTCTTTTGACCTGTCCGCCATCAGCAGGCAGATGATCTGGGAGGCGGCGAAAAACTGACCGGCCGGATCCAGCAGGTCCCCAGCGCCTATTCGGCCATCAAAGTCAATGGGCGGCGGTCCTATGACCTGGCTCGGCAGGGGAGGAAGTCCATCTGCCCGCGCGGCCGGTGACCATCGAGGAATTCACCATCCTGTCCGTGGACGAGGCCCAGGCCGAGTGCCACTCCGTGCTTGACGTCCATGCCCGGGTGACCTGCTCATCCGGCACTCACATCCGTTCTTTAGGGCGGGATCTGGGCTCACTTCTGGGCGTCGGCGCCCATCTGATCATGCTCCGCCGGCTGCGGGTGGGGAAATTCGGCCTGACTTCCGCCGCCATCGCGACCGTGGGGGAGCATCGGTTCGTGAACAGGAGGGGAGGAAATCTGTCGGCCGGAGGTGGTCTTCGACCCGCCTGTCGTCAAAGACCCCGCCGCCTTTTGTCTGAGCCCGGCCCAGGCCGCCAGCCTGACCATGCCGGTCGTTCCCATCAGCGAAGAGAGAAGGTGGCCCTTTTCCCACGGGATCGCCTCCCCATCCCCGTGACCGGGCTGACCGCCGCGATCACGGCCACGGATCATGAGCTGGTGGCTCTTCTGGAACCATGGAAACATCATCAAGCCAAGCCTGCCACCGTCTTCCTCCCCGCCCAGTAGGGATGGCCGGGACCAACCGGAATAAACAGAAAAAGCCCCAGGTCCGCCTTGTGAGCGGGATTCGTGACTTTCCTTTATTTCTCGACCGATCTTCAATCAAACTTTTCTTGATCTTCAGTCAGTTTTTCGGTTTTGAGTTTCAAACTTTGATTCGACGAACCGCAGTTTGGATTTTCAGTTCTTCAGCTTTTGAGTCCCGAGACCTGGGAATCGCTTGAATCCCAGGTCTCGAGGCCTGTTTTAGTTCACCGAGGTGCTCGCTTGGGTTCAAGGTCAGGTTGATCGTGTCGCCATCGATGGTGAAGTTGCCGCGGACGTAGGCGTTGGGGATGTCCTGCGTCTGGGTCTTCTTCTCTCCCTTAGGGAGGTGATGGTGATCACGTCCTGCATGTTGATGCCCTTGAGGGTCACGGTGCCGTCCCCCATGCACAGGCAGGAGGAGTAGGTGTTGTGGCGGCAGGGTGTAGGTGTTGGAAGTGGAGGGGACGTCAGGGATGCTGACGATCTTGACTTCACGGAAATCCCTGAAACCGTTGGCCCGGCTGCCCAGTTCCCTCTTGACGCGATCGGCGACCTGGGGGCCGGCGTTCTTGGCGAACTCGTTCAGCTTGGTCTTCATGGCGTCCTGCAGGGCGGAGGCGAAGGCGGAGGTGGGGTTGATGCGCAGTTCCATGGCGTAATTGTCTGGTAATCACTCCCATAGACGCTGGTGGAGGGGGAGTTGGTCGTATAGAACTTGGAGCTGGAGGCATCCACTGAGTAGGAGCCGGGGTAAGCCAGATAAGAGCGCTGGTCGGTGGCGTCGCCGGCGGCCGTGGCGTCCGTGGAGGAGCCGGAAGGCTTCACTTCCACCCCGTTGATTTTCAGAGCGGACTTGCTCAGCATGCCGGGGGCGGTGATGGTCAGGGTTCTTGGCCAGGCTGGTGGTCACCTCATACTTGGCGAACAGGTCGGCCTGCCGTCCGTTCTCCTTCTCCTGCAGGTGGCACGCACGGTGCGGCTATTGAGTCGGAAGGAGACCACGACGTTCCAGTGATCGCCCATCTTGGTGGTGGAAATCACCTGAGGGTCGGAGATCCGGTACTTCATTCCCTTGCCGACGGAGTCGGTCAACAGGCTGGTATCGCCGCCGCTGGGCTTGACCAAGGACGTGGCTTTGGAGAATTCGCCTTGGACAGGGCGGTGATGTATTCGTTCGCGGCGTTCTTGGGGCTATAGACCGAAGTGCTGAGGTAGTGATAGATGCCGCCGAGGACGAGGAGGAGGACCAGGACGCCGCCGCCGATGATGAGGCCGAGTTTGAGCCCGCGGCTCATCTTTTCTTTGGGGTGGCTTGGACGGCCGTCTGCCCGTAGGGGAGTACTGCTGCTGGGAGTAGGGAAGGCTGGCTCTGACCCCTGTTGAGGATATGACTGGGTGTAGGGCCGGCTGGGCAGGTTGGCCCACCGCTTGATAGGCCGGCTGCGCAGGTTGCTGATTCTGGAATCCGGCCTGCTCCGGCTGGTTCTGGCTGGCGTGGGGCAAAGGCGCTCCACAGTTAGGACAATTATTCGCTTGTGGATCTACAGGCGTTCCACATTGAGGGCAGTGCATAGACTTCCTCCCTTTCATGATCTCAGTCAACGACCATTCCAGTCTATCAGACCACCTGGTTCAAAGGAAATCGAGTCCCTAAGGCCTTGTTCGACCAGTGAGACCGGATTGAATGAAACATGAGCGGAACCGAACGATCCGCGCAAAGGATTCCGACGAAATCATGACGACAATCGCGCGAAAAAGCGGTGGTGGGGGAAAAGACCGTCTGAGTTCCCCTGACCTGTTCAGGTCGGATTCAGGAAGCATCCAGCAAGACGACTATAATCCTGTATAACAAGATGGGCGTGGGCCCGTCTAACCTCATGAAGCCGGGAGGCATGATGGGCAATATAGTCGATTACGCTCAGACGATGATGGAGACATTCGATCAGCGTCCCTTTTCCCTGGGTCGATTCCCTGGTCTATCCCAGTTGACCTACTTTGGCCCTGCCCTCCTACGTCCCGCATCTGGACCTGCCTGGCTACACCAGTCCCCTACCCTGCCCCGGTCCCTTCCCCTCGCCCGCCCCTCCCTACCTGGTGGGATCGGTGGAAGGGCTCGCCCTCTCCTTCTTCCAATCGGGTCTTGAATCAGAAGGAAGGAAGAAGGACCGAAAGGGTCGAAAAAGCCCGAAGAATCGGAACCCGAGTTGGAACTCGCGACCTGGATAATTTCTCCCTTGGCCCGAGCTTTATCGGGCTGAGGAATTCGCCTCCATGTTCAAGGGGATCCACTGACCAGCGAACATCGACCTCTTCTGGAAGCCGTGTGCGCCTCGCCCCGTTTCCGCCAGCTGAGGGTGGGGAACTACACCCAGAACGAAAACACCCTGGACGGGGAGGAACAGCAGTTCGCCGCGGTCACCTACCTGCTTCCCGACGGTCGGGAGTATCTAGCATTCCGGGGACGGAGCCCAGCCTGGTCGGTTGGAAGGAAGACTTCGCCATGACCCTATAGCCCGGTCATTCCCTCCCAGACCGAAGCCGTGGCTTACACCCAGGCGGTGGCGGCCCAATCCGCTCGCCCCCTTCTGGTGGGAGGGCACTCCAGGGCGGAACATGGCCGTTTATGCGGCCGTCATGGCCGAGGAGGCTGTCCAAGACAGGATTCAGGCCGTCTATTCCCCAGACGGGCCCGGTTTCCACCAGGAGTTCTATGACCTGCCTGGTTGGAAGAGGATCGGGCCGAAAGACAAAGACCTGCCCCCATACACGGTCATCGGCCAGCTCATGCGTCCGGAGAGCCGCTTCGACCTGGTCAAAGAGCAACACGACCGGCGTCTCCCAGCAGTACTGCCTGAATTGGCTGGTGGAGAAGGGGATTTCGTGCCCGCCGGACAGATCGACCCCAACGCCGAACGTTTCGACAATTCCCTGCGCAACTGGTTGCAGGCCCGCCCCTACGACCAGCGCAAAACCATCGTCACCACCGTCTACCAGGCCTTGAAGGCGGGCGGCTACGACAACATCCAGGAGCTGAAGGACAACTTCTCCTCTGCCTAGCCCAAGATTTCCGCGGTCATAGGACAGCTGGAGCCGGGGGACAAACCATCGTCCTGGCCGCCGTCAAGGACATCATCGCCATGCTGATCCCATCCATGATAGGCAATTTCTTCTCTCCCATCCTCCCCCGACCCTCCCCGGCCTTCGGCCGAATCAACAGACCCAGCAGAACCCGCAACCTTCCCCCAAACAGAAGGTCTGACCCATGCTCACTGTGACCAATCCCCCCGACCATCCCGCCCGGGGGCCCTCTATCAGGAGAAGAAATCTGATTTCATCGGCCTGGCTTGCCATGTCGATAGCCTGGATCAGTGCCAGGACCTGGTCGACCGGTTCAAAGGGACAACCCCAAAGCCCGGCATGTGGCTTTGGGCCGCCTGGTAGGGGGCCGAGCAAGGGCGGGCGGCCGAAAGGATGAGCGATGACGGCGAGCCGGCGGGGACGGCGGGTCGGCTGATCCTCAACCTCCTGCAGCAGTCGGGGACCAGTTTCTGCCTGATCACCGTCACCCGGTATTTCGGAGGGATCCTCCTGGGGGGCTGGGGGCCTCCGGGCGTACTCGGCCGCCGCGTCAGCCGCTTTTGTCAGCCGCGGGGAAAGCCCTGCTCATCCCCAGCCAGACCTATCTTTTTCCGCCTGACTTATCCTCAGCATGACCGTCTGCGTCGCCTGCTGGAGCAGGCCGGGGGAAGGTCCGGAGCGAGGAGTTCACCGACCGGGTCAACCTGTGGGTCCAGGTCCTCTAGCGGGGAAGGAAGCCTTTTGAGGCGGCGGTCGATTCCTGCCTTCCAAGGGGCCGTGGCCGGCCAGGAGCTGGAGCGGACGGTGCAAGTCGGCTCGAGGGATTTAGGCTGGAGTCTATGACCGAGGAAAACAGCCAGCCGGAGGGGGCCCAGCAGCCGATGGGGGAGACCCTGACCACCACCTATGAACATCTGCGCCATTCCGAGGACTCCCAGGAATTGAGCGAAGAGGCCCGGCGTCCTTTGCCGGACAGGGAGGACGGGGCCGCTTTCTCCCGGGCGACCGCTTTGCTGGAGGCCGTGGCCGGCAACCTGAACACCCCGGTGGAAGACCGCGTTTTCCTGGCCACGACCATGCCCTTTCCCAACATCCTGGTCAAGCTGTCCACCGACCCCGAAGCCCAAGTGAGGGCGGCCGTGGCCGGCAACCATGACGTCAAGGACTGGCTGGCCGGGCGTCTGACCAAAGACAAGGACGCTGTCGTGAGGGAGGCCGCCCTGGTCAACCCCAAGACTTCGTGGAAGATGCGGATGGAAGGAGCGGAAGACCCTCGGACCAGTGCGAAGACCTTGGATTATCTGGGTTCGCTCGGCAGGGGCGACCAGGAGGGGCAGGACCTGGTTTTGTCGGCCATGGTCCGGCGGGCCGTGGCGGAGAATCCCCAGGCCAGCGAGCAGACCCTCAAAGCCTTGGCCGGCGACCCCGTCCCTGACGTGCAGCATGCGGCCCAAGCCGCTTTGGACCGGGGCTGAATCGAAGGTCCTGATGATTTCGTCCGATTTATTTGAACGTGCGCATGTCGCCTTCTGAATAAGTTAATCTAGGACTTATGGTGAAAAATAAAGAGAAAGCTCAGGCTCGACCCAAGACTAAGGCAGTTTTGCAGGAGAGCGAAGAGCGCAGCAATCGTCCTTTGATCAAACTCGCCCATGCTTACGGGTGGCAACCGCCACACCGGACAGGATGGGGACTTTCAACGAAATCAGCGATCCCGTCCTGGTGGCCGTCCTCAAAGCCTTGGGGGTGCAGGCCGAATCCGAAAAACAGATGCTCAAGGCCCTGAAAGAGCACGAGAAAGAGGAAGCCACCCGGCTCATCAAGCCGACCGTCCTTCATGTTTTTCGGCACGGTGGATAAGGTGAAGCTGCATCATCCGGCTGACCAGACTCCTGAAGTCACGGTGGCCCTGGAAGACGGCGACCTCTACCAAAACGGCGAGCCTTTGGCCCTGGAAGCCGGTTACGCCCCCGGAGACGAGCCCGTCGAGGTCGACGGCAAGAGCATGGACACCTCTTACGCCGTCCTGCCTGAGGATGTCCCCCTGAGCTATCATAAGCTGCGGGTGACCGTCGGCAAACGGACCACCCAGGCCTTCCTGATCTGCGTCCCCGAGAAGATCGACCTCATCGACCCCTTGAAAGAAGGGGACCTGTGGGGGTGGATGGCCCAATTCTATTCGGTCCGTTCCGAGAATTCCTGGGGTGGGTGATTTCGCCGACCTGCGCACCCCTGCTGGTGGACGCCAAGAAGAAGAGGGCCGATTTCCTCCTGGTCAACCCGGTCCATGCGGCCGAGCCGGTTCCCCGCTGACTCCTTCCCTTACTTGCCGATCTCCCGCCGCTACATCAACTTCACTTATATCCGGCCCGAAGCAATCGCCGAGTATGGGTCGCTTTTCCGCCCAAGACAAGGCCAAGGTCGACCAACTCCCATCAGGAAGCCCGCAAACTCAACGAAAACCCCAACCGTCTGGACCGCGACGCCATGTGGGACCTGAAGAAGCCCGCCTTGTGGACCATCTTCCAGGCCGGCCTGTCCTCTCCTGCAGGGAAGCCTTCGAGGCTTACTGCAAGAAGGAAGGCGAGGACCTGCGCGCTTACGCCGTCTGGTGCCTGGCCTACGACAAATGGGGAGCCCCCAGCGACGACCCCTGAATGCTGGGAGAAGACCTATTCAAGGACTCGCCTGAAGTGGCCGAGCTGTGCGAAAAAGTATCCCCGGCTTTTTGGAATTCTACATGTGGATGGAATGGATCGACACGGACCAGCTGGCCCAGGCCCAGCAGGCCGCGCGCGAGGCCGGCATGAAGATCGGCATCATGTCCGACATGGCCGTGGGTGCATCCGCAAGGCCGAGGTCTGGTGGAATCCTGGCGCTTTCGCCTCGTAGGGGCCACCGTGGGGCGCCCCTGCCGGACATGTTCAACCAGCAGGGGCAGAACTGGTCCCAGCCGCCTTTGAACCCGGTCAACTTGGAGGAGAACGGCTACGCCACCTACCGCAACATGGTGGCGGGCATGTTCGCCAAGGCGGGGCCGTCCGGATCGACCACATCCTGGGGCTTTTCCGTCTCTGGTGGATCCCCGAAGGCCGTCCCGCCTCCGAAGGCACCTACGTCCACTATGATTCCTCCATCATGCTGGGGATCCTGGCCTTGGAAGCCTCCCGGGTCAATGGGACCGTCGTGGGCGAAGACCTAGGCGTGGTTCCCGACTATGTGGCCGACTCCCTCAAGTCCCATGGGCTCATGGGGTGCGTGATCGAATGGTACCAGCAGTATGACGGGGAATTCGTCCCTCCGTCCAAGTGGAGGACCATGGCCCTGGCCTCGGTCACCACCCACGACCTGCCTCCGACCGCAGGATACCTCAACTACGAGCATGTGAAGATCCGCGAGAAGCTGGGCCTGCTGACCGTCCCCGTGGAGGACTTCATGGCCTCCGCCCGGTATGAGCACAAGCAGATGATGGACATGCTGGTCCAGGAAGGATATCTGGACCAGGGGCTGCTGGCCGATGAGCCGGCCCATGAGCAGGAGATCATCGAGGCCTTGCACAGGGCCTTGATGGATTCGCCTTCCAAGCTCAAGTGCGCCTGCCTGGTGGACGCGGTGGGGGAGCGTCGGGCTCAGAACCAGCCCGGCACCAACAACGAGTACCCCAACTGGCGCGTCCCTTTGGCCGACCACGACGGTCATGTGGCTTACGTGGAGGGCATTTTCGACTCTCCGCGCCCGGAGTCTGGCTCAGGTGATGAACCGGTGCAGTAGTCGATATTCTGCTCTATGATATTCCATTGTTGTGTTCCCTTAGGGGTCCTTCAAAGCGCTTCCCACTCGCATAAGGACTTTCAGGGAGCCCACAGTAAGTGACGTATGCCTGGAAACAGGGCGTTCGCCGGCTTTTAACCACGGCCGGACCCGCCCGGATTCTCGGCGCGCGTCTGGAACACAATACAAGAAAAGGTCAATACAGTGAAAAACATTTTCACCAAAGCCAAACGATCTGAGCCATGAGTGGTACGTCGTCGACGCCACCGATGTGGTCCTGGGCCGTCTTTCCGTGGCAGTGGCGAACCTGCTGCGTGGCAAGAACAAGCCTTCTTTCGCTCCTCATGCGGATGCGGGCAATCATGTCATCGTCCTCAATGCCGATAAGATCTCTTTGAGCCGCAACAAGCTCGACAAGAATCTTATCATCATTCCGGCTTCCCTTCAGGCCTGCGCGCCGATTCCCTACGCCGAGCTGCTCAAGAGCAACCCGGAGCGGATCGTCACCGCCGCCGTCAAGGGCATGATGCTCAAGAACAAGCTCAGCCGTAAGCAGCTGACCCGTCTGCACGTCTATCGTGGCGAAGAGCATCCTCATACACCCAACAAGCCAGTAGCCTACGAGATCGATCAGGTCTCCCAGCAGGCTAAGAGGAAACCGAAAGGGAGAATCAACTCATGGCTGATCAAGAAAACTCCACGGTTGCCGAAGCCGAGGAAACCACCGTTTATACTTCTGAGACCAATCAGGGTGCCGGCGCCGGCGCTTCCGCCATCGCCCCTGGTTATGGCACTGGCCGTCGTAGTGAAGCCGTCGCCCGCGTGCGTCTGGGTTCCCGGCACCGGCAAGTGGACCATCAACGGCCGCACTCTGGAAGAGTACTTCCCAGCCGCCTGCAGCAGCGCGGGTCAACTCGCCCATCGTGCTTCTGAAGCCTGAAGGCAAGTTCGACGTCAAGGTGCGCGTTGATGGCGGCGGCGTGACTGGTCAGGCCGGGGCCGTCCGTTTGGGCGTGGCCCGCGCTTTGAACGCGATCGACCGCGACGCCAACCGCCACGCTTTGAAGAAAGCTGGCTTCCTGACCCGCGACGCCCGCGTCGTCGAGCGCAAGAAGGCCGGTCTGCACAGGCTCGCAAGGCTTCTCAGTACTCGCGTTAGGCTTGCCTCACGTTTCCGCCTTTACGACGGAGGGCCCCATGGTTTTAGCCACGGGCTGCTGTCTTGTATATCCGTTTGAGTGTACGGCGAACTCATGATGAGTCTCCAAGACGCCGCAAAAACGATCAAAATACAAAAGGCCGAAATGATATCTGTGAATGTGATGTAATCATATTAGGGGGTTATGGGCAGCGATGCCCATCAAGAACAGAAATACGTAGTTTCAACGTTCTGGCATTCCTTCGCAACAGACGTGTTGAGGACGTATAAGAAAGGAGCCCTTGTGGCTACAAAAAGACAAACGCAAAAAGTCCTGGAAGCGAGAAAAGGAAGTGGACGACCTGGTCTCCGCGGCCTTTGCGGCTTTGGACCAGTACGGATCCTACGACCAGAGAAAAATCGATTACATCGTGGGAAGGCCTCCCCTGGCCGCCCTGCATGAAAGCATCTGACCTGGCCAAGATGGCGTGGAGGAAACCAGCCGAGGGCCTGAGTGGAGGACAAGGCGATCAAGAACATCTTCGCCTCGCGAGCATGTGACCCATCGCTACGATGAACCAGCGCACGGTGGGTGGATCAGCGAGAACGAAGTCGACGGCATCACCGAAGTGGTCGAGCCGGTCGGCGTCGTCGCCGGCGTCACCCCCGTGACCAACCCCACTTTCCACCACGATCTTCAAGTGCCTGATTGCCTTGAAGACCCGGTGCCCCATCGTCTTCGGCTTCCACCCCTTCGCCCAGAAGTGCTCGGCCGAAGCGGCCCGCATCGTGCGGGATGCGGCCATTGAGGCCGGAGCGCCCAAGAACTGCATCCAGTGGATCGAGCATCCTTCCATCGAGGCGACCGGCGCCCTCATGAAGCACCCCGTGTGGCGACCATCCTGGCTACCGGCGGCCCTGGTATGGTCCAGGCGGCCTCATACGTCCGGCAAGTTAGCCTTGGGCGTCGGCCCCGGAAACGCCCCCGCCTATGTGGATGAGGATGACGACATCGAACGGGCGGCGAACGACCTGGTCCTGTCCAAGCATTTCGATTACGGCATGATCTGCGCCACCGAGCAGGGGATCATCGCCCACAAGAGCATCTACTGCTCGATCAAAGAACTCCGCGCCGCAAGGCCTACTTCGTCGAGGGGGAGGAGAAGGCTGCCGAACAATACATGTTCGGCGTCGCTGCTCACCCGGCCGAAGGAGCTCCCGCCTCGTCTGAATTCCATCGTCCCGGGCAAATCCCCAGTGGATCGCTCACGAGGCCGGTTTCGAGATTCCGGATGACGCCACCATCATCATCGCCGAATGCAAGGAAGTCGGCCCCAAGGAGCCCCTGACCCTGGAGAAGCTGAGCCCAGTGCATGCGATCCTCAAGGCCAAGGACAAGGACCAGGCCTTCGACCTGTGCGAGCAGATGCTGCGGTTCGGCGAAGCGCACACGGCCGCCATCCACACCAACAACGAGGACCTGGTGCGCGAATACGCCTGCGCATGCACGCCCGCCGCATCATCTGGAACTCCCTCTCGTCCCTGGGCGGCATCGGCGACATCTACAACGCCATCGCTCCTTCCCTGACCCTGGGCTGCGGCTCTTATGGCGGCAACTCCATCTCCGGGAACGTCCAGGCCGTCAATCTGATCAATATCAAGCGCATCGCGCGAAGGAACAACAATATGCAGTGGTTTAAGATCCCGCTCAAGACCTATTTCGAGCCGAACGCCATCCGGTATCTGCGCGATATGGTCGGGGTCAACCGGGTCTGCTTCGTCTCGCGATAAGACCATGCTGCAGCTGGGGTCATCGACAAGACCATCCGTCAGCTCCAGCTCCGCTGCAGAACAAGGTGGAGTGGCGCATCATCGACTATGTGGAGCCCGAGCCTCGGTGCAGACCGTGGAACGCGGCGCCACCATGATGAGGGAGGACTTTCAGCTCGATACCATCATCGCCGTCGGCGGCGGTTCCCCCATGGACGCGGCCAAAATCATGTGGCTCCTTTACGAGCATCCGGAAATCGAATTCCGCGACATCAAGGAGAAGTTCTTCGATATCCGCAAACGCGCCTTCCGCCTGCCTCGAGCTGGGGCACCGGGCCAAGCTGGTCTGCATCCCCACCACTTCCGGCACCGGGTCTGAAGTCACCCCTTACGCGGTCATCACCGACAAGGATACCGGGCTTCAAGTACCCCATCACCGATTACGCCTTGACCCCTTCCGTGGCAGTGATTGACCCCGAGCTGGCCCGTACCCAGCCCCGCAAGGTGGCCTGCGACCCGGCAGACGCCATGACCCACTGCCTGGAGGCTTTGCTTTCATGCTACGCCAACGATTTCACGATGCCATGGCCTTGCACGGCATGAAGCTCCTCTGGGACAACCTGGATGAGTCGGTCAACAAGGGGCCGAACGCCACCATGGCCGAAGAGCATGTGCACAACGCGGCGACCATGGCCGGCATGGCCTTCGGCTCTGCCTTCCTGGGCATGCCACCCATGGCTCCACACCATCGGGGCCGTCTGCCACGTGGCTCACGGCCGTACCAATTCCATCCTCCTGCCTTATGTGATCCGTTACAACGGGCAGATTCCGGATGAACCGACTTCGTGGCCGAAGTACAACAAGTACGTGGCTCCCCAGCGTTATCAGCAGGTCGCCCAGTACCTGGGCCTCAAGGCCGACACCCCTGAAGAGGGAGTGGAGTCCCTGGCCCGCGGGATCGAGGATTACCGAGACAACCGTTTGGGCATGGACAAGAGCTTCCAAGCCGCCGGCGTGGATGAGGACTACTTCTGGGAGCAGCTGGACCGCATCGGCATGCGCGCCTATGAGGACCAGTGCACCCCGGCCAACCCCCGCATCCCCATGATCGAGGATATGAAGGATATCGCCATCGCCGCTCACTACGGTGTCTCCCAGGCGGAAGGCCACAAGCTTCGTCAGGAACGTGAGGCCAAGACCCAGCCTGCGTCCGTCGCTTAGGCACCGCGGGCCTGGATCGGATAGGTTTGGCTGACTGGCCCCGCCTCGCATGTGACCTTCTTCTTGAAGGGATCCTGCGGGGGCGGGGTCTTTCTTTGGCCTCTTGGATCGCCTTCCGTCTTCTTCTTCGTCTTCCTCGTCCATCTTCCTCTCTTCGCCTCCTGACTGTCGTCTTTTCCTGTACCGGTCAGGCGGGTATCATGGAAGGAAAGACAGATCGCGTCACGGAAGACTGGAGAACGCTCATGGCCGCAGATGACCAGAAACCTTTCGACACCCCTCAGGCTTTGTCCCCTGATCTTTCCGGCCGGACCCCGCAATCGTCGTCCCCTTCCTCTCCGCCGGCGAAGGGGACCCGAAAGATTCCGGGCTCCTGGCCCTACTGGATCTTGGCCTCTACGTCCTGGCCATCTTCGGCTTCGTCCTGGCCTATTTCTTCATGTCGTCCATCGGCCTGGTCGGTTTGATCCGCAAAGGTCTGGGCGGCTCTTCTTCTTCGGTTTGGGGTAACGGTCTCATCGTCATCCCTCAGGCTGAACGTCCCCGATCGCCTCCGCAGGGGAAAAACGGGGCGGTCCGGCGGATGGAAAAGCGGCAGCGGCGTCTGGAAGGCGCTGGCGGATATCGTCGCCATAGTGGCTATGAGTGGCTATGGTCGCGCTTGGCGCTTTCGGATTCGTCACCTTATCCCATGCCATCAATGACCTCGTTCTGGGGCCGGTGACCACGGAGGCGGTCCTCATCGAGGCCAAGACGGATACGCATGAGAAGGAGCCAGGCGATCTGATCCTCATCTATAAGGACCTCAAGACGAAGAAAGAGATCAAGGTGACGGTGGACTCCGTGGATCGTAAGCGGTGGTACGCTCTGGAGTTCGGGCCGGCCGCCTGCACCCTCACCTACTATTCCCGAAGCGGCGTCCTGGTATCGACCGTCCCGCATGGGACCAAGACGATCTTTGACCCCGCTGGTTGAGCGCCAGGATTGCCGCGAACTCCGGGAGATATGCGAGCGCCTCGATTGCCAGGAAGGATATGAACGCCATGTGCCGTTGCCGTGGAGGTCGGCGGGCGCGTGGAGGGACGGAAGGATGAAGGGGAAACACGCCTTCTGACTTTGGCCAGGGGCTGTGTTTAAATGGACGAGTTGCCTGTTCCAGGCTCGTATATTTGAATTATGAGAGCGAGACGCAAGGAAGACTTGCGAGCTGCGCACTGATGTGGTCTCGCCTCCCGGTGTTTTCGGGGAGAGGTGCTGAAGTGCCCAATAACAGGTCGGTAATGTAACGAATCGCAGAAAGGGCAGACAGCAATGGCGGACAGAAAAATCCGCATCAGGCTAAAAGTCCTATGACCATGAGGTCATTGACCAGTCGGCAAAAGAAGATTGTCGAAACGGTCACGAACGCAGGCGCAACCGTGGTTGGCCCTGTTCCTTCTCCTACCGAGAAGAACGTCTTCGTTGTTATCCGTTCTCCTCATAAGTACAAGCGATTCTCGCGAGCATTTCGAGATGCGCACCCATAAGCGCCTCATCGATATCGTGGACCCGACCCCCAAGGCGGTCGATTCTCTGATGCGTCTTGATCTGCCTGCGGACCGTCAACATCGAGATCATGCTGTAGGGGGAGGAAGAATGACATCGAATATCAATCGCACTGCGCTTGTCGGCAAGAAGCTCGCATGTCACAGATCTGGGACGAGAACGGGTTCTTCGTCCCCGTCACCCCCTGGTGGACGTCTCCACCAACGTGGTCACCGCCGTCAAGAGCGAAGACCGCGACGGTTACAGGCCGTTCAGCTGGTTGCTGGGCCATCGACTCCCACCAAGGTCACCAAGCCTCTGGCTGGTCACTTCGCCAAGGCCGGCGTGACCTCGCCGTCACCTGGTCGAGGTGCGCACCGAGGACGCCGGTAGCTATCAGCCCGGTCAGGAACTGGCAGCCGACACCTCTCCGATGGGGGATCAGGTGGACGTCACCGCACCACCATGCGGCGGGGGTCGCCGGCACCATCAGCGTTGGGGCTTCAAGTCCTACCGCCGCACCCACGGTTCTCACAAAAAACGAACGCCGCCCTGGTTCCATCGGCGCTTGCGCCACCCCAGCCGCGTGCTCAAGGGCAAGCGCATGGCTGGCCGCAGCTGGGTCATGTGACCCACACCACCCAGGGTTTGACCGTCGTCTCCGCGGATGTCGAGAATGGCCTGATCGCCATCAAGGGCGCCATCCCCGGGCCTAAGGGAGCCATCGTTCTCGTCCGTTCCGCTGTGAAGGGAGCAAAGTAGTACCATGGCAAACATTTCTTTGAAGGTCACTTCCGCTAACGGCAAGGCTTCCGGCCAGGTCGAGGCTCCTTCCGAGGTCTTCGGCATCGCTCAGGAAGACGTGGTCAAGCATGTCCCCTTGGTCCACCAGGTGGTCATCGCTCAGCTGGCCGCCGCCCGCCAAAGGTACCCACGCCGTCAAGAACCGCGCCCGGATTTCCGGCGGCGGCAAGAAGCCATGGAAGCAGAAGGGCACCGGTCGTGCCCGTCAAGGCTCCATTCGCGCTCCCCAGTTCGCTGGCGGTGCCGTGGTCCACGGTCCCGTGCCTCGTGATTACTCCCAGCGCACTCCTAGGAAGATGAAGCTGGCGGCCCTGAATTATGTGCTTTCGACCGCTTCAACGCCGGTCGCGTGCATGTGGTCGACTTCGCCATCTCCGACAAGCCTTCCACCGAGCGCAGCCGTCGCCGCCTTGCAGCCCGTGGTTGAATCCCCGCTTCGCCACCATCGTGGTGTCCCGCGACAACATCAACGAGTGGTTGTCCGTGCGTAACCCTGCCGACCGTGCATGTGCTTTTCGCCGATCAGCTCAACACCTACGATGTCGTCACCGCTGAAGACGTGGTCTTCACCAAGGAAGGCCTCGAAGCCTTCGTCGCTGGCGACGAGTCAGTCAAGGAGGCTTAACAATGGCCGTAACCCGTAAACCGCACATGACATCATCCTTCGCCCTGTCGTCTCCGAAAAGAGCCACGCCAACTCCGATCGCGGCCAGTACACCTTCGTGGTTGCTCCTGACGCCCACAAGATCGAGATCAAGCGCGCCATCGAGGAGATCTTCAAGGTCAAGGTAACAAACGTCAACACTCTTCATCGTCAGGGCAAGACCCAGCGCACCCGCACCGGTCTTGGCCACCGCGCCGCCCAGAAGCGGGCGATCGTGACCGTGGCCCAGGGCCAGACGATCGATATCTTCGGTAACTAAAGGTTAGCCGAGAAAGTTAGGTACTAAATTATGGCTATCCGTCAATATAAGCCGACGACCCAGGACGCCGCAACGCCTCCGTCTCCGATTTCTGGAGATCACCCGTTCCACTCCTGAGAAGTCCTTGCTTCGTAAACTCAGCAAGACTGGCGGCCGTAACCTTACGGTCGCGTGACCAGCCGTCATCGCGGCGGCGGGCACAAGCGCCAGTACCGTCTCATCGATTTCAAAGCGTTGGGACAAGGATGGCGTGCCAGCCAAGGTTTCTGAGATCGAGTACGATCCCAACCGTTCCGCCCGTATCGCCCTGCTCACTTACGCAGACGGCGAGAAGCGCTACATCATCGCCCCGGAGGGAATCAAGCAGGGCGACCCCATCGAGACCGGTGAGAACGCGGACATCAAAGCCAGGCAACAACCTGCCTCTGCGTAACATCCCCACTGGTACCATCGTGCACGCCATCGAACTGCGTCCCTCTGGCGGCGCCAAGATCGCCTGTTCCGCAGGCGCCGCCGCGCAGCTGGTCGCTAAGGACGGCGCGTACGCGCAGCTCCGCATGCCTTCCGGCGAGATCCGCAACGTGGACGCCCGCTGCCGCGCGACCGTTGGCGAGGTCGGCAACTCCGAACACGCCAACATCGAGCTGGGTAAGGCCGGCCGCGCCCGTTGGATCGGCAAGCGACCCATCACCCGTGGTGAGTCCATGAACCTGTGGACCATCCCCTGGTGGTCGTACCCTGCGGTGGTAAGCCGCCTGTGTCCCCGTGGGGCAAAGGCGAGGTCCACCGTCATCCTAAGAAGGCTTCGAACAAGATGATTGTCCGTCGCCGTCCATCCGGTAAGCATCGCAAGTAAGGAAGTGTCGTAAGATATGACTCGTAGCATCAAGAAGGGCCCTTCGTCGACGCCCACTTGCAGAAAAAGGTCGACGTCCAGAACGAAAAGGGAACCCATGACGTCATCAAGACCCGGTCCCGTCGTTCCATGATCACGCCCGATTTCATTGGTCGCACGTTCGTCGTGCACAATGGGCGCACTCATGTCCCAGTATTTGTAACAGAAGCAATGGTCGGTCACAAGCTCGGCGAGTTCGCTCCCACGCGTACTTTCCGCGGCCATGTGAAGGACGACAAGAAGGCACGCCGTTAAGGCAGGAAGAGTTAAGTCATATGGAAGCTAAAGCAATCGCCCGTCACGTACGCGTGACGCCACGCAAGGCTCGCCGCATGGTTGACCTCATCCGAGGCAAGAAGGCGACCGAAGCCATCACCATCCTGAAGTTCGCTCCTCAGGCTGCGGGCCGTCCCGGTCCGCAAGACCTTGAAAGCGCCGTGGCCAACGCCCGCGTGATGGCCGATTAAGGAGAACGCCCCATTCCGTGAGAATGAGCTTGTTGTCAAGGAAACCTACGTTGATGAAGGCGTGACTTTGAAGCGTTTCCGTGCTCGCGCCCAGGGACGCGCCGGCCGTATCAACAAGCGGACCAGCCACATCACCGTGGTCGTCGCCGACAAGGAAGGAGCCCGTTAAATGGGACAAAGTTAACCCTTCGGCTACCGCCTGGCGTGCAACCGAATATCATCGCAGCAAGTGGTTCTCCGACTCCACCAAGGTGGGGGAGCGTTACCGCGACTTCGTCCTCGAGGATGACAAGATCCGCAAGGAGATGGAAAAGGACCTCGAACGCGCGGGCGTCTCCCGCATCGTCATCGAGCGTACCCGTGACCGCGTCCGCGTGATATCCACACCGCCCGCCCCTGGCATCGTCATCGGTCGCCGCGGGGCCGAGGCTGACCGCGTTCGCGCCAAGCTCGAGAAGATCACCGGCAAGCAGGTCCAGCTCAACATCTTCGAAGCGAAGAACGCCGCTTTTGGACGCCCAGCTGGTCGCTCAGAGTATCGCCGAGCAGCTGACCAACCGCGTCACCTTCCGTCGCGCCATGCGCAAGGCCCAGCAGGATGCCATGCGCGCCGGCGCCCACGGCATTCGAATCAAGCTCTCCGGTCGCCTCGGCGGCGCCGAGATGAGCCGGTCCGAGTTCTACCGTGAAGGCCGCGTGCCTCTGCAGACCCTGCGCGCCCTCATCGATTACGGCTTCTTCGAGGCCAAGACCACTTATGGCCGCATCGGCGTCAAGGTCTGGACTCATAAGGGCGACATGACCGAGCGCGAGTTCGAGGAGCAGCAGGCTTCCCCAGAACAACCGTCCCCGTCGTAGCAACCGTCCCCGTCGTGGCAACCGCGGCGGCGCCCAGCCCCTAGCAGCAGGCCGCTCCGGCCCCGGCTCAGGCTGAGACCGCCGAACCAGCTCCAGCGGCTGAACAAGCAGAAGTAAAGGAGTAAACGGATGCTTTATTCCAAAGCGTGTCAAGTACCGCAAGCAGCAGCGTCCTGCCCGCCGCGGTACGTCCAAAGGCGGCAATGAGATCAATTTCGGTGATTTTCGGCATCCAGGCCCCTAGCGCTCGCCTACGCGACCAACCGTCAGATCGAGGCCGCCCGTATCGCCATGACCCGTTACATCAAGCGCGGCGGTCGCGTGGATCACCATCTTCCCCGACCGTCCCCTGACCAAGCACCCCTGGGTTCCCGTATGGGTTCCGGTAAGGGCGCTCCCGAGTTCTGGATCGCCAATGTGCATCCTGGACGTGTTATGTTTGAAATCTCCGGTGTCTCGGAAGATGTCGCACGAGGCCCTTCGCCGAGCGATCGACAAGCTCCCCATGAAGTGCAGGATCATCGCGCGTGAAGGCGGTAAACAAACCAATGGCTATCGGTACTCCAGATTACAGTATCAAGAATCTCAACGAGAAGACTGATGCCGAGATTGAGGACCTCATCAAGAAGTCCAAGGAAGAGCTCTTCAACCTGCGCTTCCAGAAGGCAACCAGCCAGCTCGAGAACAATTCTCGCATCAAGGCGGTGAAGGCGGACGTTTCCCGTATGTACACCGTTCTGCGCGAGCGTGAGCTTGGTATCACCACAGCTCCCGAAGAGACAAGCGGAAAGGCTAGAAGTAAACATGGCTGAAAAGCTTGAGCGTAACGAGCGCAAGGTCCGCCGCGGTTATGTCGTGTCCGATTCCATGGACAAGACAATCACCGTTTCGCTGGAACAGCGCTCCACCCACCTCTGTATGGTAAGGTCGTGCGTAGCAATCGCAAACGTCAAGGTCCATGATGAGAATAACGAGGCATATGTCGGTGACTTTGTTACAATTATGGAGACACGGGTTTTGAGCAAGACGGAAGCGTTGGCGTCTCAACGCTATCGTCGAGCGTGCTAAGCAAATAAAGTCTGGCATAGGCTCCCGGCACACCCTTGCGGTGTGCCGAGGACCAGTTTCGACTAAGGAGAATCAATGATTCAACCAGAATCACGGCTTCATCGTCGCCGACAACACGGGTGCCAAGGAGATCTTGGCTATCCGAGTGCTCGGTGGTTCGAAGCGACGCTAGCGCCGGTATCGGCGACATCATCGTCGCCTCCATCAAGGATGCAATTCCCGGCGGATCGGTCAAGTAGGGCGACGTCGTCGGCTGTCGTCGTCCGTACAGTCAAAGAGCACCGTCGTGAGGACGGCTCTTACATCAAGTTCGATGAGAACGCTGCGGTCATCCTCGGCAGCGGGCGGAGCCTGGCAGACCCGTATTTTCGGACCGGTCGGTCGTGAACTGCGCGATAAGCGCTTCATGAAGATCGTGTCCCTCGCTCCGGAGGCTGATCTGATGGTAGCTAAGATCAAGAGCGGCGACCAGGTCAAGGTCATCCGCGGCAAAGACCGTGGAGCGGAAGGCAAGGTCCTTCGCGTCCTCAAGGACGATCGTCTGATCGTCGAAGGCGTTCAGATCGTCGAAGCATGTCCGCGCCAATCAGCAGGGTCAGGAGGCCGGAACGTTTCCTGTGGAAGCCCCCATCCATCGCTCCAACGTGATGGTGATCGACCCTGAGACCAAGAAACCCACCCGCGTGGGAGTCACAGGTCACCGAAGAAGCGCGTGATGGCAAGGTGAAGCGGGTCCGCACTCGTTTCGCCAAGAAGTCAGGTAAGGAGCCAGCATGAGCACCACTGTGGAAGCACCAGCTGTTCCACGCCTCAAGGAACGTTATCTCAAGGAAATCGTGCCCGAAATGGAGAAGGAATTCAAGTATTCCAACCCCATGCAGGTCGCTCGTGTGGAGAAAGTCGTCGTCTCCATGGGCGTTGGCGCCGCGGCCCGCGACTCCAAGCTCATCGAAGGCGCGATCTGCGACCTCACCCTCATCACCGGGCAGAAGCCCAAGGTGACCAAGGCCAAGAAGTCCGTCGCCCAATTCCATCTGCGCGAAGGCCAGGAAATCGGCGCTTTCGTCACCCTACGCGGCAACCGCATGTGGGAGTTCCTGGATCGTCTTTTGACCCTGGCCCTGCCCCGCATCCGCGATTTCCGCGGCATCAGCGGCAAACCAGTCTCGACGGCAATGGAAACTACAACTCGGTTTGACCGAACAGTCCATGTTCCACGAGATCGATCCCGATTCCATCGACCACCGTCGTGGTATGGATATCACAGTCGTCACGAGCACCAAGGATGACAAGCAGGCTCAGGCCCTCCCTGAAGCATCTTGGATTCCCCTTTCAAGGAGAACTAATATGGCAAAAACCGCTCTGAAGAACAAGGCGGCCCGTAAAGCCTAAGTTCGCTGTGCGTTCTATACGCGCTGCCAGGCGTGCGGACGTCCCTCATTCCGTTTATCGTAAGTTCGGCCTCTGCCGCGTATGCCTTCGTAACAAGCGCCCACGCCGGTGAGCCCCAGGCGTAACGAAGTCCAGTTGGTAAAATTGACGCTGAAGGTCCGTGGCCCAGTACACCCGTGAGATGCCAAGCGACGGAAACCACGGCGAGGAAGGGCATAGCTCAATGACAATGACAGATCCAATCGCAGACATGTTGACGCGTCTGCGTAATGCGAGTGCGGCGAAACACGAGACCGTGGATATGCCTTACTCGAAGTTCAAGGCGCATATCGCCGAGATTCTCAAGCGCGAAGGCTACATCAAGGACTTCGCCGCCAAGGATGCCCGCGTCGGCCAGACCCTTGAGATTACTCTCAAGTACGGTCCCCGCGGCGAACAGACAATCAATGGCATCAAGCGCGTCTCCAAGCCAGGCCTGCGTCGTTACGCCAAGTCCGACGCTCTGCCTATGCCCCTGGGTGGTCTTGGTATCGCCATCATTTCCACCAGCGCTGGTTTGATGACCCAGAAGGAATGCCTCGACAGGGGCATCGGCGGCGAAATCGTTGCCTACGTGTGGTAAGGAGGAGCGATAATGGCATCACATATTGGTAAGCTCCCCATCACCATCCCGGCTGGGGTAGAAGTCAAGGTCGACGGTCAGACCGTCACCGCCAAAGGTCCCAAGGGCACGGATTCCTATACCATGCCCGAAGGCATCTCCCTGAAGATCGAGGGCAACGAGATTCAGGTCGAAGCCGTCGATGACCAGCGTCAGACCCGTGCCAACCACGGTCTGAGCCGCTCCATCATCGCTTCCATCGTCAAGGGCGTGCATGAAGGTTTCAGCAAGCACCTGATGATCGTCGGCACCGGTTATCGCGCGACCGCCAAAGGCAAGGGCATCGAGTTCTCCCTGGGCTATTCGCACGCGATCACCGTCAACCCGCCTGAAGGCATCGAATTCGAGATCCCCAACGCGAACGAAGTGATCGTCAAGGGAATCGACAAGCAGGCCGTCGGCCAGGTCGCCGCCAACATCCGCAAGCTTCGTGCTCCTGAACCTTACAAGGGCAAGGGCATCAAGTACAGCGATGAGCACATCGCCCGCAAGGCAGGAAAGGCTGGTAAGTAATGACAGTCAATATTCTCGGTAAGGGCAAGAAAATCTCCCGCCTGCGTCGCCATGCTCGTCTTCGCAAGAAGATCGTCGGCACCGCAGAGCGCCCGCGTCTTGTCGTCACCCGCACGAACCGCAACATGATCGCCCAGATCGTCGACGACACCAAGGAGTCACCCTGGTGAGCGCTCCACCTTGGCCAATGACTTCGGTCCTTTCTGAAGGCAGCTAAGACGGAAGCCGCCAAGAAGGTCGGCGGACAGGTCGCCCAAAAAGGCGAAGGAGGCCGGCATTTCCGTGGTCGTCTTCGATCGTGGCGGTAATAAGTATCATGGCCGCGTCGCAGCTGTTGCGGACGGCGCCCGTGAAGGAGGTTTGCAGCTGTGAGCGATGATCAGACTGTAAAAGAGACCGAAGAGGTCGTGGCCGCCACTCAGAACGGCGAGACCCCTGCGGCGGACGCAGCCGAAGAGTCCAACGAGCGCCGCGGACGTCGTGGCGGCCGTGGCCGTGGCGAGCGTCGTTCCGTCGCGACCGCGACGATAAGCGCGATGAGATGCTGGAACGCGTGGTCACCATCCGTCGCGTCTCCAAGACCACCAAGGGTGGCTGCACCATGAGCTTCGCGGCTCTGGTGGTCGTCGGTGACGGCAAGGGCAACGTGGGCGTCGGTTACGGCAAGTCCCACGAGGTCCCCGCGGCCATCGCCAAGGGCAACTTGGACGCCAAGAAACACATGTTCACCGTGCCTCGTCTGCGTGGAACCATCCCTCATCCCGTCATCGGCCATGAGTCCGCTGGAACCGTCTTCCTGCGCCCTGCGGCCCCCGGTACCGGCGTCATCGCCGGTGGCGCCGTCCGCGCTGTGCTTGAGTGCGCCGGCATCAGCGACATCTGACCAAGACCATGGGCTCCGGCAACGCCATCAACACCGTGCGCCACCGTCCAGGCCTCAAGAGCTTGGAAGAGCCGCAGGAAGTCGCCGCTCGTCGTGACCTTTCCCTCCAGGAAGTCGCCCCCGACCGTCTGCTCCGCGAGCAGGCCGCCGGCATCGACGAGGAGCGCAAAGCCCGTGAGAGGCTCAGGCCGCCAAGACAGCAAAGGATGGTGAGTGATGGCTAAGGAAAACCAGCTGAAGATCACCCTGGTCAAGGGCGTCGCCGGCGCCACCCGGCGTCAGAAGGACAACGTGCGCACCCTCGGTCTGCATAAGATCGGGCAGTCCACCGTACGTTCCGATTCTTCCGCCGTCCGTGGCCTGGTCCGTAAGGTAGCCCATCTCGTGACTGTAGAGGAGGCCTAGTCATGGCTAATGAAAAAGAAGTGAACATTCTTCAGATGCATGACCTCCGTCCGGCCCCAGGCGCCAAGAAGGACCGCACCCGCATCGGTCGTGGTGAAGGTTCCAAAGGCAAGACCTCCGGCCGCGGCGCCAAGGGCACGCATGCCCGTTACCAGGTCCGTCCTGGTTTCGAAGGCGGCCAGCTGCCCCTGTACATGCGTCTGCCGAAGCTGCGTGGCTTCCGGAACCCCTTCAGGTGGAGTTCCAGGTCGTCAACCTTGACAAGGTAGCTGAGCTCTTTCCCCAAGGCGGTGACGTCACTGTGGAGGACCTGGTCGCCAAGGGCGCCGTCCGCAAGAACCAGCCCGTGAAGATCCTGGGTCAAGGGGACCTGTCCGTGGCTCTCAACTCAAGGTCAATGTCTGCCTCCGCCTCAAGAAGATCGAGGCGGCCGGCGGTTCTGGTGTCCGCTGAATAAAGCGATCAGATGAGGGATTCCAGGAACTCTCATGGCTCTCCTCCTCCAGAGCTGAGATTTGTGATAGGCCCGCGCGTCTCAAGCGCGTGGGGTCTATCGTGTTTTGTATACCGTGAGTTCTAGGTGTGTCGTCATCGGAAGCAGACCTGGGCCGGGCCCTGACAATGGCTCTGAAGATTTGGCATCGGTAAGATAGAAAACACCATAATTCATATAGGATCGAAACATATCCTCATGGCAAGGATCCCATACTGAGGGAGTGTCCGGTGAGAACTCTATTCAGTGCGTTGAAGACGAAGGAACTTCGTAAGAAGATCTTTCTTCGCCATTTTCTTGATCATCATCTTCGCGTGGATCCTTCTATCCCCACCCTGGGTGGATTATAAGTCGTGCATTCGCGTGGCCGCCGCCACCCAGGAGAACTTCGTCGGGTTGGTCAACCTCTTCTCCGGCGGCGCCCTCCTGCAGCTGTCCATCTTCGCCTTGGGCATCATGCCCTACATCACGGCTTCCATCGTCATCCAGCTCCTGCGCGTGGTCATCCCCGCTTCGAGTGAGCTGCATGGGCGAAGGCCAATCGGGCGAGTGCCAAGCTGACCGAGTACACCCGTTATCCGACCATCGGCCTGGCTGTGCTCCAATCCACCACGATCCTGGTCACCGCCCGCTCCGGCCAGCTCTTCGCCGGCTCCTGCAACAAGCAGGTCGTGCCGGACAGCTCCATCTGGAACCTGTCCGTCATGGTCCTCATCATGACCGGAGCCACCGGCTTCATCATGTGGATGGCCGAGTTGATCACCGATAAAGGCATCGGCAACGGCATGTCCATCCTCATCTTCACCTCCATTTGCTCGTCCTTCCTTCCCAAGCTCTGGGACATCGGTTACAAAGACGGTCAGTGGCTCAAGTTCGGCATCGTGACGGCCGTGGTCATCTTCATCCTCATCTTCGTGGACTACATCGAGCTCATGCAGCGTCGAATCCCCGTCCAGTACACCCGCCGTATGATTGGCCGCAAGATGTACGGCGGCACCTCCACCTACTTGCCTATCAAGGTGAATATGTCCGGCGTCATCCCGCCCATCTTCGCCTCCTCCATCTCTGGCCATCCTCACTCCTGATCGCCCAGTTCGGCAATCCGAAGCAGTCCTGGGTCGGCTGGGTCAACACCAACCCGGCCAATACGACCAGCACCTGGCATATCGTCCTTATTTGGTCATGATCGTCTTCTTCACCTTCTCATACGTCGATCATCTCCCAACACGGATGAGACGGCTGACAACATGAAGGAGTATGGCGGGCTTCATCTCGGCATCCGTGCAGGCGCGCCACCTCCGAGTATCTCAGCACGTGGTAGACCGTCTCAGCACGGTCGGGTCCTCTACTCAGTGTCTGCTCAGCTGCCCACCGTGTGCTCATCATGGTCCCGCAGCTGAGTTCCAACCTCGCCTCGGCGGGAACCACCATCCTGATCATCGCCGGCGTGGGTCTGATACCTTGCGAGGCGGCGGCCCAGACCGGAGCAGTTCCAGTACGAAGGCTTCCCTGCTCAAGGCCGATGAGGCCAGCGCGTGGCGGAATTGAAACGCGACGAGCCAGGCAAACAAAATAAGCAAGGCAAGCACACGAAAGACAAACAGGGAGTAACATGCGTCTGTTGATCATGGGTCCCGCGAGTGGGCAAGGCACCCGCCGCCCTTCTGGCCCAGCATTATGGCATCGTCACCTCCCACCGGCTGACATCTTTCCGCTATAACCTGAAGAACCAGATGGAGCTGGGCAAGCAGGCCCAGGCCTTCATGGACAAGGGCATGAGCTGGTCTCGATCAGTTGACCAACGCCATCGTCAGCACCGCCTGGCCATGGATGACGCTACGGGTGGATCCGACGATACCGCAACGCCGCCCAGGTGGAGGCCTCGGATTCCATCCCGACCGACCTGTGCACCCCTTGATCGTGCAGTGCCTGATGCCGACCACGACGCTGATGGAGCGCATGACGAAGAGAGCGAGATCGAAGGCCGCCGACGACACCCGAAGTCATCGCCGTTGCTTGACGTTTACGCTAGGGAGGACCGAGCCCCTTCTGGCCATCTACAAGGAACGCGGTCTCTGCTCACGTAGCTGTCGGCCGGATTGACGAGATCAGCCGGACGATCATCTCCCAGCTGGACCAGGGTCGCCAGCTCAGCTGGGCCAGGTCACCCAAACCCTGGTCGGGCCATCCGCAGCGGGAGAGGAACCCCGCATGAGCGCATCATGGGGTTTCCTTTTGATTTTCTTCCCCGCCTCCCTTTCGGCTCATCCCGCCTCAGCCTCCGCGCTTCCTCCCCTTTCCCCTGGTCTGTCTCCCTTTGCATGCTGTCTTTTACAACTGTGCGAGTGACCGCCCGAGACCGTCCGGACCCGGTCGTATCAACGATGAAAGGGTGGAAGATGCGCAAGTCTTCCCGTTCCCCGTTACGCCTCATCCAAGGCCATCCTGACCACCGTCGTGGTCGCCTCATCGCCGTCTTTATCTGATTTTCGCCGCCGTCCAGTCCTCTTCCGGAGCAATCCGGGGGCATGGTCCACCAGAACACGGACTATCGTGCCCTGGCTGTTGAAGAACGGCTATATCCAGGTGAAGGAGAAGGTGACCATCGACCTGTCGGATCGGGGGCCGCGTCTGAGACAGCTTTTCAGCCATTACACTTTAGTCAGCCGACAAGGCCACCGGCCATCAGCGATGCATCGGTGTCCGGAAATCGTCGACGGCGAAGAGGTCCTCACCGGGCAGTGGTGGACTACCGGGACACGGAGACCGACATCATCGACGAGGACCAGCGAACGAAAAGGCTCTCCAACACTTGGTATCTGTCTCGACCGTGATGACCTCGGACCCGCTTCCTCCTCCCATGGCCTGGTTTTACTCGATCCTCCCTCTCCTTGAAAAATAGGCTAGAGTCCAAACAAGTGGAATTGGGCCGGAACATCGTGACCGATCTCCACCCGGACTTTCCAGATTTCCTCACCTTCAAGAACGCCGTCACCGCTTACACCGACGCGAACGCGGAGATCATCGATCAGCAACACTGTCGTGCGGAAACACCTGCAAGGCGAGGATTTTTCCTCGACGGATTAAACTCCTGGGCTGGTATCATTTCTCCGGACGCCGACCAGCAGGAGGGGAAAGACGGTTCCCTGATCTTCACGCTGAGAACATTCGTCCCAGCCTCAAATACTTGGCATCCTGCCAGGTTCTGCACCCTGCATGCAGTGAGCCGGAAAACGACCGACAAGACGGTGGTCTCGACCACAGTCGAATCCGAGCGCAGGGCCTCGAGCATGATCAAAGCAGGAGACGTAAGCAAGCCATCGGATCTGGCCCTGATCATCGTCCCCGCCGTTCTTATCATCCTCTCGGAGTGTGGCTTTCCATAGCGACTGCCATCCGCGCTTATCGGGCGAACTGGTAGCAGCCCACGGGCGAACATGTGCGTGATGCTTGACATCCCTCATGCACCGAAGCCGCCGTTGCCCATCAGAGCCTCTGCAGGTCAGCCAGGGATCTCCCACCGATGCCATCGTGAAAGAGGCAGATAGCCAGCCTTTGTTGCTGGTTCCTTTGATCTCCAAAGGCTGCCGCCGTCTATCCGGCGATTTTGGCTGTCTGGATCCTCGAACCCGGAGCAAAGAGCGGATTACAAGGCGATGCTGACCGCCGCCGCTGCTGGTCAGTGAAGGACTTCATCCTCCTCGACCAGAAATCCGGGTCTCCGCAGATCACTCTTGCGTGGTGGTGCCGGACGAGGGAGTGGAAGGGCGGCGCGGGCAAGGCGTGACTCTTGAGCGACGAGGAGGTAGCTGCTGCGTATCCATCTTCCGGAAGTGAGCCAGAGATTGGTTCGCCTTCTCCGGGATGACCTGTTCTTCTTCGCGGCGTGTACCTTGGCGCCAAGTCGACCAGACAGTTGGAACGCCCTGCTGGAGTCGGACAGTCTAAACGGCGTCGCTACCTGGCTGCGATAGGGCGGAACCTGACCTGGCCCGTCTCTCTCCTGGCTCTTCCTCCTGCGGTCAGCGCCCTCGCCTCGACGCTCTGAGTCTCAGCCCTTCGCTCACTCTCGTTCCGGGCTTGGCTCGGCATTTTCTCGTCGCCCGGTCTGGTTGGGCTTATGGCCGGGTTGATGCCGTTCCGCCTGGGGGCGAGAAAACTTGCACCAGGTGGAAAAGCGCTCAGCAACCATCTGAGGGATTTCTAACAGGATCGCGACCGAGGAGTGGAGAGTGCTATCTCTGTGGATGACTACCCGTATTACGCTGCCGCTTTCGGCATGTCGAAAGAGGTCGCGAAGCAATTCCGTCAAGTCCTGCCTTCGCTGGGGAAGGTCACCGCCGCGATATGGGAGGCGGTTTCCACTGGCTGATTTGGGCTCCCAACTATATGTTCGGCCTATCCACGCCCTTCGTTCGGGCCGTCCGATGGACCGGAGGACCAGTGCATGGCTGATGCCGGGAGGGAGGTCCTTCGAGGCTTCTCCAACGATCTGGCTGCCGGCCTTTCTCACTGACCGATTTCTCCGATTTCGGGTCCGCTTTCTCCGACAGCCTTTCCTCTTTCGGAGGGACAGTGGCAGACGCGATCACCCATCAACGCCACCTCCGGAGCGTCAGGGCTCCGGCGGCGGAGGAGGGAGGGCTCCGGTGGTGGCTTCTCCGGCGGCGGAGGCGGCGGAGGCGGCGGTTCCTTCGGGGCCGTTAGCCAGGGTTGGCGACTGGTTGATTCAGTGTCGGCATGCTTTTCGCGCCGGCTAATCTCTGGCCGATTCCGGCCGGGGCTCCGGTGCCGGCTTTCTAGTCGGCTCAGGACCGTGGCGCGAGATGCCGCTGTTCCGGTAAAATCAGAAGGACGGATATCGCGATATCGCTCAAAAAGAAAAGGATGAGCAATGAGCGCAGGCTGGATTGTTCTTATCATCATCGTCCTCATCATCGCCCCTGCTTGTCTCGGGGAGGGACAGCACAACGCTGGTCGTCTTGCGCAACCGCGTCAAGAACGGCTGGGCCCAGACCGACGTGCAGCTGAAGAAGCGGGCGGACCTGGTCCCCAACCTGGTGGCGACCGTCAAAGGTTACGCCCAGCATGAATCCAGCGTCTTCGAGGAGGTGACCAGGCCAGAGCAAGCGTCCTCAACTCCTATAACGCTTCCCAGGCCGCGGGCGGGAAAAGCCTCGCCTCTTCTTCGGCCGCCGACGCGCCCAGCGCCGAGCAAATTACAGGCCCGGGCTGCAGCGGAAGCCGCCTCGGCAGGCTATCGTCAACGTCCTGGCCACGGCTGAGAACTATCCTCAGCTGCAGGCCAACCAGAACTTCCTGGACCTGCAGGCCCAGCTCAAGCAGCTGGAAGACAAGATCGGCTACGCCCGGCAGTTCTACAATGACGTGGTCATGAAATACAACACCCAGCAGGAGGTCTTCCCCAGCAACATCATCGCCGGTCTTTCCACTTCCCAGCAGAGCAGTCCTTCAAGTGACGGATCAAGCGGACCGTCAGGCCCCTGAAGGTCGATTTCGGCGCCTGATGTCGCCTGATCCGTTTGGTGTGTTATCATTTTGAACTGGTGTGCCCTCGGCCGGAGGGCATGCAGTTATCACAACGAGAAAAAGAGCAGGCAAAGAATGATGTGATCGAAGTCGAGGGCGGGTCGTCGAGGGCCTTCCTAACGCTATGTTCGGTGGAACTCGAGAACGCCACATCGTCCTGGCTACCATCTCTGGAAAGATGCGAAGAACTACATCCCGCATTCTTCCCCAGGATCGGGTAGTGCCGAAATGAGCCCCAGATTTGACTCGTGGACGTGTACCTCACCGCCACAAGTGAACACGAGTAACAAGTACCAGTAATACAGCCAAGTAGAAAAGGAAAAGCCATGAAGGTTAGTCCAAGGGCGGGAAAGCGGATCTGTCGAGAATGCCGCTGATTCGTCGCCACGACGCGTCATGGTGATCTGTGAACCGCGTCATAAGGCAGCGTCAGCTAGCAGACACAGCGGCACAGTAAGGCACTTCATCACAGCGTGGCTGAACCCCTTTGCACGGAGACTTAGGCTATAAGTGGGCGATGGGCACGACTCGTGGAACAAAAAGGAAATCGCAATGCACGTCTTGCCGAGTCGACATCCCCAACGATGCGTCATTTGAGTGGCTTTGACCCACATTCGGTGTAGCCGCACTCGCCAGCCAGAGAGTCATCGCAGCGACTGGGAATCTCCAGATATCCGCGTCAAGGATCTGACCGACGAGCAGCTCATCCAACTGCGCTGATTACTCGAGGTAATACAGATCGAAGGTGACCTGCGTCGTGAAATCGATGCGACATCCGTCGTGCGTTCAGATCAACTGCTATCAGGGTATTCGCCATACGCAGCATCTGCCTCGTCCGCGGTCAGCGTACGAAGGTCAACGCTCGTACCCGCAAGGGACCGTAGCGCACAGTCGCAGGCTGCTTAGGCTCATGAAGAGCTTGACGTTCCGGCGGGATTCAGAAGAGTCCGCCGATCATCGCTAAAGGAAACGAGGGTCAATGGCAGCTACAGTTGCCGCGCGGGCAAGCTCGCCGCAAGGACCGCAAGTCGGTCCCCAGTCGGCCAAGCGCATATCCGTCAACATTCAACAATACGATCGTTCCATCACTCGATCCGTCCGGTGCCGTCGTGGCATGGGCATCCGGTGGTGATGTGAGTTTCAGGCGGCACGTAAAGTCCACTCCCTTACGTTGCAGGCATGGCCGCAGAAGCAGCGGCCCTGCAAGGCTCAGGAGCATGGCGTCAAGAAGGTCGATGTCTTCGTCGAGGGACCTAGTTCAGGTCGTCGAGACCGCCATCCGTTCCTTGCAGGTCTGCGTGCCCCGAGTCGGTTCCATCACCGACAAGACTCAGGCTTTCAAACGCGATGCACCTCAGTCGTCGCGTCTGAGCACTAAGATAGCATAGATCCAACCCGCACAGATCGGCATGTGCAGCCGGTCTAGCTGAAAGGATAACAAAGTGCTTATTGCACAGCGTCCGTCACTTACTGAGGAACAAATCAATCCCCAGCGTTCCCGCTTCACCATCGAGCCTCTGGAGCCAGGATTCGGTTACACTTTGGGCAACTCCCTGCGCCGCACCCGCTGAGCTCGATCCTCGGGCAGCAGTGACATCAGTGCGTATCACCGGAGCCCTGCATGAGTTCACCGCTCGCCAGGTGTGAAGGAGGACGTCGCTGAGATTCTTTTGAACATCTGCCTGTCGTCCTTACTGGAGCATGACGAGCCCGTCGATGTATCTGCGCAAGAGCGGCGAGAGGCGTGAGGCGACCGCGGCTGACATCATCTCCGCGGTGTGGTGGTCGCCAACCCTGACCCGCACATCGCGACCTCTGCCGAAGATGGCGAACTCGAAATCGAATTCACCGTGAACGTGGACGTGGTTATGTCCTCAGCACAGATGAACAAGCAGGAAGGGCGATGAACGGGCCGCATCCCTGTGGACTCCATCTACTCCCCTATGCTCAAGCGTGAGCTACGCGTCGACCCCACCCGCGTGAACAGCGCACCGACTTCGATAAGCTCACCGTGCATGTGGGAAACCAAGCCCGACTTCCCCTCGCGACGCGGTGGCTCTGCGCATGCTCCACTCTGCCGAGCTCTTCGGGCTCTTCCATGAGCTGGAAGCAACCAGGCCGAAGGCGTGAGGTGGGCTGGCACCTGCAGTCGAAAGAGGTCGATCCTCAGATGGAGATCCCCATCGAGGACTCCTGGACCGACCCAGCGCCCTGGCAATTGCCTGAAGCTGCAGGGAATCCAATAATTCATTGGTGAATTGGTCAAGCGTCTGAGCAGGACCGCTTATATCGCAATTTTGGCCAGAAGTCCATCGACGAAGTGAAGGAGAAGCCTGACCCATGGCCCTTTCCTTGCAGCAGTCTTGCCTTGGCCAGATCGATCTTTCGCAGGTGATAACTTCTTCAGCCCGAAGACATCTGACGATCGATATTGTGACATCAGGTATTGAAACACCAGATATCGAATCTTCGGGACTTTGAGAGGCTACCTCAATCCAGATCGCAGAACAAACCGAGCGGATGTTCGCCGATGCCCACCTGTCTCGGAAAGGAGAATCGCGCCACAACCAGCAGTACGTCATGTCTGGCTTCCAGCCCAGCACATGAGCGCTGATGTTGGCGGAAATATGGCCACGTGCCTCCGTTCGAACACGGTCAGATCAAGACCACCTTGCCGCAAGGCTGCAAGCGTCTCGCGTCCTTTGGCCGAGAGCGCCCGATCACCTCGCCACAGAAGGCGACCTCGCTTTCGCCGTCGCGTCCTGCGCGTGGTGCGGAACAAGTCCGTGGTGCTACGCTGTACCACGGAACATCGCTGAGCAGATGGAGCAGCGTGAAGGCGGTTACACCCGCATCATCACGATCTCCGCTCGGGCGGGCGATGCCTCCCATGGCCATCATCCAGCTGGTGACCGAGCCCGCCCGTCCAAGGCTATGACTCGTCAAGGAAGCAAGCTGGAAGCCGCTGTCAAGCAGGCTGAGGCTACTGAGGCCCTGCTGAGGAAGTCGGCGGCTGGACAAGGCTGCAGCTGGAGAAAGCTGAGGCCAGCCAAGGCAGACAAGGCTGCAGCCAAGGAGTTCAAGCGCCACTCAGGATAAGGCTGATGAAGGCTGAGTAAACTCGGCAATCCGGCAATTAATCGCTGATGACAAGCCCGGGAGTGCGGTTTTGAACTGTACTCGGGTTTTTCTTTATCCATTTTGAGTTGGTTTACGGATTAGGTGCTTTTGGATGCTGTTGTTGAGAGGATCATGGCAGGACGGTGTAAAAGGAGGTGGTTTTCAAGTGCTGGTGGAGTTTGGGTGGTTTGAGACTTGAGGGTGATTTTGATTATGTATACGAAACGAGTGAGAGAATTTTGAGCCCGGAAATAGCTTCTTTTCTATCCTCGTTTCGTATACACGTCAAGATATGGATATGAGGTGACTGAGGGTGGCAACTTGCATTTTATGCAGACTTTCTGGTGGCTTCAGAGAAAATATGCAATTAATGGGAAACATTGTCCATCTGCGTGTATATTAACTCAGTATCGGCAATTGATGAGCCAGTATGAGCTGGTATGGGTCAATATGGATTGGGGCATAGCTAATGGACGAAACTTCAGGCCCAAGATGTCAGCAAAGAGTTCAAAGGAAAATCCGCGGTCTCCCATGTCACGATCGGGGTCAGGTCCGGAAGGATCATGGGCCTGCTTGGCCCGAACGGGGCGGGTAAAAGCACGACTTTGCGCATGATGTGCGGCCTCATGCAACCGACATCCGGCAGCGTCGACTTCAAAGGCGAGCCTTTGGAGAAGTGGAAAAGCTCCCTCTATACCCACTTGTCCCGTGCGTCCTGGAGATTCTCTCTGACTTATATGTTCCTGACTGGGTGGAACAACCTCGTTACTACCAGGCGCCCTCTACGGCTTCTCCCGCAAAGAGGCTTTCGCAGCGGTCGCAGTCTCATGGACGCTTTAGCCTTGGCCGAGCACATGGATAAGCCGGTCGGGGACTGTCCTGGGGACTCAGCAGAAACTGGCTCTGGTCACGGCCGTGTTGCCGCGTCCCCAGGTCCTGATTTTTGGATGAGCCGACGCTGGGCCTGGACGTGGTCGCCAGCGGGATTTCCTGAACGCCATCAAGGAACTTGGTCGGCGAGGGATGGGAATCATCATCTCTTCCCACCAGTCCGAAGTGATTGAGGAGGTGGACGACGACATCACCCTCATCTCCCACGGTCATATCCAGTGGCAGGGGGTCTATCGAGGATTTCATTGATGCTCATAGTCAGCAGATGGAGCTGCGGAAGGGGTCTCCTACGATTTGAGAAAATCCCTTGGCCCCTTTTCGATGAACAGGTTGGCGGAGAGAAGAAGGTGAGGACGACTGATGCGCAAATTCGGTATTCTCGCTTGCGGAAATCCGCCGCTATCTTTTTCGAGTTGAGGATGTATTGAGCAATGTATGTCTCCGACCTGCTTCTGACCGGGATCCTCATCGCCATGTTCGCCTTGTCCACGGACGCGCGGTCGAACCCGACGGCTTGGCTGGGGTACTTCTTGTGGACCGCCTCATCGACTATGATCACCGAATCCAGTATCTCCATCTCCACGGATAAGCAGGACGGGACTTTCACCCAAACTTCATGCTCTGCCGACCTCCCTTTTTCCAGCAGGTCATCGAAGACTCTGACTTGGAGTTTGATTTCACCATATTGGATGCGGTTTTTCATAGTCGCCTTGTTCGCGATCTTGCGCATCCTCAGGCCCTCAACTGGGCTATCGTTGGCCTCGCCTGATTATCTTCGCTGGGCTTTTTCGGTTTCACCTTGATTTTTGTGGCTTTGACTGTGGTCTATACCCGCACCCAGTCCTACTCCAGCCTTTTCACCTATATCCTCATGCTCGTCTCCGGGGTTGTCGTCCCCTGAAGGTCTTGCCCACGCCCGTCGTTTGGTTTGGGCGGATTCTCCCCCTGCAATACGGGTTCGAACTCATTGAGAGGGCCTGGACGCATGGAGTCTCGGCGGCTCACATGGTTGACGGCTGCCGGGCAGAGTCTGGCTTATCTGGCTGTCTGGGCTATCTGCTCGCCATCATCCTCCGGCATGGCTGCAAAAACGGGACAAACATGCGGTATTAGCTCGGTGGCGGTTCAGGATTAGCTAGGTCTCAGGCCCCAGGTCTCCAGCTGTAATCCATATGATCGGCTATTTTCAAGGCCGTCCCGCCACTATGGGGGTATGCGTTTAAGCGATTGATTGCTCCTACGACGGGACAGCCTTTCATGGTTGGGCCCGGCAGCCGGGGCAGAGGACCGTCCAAGGCGAGTTGGAAGCCGCCATAGCCAAGGTCCTTCATCTGTGGAAGCCTGATGATGACGGACATCCATCACATTGGTGGTGGCTGGGCGCACCGACGCCGGGGTCCATGCTAGCGGCCAGGTCTGCCACCTGGACCTGGAGGATGAGGTCTTGTCCGTGGCCATGGGCATTTGGATCCGCCACCTATCGCCCTTGGGAGGCGCTCGCTTATCGTTTGCGCGAATCCTTCCCGCTGATATATCCGTCGATCGATTTTCCTCCCGGCCGGCTTCGACGCCCGCTCGGCCCGGGTCTACGTGTCACCGATGTGGCCGATGAATCATCCGCCTGACCTCGGCTGCGCGGCTTCGTCTCAACCTTCCCCGTCGGCTTGACCTGACCTGATGAATCAGGCCGCCCAAAGCTCGGTCGGTCTTCATGATTTCGGGCCTTCTCCAGCTCTCAATCCTGTGGCACCACCATCCCGCGAAGTGAAATTCGCCCGTTGGGGAGCGGGTTCCCCCATCCTTTGGGATCGTCCTCTACGCCGGGGAGCGAGCTCTTTCCGACTCAGGCCATCGCCGACCCTTCTGCCGCCGGCTCGATCTCCGGCTTTTGAATCTTGCTCGGGATCCAACCCTGATTCCCCTACCGGGTGGACTCGGTCGAATCCGGCTTGTTGATTTTCACCATCATCGCGATGCCTTCGCCAAGAACACTGGGTCCGATCCTGGTCAACGCCTGCCTGCAAGTGGGCATGGGAAGAAGGGCCTGACCGGTTCGCCGGCAGCTGGCTCATCCCGGGAAGAGGGCTGTGGCCCGGCCTGCGGGCTGACTTTGGAGTAGGTGAATTATCCGGCCGATGATCTGCTGGCAGCCCGGGCGCAGGCGATCAGGGCCAAACGCACCTTGGACTGAAAAAGGGAAGAGGCCGGAGGCGGTGGAGCGGATTGAGGAGGTCGAAAAAGGGACGGAGAGGGACTAGGATGGGGACCGGAAGCGTTCTGCCTTGCGGACTGCCCAGGTTGGCCTTCTGTCACAATGGGATTCTTGCTGCCCATCTTCCGTGCTCTGACTGGGAACCGTCAGGCCATGAAGGCGGTGGCTATGGATGATTGTCCGAGCGGTCGAAGGAGCACGACTCGAAATCGTGTGAGGCCAAATACCTCCAAGGGTTCAAATCCCTTATCATCCGCCAGAAATATGGAAGCGGGCTTGCTGCCTGCTCTTCTCCCTGCGAAATGATAGGCGGGAGGTATCTACCTTGGTAAAACGGGAAACCCATACAAGGAAAAATAGGTAACTACGGCGACTTTGCCGGCTTTTGACTATGACTAATGAGGAAACGTCGATTCTCAGGCGGAGGTGACGTCATAAGGCAATTGATGGCGGCATGTTCATTCAGCGCCATGGCGATTCGATCCATCTGACAAAACCTGTCGCTGAATAAGTTGATATTTTGCTCAGTGAGTCCATCCGGCGTACTGGCGAGCCTCTTTTGATGATGAGGTTCAAGCGTGAATTACGGTCCTGTTGAGCCCGACGTATATCGCGCTTTCAAAAGTCTATGGGAGCGAAATCACTGCTGGTGGATGTGGAAAGCTGATTCCTTCGAGGAAGATGTCAGCGACCGTCGCACGAATATGGGTGGATGACGGCGTCGACCTCGTCAATTATTCTCATCGTGATGGTCTGGAACTGTGTATGACGGGTCACGGGACAAAACCATTACGGTGGAGGACATCAAAAGTTGTCCCGAAGGACGTCTTGGAATATCCGCAGCCGGAAGGCACGCTTAGCGAAAAAGCGGATCGGTTCGGTGTCAAGGACTTCAAAACACCCTTCGTCTTTTGGGTGATGCATGAAAAACAGGAGAGGTGCCCTGTACTTGCTTTCGGGAGACGAGTTTGTCGAGGCGCTGGCGGTGTGTGCGGCGTTCAGCGTGAGCTTGTCAAAGAAAGAGGCTTATCAGTCTCCGTCGGATCAAGCTGCGTTGAGCCCGTGGTCGAGGCCGCATTTGGAATAACCTTTTGGCTATGGTCCTGCGCGCAGAGGCTGCGGTCGCGCGCAGAAGCGGTGGCTTCGTCCTCAAGAGAAGCTGGGCCCGGCGATGGGCGCATGACTCGATATTTAAAGCGCGGCTCGAGAAGGCGCCGGCATCGATTGATTCATCAATCCATAAATACCGCATACATATGGTTCGCATAACGAAGGTTGCCCGCATAACAGTTCAAAGGAGAACGCATGACAAAAGTGACATCAGTGGTGGCGCGCAAGGCATCGGTGAAGGCATTTCCCGTCACCTGGCGGAGATGGTTCGCCGTCGCCGTCGCCGACATCAACAAGGAACAGGCGGATAGGGTCGCCGCTGGAAATCGGGAGGGCAAACATACGTGCGTCACGAAGACGGCAGCAACGCGTGAGCCGACGTGGTGGCCGATTACGGGCGCCTGACGCCATGGTCAACAATGCCGGCATTTGCCGCATCGAGCTTTTCCTGGAGATGACCGATAAGGCCTTGACGACATCGTGGACATCAACATCAAAGGCGCCTTCACGGACGATGGGAGCCGCCCAGCAGATGGTCAGCGAGGGCACCAGCAAGATCATCAACGCCTCGTCCATCAAGCCGGGCACGAAGGCTTCGGTCCTCTGGCACGCTCTACTCCGCTTCCAGCCCGCCGTAACGCGGTACCCGGTCCAGATCGCGCCAGGAACCGGCTGGCATACCAAAATCACCGTCAACGCCTATTGCCCGAATCGTCCCCACTCCCCATGTGGGATGAGATCGATCGCCGACTCAAGCGAAATCAACCGGCGTGCCGGTGAGTCGTTGAAGGAAACCATGAAAGGCAGCATCGCCCTCGGCCGCGCTGGTACGACGAAGCCAACCCGGCCCCTTCCTGGCTTCCGATAAGGTTGCCGATTACATCACTGGCCAAGCCATGACCGCCGACGGCGGCATGCAGCATGTCTAGTCTCGGCCGGCTAGCGGCCACGTCCGGCTGGCTTTCTTTTCGTGAGCGCCCCCTGGATTTCCTGGGGCGCTTTTCTCTTGCTTCATTTCTCTTTGTGTTTTCCTTCATGGCTCATCCCCTCTTCTGGCCAAGTTGGACCATGACGCGATGCAGGTTGGGAAATGCAGTACTGGGACCACGATCGGCTGTGACACGGGCAGACATGGCGCGACGATGACATGTGAGTCAATGCCGATTCTTTCGGCATGAGGGTGGCAGCGCCTTTTGGCCGTATGGCGAAGACCTTCCTAGGGATGAAGATCAACTGGAATTTCCCGCGATAGTTGCAGGAGATGATAGACGCGCCGATCGAACGGGCAGACAGGTGCGCAATGCAAAAGATCGCCAAGGTCGCCCGATCGATCGTATGGCGTACAGGGCTGCTTTTTCGGTACGGCGTCTCCACATGCGTAGACGGTCACCGTCATCATCGTATCCTTGTCGCTTTCATTCCCAGCGCGCAAGTCCTCTTGGTGAACCAGCTGACCAGGCTTTGACGAGGCACGACTTCGCCACGTTCCTGGCTTGGGCCACCGTCACCTGGAATCGCGTACGCCTCTTCATAGCGGCTGAACAGCGCCCGGTTCTCCACAGCAAAGCGTCATCGCAGACCGCATGCCACCTGGTGCAACGAAGCTCGTCAACTCTTATCTCGTACTCACCAGGAACCGAAAGAATTGAGAATTCCGATACCGGCGCGACCAGGCGCGGCAAAGGCGTGACGCCATCGATCTGTGGTGCTTGACTTTGCAAAGCTCTTCCCTTTGTCCTTGGTTTCCTCCGCGATCGTCTCGCATCTCCCTGACGGTGACCATCATCTGGCGGTCGAGCTGCGTCGGCGGTCTCTGGCTTCGCTTTCCCGGTTCCCGTGCTGCACTGAATACATGATATTCCGCCGATGTGATGCAGCGGTGGGCCGAAGATCAGAAAAGTGTCCCGTCGGGCCCGCTATTTCGAAGACATATTGCTTGCGTGAAACAGCCAGCGGTGGAGTTGGCCCACGATGATGCTGGAGGATATGCCGCCGGTCTGGCTTCCTGCTGCCACTGCCGGCGGTCGCGGGATGTCCCGCCGCCCGGAACTGGCTGATTTCGTCTCTGGCTTTGGCGGCCACGGCCATGACGGCGCGCTGATAATTCTTCGCTTTGCCCGCACGGTCGATGCGCATGTCGTTTCTGTGGCTATGGCCGCCGGCACCGTGGTCGGCGTGCTTTTCAGGACTCCGCCACCAGCGACGTAGGCTATGAACTGGGGAACATGATAGCGCATCTGTAGTCGATCAGCGGCTTCCTGCATATGTCGACGCTGATTCTGCGGCTTCCTCGCATGCTGATTACGGGTTGATTCACCGCGCCGGCGAAGGTCGTCGGACTGAGGTGGACGATCTTCCAGCTTTACGACCAAGAAAGGCGCATAGGCGTCTCGGGAGTGTCATACATGCGCCCAAAGCGACAGATCGCTGCTTTGTCGGGCGTGAATGGGGCAGAAGACGACGACGGTGAAGGCGCTGACCGGTATGTTGGCCCGGAGCAGGCACTTCCGGCTCTTGAGGGGAGAAGGGACTCGGGGAGGAATTTTGGATTAGAGTATGGTTTTTCTCTCGCCGACCGTATATGAGCGTCATGGTGCAGGACTACAACCGGTCTGAACTCACCGTCAGACAAACGTGGCTTTGGGAAGATCCGATCTCGTTCTGCAGTGGAAGGGAAGGGAGGTCTGCGAACGGGGGACAGCTGGGTTCTGTGGGATGCTTGACCAGGTCGGGCAGAAGGGGGTCGTGAGGGCTCCCCGCAGGATCGATACCAGCTGGGCCCGCAGTAGCGGCGGACGTTTCCGGCGGGCACGGCAACGGCTGACCCTGCCCGGCGTTGGCGGCTCAAGCCCGGTCCTGATTTCTGACGAACCGACCAGCAATGGACTCAGTCCGAAGAGGAGATCTCGGCAATCTGGTGAGGTACGCGCGGGCGCATAACGATTCTGGTGACCCATCGGGCCTGACCCTGAAAAGCGCCGATGTGATTTATGTGTTCGAGGCCGGTCGGAGAGTCGGGGATCAAGGCACCTACGAAAGCCCGTGCGAGCATAGCAAGGTTTTCGAGGATCTGTTCGAGTTGCAGATCAGCCGGCGTGGCTCTGACGATGCTGGACGCATGCAGTGATGAAGCGGGAATGAAGGGCTTGCCGTCTGTGTGAGTTAGAGATACGCGAATGCCGATGGCCATGGCGTCGACCCATGCCACGTTCCTCGGTTTTGCTGCAGGCTTGGGATGTTCCCGCAGGTGTTGACTGTTAGAGTTTTGAGTAGTGTCATATAGCGGGCACTCTCCCTGACGCCCGCGATGATGTATATAGTGGCACATCGCCTGCGTTTGCAAGTAGTTTCAAGAACCATACAGTAAACGATAGGAATATCTTTGGCTGCGAAAGAACAAGAAAGCACAATGGCTCCTTTACGCCTGCGCTGACGAGCATGACATTGAGCTCGTAAAGCAAGTGACCGCATCACTGGATCCATTGTGAGCCTATCTCCGTGCCCGATCTTTGGGTGCAGACGAACAGCTTGATTGGTTGATCGGCAATGACCGCTGGGTCCAGCGCGTGGCGGAGGATGAGAAGAACGGCGCCTATACCGTGGATCACACCTCCGGTCTGCAGGAGGTCTTCGATGAGATCTCCCCCATCGAGAACTTCGCCCAGACCATGTCCCTGACCTTCTCCGACCCTTATTTCGAGGAGCCCCGCCATACCGTGCAGGGAGTGCCGCGATAAGGACCAGACTTACTCCGCCCCTCTGTACGTGAACGCCGAGTTCACCAATTATGACACGGGCGAGATCAGTCCCATCGTCTTCATGCGGGACTTCGATGACCAAACATGGCACCTTCATCATCGGCGGCACCGAGCGTGTGATCGTCTCCCAGCTGGTGCGTTCCCCGGCGTCTCATTTCGGCCGCACCCCCGACCGGACGTCCGATAAGGACGTCTACGACGCCAAGATTATCCCTCCCGCGGAGCCTGGCTGGAGCTGGAAATCGACAAGCGTGACGTCTTGGGCGTCCGCATCGACCGCAAGCGCAAGCAGTCCGCCATCGTCTTCCTGCGAAGCCATCGGCATGTCCCGCGAGGAGATCGCCAACGAATTCAGATCATCCCTGGTCGATGGAGGGCCCTGAACAAGGAGCCTGAAATCAGCCAGGATCAGGCCTTGATCGAGCTTTCACCGCCGGATCTCGCCCTGGCGACACCGCCACCCCCGAGGCCGGCCGCAACCTGCTTTGAGTCCTCTACTTCAACACAGCGTTACGATCTGGCCCCGCGTCGGCCGTTACAAGATCAACCGCAAGCTTGGCCTGGACACCGACTACCAGAACCGCAGCCTGACTCGGGAGGACATCCTGTCCACCATGAAGTACCTGGTCACCCTGCACGATGGCAAGACCAGCTTTACAGGGCCAGCGCGACGGCCAGGAAGTGGATCTGCCCGTCGATACCGACGATATCGACAACTTCGGCAACCGGCGCATCCGTCAGGTGGGCGAGCTCATCCAGACCCAGCTACGCACCGGTCTGTCCCGGATGGAACGTGTGGCCCGTGAACGCATGACCACCCAGGATCCCGAGGCCATCACCCCTCAGTCCCTGCTGAATATCCGCCCGGTGGCGGCCACCATCAAGGAGTTCTTCGAACTCCCAGCTCTCGCAGTTCCTGGATCAGAACAACCCGCTGGCCTCCGTGACCAACAAGCGTCGTCTGTCCGCCCTGGGCCCAGGCGGCCTTTCCCGCGACCGCGCTTCCATGGAAGTGCGAGACGTGCACCCCTCCCACTTCGGACGTATGTGCCCGATCGAATCCCCTGAAGGTCCTAACATCGGTCTGATCGGCTGCCTGTCAACCTTCGCCCGCATCGAACCCCTTCGGTTTCATCGAAACCCTACCGCAAGGTGGTCGAGGCCAGGTGACCAACGACGTGGTCTCGCGACCGCCGATCAGGAACACGGTCACGTGATCGCCCAGGCCAACCAGGAGCTGGACGCCGAAGGCCACTTCCTCACCAAGTCCGCCTTGGTCAGGATGACAGGCGGAAGCGGAGGATGTGCCCGTGGCCGACGTGGATTACATGGATGCTCTCCGCCAGATGGTCTCCATCGGTTCCTCCTCATCCCCTTCCTGGAGCATGACGAAGGCCACCGAGCCCTGATGGGCGCCAACATGCAGCGTCAGGCCGTCCCCCTGATCCGTTCCGAGCGCCCCTTTGTGGGGACCGGCGGCGAATGGGCCGCGGCCGTCGATTCCGGCGACGTGGTCCTGGCCGAGAAGCGATGGCGTGGTCACCTACGTCTCCGCGCGACCCTGATCCGCACCATGAACGACGACGGCAGCAGCACTCTCAAGCTGACTAGGTTCCAGCGTTCCAACCAGATGACCTGCACAACCAGGTGCCGGTCGTCAAGAAGGGCGAACGGGTGGAAACCGGTTCCGTCCTGGCCGATGGCCCCGCCACCGAGGAGGGCGAGATGGCCTCGGGCAAGAACCTCTCTGGTCGCCTTTCATGCCTTGGAACGGCTACAACTACGAGACGCCGTCATCATCTCTCAGCGCCTTGTCCGCGATGACACCTGAGCTCCATCCATATTGAGGAGTTCGAGATCGACGCCCGCGAGACCAAGCTGGGCGCGGAGGAAATCACCCGCGACCCGCCCAACGTCTCCGATGACGCCGTGGCAACTGGACGAAAACGGCATCATCCGCGTCGGCGCGGAAGTGGAAGCCGGTGACATCCTGGTCGGCAAGGTCACCCCGAAGGGCGAGACCGAGCTGACTCCGGAAGAGCGTCTGCTGCGCGCCATCTTCGGGGCCAAGAGTCGCGAAGTGCGCGACACCTCCCTGCGCGTGCCTCATGGCGAGCGTGGCACCGTCATCTCCATCAAGTCCATGACCAAGGAACAGGCCGAGGACGAAGGCGATGAGCTGCCCACCGGCGTCAACCAGGTGATCCGCGTCTACATCGCCCAGCATCGTAAGATCACCCAGGGCGACAAGCTCTCCGGCCGCCACGGTAACAAGGGCGTCATCTCCCGGATCCTGCCGGAAGAAGACATGCCCTTCCTGGCCGACGGCACTCGATCGACATCATGCTCAACGCCCTTTGGGAGTGCCTTCCCGTATGAACCTGGGCCAGGTCCTGGAGCTTCATTTGGGCTGGATCGCTCATTCCGGTTGGGACATCAGCATCGACCCCGATCTGGAAGCCGAGTGGAAGAAGCACATCCCCGCCGGAGCCGAAAAGGGCGAGGCGGGCAGCCATGTAGCCACCCCGGTCTTCGACGGCGTGCGGACCGACGCCATGCATGGCCTCCTGCACACCACCCTGCCTGATCGCGACGGCAACTACCTGGTCGGCGACGACGGCAAGGCACAGCTTTTCGACGGCCGTACCGGAGAACCCTTCCCCAAGCCGATTTCCGTGGGCTACATGTACATGCTCAAGCTCCATCACCTGGTGGACGACAAGATCCACGCCCGCTCCACCGGTCCTTACTCCATGATCACCCAGCAGCCTTTGGGCGGTAAAGCCCAGTTCGGTGGTCAGCGATTCGGCGAGATGGAGTGTGGGCCCTGGAAGCTTACGGCGCCGCCACACCCTCCACGAGATGATGACCATCAAGTCCGACGACGTGGACGGTCGCGTGCGCGCCTATGGAGCCATCGTCAAAGGCGATAACCTTCCTCCGGCCGGCATCCCTGAGTCATTCAAGGTGCTTTTGAAGGAAATGCAGTCTCTGGCCCTGAACGTGGAAGTGCTCAACGCTGAAGGCCAGGCCATCGATATGAAGGAAGAGGATGACGATCCCAATCCCAGACCGATGAGCTCGGCTTCAACATCAGGGGCCCGCCCGACGCCTCCATGGCCGCCAACGACACGGTGGAACCGATCGACACCTCTGAAAACGCGAGTTTTTAGGGCCCCGACCGATCCATCAAGCCTGCATGGCATCAAGCCATCATGACCATAAGAAATCGTAAGAAAGAAACTTCAACAGACAGGACATAGAGTGCTGGACGTTAATGCATTTGATACTGTACGTATCGGTCTCGCGAGCGCTGACGACATCCGCAGCTGGAGCCACGGGAAAGTCAAGAAGCCAGAGACCATCAGTACCGAACCTTGAAGCCCGAGAAAGACGGACTTTTCGGCGAGCGATCTTCGGACCCACCCGCGACTGGGAATGCGCCTGCGGCAGCGCGTGCGCTTCAGGGCATCGTCTGCGAACGCTGCGGGGTGGAAGTCACCCGTTCCCGCGTGCGCCGCGAACGTATGGGCCACATCGAGCTGGCCGCCCCCGTCACCCATATCTGGTTCTTCAAGGGGACCCCTTCCCGCCTGGGATACCTGCTGGACATCTCCCCAAGGACCTGGAGAAGGTCATCTACTTCGCCGCTTACATGGTCACTTTGGTGGACGAGAAGCAGCGCCAGGAGGACCTGCCCGACCTGCAGGCCGAGCTGGATTCCAAGATCGAGCGTCTGACCAACCGTCGTGACAACGAGCTCGAGGCCCGGGCCAAGAAGATCGAGGAGGACCTGGCCGCTCTGGAGGCCGACGAGGCCGATCCCAAGGCCAAGGCCAAGCTGCGCGCTTCGGCCGAGCGCGATCTTAAGGCCATCCGCCTGCGTTACGACAACGAAATCGCCCGTTCCCAAGCGGTCTGGGACCATTTCCAGAGCCTGAAGCCCGGCGACATGGAAGGCGACGTCGACCTCTGGCGCGAGATGAAGGACAGCTACGGCGACTACTTCGAAGGAAGCATGGGAGCCGAGGCCATCAAGAAGCGCCTCCAGGACTTCGATCTGCAGGCCGCCGCCGAGCAGCTGCGCGAGGACGTGGAAAAAGGGCAACGGCCAACGCATGGCCCGGGCCTCAAGCGCCTCAAGGTCATCATGGCCTTCATCAACACCGGCAAGTCCCCGGCCAACATGGTCCTGGACGTGATCCCGTGATCCCGCCCGACCTGCCCCCATGGTCCAGCTGGACGGTGGCCGTTTCGCACCTCGACCTGAACGACCTTTACCGCCGCTGATCAACCGCAACAACCGCCTCAAGCGCCTGATCGAGCTGCACGCCCCGGAGATCATGCTCAACAACGAGAAGCGCATGCTCCAGGAAGCCGTGGACTCCCCTCTTCGACAACGGCCGTCGTGGCCGGGCCGTCACCGGGGCCTCCAACCGCCCCCTGAAGAGCCTGTCCGACATGCTGCAAGGCAAGCAGGTGCCCGCCAGAATCTGCTGGGTAAGCGCGTGGATTACTCCGGCCGTTCCGTCATCGTGGTCGGCCCCTAGCCTGCGCATGCACCAGTGCGGTCTGCCCAAGTCCATGGCTTTGGAGCTTTCAAGCCCTTCGTCATCAAGCGTCTGGTCGAGCAGCAGTACGCGCAGAACATGAAGTCCGCTGAGCGTCTGGTCGATAGAGGGGACTCCGTGGTCTGGGATGTCCTGGAAGAGGGTCATCTCCAACCACCCCGTCCTGCTCAACCGAGCTTCCCACCCTCCATCGTCTGGGCATCCAGGCCTTCGAGCCCATCCTGGTCGAGCGCAAGGCCATCCATTTGCCTCCTCTGGCCTGCAGCCGCTTTCAACGCCGACTTCGATGGCGATCAGATGGCAGTCCATCTGCCTTGGGAGCCGAGGCACAGGCCGAAGCCACGCACTCATGCTGGGGTCCGACAACATCCTCAAGCCCGCCGACGGCCATGCCCGTGACCATGCCCCTCGCAGGACACTGATCCTCGGTCTCTATGATTTGAGCACTGAGAAGAAGGGGCCAGGGCCAGGGCCGGATCTTCAACTCCATGGAAGAGGCCCGCATGGCTTTGGACCTGCACGATCGACTGATGCAGACCCGGATTCTCCTGCGTATGCTTCCGACTTCGTCCTGCCCAGGATTGGGAACCGGGCGAAGTGGAAGTCCTGGACCCTCGTCCAGGCGAAGATGCAGTGGTCAGGAGGAGCGTCTGGCCGACGGCAGCATCCTCTTCTCCACCACTTTCGGCCGCATGCTCTTCAACGAGACCCCGCCCGTGGATTGCCCTTCATCAACGAACAGGTCCCTAGCGCAAGTTGTCCGGCATCGTCGATGACATCGCCTCCCGCTATCCGATCGAGCAGGTGGCCCGCCACCCCGGACGCCTTGAAGGATCTGGGCTTTCACCCGCGCCCCTGGGCCCGGCGTGACCATCGCCTTCTCCGACATCGTGGCCCCTGGCTGAGCACAAGCAGATCGTGGCCGACTACGAGAAGCAGGCCGACAAGGTGAACGACCAGTACGCCATGGGTCTGCTGACCGAAGAGGAGCGTCGCCAGGAGCTGATCAACCTCTGGACCGAATGCACCGACAAGGTGGCTGACGCCATGCAGGGAACTCTACGAGGACAACAACGTGAACATCATGGTTCAGTCCGGAGCCCGTGGAAACTGGATGCAAATCCGTCAGATCGCCGGTATGCGAGGCCTGGTGGCCAACCCCGAGGCGAGATCATCCCTCGACCGGTCAGAGTCCAACTACCGCGACGGCCTGTCCGTGCTTGAGTACTTCATCTCCCAGCACAGGGGCCCGCAAAGGTCTGGCCGATACCGCTCTGCGTACCGCCGAGTCCGGTTACCTGACCCGTCGTCTGGTGGACGTCTCCCAGGACGTGATCGTCCGCGAAGAGGACTGCGGCACCAAGCACGGCCTCAAGGTCGTGGTGGCCGAGCCCGACGAGAACGGCGACCTGCGGCTGGTCAAGAACGCCGACGGCGGCCCTTACTCCCGTCTGCTGGCCGCTGACGTGGTCGATCCTGCCGACGGCAAGACCGTCCTTTACCGCCGCGACCAGGCCTTGGACATGGATGTGCTGCGCGACCTGGTGGCCCATGGGGTCACCTCCGTGCGCGCCCGTTCCGTCCTCACCTGCGAATCCAAGCGGGGAGTGTGCGCCAAGTGCTATGGCTGGTCCCTGGCCACCAACCGTCTGGTGGACGTGGGCGAGGCCGTCGGCATCGTGGCCGCCAGTCCATCGGTGAGCCTGGCACCCAGCTGACCCTGCGGTCCTTCCACTCCGGCGGCGTGGCTTCGGCTTCCGATATCACCCAGGGTCTTCCCCGTGTGGCCGAGCTTTTCGAAGCCCGCACCCCCAAGGGCGAGGCTCCCATCAGCGATATCGACGGTACCGTTCATATCGAAGACAGCGACCGCGACGTACCATCACCGTTTCCTCCGATGACAGCGACGAAAAGCTACGAGTACAAGGTGACCCGCCGCGTGCCCTCCTGGTCAAGGACGGGGAGCACATCGCCGCCGGGACCGCCCTGATCGAAGGCTCCGTGGATCCCAAGCGCATCCTGGAAGTGCTGGGCCCCCGCGCCGCCCAGGTGTCCATCGTGGACGGCGTTCACGATGTCTACCGTTCCCAGGGCGTGGATATCCGCTGACAAGCACATCGAGGGTGATCGTCCACCAGATGCTGCGCCGCGCCGTGATCACCTCTCCTGGAGACAGCAAGTATCTGGAAGGCGAGCTGGTGGATCGTCAGATCCTGCGCGAGACCAACAAGAGGATCGCCGCTGAAGGCGGGCAGCCGGCCGATGGCCGTCCCGAGCTGATGGGCATCACCAAGGCCTCTTTGGCGACTGAATCCTGGCTGTCCGCGGCCTCCTTCCAGGAGACCACCCGCGTGCTCACCGAAGCCGCCATCCAGCAGAAGGTGGATGACCTCAAGGGCCTCAAGGAGAACGTCATCATCGGTAAGCTCATCCCCGCCGGCACCGGCTTGGCCCGGTATCGCAACGCCAAGGTCGAGCCCGACAAGACCATCCGCGACACCATTTACCCCAGCTTCGGCTTGGGCGAGGAGCCTAAGGAGCTGGAAGTCTCCGACGAGGCGGCCGATGGCGATATCGACTTCAACCAGCTTGATTTCAACCAGCTGCACATCGAGGATGACTTCAACCCTGATGACTTCCTCAATGACTTGGGTGGAATCGACGGGACTCGAACAATACGAGTTGCCTGATTTCGGCGACTTGTCTGATTTCGACTCCGACCAGTCCGCCTCCGCTTCCGGCCAGCAGGACGATGCTGACAAGTCTGGGCAGGGTGATGCCGGTCAGGACGGTCAGGATAATCAGGCCGCCTAGCCAATCAGCCGCCCTAGTCGGCCGGTCGGTTAGCCGGTTAATCACCTCGCCGATTGGGCCGCTCAGCCTGAGTGGCCAGTCGATTGCTTAGCCTGATTACTCAGCCTGATTGGTGAGGTTGCCGGCTTGATCAAGGCTTTTGTCTGGATCAGGCCGAGGAAAAAGTTAAGGGAAGCCAGCGCCTTCAGGGCGCTGGCTTCCCCCCTATTTATGGGTTTATGGGATTGATGGTTTTGCGGGTGTTCCCATTTTTCTTCCCTCTATATTTCCTCCCTGATTTCCCATATTTTCATTTCATCATTTTCCATCCCCTTTATTTCCTCTCACAATCCATAATCCTCCTTTTCATTTCATCACTCAATTTCATCACCTCATCCCTCATCCCACCCCATTTCACACCTCAAATCCAGGCCTTACCTCCCTATGAGCGTATACGAAACGAGGTTACAAAAAATCGAGGCTGGAAATGGCGGCCTGTTTTCTGTAACCTCGTTTCGTATACGCCCTCATGATTTTTGGGGATGGGGTAAGACCTCCGACCATCCCATCCTAAATTCATGCCAAGGCCATCCCAAAGTCATCCCATCCAAGGCCATTCCAGCCCAAAGTGAAAAAGGAGGGAAACGACTAGGCTGGAAATACTGAAACAAAAAGCCCGTCCATGCAAGGGCGCGGGCACAGGCAGAAAGGCGGATCGGTCATGGTTCCTTCGGTCACCCTTAATAACGGAATTTGGCATGCCTCAGGAAAGGCTTCGGCGTGTTTCAAATTCCCGGCATGATGAATGCAAGCAAGCCGTGACCGACGCCTTGGAGGTCGGCTGCCGTCTGATCGACACCGCCCAGTTCTACCGAAACGAGCGGGCCGTGGGGGAAGCCTTGGAGGAATCCGGCCTGCCCAGGCGGGAGATTTTCCTGACCACCAAGGTCTGGATCAACAATTTCGGGTACGACAAGACCATTGAAAGCGTCAAAAAGGTCCTTACGCCTTTACGGACCGATTACCTGGATCTGGTTCTCATCCACCAGGCGGTGGGCAATTACTGGGCTTACCGGGCGCTCGAGGATTTGTACAAGGACGGCTTGGTCAAGGCCATCAGCGTCTCCAACATGGAGGCCGACCGGCTGATTGACTTGGCCACGAGGGCGAATGTGGTCCCGGCCGTCAACCAGATTGAAAACCACGTCTTCTTCCAGCAGAACGACCTCCTGGCCGTCATGAAGGATCATGGGATCCAGGGGGAGGCCTGGGGGCCTTTCGCCGAGGGGAAGAACGACTTGTTCACCCATCCTCTCTTGACCGAGATCGGGACGGCTTATGACAAGTCAGCCGCCCAGGTGGCCTTGCGTTTCCTGGCGCAGCGGGGGCTGGTGGTCATCCTGAAATCCACCCACCGCGACCGGATGGAGCAGAACCTGGACATCTGGGATTTCGCCCCTGTCCGAGGACGACATGGACCGGATTTCCAGCCTGGACACGGGCAAATCCTCTTCAGCTATGCCAAGATGTTCTCCAACATCCAAAGGCTGAGCTTTTTCACCGCGAAGAAGAAGGACTGAAAGGCGGCCGTCTTCCCCGTAAGGACTCGGAATATTCGGCCGGGCTGGTATCATACTGGAGGTTTGCATCATCCGGCGGATCCGGGACGGTGAATGCTGGAAATATCGTCTGGTAAGTACTAGAGTGGTAGCCAGACCGATGGTGATTCGGATTCTCGTTTAGCACGATGAAAGATAAGCGCAAGCAGCATTGGAGAAAAATGGCATTAGGAACAGTTCCACAGCCTGAAGGTTTGGCGAATCCTCCTATCGATGAGCTGGACAAGCATGCCCAGTCCCGTTAGCGCTTTAGCCATGTTCGCGTGCCGCGCCCGCCAGATCAACTCGTACTTCACCCAGCTGAATGAGGGACTTCTGCAGAACGTGGGCCCTCTGGTCGAGTACAAGAACCAGGAGAAGCCTTTGACCATCGCCTTCCGCGAGATCAACGAAGGCCTTCTGGAAGAGACCTTGGGAGAGGACGACCTGACCGAAGGCGTGCTCAACTAAGTCGTCAACAAGACCGCGACCGGCCGGGGCCTGGCTTTGGCCCATCATCGAGGGCCCCGTACCTGCCGGGTGCGGGGCCCTTCTGTCTTCAAGATCGCCGGATGCCAAGGTGCCAGCAGGGACCCGGGCGGAAAGATGCCAACAGGAATAAGGATGGATGAGCATGACGAAGAAAAACACGAGACTGATCACGTCGGAGTCAGTGACCGAGGGCATCCCGACAAGGTGTGCGACCAAATCTCCGACGCCATCCTTGACGAGTTGCTCAAACAGGACCCGGCCTCGCACGTGGCCGTGGAGACCTGCGCCACCACCGGCCAGTTCTTCGTTTTCGGCGAAGTGACCTCGGAAGGCTAGTGAACATCAACAAGGTGGTGCGCGACACCCTCAAGAGGATCGGCTATACGTCGTCGGAAGTGGGACTGGATGCGGATTCCACCGGGGTCATGATCTCCATCGACGAGCAGAGCCCGGAGATCAACGCGGGGGTCAGCCGCGCGGCCACGACCAAGGAGGAGCATTACGCCTCCCAGGGGGCTGGCGACCAAGGAATCATGTTCGGGTATGCCTGCGACGAGACCAAGGTCTTCATGCCTTTTGCCCATCGAGCTGGCCCATCGGCTGGCCGAGCGCTTGGCTTGGGTGCGTAAGAACGGGGTAGTCCCTCATCTGCGGCCCGATGGTAAGACCCAGGTGACGGTGGAATACGGGGACGACGGCCGGCCGATCCGCATCGACACCATCCTCATCTCCACCCAGCACGACCCTGGCATTTCCCAATCCCTGCTCCGCGACCAGCTGCGCGAGAACGTGGTCGATCCCGTCCTCGCCCAGGTCCTGGGCCAGGAGGGAGGGGACAGCCCGGAAACCCGTCTGGATATGGTGGACCATGATTCCTACCGTTTCCTGGTCAATCCCACCGGGTCCTTCGTTCTGGAGGGCCGGCCGCGGACGCCGGTTTGACCGGGCGCAAGATCATCGTCGACACCTATGGCGGCCTCGGCCATCACGGGGGCGGCGCCTTCTCCGGCAAAGACCCTTCCAAGGTGGACCGGTCCGCCGCCTACGCCGCCCGCTGGGTGGCCAAGAACCTGGTGGCCGCCGGCTTCGCCCATAAGGTGGAAGTCCAGATCGCCTATGCCATCAGGGGTGGCCGAGCCCGTCTCCATCAATGTGGACACCTTCGGCACCTCGCCTTCGCCGCCCGCCAGGCCGGAGTCACGGACGCCGCCCTGGCCCAGGCCGTGGAAGCTCATCTTCGACCTGCGCCCGGCTGCCATCATCGACCAGCTGGACCTTTGCGGCCCATTTACAGCAAGACGGCCGCTTATGGGCATTTCGGCCGCGGCGACCAGAACTTCACCTGGGAGGAGACGAAACCGGGTGGAGAGCTGCGCCCGCCGTCCATGACTTGATCCGCCGGATGATATGCGCTTGCTCTCCTAGGGCGGCCGCGGCGGCTTTCTTCGCCTTCATACCCGTGCCGCCGCCTTCTCGAGGGCGATTGGGTAAGATGGGACCATGGTCATTTTAGGGGAGCAGCTGGCCCTTGACGGGTTGGCCCCCGCGCAGCGGAAAAAGCCCGGCCAGGGTGAAAGAGCCGGCCGAGAGGCTTCCCGTCGCCCACGTGGTCATTGACGTCCAGCCATCCAACTGGGGCAGACCTTCGATTATCTGGTGGAGGAGAGGAGTCCGCCCGGGCCTTGCCCGGAGCCCAGGTGAGGGTGAGGTTCGCCGGCCGGCTGGTCAATGGGATCATCTGGGGCCGGTCGGAGAAAAGCGAGACCCCGGCCTCTTCCTTTGCGTTATCTGGAACGGGTCTTGGGGACCAGATCGCCCTGCCGGAGCAGATGCGGTCGGACATCGAGAAAATCGCGGAATTCTGATGGGGACCCGGGCCAACATCATCCGGCTGGCTCTGCCCCCTCGAGTCGCCCGGGTGGATAAAGAACCCCGACCCGGTCGGCGGGACCGCCGGGGGAGGAACGGGTCCGCCGACTCTTCTGCGGCCGCCGCTTTCAACCAGGAAAACGACCGGGTCGAATCATCCTATGAGGCGATCGACCAGGTGAATCGCCTCTGGGAGGCCTCCACCCCCGGCCAGGTGGTCTGGGATGCTTTGCCCGGCGTCACCACTCTGGGCGGACGACTTGGTCTGGCTGATCGGGAAAAGTCTGACGGCCGGCCGCCCATCGTGGCGGAACTGCCGGACTCGCCCATATCCGCTTGGTGGACCAGCGCCTGAAGAAGGCCGGTTTGCGCTCTTATTCCGTCCGTTCCGGCCGGGGGGTCTGGCAAGGGGACTACTGCGTCCTGGCCGGGATGAAGACCCCGGAGGAAAGGTACCGTTCCTACATGGCCATCGCCCAAGGGGAGGTGACCTGCGTGATCGGGGCCCGGACCAGCATGTACGCCCCGGTGACCGGGCCGGCTGTCTTCGTCTGCGTGGACGACATCGCCTACCAGAACGCCGATGGCTTCATGCCTTACCCCAACGCGCGCGACGTCATGCTGCTCCGGGCCAGGAACCATAAGGGATCGCCGTCATGCTCTCCCACGCCCGCAGCCCCCAGAGCCAGGCGGAAGTCGAAGGTCTGCCTTCCGCCATCGATTGCGGGCCGGTGGTGGCCGTGCATGGGCTTGATTCCGTGGTCAAAAAGCTGACCCCCTGGGTGAGGGTCCTCAATCGGGCTGCCTTGGAGGACTTGACCGACCCGACCGTCGGGTCCCGGGTTCCCCATACGGCCGTCAGGATCCTGAACAACGCCTGGAATCGGGGCCGGTGCTCATCTCCATCCCTCACGATGGGCAGTCCATGACTTTGATTTGTTCCTCCTGCCATCGGCAAGCCCGCTGCCCCGCTGCTCCGGGCCGCTCAAGCAGCCTGCGGATTTAGGTCAGGCCGCCCGGTGTCTCTGGTGCAGCCAGGCGGCCACCGCCTGGGTCTGCCCTCATTGCAGGGGAGCGGATGAGGGTCATCAGGTCGGGGGCCTGGGGACCCTGCCCAAGAACTCCCTCGGCCTCTTCCCCCATACGAGGATCGTCACTTCCACCCCTCACCAGCCCCGGGGTCGTGCCGATGATCGAGGACCGGCCGCAAGTGGTCATCGCCACTCCCGGGTGCGGAACCGAAATCGTCTCCACCCCTGTGACCCGGATGGAAAGGCAGGAAGGGCAAGAAAGGCGAGAGGGACAGGAAGGACAGGGCAGAGCCCGCATTACCGGGCCGTGGCCATCGTCGATACCTGGACCAGCCTCTATTCCTCCAGCATGGACGCCCGCCTTGATACTTTGACCGCCTGGATGCGGTCCGCCGCTCTATGCCTGCCGCACGCGCAAGGAGGGCAGGTGCTTTTGCTGGGGAGTGCGATCCGGCCATCGCCCAGTCCTCATGACGTGGAATCCGGCCTTCCTGGCCGCCCAAGAGCTGGGGGAGAGGCAAGAGACCGCTCATGCCCCCGGCGGTGACTGCCGCCACGTGTGGGGAAGGCGCGAAGTGGTGGAAGAAGTCCTGGACGGGCTGGACCTCGATCCCCTGCAGCCCGGGGATCAGCCCCCGGTTTTGGGGCCGATTCCCCTGCTCCGCCTGCCACGATTATCGATCGCCAGCTGGAAGGCAGCAATGACCGGGTACGAGCCGTGGTCCGGGTCCCGGTCGGGCGGACCTTCGCCTGGCTCAACAGCTGCGCGGCCGCGGCCAAGCACGCCCGGTCGCGGGTGAAAGGGGAGCTGCGTTTCCAGATCAACCCCAAATCCTTGAGCTGATCTCGCCGTCAGACGCCGTTCGCTCGCTTCGCTAGAGTAGGAGCTATGAGAATTCTTTTCGCAGGAACCCCCCAAGTGGCGGTAGGACCTTTGCAGGCCTTGATTCAGGCCGGCGGCAAGCTGGAAGTGATCGGAGTCCTCACCCGGCCGGACGCCCCGCAAGGCCGCGGCCGGAAGCTGACTCCCAGCCCGGTGAAACAGGCTGCCATCCAGGCGGGCCTGCCCGTCATCGAAGACAAGCCCACCTCGCCCGAGTTCTTCCGGACGCTGGAAGACCTTCATCCGGACGCGGCCGCCGTGGTCGCCTACGGGAACCTGCTCAAGCCGGAAGCCTTGGACGCCCTTCCCTGGGCTGGTATAACCTGTATTTCTCCTCCTGCCGCAACATGCGGCGCGGCCCCGGTCCAGAGGGCGATTTGGGCGGGGAGACCATCACCGGGGTCACCGTTTTCAAGATCGGTCCGGCTTGGATGATGGGCCGATTGTGCCCAGTCGACCGTGGAAATCGGTCCTCATGAAACGGCCGGAGAGCTTCGGACCGGCTGTCGCAGGACGGGCCCATCTTTTGTGCGCGGTCCCTGCAGGGGATAGCTGACGGTCGATTGGCCTTCCGCCCCAGCCGGCCGGTAGCTTCGAGATGGCGGCGAAGATTCATCCTGATGACGCCCGTATCCGTTTCTGCCGTGCCCGCTTTCGCCGCGGATCGGCAGATCCGCGCCTGCACGCCCGAGCCAGGGCCTGGTGCCAGCTGCATACCCAGGAGGATTCCGACAAGGCAGCCCCCATCAAACTGACCATCGCCCAGGCGCACGTGGACAAATCCGAGACTGCAGGCAAGCCTGCCGCCGGCGCTTTGAAACCCGGCCGTCTTCTGGTGACCAAGAAACACATCTGGCTGGGGACCCTGACGGATCCTTTGGAGTTGGACCAGGTGAAGGCGCAAGGCAAAAAGCAGATGAAGGCCGCCGATTGGGCCCGCGGCGCCCGCCTGTCCGCGAAGGCTTACTGTGACTGAGGCGCGGATCGGAAACGCCGGGAAAACCGGAAAAAGCCAAGAAAGACCTTTCCCCGCGCTCCATCGCCTGAAATCGTTGATTCGCGTCCACCGGAACCAGGCCTTCTCCAATCTGCTGGTCCCCAGGAGCTGAGTTCCTTCTCCCCGGACGAGCTGGGCGGGCGGGACCGGGCCGCCGTCACCGACATGGTCTACGGGACTTTGCGCTGGCAGGGCCTCGATGCGGTGATCGCCGACGTGTCCTTCCGGCTCGTTGAAAGGATCGAGATCCCGGTTTTGGATGCGGCCCGCCCTGGGTGTTTATCAGCTTCTTTCCTCGGCTCGCCGGATTACGCCGCCGTTTCCCAAACGGTCGGCCTGCTTCGCCGGGGCGGTCGCTCGGATGCCAGGGCGGCTGGGTTCGTCAACGCCCTCTTGCGGAAGGTGGCGACCAGGTCCCGGCAGGAATGGGAGGCGGTCCTCACTTCTCGGATTCCCAAGGCCGATTCCGACGCCCGTTTGGCCCTCCGCTATTCCCATCCCTAATTGGGTCGTCGGGCAGCTGCGCTAGTTCGTGGAGGCAGGCCGCCTATGAAGACAGGGGCGGATGACCAGTTGGTCGCCCTTCTGTCCGCCGATAATGAGCGGCGGATGTCACCCTATGCGCCCGCCCAGGTTTGGTTTCACGGGAGGAGCTGATAGCCCAGCTCGAAGGGATTTTCCGCCGGCAGGGCTGGTTCGATGGACAGGCTGTTCCCGGCCGGATCGTTTGGGAGGAGACTTTCTCTCCTTATGGGCTGCGGATCAAAGGGGTGAATCCCCATGATATTCCGGCCGTCCGGCAGGGGCTGGCCGGGGTGGAGGACGAAGGCAGTCAGTTGGCCGCCCTAGCCGTGGCCGATGTGGATAAAGCGGCGGGTTTCCGACCGACCTTCCGACCGATTTTTCCAGTCGACCTCCCGGCTGACTCGCGGTCCGATCTGACGACCTCTCGCCAAGCCGAACGCTGGCTGGATATGTGCGCGGCCCCGGTGGCAAAACCGCCCCTGCTGGCCGCCTGCGCCCTCAGTCGTTCGAATTCCGCCGGCTCACCACCCTCTTGGCCAACGAGCCGACCCATCACCGGGCCGATCTGGTCCAGGGACAATCTACGCGCTTTCACGGGCATGGCCCCGCCTCCAGCGCTGCCCCGTCCATCATCGAAGGGGTGGAGGAAAAGGATGGCCGCCAGCTGGGAGACCTTATCCGCAAAGCCTTTGATCGGATCCTGGTGGACGCCCCCTGCTCGGGCCTAGGGTCCCTGCGCCGCCGTCCTGAGTCCGCTGGCAGCAAAAAGCCGGAGGAGATCGCCTCCTCAGCCTTCTTCAAGGGCAGCTCTTGGATTCCGCCTATGGGACCTTGGCTCCCGGCGGTTACCTCGCCTACGTCACGTGTTCGCCGGTCTTGGAGGAGACCCGGCTTGTGGTCGACGCCTTCCTGGGCAGGCATCAAGACCTCATCCGCTTGGACGTCCGTCAGGCTTTCCCCTCGGGACGCCTTTGCCTGCGGTCCCGGGCGATGTGCAGCTCGGGCAGATCCACGGACTGACCAGATGTTCATCTCTTTGATGCGGAAGGCCGTCTGAGCCGCCTTCACCGGGGATCCGCCGGTTTAGCCACTCCCAGGAGCCGGCGGCGCGGCTCCGCTTGCCCGCTTCCACGATCAGCCCATGGTATTCGCCCTAATTCGGACAGGGTGAATTCGGAGATGTCGAGGAAGGCGGCCTCATGGTTTTTCGCCGCCTGGTAGGTGGGGTAGTCAGGGCAGGCCAAGGGCGGCGATCATTCGGCGGGAGTAGACGTCCCAAATGAAGCATTTCTGATGGAAGGCGTAAAGGCGGATCACATCGGCGGTCTCTTGTCCGATTCCTTTGACGGACAGGAGGTTTTCCCGCAAATCAGGCAGAGGAGGTTGCGGGTCTCCGGCTGCCTGCGATCCGTCTTCAGGCCAGATGACGCTTTCATCCAAGCCCGTGTCCATCAGCCAACGGGAGATGGCCTGACAGGTTCCGGCCTTGGCCTGCATGAAGCCGCTGGGCCGGATGAGGGAGACCAGGTCCTCTTGCTTCATGCCCGCGATGCTTCGCGGGGTCAGGGCTCGGGCTTGGACCAGGTTTTGCAAGGAGGTTTCCACGTTCCGCCAAGCGGTATGTTGGACCAGGACGGACCCGATGATCATCTCGAAACCGGTTTGCGCCGGCCACCATCCCTGGGGGCCGAGTTCTTGGTATAAAGCTTGGAAGACCGCTCGCCCGGGAAGGAAGGTCTGTGCATCGCCGCGCCTTGTCATGTTTTCACTTTAGCTCATGCCTGATCCCGGGAGGCTGAGCTACATGCCTGCCGCATGCCAGCTAAACGCTTGCCGCATACCTACCAATCGACCGCCAAACGACTACCAATCGTCCACCAAAAGAAAAAGCCCGGCGGGTACCGGGCTTTAGAGAGAAGGAGAGAGAAGAAAGGTTCAGTTATAAGGGTTGAGTTATCAAGGCCTTCACCCTTGTGTCATCGGGGCCTCCTACTGGTTGGGAGGTCTTATCGTTGACATCTATTATTTAAAGCGGCCTGGCTGAGGCTCGTTCGGCGTGTCGCTGAGCGTTTCCTGAAAGAGCTTGGGGGAAGCTGAATCCCCCTGGGGAAGGGGCTGACCTCGGCCAGTCAGGACCGGTCTTGCTCCCCTTTCTCTCCTTGGATCTGCGTACAATGGAAAGGCCGTTGACTTTAGAACGGTCTAATTCTTTCCGCGGCGCTGAAGCCTGGGAAAGACTCAGGATAGGAACGCACGAACCCGCAAGGCTGGCCGCCGAAGGACACGAAGAACGTGGAGGACGGCGGGGATGATCAGACGGAAATGCGTAGAAGAACAAAGGTATAAAAAGGTACGAACAGGTACAGAATGAAAAAAAGAAGGATTAGTGCCGTATTGTGGGCGATGATCGCCTCGATCGCCATGATTCTGGTCGGCCTGGTGGGTATCGTCCCTCAGGCTCAGGCCACGATGCCGGCCAACACGGCCACGGCGAGCGGAGCGGCCTCCACGACCAACCGCAACGTCACCATCATCGCCTTCCAGCAGAACTGGAAGTCGATCGCCAAGGAATGCACCGAGACTTATGGTCCCGAAGGCGTGGGCTACGTTGAGGTCTCTCCTCCTTCGAGTCCATCAAAGGTTCCCGTGGTGGACTTCCTACCAACCAGTAAGTTACAAGCTGATTCCAAAGAAGGCACCGAGGCCGACTTCAAGCAGATGATCGCCACTTGCAAGGCCGCTGGCGTGGGGATTATCGCCGACGCCGTCATCAACCACACGACCGGGGTGGACCATCCCGCGAACGTGGGCGTGGACGGCAGCAAGTTCGACGCTCAAGGTAATTTCCCGGCCATCGGTTACACCAGGACGACTTCCACGATTGCGCCAGGAACATCGGCAATTATAATGATGCGAACGAGGTCTGGAACTGCTGTCTGACCGGCCTGCAGGACCTCAACACCAGCAAGGCTCAGGTCCAGGACAAGATAGCCGACTACATGAAGCATCTGCTGGACGACGGCGTGGCCGGCTTCCGCGTGGACGCGGTCAAACACATGGACCCCAAAGACGTCAGCGCCATCAAGGCCAAACTGGCCCAGAAGTCCGGCATGGCCGAAGACAAGATCTACTGGAATCAGGAGACTTGGGCAACGCCAACGAAGACCCGCGGATCCAGCCATCCAACTATGTCTCCACCGGCGAAGTCCATGAGATGAACTTCCCTACCGCCTGAAGACGGCCTTCAACGGCGGGGACGGCAACGTGTCCGGTCTCAAGGACCTGTCGTCCAAGCTCCTGCCTTCCCAGGAGGCTTCGGTCTTCGTGTCCAATTGGGACACCGAACGCAACGCCAGCACCCTCAACTACAAGGACGGTTCCCGCTACCTCCTGGCCAACGCTTTCATGCTGGCCTCGGCTACGGCACCCCTTACATCAATTCCGGCTACAAGTTCGAAGACAGCGCGGCTGGCCATGACGCCGGGGCTCCCGGGGCAACTGATACCTCCGTGCCCGATACGGTCTGCTCCACCGATTCCGGCTGGCTCTGCACCCAGCGCTGGACGGCCATCCGGGGTATGATCGGCTTCCACAACGCCGTCAGCGGCGAAGTGACCAACTGGTGGTCCAACGGGTCGACGGCCATCGCCTTCGGCCGCGGGACCAGTGGTTACCTGGCCATCAACAATTCCGACCAGGACATCAGCCGAGACTTTCGCCACCGGCATGCCCGCCGGCGAATACTGCGACGTCTACGGGCCGGCGACTGCTCCACCACGGTGAAAGTCGGCGCTGATGGCAGAGCTCCAGGCCACCGTACCCGCTCACTCCGCCTTGGCCATCCGCCAGGTCCCTCAAGTCGGTCTACCAGCCCGGGCCAAGTCCAACCCCCTGGATCCGGCCAAGGACGAGCCCGCCAGGGGCCGGTGGATTCCGACCGGACCGTCAACGTCTACTACAAGACCAGCTGGAAGACCCCTTACCTCCATTATCAGAAGGAATCGGGTTGGACGGACCTCCCGGGGTCGCCATGGCCAAGGCATGCGATGGCTATTACATGGCCAGCATGCCCCTGATCAGCATCTTGGACGCCAACCATAAGCAGGAGTTCCTCTTCACCGACGGCGGCGGCAACTGGGACCATCCCAATGGCCAGTCCAGCGCACTACTCCATCAGCGGAAGGCCGACCTTCTGGTGGCTGATGGGAAGCTGTCCGAAGTGACCGCGGCGAACAACCCTTGCGCCGTCGCCTATAAGCCGACCACCCGCCTGACAGTCCATTACCGGCCGGCCGCCGGGGATTCCGCGGCGGACAAGCGCGGGGTCTACGTCTGGGGCACCCGCAAGGACGGCAGAGTCTTGGATGGGAAGAACTATCAGTTCAACCAGAGCAAGGACGCCTTCGGCAAGGTCTTCACCATGGACTTCGACGGCTCCTTCGACAAGCTGGGCGTCATCGTCACCACCACCGATTGGAACAAGGACGGGCAAAGCGACCGCATGGTCGATGTGTCCGGCGGCTCCGGAGAGATCTGGGTCAAAGGCGGCGACGAGACCACTTACACCACCCCGCCGGACGAGGCCGGGCAGACCATCAAGAAGCTGGACGTGACCGTCCACTACCGCCGGGCGGACAACAATTACACCGGTTGGGACATCTGGCAGTGGGCCGATGGGGTGGCGGACAACATCCCCGCCAAGTTCACCGACCACGACTCCTTCGGGGAGACCGCCCGCTACAGCCAGTCTTCCGAGAGCGGGGTGAAGGGGTCCACCTTCATCATCCGCTACAGCGACGGGACCAACGACTGGGCCAGCCGCGAAGCCGGAAAAGACAACGCCGAAGGCCACCGGGTGATCCCTCAGTCGGCCATCACTATGACCGGCAGGGACACGGCCAAGGCGGAAGTCTGGATCGTCTCCGGTGATACCACCGTCTACACGAATCCGGCCAACATCGACACTTCGGACAAGATCGTCTCCTCCGAGATCTCCCAGATGAACCAGGTGACCATCAAGCTGAACCACGCCGTCAACCATTCCGACCTGAAGGCAAGCTGAGCCTGAAGGGCGCCGACCTGCAGTCCTTCGAAGTGAAGGACGGGACCACGGATCGTCATCACGACCAAGGAGGCCATCCCCGCCAACGCCGCGGTGACCGTGGACGCCGGCAGCTTCGGGAAGGCCACGGCTGTGGCCGGGTCCGTGGTCCGCACCGACGCCTTCGACAAGGCTTACGCCTACGAGGGCAAGGATCTGGGAGCCAGCTATACGGCCGCTTCCACCACCTTCAAGATCTGGGCCCCCACGGCTTCCTCCGTCAAGCTCAACTCCTACAAGAGCACGGCGGCCGACGGCCTTGTCCAAGTCCTATCCGATGACCGCCGAGCCAGGGGTCTGGACCGTCACCCTTCCTGGCGATTGCAAGGATCTGGCTTACGATTTCAGCCTGACCTTCCCCGACGGCAAGGTGAACGAAGCCGCTGACCCCTATGGGACCGCCTCCACCGTCAACGGCGGCCGTTCGGTCGTCCTGACCCCGCAGGAGATGAAGCCGGCCGTATGGGGCAAGCGTATGTCCGCCTTCACTAAGCCGGCCGACGCCGTCATCACCGAGATGTCCGTGCGCGACTTCTCCAAGTCGTCCACCTCCGGCATCTCCGCCAAGAACCAGGGCAAGTACCTGGGCGTGGTGAAGAAGGCAGCAAGAATTCCAAAGGAGAGTCCACCGGTATCGACTATCTGAAGAAGTCGGGAACCACCCATGTGCAGATCATGCCCATGTACGACTTCAACAACGTCAACGGCGAGATCGGCAACAACGTGGCCTACAACTGGGGCTACGACCCGATGAATTACAACGTGCCCGAAGGCTCCTACTCGTCCGACCCGGCCAATCCGGCCACCAGGGTGGTCGAGGCCAGAAAGATGGTCCAAGGCCTGCACAAGGCCGGGATCCGGGTGATCATGGACGTTGTCTACAACCACGTCTACGACGCCAACAAGCATGTCTTCAACCAGGTGGTCCCCGGTTACTACTTCCGTTACGACGCCAAGGGCAACCTGGTCTCCAACTCCGGCTGCGGCAACGACACCGCCTCCGAACGGGCCATGATGCGCAAGTACATCGTGGATTCCGTCACCTACTGGGCCAAGAACTACAACCTGGACGGCTTCCGTTTCGACCTCATGGGCCTCATCGACAAAGAGACCATGAAGGAAGTGCGCTCGGCCTTGGATCAGATCGATCCTTCCATCTTGGTCCTCGGCGAAGGGTGGGACATGAACACCACCATGGAGAAGAGCCGGATGTCCATCCAGCCCAACGGTTATGAATTGGCCACGGACAAGTCTTCCGTCGCCTTCTTCAACGATTCCTACCGCGACGCCATCAAAGGCAGCGTCTTCGACAAGACCGGCAAGGGCTTCGTCCAGGGCAGTTCGGACAGGAATCCCTGCTGGCCAACAACTTCATGGGTTGTCAGAACCAGAAGGGCTTCGCGGCCTGCACCAACGGGAACGCCAACGTCCATTACGCTTCGACCAACCAGTTGGTTCAGTACGTGGAGGTCCATGACAACCTGACCCTCTACGACAAGCTGGTCGCCAGCATGCCGGGGGTCAAGCAGGACGAACTAGTCAAACGGGACCAGCTGGCCACGGCCATGGTCCTGCTTGCCCAAGGGGTGCCGGAGATGCAGCTGGGGCAGACCTTCCTGAGGACCAAGGGAGGCGATGACAACAGCTACAACAAGCCGGACAGCGAGAACGCGGTCGATTGGGATCGGCTGGATCAGTTCAAGACCAGCGATGATTACGCCCGTGGCCTGATTGCTTTGCGCAAGGCCCTGCCGGCTTTCCGTCTGGGCTCCTACGACCAGATCAATTCCCACGTCACCGTGATCGCCCAGAAGGATGGCCTCCTGGCCTTCAAGCTGGCGGACGCTTCCGGCACCTACCTGGTCGCCTTCAACGGGAACGGGAAGGCCATGAATCTGACCGGCCTGAAGAAGGGCACCTACACGGTCGTCTCTTCGGACGGCGCGGTGGATTCGGCCGCCGTCAAGGAGATCGCGGCCGCCGTCAAGAACGGTTCGCCCAATGTGCTAAAGCCGGTTCCCCAAGTTCCAGGAGGTAGGTGACCGACGGAACCTATTCGGTCCCGGCCACCAGCGCTTTGGTTCTGAAGGAAGGCGAGCTTTTGGCCCAGCCCGCCATCTCCCAAGTGGAAGATCCGGACACCATCCAGATCAAGTCCCAGGGCCACCTGACCCTGCCCCAGACCGTCAAGGCCACGTGGACCGACGGCCCCACCACCATGGAAAAGGTGACCTGGCCCGCCCTGACCGCCGAGCAGAAAGGTATCATCGCCTCCGCTGACGGGGGAGAGTTCTCCTTGAACGGGACCGTGGCCGGCTGCTGGCAAGCCGGTGACGGTGGTGGTGAAGGTGGCGGCGGCTTCCAAGCCGTCGGAGCCATCCAAGCCTTCCGAGCCGTCCCACCCTGGTAAGGGGAAGATCGTGATCACCCTTAGCCTGGTACGGGTCCGCGCTGGCTGGAAGGTCCGCGTGATGGTCAAAGGTCTGGCCCCGCACACCGCCTATGTGCTCTGGCTGCATTCCTCCGGTCAAGTTGGTCGCGGTGACGTCCAACGCCTCCGGCGAGGTGGACCAGGTGGTGACCATCCCCGTCACCACCGCCCCCGGGAAGCATCAGGTCCTGGTGACGGCCGCTTCCGTCTCCGCCGACAAGGTCCTGGCCTCCGCCCCCCTGACCGTTCTCGCTTCCTCGCGGTCCGGGACCGCACAGCCATCGCAGCCGTCCAAGCCGCTCGCTTCATCCCAGGCCGCGAAGCCCTCCCAGGCCGGGCGGGAGACTCGGGCCGACCGGAACCGGGAGAAGGATCTGCGACCACCGGCGTGGCCGTCACTCCATCCTCCTGGCCATGTTCGGCTTCGCCGGTTTGGGTCTGGCCTGACCGCCTTGCGTGGCAAGAGCGATAAGAGCGGCAAGAGGACCGGCAGCAAGAGCTAGCTGAAGGATGCCCAAAGGCTAGTCTGGATGCTGTAAGGCAATCTTGGAGGCTAGTCTGAAAGCTAGCCTGAAGGATCAAAGAAAAAATGGGACGTCTGTTCGCAGGCGCCCCATTTTTCGTGTCCTCAATGGCTTCGAGTCCTTTTGACTTTACTTTTCCTTCTTTCCCCCTTTTCCTTTTGCTTTGCCTTTACTATTGCCTTTTGCCTTTTTACTTTTTCAGCAACCCCTCTTTGACCAAGTAGTCATGAGCCACGGTGGAGGCGGGCTTCCCTCGAACTCACCTGGTAGTTCATGCGGCTCATCTCGGAGTCGGAGAGCTTCCCGGCCAGCCTGTTGAGGATGGTCCGCAGCTCCGGGTGCTTCCTCACCAGGGATTCCTTCATCAAAGGAGCTCCCTGGTAGGGAAGGAAGAGGTGCTTCGAATCGGTCAGAGTGACCAGGTTGTACTGGGCGATTTCGGCGTCGGTCGAATAGGCGTCCACGATCTGCACTTGGCCGTCGTTGATGGCCGAATAGCGCAAGGAAGGGTCCATGGTCTTGACGGTCAGGTTGAGCCCGTAGAGGGAGGTCAGGCCCCGGTTGCCGTCATCCCGGTCGTTGAATTCGGCCGTGAAACCGGCCGTGGCCGTCCCCTGCACGGAAGCCAGGTCGGAGATGTCGCGGATCCCGTTTTCCTTGGCGAAAGTCTTCTTGACCGCCACCGCGTAGGTGTCGGAGAACTTCATGGGCCTGAGCAGGACCAGCCTGTCCTGCCGGTAAATCCCGTCCCGGGCCTGTCTGTAGACCAGGCCGGGGAGGGTGGATTTTCTGGATGGGGATCCGCCTGGCTTCGACTTCAGCAGGCTTTCGGTGATGGTCCCGCTGAATTCGGGATAAATATCGATATCCCCGCGTTTCAGAGCCTTGTAGAGAAGGTGGTCTTGCCGAAGTTGGGCGACGGTCACTTTTAAAGGGAGCTGTTGGCCTCGATCAGCTGTTTATACATGTTGATGAGGATCTCGGCCCGGCCCCAGCTTGCCGGCGATGACCAGGGTTTCAGCCCCCGAGCGGAAGCCTGGATGGACGTGGCCCGGGTCGGGTGTAGGAACCGACGAGGCCGACGACCAGGACCAGGAAGGCCACCATGATTTTCTTCAGGGATTGCTTCTCCAGCCAGTGGATGAGGGCGGAGAAGATGATGGCCAGGAGAGCGGCGAAATGGCCCCTGATGAGGATGAGGGAGTTGTCGTTGCGGTCGATTCCTCAAAAGGATGAAATCTCCCAGGCCTCCCGCCCGATCAGGAAGCCAGGGTGGCGGTCCCGATGATCATGATGGCCGCCGTCCGCACCCCCTGCGATGATGACCGGCATGGCCAAGGGGATCTCATATTTGCGCAGACGCTCGCCCTGGGTCATGCCGAAGGCTTCGTCGGCCTCCACCAGACTGGGGTCAATTCCCCTCAGGCCGGTGATGGTCCCTTGCACGATGGGGGAAGAGGGCGTAGATGACCAAGGCGGTGACGGCCGGAACCGTCCCGATGCCCATGAGTGGGATGAGCAGGCCCAGCAAGGCGAGGGAAGGGATGGTCTGGAAGATGCCGGTGACTTGCAGGATCGCTTCGGAGGCCCGTTTTTTGTTGTAGAGCCAGATGGCCAAGGGGATGGCGATGACGATGGCCAGAAGGAGGGGAGAGGAGGAGATCTGCAGGTGTTGCAGGAGGGCGGTGGTCCAGTCGCCGAAACGTTCGTGGAAAGTGGCGATCAAGTCTGTCATGGTGGATCCTTTCGCCTTGTTCTAATCGCGGTCTTTGCGTTTGTGATTGTGGCTGAACAGGTCGGCCACGAACTGGTTGGCCGGATGCCCCTTGATCTCCTTCGGGGAGCCGATCTGGGTGACCTCCCCATCACTGATCACGCAGATCCGGTCGCCCATATAGCAGGCTCATCGATGTCGTGGGTCACAAACACCACGGTGGTTTTCAACTTGTCATGCAGGTCCAGGGTCAGATCCTGCAGCTGGGCCCGAGTGATGGGATCCAAAGCGCTGAAAGGCTCATCCATAAGGATCAGCTCCGGGTTGGCCACCAGCGCTCGCAGGATTCCCACCCTTTGCTGTTCTCCTCCTGACAGTTCTTGCGGATACCGCTTGTAGTAGGAGTCCGGGTCCAGGCCCACGGTGGTCAGCAGCTCCTTCGCCCGCCGGGCCCGCTTGTCTTTGGGCCAGCCTTTCATCTCCGGGATGAGCTCGATGTTCTGCCCCACGGTCATGTTGGGGAAGAGGGCGATCTGCTGAAGCACGTAGCCGATGGTGAGCCTCAGCTGGCGCAAGGGCATGGAGCTGACGTCTGCCGTCCAGGAGGATCCGCCCACTGCTGGGTTCCACCAGACGGTTGATCATTTTCAGGGTCGTTGTTTTGCCTCCTCCGCTGGGCCCGACCAGGACGAAGAATTCCTCGCTGTTGATGGTGAAGCTTTCCTCGGTGATGACGGTCTGGTCCCCGAAGGTTTTGCTGACGTTTTTGAATTCGATCATGGCATCTTCTTTTCTCTGTTGGTTGGTCTTTTGCTGTTGGTTGGTCGCCTGTGGCTGATTTCCAGCGTTTGTCAGCTCATCTTTTCCAGTCTTGCAACCCGCCCTGAGCGCCAGGTGAAAAGCGTCTGAGTATGCCTGATAAAGGCGGACGAGCTCGCTTTGATCGGCTGGCGGAAGACTATCCATGCCGCAAGCTCGGCCTGGCGTAAAGTCTTCCATGGTCGGTCTGGCCCATTCGCGGCCGAGTGGGGAGAGGGTGATGAACTTCCGGCGTCGGTCAGGTCTTTCGTCCGCTCCTTCCGGTTCCCGGCCGCCTGTTTGAGGTCCGTCTGTGTAGATGATATAGCCTTCCTCCCGCCATTTGCCGATGGTGGAATTGACCACCTGCCGTGGACTGGGTCTTGTCGGCGATGAACTTCTGGGTGATGGGGCGGGGGAGTAATAGAGCCACAAAAGAATGGACAATGATTTTTCCCTGAAGGCCATGCCGTCGGCATAGGGCCTCATAGAGGAGGACTGGGCATCGACGATTCGGACGAATCGCTGGGCGGTCGATTCCTCCATCAGTATTCCTTGTCCTGAGGCAGGACGACGACTTTGCCGAGCTGGATTTCCTTCCAGATAAGCGTACGCCTGAGCTATCCCGTCCAGTGTGAAGATTTTCTCCGGCTCGACGGGCACCTGATATCGGTCGATGAAATCGAACATTTCCTGGATCGTCTCGCCTGTGACCCTGCCTGAATATGCTGTTGTCAGATAGATGGTCTTTTGCAGCTCCATGATGGGGTCGAAATCCTGCAAATACCAGATTCCGCTGCTGCCCGGCGGAGCAGACGATCCCGCCTTCTTCCATATGGCTGATGCTGTCTTTGATGGTCGCCGGGCCGATGAGTTCCAATACTTTGGTGAAGGTGTCTGAATCGTGGAGGATCAGTTTCCGGTTCCGGTCGGGCAGGACGCGGGCGAAGCCGGCTCGCAGCAGACGCTCCCGCTTTGACAGGCTGCGCACGCTGCCGCTGATGGGGATTTGGGAAGCGGGCCTTGACCAGATGGAGGAAGGCTATGCCGACCCGCTGGAGCCGCCGCGCACCAGGATCCGGTCGCCCTCCTGTATTTTCAAGGACCGGTAGGCCAGGAACGCGGTGTAAAAGGTTTCGGGATGGCGGCCAATGCCGGCCAGGCAGGTCTGATTTGATGGGGAATATCTGGTCGTTGGGCAGAAGGGTGTACTGGGCGTAAGAACCGTCGAAGGCCCGGCCCATCTCGCCCATCAGGGAAGCGACGACGGTTCCGGTCGGAAGCCGGTTGAGGGTCGCTGCTTTCTTCGACGACCCCCACGCATTCGATGCCGAGGATGCGTGGAAAAATGCACGCTGGGGAGAGTCCCTGTCTCGTGAAGATTTCCAGACGATTGACTCCGAACCCCATCACTTTCACTACGGACCACCCGGGCTTGATTTTCGGGCGGGGGACGTCTCGGACCGTCAGGACTTCCAGCCCTCCCGACCGGGTCGCCAGCGCGGCTTTCATCGTGGTCGCCATTGTGTCGTCTGTCATCATCGCCGCTCCGGTTTCCTGCTGTTGTTTACGATGTAAGTCGTCTTTTCCTCTTCGCCAGGAAGGGGATGACTGTCCGTCCATCATAAAGTCAAAAAATTATATAGTTAAATATTTTGACAATCATTATGCTCATGGGCAGACGCCCAGGACGGTCCGCCGTCGATGACGTAGATCGCTCATGCGGACGAAATGATATAATGCGGGCCAGGGTGGCATATTCCCAAAAAGGTGAAAGCACGATCAAGGGGAGGAAGGAATGACGACCATGCCGGAACCGTACAACCCATCCACCGACCAGACTCGGCCTCAAATGACCCCGGATGCTTCCGCTCGGGACATTCCGCTTTCGGTCCGCAGAAGGATGTATGAGGAAAGAAAGAAGGGTTGGAGGTTCCCCATCATCGTCCTCATCGCTATCCTGGTGATTGCGGGAATCAACCTCGCCCAGAAGATGCACATGAACGACCTGGCCCGCTCTCCTGAGACGACCCGTCTCATCAGGAAGAACCTCAGGGGGATCGACCCCAATGCCTTCACGGATAGCGGGGCGATCAAGTCTTACCATATCAAGTTCTTCTCCGCATCCAGGCATTACTCGGAGCCTGGCTTCTCGGTTGTCGTAGTGGTGCAAGGCGATGGATGGGAGGAGGAAATGAACTATGTTTTCGAACAGAAGCTGAATTTCGGCCCTTACTCGAACTATGATTTCGCCGGAACCGACCATGCTGTATAAGCATTTGGAGAAGCATTACGGGAAAGAATATGTGAAGATCCTGAAATATGGGGATGCGAAGACGTTGAAGAGCCGATGGGGGAAGGAGAAGGACGAGGATGAGAATGACTATTGGGGTGCGGATGACCATTTGGATTCGGATGATTTGGATGAGGATGATATGCACAGCGGAGGATGGCTACGCTGATTAGCGCAGGAAAGGAGCATGGGAAAGGGATGGTGAGGATGATGGATGATCGTGTGCATCCGCAAGGAGAGGCGTCGTAAGTCTTACTTTGCGTTATCGCTGGTCATCATTCTGTTTGTGATGGTCGGGATTCCCTGTGGGGTCTATTTCCATATTCAGTGGAGAGATAGAATATTCCGGCAGGAGATGGTGCAGTCGTTCATTCCCAGGAGGTCGGAGAGCTTATCAAGAAAGGGCTAGAGGAATGGGATCCGCATGCTTTTGATGGGAAGAGGGTCATCAACACTTACCGGATTGATGACTCGTCAATCCGGGAAAAATCTATGGGCGGTGTTGATTTCGATGCTATCGTCAACGATGAGAAGAAATTCGATGTCAGCTTCCATGTCGACCGCTATTTCATCGGTGATGATGGCTACGGGCCGATTAAGAGCGATGGCGCTGATCCTTCGACGGAGTTGACTGACGCGTTGGAAAAGCGCTATGGGAAAGGATGGAGCGAAACGGATAATGCTGCCGAGAAGTATCGCAAGGAGCACCCGCAGGAGTTCCCCACCGCAAAAGAAGCGCGCTAATAACAATCGCGCTGATAACAATGATGAATGGTTTTTAATGGTATTTCCTATTCAGGAAGGGGTTGCTATGGTGGTGGAGCCGGTGGAGGGTCGTCGTGAGTCTTTGTGGGTGAAGTCGCTGGTCGTTCTTTTTGGTTGTTTTTCATCGGTGTTCCGTCTGGTGTTTTGTGTATAGGAAGTGGGTGGATTGGCGTACGCAGGTTGAGTTGGAGCAGGTGGTTTATTCCCGTGAGGTGCATGATTTGCTTGAGGAGAGTTTGCGTCGTGAGGATCCGAACGCTTTCACCCGGTATGGGGTGATCAAGGGTTTTGAGATTGAGAAGGGGTCTGCCACTGTGTCTCCGATGGGTGGTTTCTTCCTTGGCGTGATTGTGTCTGGTGATGGGTGGCATGCGACTGTGAGTTATGGTTTTGATAGGAAGTATGGTACGTCTGGTCCGCTTGAGATTTTCACCGGTCCTAATGGTGATGATGCCTTTTACCCGTATTTTGAGAAGGCTTATGGAAAGGAGTATACCAAGGCTTTATTTAAGCATGATTACGATTTGATGAAAAAGAAATGGGGCAGAGAACGATGAGCCAGACATTCACTGATCACGAGCGGCAGATGATTGCGAACATGGGGTATGACGCGTATTCCAAACCAACTTGGCATCCAGGGAGATATATAAATCCCCTTTAGTGCAAAGGAGACATGGCTTGTTGATAGGGCGACGGTGCATGAGGGTGAGTCGGGCACTGGTTTGGATGCCGTGGTGTTGAAGGATCCTGCGTCGAAGACGATGCGGGTGATCTATCGGGGGTCACAGGGGGATGTGACGTCGGGCAAGGATTGGACGAAGAACGATTGGCCGATGATGGCGAAGATCGCCACTCATGATCCGGCGCACAACATGCTCACGTATATCTCCACGACGTTGAGCACGACGAATATCACCCCGTACACTCCCGGCTATCCTGCCCCTGATCCGAACGAGGAGATTTTCGATGAACAGCGTGAGTATTACGCCCAGGATGGGGTGACGGGCCAGTTGGAGGACGCGTCGAGATTGTTGAAGAAGGTGTTGAGGGATAATCCCGGCTACAGTGTGGAGGTGTATGGGCATTCCCTGGGGGCCATGGACGGCCAGTACGCCGTGTCCAGTCTGGATGAGTCGGAGGCGAAAAGGGTCAAGGGCGCCTGGCTGTACGAAGGGCCGAATATCTACCCCGCCCTGCCGGAAAAGCAGAAGAGGCGCGCCCGCTCCTACGGGTACAAGGTGAAGAATTACGTGGATCCGTGGGATTTCATAGCTCAGGGTTATGCGGATGATTCCCGGGTGGTCGGGCAGGTGCAGCATGTGCATTCCGTCCTTGTTTTCAATCCTGTTAAGCAGCACCTGTGGGGAGGCTACCGGTGGAATCCTGATGGCAGCCTGAAAATCGCGTTTTTCCCGTTGGCGACGGACGACTATATGAACAACCTGTCGCGGTTGCGGGCTTCCTGGGGTGATGGGAGAGCTGTCGGCGTCCCAGGGGCTCTTTCTGGACAGTGAGCTGGCCCTCGTCCGGAGCAGGCCTGTGACAAGGGGATGGCTGATTTGGAGCGGACGTTGGAAACCTTGGAGCGGCAGGCGGCCCAGGAGGCTGATGTGAAGTGGGGTCAGGTGGTGTCGGATGTGCAGGATACCATCGCGCGGGATTTGGACCGCTCCCAGGTGGAGGATGCTTTGCGTGCCGCCGGCTGGACGCGCGCTTCCTTCACCCGGCGGGCCCAGGCCGATGCGCGCGACCAGTTCCTGCCCGTGCGTATGGTTATCAAGGACATCTACGCGACTGGCGTCGTCACCGGGCCGGCATCCAAAAACAGCTTGACGCGGACGCCTCCTGGCCGCCGACTTCAACGAGTGGGACGCCACCATCTACGAAAACACGAAAAAGAAGACAAAATGAATGTTGACTACTGGAATATTGATTACCGTGATTCTTCGGATTAGGAGGTTTTCGATGCGGATTCCTGCCCTTTCTGCAGGGGACCGATACGAGCACATGGCCCATATCAGGCGGATTGTTCGACAACGATCCGATGAGGAAGAAGACTCTTTCCGCTGCGATATGAGCGCGATCAATGATCTCCGTGACGGCGCGGGGAGACTCGCCGTCATGTATCCGCAGAACGGGTATGAGATCAGGCATGAGGTGGAGAAGGGTCTGCGATGATCAGGAATACGAGTTGAAAGACCGGATGTAGCGTCATCAGGCGGAATACGAGACTTCCTTTTCCGCGCGCGACGCTATCAGGAGACGCACATCGACGACGGTCACGAAAAACGAAGGCAGGGGTTCGGCGGCATCGTCAAATGCATAAACGTATAAAACGTATAAAATGACATGCGGCCGGTTGATGCAATCTATGAATATGCGGTCTATGAATAGATGAACGAACAACAATAGTAATCATCGTAATCAGCCATGATGAATGACATGATGAAGAGGCAGGCGGCGAACATGACGATGAGTGCTCACACGGGCGGTGACGGCAACGCGGGCAGCAGGTTCGACAGAAAAAGGCCCAGACGGCAGCGGTCGAAAAAGACGGCTGAGGCCGTGATTGACGCCGCCCCGCAACAGCTGAAGAGCGCAACGGAAACGAAGATGAAGCCTTATCTGGAAGACGGCGCGGCTGGCATCCGGGCCAGCGTGAACCAGCTGGGCGGCGCCATGGCGGGGAAGTTCAGCGAGGCCGTCAAAAAACGTTACAGCGAAGACGCCGGGTATCTTCAGGAGTGCGAGGAGACGGACGTCTATCACCCCTTCACCCGGGACCTGGCCAACCGCTGAACCGATTGGAGCGCTGCGATTCGCGACGACCCGCCTCTGGTAAAATGGGGAAGCATCCCGCGGAAGGATTCATAAGGATCTATAAATCCTCAGGATCGGTAAATCTCCAGAAATCGGAATAGAAATCGAGGACATGATGGATCGTTTGTTCAGGAAGGTCGGGCCATTCGACACCACGGCGGTCGGTTTGGGCACCATGGGGCTTGCCATTGAAGGGCACCCCAGCCAGGCTGCCTCCATCGAGATCATCCATGCCGCCCTGGACGCCGGTTGCCGCCATATTGACACAGCCTGGGCCTACTACGAGTCCGGCGGGGAGGAGCAAGTGGCGGAGAAGCTCACCCGTCAGGCCCTAGAGACCTGGAAAGGTCCGCGTGAAGAAGTCCTGGTCGCCACCAAGGCGGGTCACTTCCGCAATTTCACCGACGGAAAGCCCACCTGGGGCAAAGACGGGAAGCCGGAACACCTGATTCGCTATGCGAAACAATCCTGCCAGGCCTTGGGGGTGGAGGCCGTCGACCTGCTCTATTTCCATCGCCCGGATCCGGAAGTGCCTTACGGGGAATCCATCGAGGCCATGAAGGAAATCCATCGGATGGGCTCTGGCCAAAACCATCGGCATTTCCAACGCCAGCGTGGAGCAGATCGACATGGCCCGTGGGAGTTCTGGGGATACCTCGGTCGCCGTGCAGAACCAGTTCTCACCGATTCACCGTGAGACTCAAGACACCATTGACTACACAGCCAGGCTGAGGCTGGCCTTCGTCTGCTGGTCTCCCCTCGGCGGCTTCCGTCATCCTTATGACGAAAGCCTTTTCGACCCCTTCCGCCAGGTGGCGGCCGCGCATGGGGTCAGCTATCAACAGGTGGTTCTAGCTTGGGAGATGGCCCGCGGAGACCACATGTTCGTGCTGCCGGGGACGCATCGCAAAGAGACTTTCCTGGATTCCCTGGCTTCCGACCAGCTGGTTCTGACCCAGGAGGAGCTGGATTATCTTGGCTGAGGCGGAGCAGGCAAGCATGTCGGTGACTCGCATCCCCGCCCTCATCCCCATCGCTTTTGGCCGAGGGGTGACGGTCCATACACCACCCGTCTGGGGGCCGTTCCCGCAGCGATTTCGCTTTCTGCAACCTGGGTTCCAAAGGCGGGGATGACCTTCATCTGGTCGCCGCCAACCGCCGCGCCGTGGATGATGTGGTCGGCGCCCGCACCTGCCTGGTCTCCCAGGTGCATTCGGCCATCGTGGCTGACGTCGATTCCCTTTTGTCCGGTTTCGAGGCCGACTCGGAGGAATCCGCGGCGGATATGCTTTACGCCACCGAGGCGGACGCTTTTCACCGCCGAGGAAGGGCGATCTTTGGGCGTTTTCACGGCCGACTGCCTGCCCGTCCTGCTCGCCGACCCGCAAGTTGGCCTGATAGCGGCCGTCCATTGCGGCCGCCGGGGACTGATGAAAGGGGTCCTGGAGGAATCCATCTCGGCCCTGGTCGCCGCCGGAGCCAGCCGCTCCCGCATCGTCGCCACCCTGGGGCCGCGGATCTGCGGGGATTGCTACGAAGTGGGGAGGAGATCGCCTCCGACTCGACCGTCACTTCGGGACCATGACTGACACGCGTTTTCGGGGGCAGAGGATTGACATCGCCTGGCGGCTTTGCAGATTCCTGACGCATGAGGATTTCCGGCGACCGGACTCGTCGACTCGAGCCCCGCGTGCGAGCGGCCACCCACTATCTGGAGCCAGATCCGAATTCCAGGAGCTGTGCAGGGTCGAGCGGCGAAGGAGAGGACCTTTCCACCCGCCTGGACCGGATGGATCATCCCTTATGCACTTTGGAGAACCCCCTATGGTTCTCCCATCGGAGGTCGGCGAAGGCTGGCAAGAGCCGCGAAGGGCGGATGCTGGCCATCGTCACCCGGCGGTCCGGGCGGGTGGAGAGAGTGGAACTCGCGGAGACCGTTGAGGTGGAATCCGTGGAGTTCGAACGGTTCGAGTCTAAGGAGGGCTGATGGAAACCATACGGGTAGTCGTCTGTGGTTTTGAGTGGTACAAGGACGTTGAGGTCAACCCCTCGGCTGAGGTCTGCCAGACCTTGGCCAGGGAGGGGATTATTGCTGACAAGCCGGAGGTCAACATCGAGGTCACTTCGGTTCTCATCCCTTAAGCTTCCAGAAGGCGTGGCCGACTTTGAAGACGACCCTGGACGCGATCGGTCCGGACATCGTCATCGCCACCGGTTTGAAGACCCATGCCCAGTCCATCCTTTTGGAGAGATGCGCCACCAACCTTATTGACGCCAATCGTCCGGACGCCGATGACGCCCAGCCTCGCAGGGTGCCGATCATTCCCGATGGACCACAGGCATATTGGACCAGGCTGCCTTTGCACGCCGTCATCCAGCGCTTCGCCGAGGATAAGATCCCCGCTTCCTCAGTTCCCATGCCGGGACTTTTCGTCGCACTCGCTTTTTTATCAGCTTCTGCACTGGGCGGACCAGAGACCCAGGACTTTGGCCGGATTCGTCAGCCTGCCTCTGGTCAATCAGCCGCATGGATATACGCCGGGGATGTCTTTGGGGCGGATGGTCGACGCCGTGCGGACGTGGTCAAGACGGCCGTCCATTACCGGATCAAGCCCATGCCCACGGAGATCCTCCGTCGCAAGGCCGCTTGAGGCACATCACGTGCGCCGCCTTAGGGCGTGAGTATCACATTGATGACGGGTATCAGCGATGATAGGCGGCAGATAACCGTCCGGAAATGCTTATATTTATAAATATATTTATAAATCTTATCGGTTGATTTTGACTTTAGTCCGAGGTGACTCGTATCATAGCCTCATAATTCAGAATAGAAGTGGCTCGGTTTAAGGAGAGAACGAATGACGAATCCCACAGCACCTTCATCAGCCCACTATGATGGCTGTCTTACGCGCGCTTACCAATTCGAGGAAGCGGCGTCATGCGAAGCCGTTCCCAAGAGAAAGGGGCGCTTTTCCCTAGTACCTGTATGGAAGCAGGCTTAGCGGAGCATCCGCTTCGTGATGGTGAAGAAATTTTTTTCAATGAAGTCTATGTAAGTCAATATTTCTGGAAAGATTAGAAAGAGTAGATAATCATGTTTGATTCAGTTATTGCCGCTGGAAGTGTCGTCCTCGCGGATGGATCCACTGTGGTGACGAACGTCCTAACACCTTGTCGACATGGGTCATCATCGGCGGGGGCCTTTGGGAGTTTTCGGAGGCGTCACCCCAGCTGGTGGCCCTCAAAAGACCATGCAGGTCCTCAAATTCAGTCTGGCGTCTGGCAGCTGGTCGGGGCCGGATCATCATCGCCGTCGCCGCCCCTGTTCAAAAGGGCTGGTTTCGTAAGCGGGTTCCTCGGACTGGCCCGCGGGTTGGCCGTTGATGATTCGCGAGACCGAACGTATGGTCCGCGAGGTCAGTCACTTGCTTTGATGCGGAAGATTCAAAAAGGAGGATGAACGATGTTTGTTATTCCGCTTTCTGTTTGGTTGATTGGAACGGAGTCGTGACGGTTCTGTCGGCGATTTTCGCGTTTGTCGTGGGTGGCGCCACGTTCATCTCTAATTTGATTTCCCATCCGCTTCTGACCCTCTCCGCGACTTTGCGGACCCTTTTGCAAAAGGCTGCGACCGCTTTGATGCTCCTGGTGGCTGTCGTCGCTGAATTCGCTACGAAGTTCCATGCGCATTCCGCCTGGGTGCTGCCTGATTCGGTGTTCTGGCCGCTTTTATGCCAGATTCTTCACGAGTTTCTCCTGCGCAGGTTCGAAGCGCGGGAAGCCGTGAGGATGGAGCGGCAGCTGCGGAATCTCGCATCAAAGCCGGCCTTGATCCGGACAGCGGAGAAGCATTGACCGATGCGTCGTCTCGCGGCAGCAGCCCATTCAAGTCCAGATTGTCCCTGAAAGCGTACTACGTTCAGCCTAATGGGGCTGCTACGGATGAGCAGACTCCCCATGCAGCCTCGCAAAGGCAAACCATGTATTTCGCCACCACCGGTGGTGGAGCTCCGCTCAACCCTCTATCATCGATACCACCATCCAAGAGGAAGGAGATCAGCAAGAGGGCTGATGAAGGACCATCAAGGGTGGTTCGCATACGCGCAATAGCTTCGGTTTCGATGTTTGTTTTTTTGAAAGGAATGGGACTACGAGTGTGAAAAATGGTGTGCATCGTTTTGTCGGTGGTTGCGTGGCTGTGGCCGCGTCGGTGTGTTGTTGGCTGGCTGCGGGTCGGCTCAGCCGGCCCCTGCTTCATCCAAAAAGAGTCTTCCGTCCGTCCGTGCCGGCTATCCCCGCTGAGTATGATTGGCATGGGTTCGACGCGCGTAAGTCGGGGGCCGGGGTGCATCCGGAGATTACGTCGCCGGATGAGGCGTGCCGGAAGGTGGCTCCTGAGGCGGTGTATTGGATCACCGCCAAGGACGGCCCCGAGCGTTACCGCCAACTGTTCAAACGCTTCTACCTGAGGCTGGGGAAAAGTGCCGGGAGCACTCCGTGGTACGTTGGCGGCCCCTCTTCTGATTTCACGCATACCTTGCAGCCACCGTATCAAGGAAAAACAAACCAGAAATTTGATAACGAGCATGCAACATGTGTAGTATATATCGTCCAAAATGATTTCGTTGAATTGACTTTAAGCAAATTGAAATCAGGGGGTGGACTGTTTCACGTTTTATTGGCCGAATACTACAAGGGGGTTCGAACCAAAAATATGGAAGGCTAAGACTTGGGTATTATTGGCATAGATATGAGAGTGCGGCAGGAATTCTAGCTCCTGCTTTCATGCGTCTCTTGTCTAAGGAAGGGGATTCAAGTGGATTTCGGTTGACGTGATGATGGTCTTGTGCACATGTTTTGTGCGATTGATTTGTAGAGTTTTTGTTTTTTGAAAGGAATGGGACTATGAGTGTGAAAAATAGCATGCGTCGTTTTGTCGGTGGTTGCGTAGCTGTGGCCGCGGCGGTGTGTTTGTTGGCTGGCTGTGGGTCGTCTCAGCCGGCTCCGGCTTCGTCCAAAAAGTCTTCCGCTTCGTCCGTGCCGTCTATTCCCGTTGAGTATGACTGGCATGGGTTTGATATCCGTAAGTCGGGGGCTGGGGTGCATCCGGAGATTACGTCGCAGGATGAGGCGTGCCGGAAGGTGGCTCCTGAGGCGGTGTATTGGGTCACCGCTCAAAGATGGGAAAAGGAACGTTACCGTCGTTGTCTCAAACGCTTCATCTGCGGGAGAAGGATGATGATTACAGTCCGTGGTATGTGGGGACTCCCCTTCTGATTTCTCACGCATATCTTCCAGCCTCCCTATAGGAGAGACGGGACAGAAATTCGATAACAAAGGAAGAGCAATACAGAAAAACGATAATTACGATAACAGTCCTGTGACCTGCAGTGTGTATATCACAAAGGATGAGAATGAGCCCATGTTTCGCTGATGTTACATCGAAGCCGGAATCGCAGGGGTGGAGCGTGGATCGGTTCTATTGGCCGAAGGAATACTACAAGGGGGATTCGAACCAAAACTTTGAATTCTAAGACTTGGGTATTATTGGCATAGATATGAAGGTGTGGCAGGAATTCTTGACCCCTGCTTTCATGTGCTCTTGTCAGAAGGGATTCAGAGTGGATTTCAGTTGATTGATAATGGTCTTGTGGGCATGCTTAACGCGATCAGTTCGCAGTTGGACAAGGATACGATTGGTTGCTCAGCCAGACGCCGGCGGGTGAGCATCCTCGACTTATAAGACGGCGACGAGTATTTCTACGCAGGCGGTGAAGCCGGTGGCGATGACGATTCTCGCGATTGTCTTCACTTTGGAGATTATCAAGGTTTCCAAGCATGTGGACGAGACGGGGGATCGGGGCGTGAGGATGATCGTATCCGCCCTGATAAAAATCATCATCATCTACGTAGCCGCCATGGCCAGGGTGGACTGTTTCGCGTTTTTAGTGGCCGGAGGGGTGCTACAGGGCGAGTGTCGGCCAATGAGGGCCTTTCTACGCGGAGGGTATGCGGTCGTCTGTTTTTGATTGTGGAGGTCGGTGATTGATGTCTCGGAATAGGGGGTGGGCTGATGGATTTCAGCTGACGTGATGATGGTCTTGCATATGCTTGATGCGATTGATTGTGGAGTTTTGTTTTTTGAAAGCGAATGGACTATGAGTGTGAAAAATAGCATGCGTCGCTTTTGTCGGTGGTTGCGTGGCTGTGGGCCGCATCGGTGTGTTTGTTGGCTGGCTGTGGGTCGTCACGGCCGGCTCCGGCTTGTCCAAAAAGTCTTCCGCTTCGTCTGCGCCAAGCATCCCTGTTGAGTATGACTGGCATGGGTTTGATATCCGTAAGTCGGGGCTAGGGCATCCAGACATCACGTCGCAGGATGAGGTGTGCCGGAAGGTGGCTCCTGAGGCGGTGTATTGGGTCACCTCCAAGGACGGTCCTGAACGTTACCGCCAACTGTTCAAACGCTTCCATTTGGGGGAGAAGGACAGTGATTTTAGTTTGCGGTATGTGGGGGACTCCCCTTCTGATTTCGCGCATACCTTGCAGCCACCGTATCGAGGAAAAACAAACCAGAAATTCGATGACGATCAGGTATCATGCGTGGTATATATCGTCCAAAATGATTTCGTTGAATTGTCTTTAAGCAAAGTGAAATCAGGGGGGTGGACCGTAGGTCAGTTCTATTGGCCGAAGGAATACTACAAGGGGGATTCGAACCAAAATATTGACGACTAAGATTAAGTATCGTTGGCATAGATATGAGAGTGCGGCGGGAATTCTTGCCCTAGCTTTCATATGCCTCTTGTCCAAGGAAGAGGATTCAAGTGGATTTCAGTTTGATTGACGATGGTCTTGTGGGGGCTCACGCGATCAGCTCGCAGCTGGACAAGCGATACGGTTGATTGCTTTACCCAGACGCCGGCGGTCAGCATCCTGGACGCCTATGAGACGGCGACGAGTATTTCTACGCAGGCGGTGAAGCCGCCGGTGGCGATGACGATTCTCGCGATTGTCTTCACTTTGGAGATCATCAAGGTTTCCAAGCATGTGGACGAGACGGGGGATCGGGCGTGAGGATGATCGTATCCGCCCTGATAAAGATCATCATCATCTACATGGCCGCCATGAACGCCGAATGGTTGTGCCAGCTGATCACTTACCTGATCCAGCAGATTGGGAACGGCGTATCTAAAATAGTCACAACTCCTAGTGGAGATTTTCATCCGATGAAAAGGTTGGTGGACAGCAGCGGTAATGAAGTTCGGCTAGGCAACTTCATGAAACCCGAAGATTCAATCCGCTGGCACTTTCAGCAAGATAATGGGATACGTGGTTTTGCTCATCCCCTTCCTGGTGTCTCGTCGCAATCGGGATTATCGTGAAGATACTGGTTCTTCGTTTTTCGAACTCATCATCATGACCGCGTTCGGAGCTCTCCCTATTAGCTTCCTGTCATATGAAGGGACGAAAAGCTGGGGTGAGGGGTATATACGGACATATGCCTCCTGTGCCTTCTCGAATATCACCCTGCTGATAGCGATAGGCATTTATGGGTCGATGCGGCAGGATCTTTTTGAACATCAATAGCTCGACGATCTTCGACCAATTGATATCGTCGAATTTTGAGGATTATTAGCCACAAGCTTCTCTGCTGGGAGGCCTGGTGGTCATCAGTCAGACCGCCAAGGCCTTGTTCGCCAAGGCTAAAGAGGATTGGAGGAAGCAATATGCTAGTGATGGATGCGCTGACGGATATCAACCAGGTGGATCCCAAGTCCTGGTTCGGTTTCACTCTGCGGCAACTGGGATGTGTTGGAGGGATTGCAGTCTGTGCGATAAGCGCAATCGCTTGTCAATTCCTAGCTCCGGCGAGCGTGTCATCCGTTATTAACCGCGATCATTATCCCGATCGCTATTCTGGTTGTGCGGATGGTTTCGTAAATCAGGCTGCCGCTGGAGGACTGGCTGGCAAGATACGTGTCGTGGAGACAGACGGAAACCGCGGCCATTGATTTACGGGGGAGCAATCCCTGCGGCACGTCCGGCTGCCTCGGCGAAAGAGTTCGAAACGGGTTGATGAGCACGCGATGCCGCTGGACCAGGAGCCGGCTTTTCGCAGGCCATGCAGGGGAACGCGGACTTGCTTTTGTGATGGGCCTGTCAGCAGCGGTAGAAGAAGAATAATCATAGGATGATAAGAATTTTAGATTCGAAGAGGATGCAATCACGTTCGCGCTAAGAATTCCAAAGACAATAATGCAATCAAAATTCAGTGCGGGAATCGAAAAAGACGCCAAAGCCGTGCGTGAAACGCGCCGTCAATCTCCGATATGGTGTGGCTGGATGGTTTGCGCCCTGATGGGGAGTGGCGTATGTTGGCGATGACCGGTGGAGCGCAACGGTAGAGATTAGTGATGTTAATTATGTTCTCGCATCTATAGAGGCGCAGAAGAAGATCCTAACGAGATGGATGGGTGTGCTGAACATGCTTTGACGAGAATACGCGCGTGCAAGTCACCAGCGCCAACCGGGTGCTTGATGGAAAGGCCTTGTCGCGCGGTGTGAGGATGTCCGGCCGAGGCGATGGTCTTGACGGGTGGCGGGACGCTTTTAATGATCTACCTTTGGCCAGCGTCAAGGCTGGCGTCGAGCATGGTCACTGATAATATGTCGATTTCCGTTCAAGAGACGGACCAGGATAGAGCGGTGCGGCGTCTGAACGTTTGTCGCTTTCCTTGCGGTCTCAGCTTGCCGCGATGGGCTGCCAGGCCGAGAAAATGGACAGGAGGCCAGGCTGAGGGTCCGCAGTTGATGCTGCAGCCTGGGCATTTTTACTTTCAGCGAGAAAGCTTTTGCCAAAGCGCCGAAGAATATGCGTGGGCAAAGATTTCATCGTGCCATGGGCGATGGATTTCACTGATAAAGACCGGATCAAGCTCTCCAGCATGAATGAGGTGGATGTCCCCATGTCTGGCTGACGTGGCCGGCCCAGTTGACGGATACGCTGGTATCCTGATCTCGCTGATATCCCCTCGCAAGTCGTTATCAATGTTCTATATCGTCTCTGTGGATAGGCCGATGGCCTGGAGAAGGTCAAGGCCAAGCAGGCGGGGTCAAACGGAATACGATCGGACGTGCAATCCCTTTACCGGCAGGGGCTGGACTGCAGGAGAGCGTGCCGGATTCGATCACGAGCGGGTGGATGAGACTGACCAGCCTGCTGGACCAGCTGCGCAGTAGTAATCAGCGGATCCTGGATACTTTGGTGCAGTGAGCGTGAGCGCATCAAAGGCATGAACTTGATATGGTGATTTTCGAGTTCAAAGAGTCGTGTCGACGGCTTTCCGCGATGATGCGTGACCCAGTACATGATGCCGGAGGCGTTGAACGCCATGCCGCCTTTGGGCGATAATAGGCTTCCCATGAGGCGTGCGTTGACCACGGACAGCGCGTCGATTCTCATCCCGTTCACGGCTCAGAGATCATCGGAGCCTCATGGCTCGTTCATGGGGTGAATGAGAGAGCGCAACCGGTGATCGTGAACCGGGCGGCGCATGAATTCGAATGGTTTCATCCTGGGCACGACCGGGTCGGGTAAGTCCCAGTCGGCGAAGCGCGGAGCATCGCAGCAGCGCGTCCTGATTCGGCGGACCGGTGGTGATCATCGACCCGGAGCATGAGTACGTGCAATTAGCGCAAGCTCTTGGAGGCACGGTGGTCACCGTGTCCGCGGATTCCGCCAGCATGAATCCGATGGCATTGATTCTTGTAAGTCGGATGAGACCGACCCGGTTCGCGCAAAAGTTTCGCAGGTGCTTGATTTACGGGATCCCTGATGGGAGGGACGACTGGTCTCAGTCAACTTAAGCGCAGCATGATCGACACGGCGGCCATGAGCGAACGCTTATCGATCGCCGGTCCCAGCTCAATGCGACTGGACGGTATGACCAGCCGACTCTCGTGGATCGAAAGAGCAGATCCGCCGCCTGTACGTGGATGTGGAGAACCCGTCCCCGGAGGCGTCGGACTGGTAACGGAACTGGAGATGTTCACGACTGGGAAGTTCATCGGCTTCGCGCATACGACTGATGTGAATTTGAACGGACAGTTCACGGTTTTTGACGTTTCGGGCTTGTCCGGACAGGTCCAGACTTTTCGGAATGATGGGCGCATCATCGATCGGTGTGGTCTATGGTCGTCCGTAACAGGGATTCGGGTTTATGCACCTGAGCTATGCGATGAGTTCCACCGCTCTTCCATAACGAGTATTCGATCCAGCTTCCTGGGACTTCATCAAGCGGCCCGCAAGTACGGCTGGGGGTCACCGGTATCACGCAGAACATCGATGAGCTGCTCTCCAACGATCAGGCGCGGCTCATGCTGTCGAACGCGGACTTCCTTTTGTTGATGAATCAGAAGACGACGGACGCGACCATGCTCCAGGAGCTGCTGGAGCTGTCGGATGAACAGGTGCGTTTGATGACAAACGCCCGATCGGGTAATGGGCTCTTGAATACGAACGGAGTTTCCTTGGGAGTGGATAATCGGATGGATCAGGGGAACCTGTTGGCCCGCCTGTACTCGACGAAATTCGGGGATCAGCCGCCAGTTTTATCCCAAGAACAAGAGGATGTTGAACATGTCGCTACGCAGCCAGCTCAAGAGACTACGGCGGATTCGGCAGGGGATGCTGCTGGTCAGTCACGGTCTGCATGGGATGTGGTGATGAGCCATGCCTGCGCACGAACAAGAGCATGAGGCGTCGGACAGTCTCAGGATCCAAGTCAGCACCGCCCGGGTCGCCGCGAAAACAACCGTGAAAACGGTGAAAGCCGCCGCCTCAGTGGCGGAAGCCCCTGTGGCCGTTGCGAAGAAAACGGTGAAAATCGTCTCCTTCGCCGCGAACGCCCTTCGCGCGTGCGCGCGTTCGCGAAGTCGGATGGAAGACCAAACGGCAGGATTTTTGCTGGGCCTCGGCAAAAAGCGGGTAAAAAGAGTCGGGAGAACCGCGCTTGGGGTTTCCCAGGGGGTCATTCGAGGATCAGCGAAAGTGGCTGACGCGGGGATAAACCGCTTTTTCGATTTACAGACGGCGGATGGCGACGAAACCACGCAAGTCGCGGTGGAAGAAGCGTCCAGGGTTTGACGCTCGCCAAAGCGATCCGTCAAAGCCGCTGGAAAACATTGGCGCATTCGAAGCGATCCATTCGAGCCGCCTCCCGAAGTTTCAAAGCCGCTCGCAAGAGTTTCAAGGCGGCTAAACAGTCGCTTTGACGCGGGCGCGCGGCCATGCATAGCGCGGCTTCCGCCATGCAGGCGCTGAAGGCCATCGGGTCTATCATCGCCGCCGTCGTCACCATGGTCGTGAACACCGTGACATCCGTCATCGCCGTCTTGGCGCCGGTAATCGCGATAATCATAGCTGTGACGATGGTCATCTCTTTCATCGTCAATTTTCTGACGATCACCAGCCAGCAGGCGAGCGCGGCATGCGTCGGCGACAGCTCGTATACGATAAATTCAGCGGGTTTCAATGCAAAGTCAGGCGCTTTGACGGGCCTTATCTATCATTCGTCGGGGAGGGACGAAAGTCGTTGACTTCATGAAGATGGCATCCCTGCTTCGAAAATACGACAACGACCCTGGTCATATGCTTTATCAACAATGCGTGGTGGGCCGCGTACCGTCGCAAGATGCTTGGTCAGCCTGTGGATAAGCAGATGGGGAATGGGAATCAATGGGCCAGCTCGGCGAAAACGAAAGGATACAAAACAGGCACCAGTCCTCGCCTGGGTGCGGTCATCAGCTATCCATCCGGAGTATTGGGGGCCAGCCCCGCGTACGGGCATGTGAGCGTGGTGGAGCAGATCGACCCCAATGGTGATATATGGGTTTCCCAGGCGGGGACCGGCTTCTTCTCGACATACGGCGGGCCTGTGGTTTCAAAGATCAGCAAACGACAGTTGGAAGAGAATAAAACGTTGACGTTTATCTATGATTCAACCGGATCCGGTAACGGGCTGGCTGTTCAGGGCACTCAAACCGATTTGAATTCCGACGACTCGCAATGTGCACCGCACCGCCAGCCGGGGAACGTGGGCAAGGAGGTCACCGCCGCAAAAGAATTATGCGAAGGGTCGTCTGTCGGCCTACGGATGGAAGGAGTCCGAATTCAATGCTTTGGATCAATTGTGGACCCACGAGTCCGGCTGGAAGTGGGATGCCGATAATCCCACATCGGATGCTTATGGCATCCCCCAGGCCCTGCCAGGGAATAAGATGTCTTCGAAAGGCCGATTGGAAGACCAACCCCAAAAACGCAGATCGAATGGGGCTTGCAGTACATCAAAGACAGGTATAAAACGCCATCCGCAGCGTGGAGACAATGGCAGTCACGATCGCCGAACTGGTATTGACCGTCGGGGAATGCAGGATAAGCCAATGAACGATATAAGGAAAGGAACTGGTAGTGGAAGATTCGCGTAGAGGCAGTCGGAAAATCGTGCTTTACGGCATTCTCGCCGTTGTCCTCATCGTGGTGATCGGCATCATCGCAGCCACTGTGGTGAGCGTGAAGATGAGCGCAGGGGGATTTCGGCAGCCGTTGAGATTCGTACTCGGGTGCCAGGCATCAACAAAGGCTTCACAGGATATCGCGAAGAAAACATTATGGCATGGACGTGACGTTCATGAATCAGGCAAGGGCATTGGCGCAGGAATGTGGCCGGAGCGGGCGTGCGACCAACTCGGCGCGGAGACGGTGTACTGGGTGACTACCAGTGCATGGGTCCAACCGTTACGACCAGCTGTTCCGCAGATTCGATTTGCGCGATCCTCGGCTCCGGTTCGTCGGAGAGACGACGGACCATTTTCTTCATCCCTGCCTCCTCCTTTTTCATCTGAACTGAGCGGCATCATAAATAGTAATCATCTTATTTGCAAGGTGAGAATCGCGGCCACGGATGCGGACTCTTCCTTCGTGCTTCTGGCTTTAACACGGCGAAACGAAAAAGCCGGGTGGGTGGTGACGGGATTCCGGTACCCGGGAAAGTACTATGTGGCGCATCCCCGCCAGGATGGGGGCCTGATGCTTCCGGTGACAGGCGAAGAGGAGAAGCGACGAGCTGAGTGTGGGAAGCGTGTCGCTTTCCCCAGGGGAGCAAGGGATAATCAACGGATCAGCGAAGCTTTGGGAGAGGAAAGGACGAAGACCTCGCAGAAGGTAGATGCATTGGTCGTTTGGAAGGCGTCCAGCTCATCGGGAGCGAGAAGCTCCCGTTTCTGCGAATTCTGTTGCCGGCCCCAGTTGCCGTCTCGACCCATTATTCTGGCTGGTGCTGGTTATGTAAATCGTTTGGTTGCCCAGCATCTTGCTCCACCATTCAGTGGTCGCCAGATCGTTTCCGCCGAGGAAAAGTTTGCTGTCGCAGTTGGCTGTGATGGTTTCCCAATTGTCTTTGTAAAGGGACTTTATCTGCGCGATTGTCTGCAGGATGATGGAGACGCTGATGCTTCTGCTGCGCATGGTGCTGATGAGGGCGGGAAAGCCGGGGATCCTGCCGATGTTGGCGAACTCGTCGAGCATGCAGTGCAAAGGAACATCCAAAGCGCCGCCTGGGGTATGATCGGCCTGATAAATCGTCGTTTCAAAAAGGCATTGGTAGAAAAGCGCCGCCAACATGGGTGAATGTCGCGTTCGTGTCGCTGATGATGATGTAGATGATCGTCGGCTGTTCGCCGACGGCTTCGAGGTGCATCGTGTCGTTGGAGAGAATCTCCTGGATGCGGTGGGTCATCAGTCCTGCCAGATTGTTCGACAAGGTCGTGATGATGCTTTTCTTCGTTTCTCCCGCCCCCTGCTCGTATGTCCGATATTGGGAACAGGCGAAGGCAGCCCGTCCAGGGCGGCGCCGGTCGCCTGATCATAATGGTCGGAAGAGATGATAATCTTCGACTTTCTGAGAGCATCGTGGAATAAGACATCGGTGGGGCTCTATGGCGTTTTTCGTCGTTTTCGCTCGCCTGCATGTCGAGCAGCATATGAATGACCGTATTCAGATTCCGGTCTTTTTCCTCTTCGACGAACCAGGTGAAAGCGATCAAAGCGGTCAGGAGGCTTTTCGCGGCCTTGTCCCAGAAATCCCCATTTGAACCATTCCTGTTTTCCTTCGTGGTGTTCGATAGGATGTTGTCCGCAAGACGGATGATGCTGCCTTCAGGGTCGTCAGGATTCACATATCGGAGCAGGTTGAAATGATCCGAAGAGGCCATGTCGATGAGGTTGAAGGTTTTCACCCGCCATCCGGCTCTGCCGCATTGGCGCCGCCGTCGCCGTGAAGATCTCCCTTCGGGGTCGGTGACGCACAGGGAGATCGGCGTGTGGTGGCGCGCGAGGTTGGTGAGGTTCGGCAGGACGTAGCCGCGGGTCTTTTCCCGCCCCTGCTGGCGCCGGTGACAAGCACTATTCAGGTTTCTCCGAGTCGCATATGTATCCAGATTCAATGCCTCGGTTTTTCGTCATCAGGAGGTTTTCCCCTATATTCTTATTCGAGTAGGGATCATATCGAAGGTTTCGCCCGAGGCTGCCGATCCCTGCTCCTCTCCGGCCGGGTCTGTTTCCGCGCCTCCATATTGGTAAACCCAGATGAGCAGAAGGATGACATCGTGGCTCCGGCCGCAGCAGGTCCGTCCTGTTGAAGCTGGGAGCGGATGCCTCCAGGCCGTGCTGACGCTTTCGCCCGCCCTGGCCATATCATGCGTAGCCGCCCACGTGGTTCGTATCTGGCGGCTGGCGACATTGGACATCCATGCGACGATCACGGCGGCGAAAGTCCAACCGGTCCAAGCAAAATCAGCTCTTCGGCGGGTCATCTCCATGCACCTTCTTTCAAAACTGTTTTCAATGCTGAATAAAAACGAAGCCAAAATGAATGGAGCCCTCTACTACTGGACAAGTATGCAGGCAGAGAGACTCCCCCAACGAATTATCCGTACGGCTGCTTTAACGCCCAGCTTTTAATGGCTTTGCGGGAGCACTTATCTTTGTCTGCGGATGAGACTTCTTCGAAGCATTCATTGTCGTCTTGGCTTTCGCCCTGGCCTTCAGATCGTTCATCACTCTTTTTGAAGGTTTTGCTCCTTCCGGGAAGGGCGCTCTTTGCGCGTGAGCTGAGTCATCGCGATTCGCCGGATCCCGTCTGGGCTCAGCGCTGTGCAGGCCCGTGACGCCGGCGGTCGTACGTCGAGGGGCCTTCGCCTCCGGTGTTGCTGGATAATGGTGATGTTGCTGGTCACGTTGATGTTTTCAACGGTGGTCGAGCCGAGTTTGGATGCGGCGAAGTCCCGCGTGGAAGTCGCATTGTCCACAAGGTCCGGGTTCAGACCGTTCTTCGCATAGACATCCTTCACGGACTGGTTGACGAACGGTGCGGATGAGGGCGGGATAACTGATGAAGCCCTTTCCCGGAGGCTTTGTCATAAGAGACGCTGAAATCGATGCCGCCTTTCTTCAGCTTATCCGCGAGATCATTGGCCATTGATTTGCTCAGGTCGATCCGGTATGTATCCCGCCGGTTTTTACGATTGAGCTTTTTCAGGCTCATCTTTCCGCTGTTCATTCGGTGCTCAATAGCCCAGCGCTTTTTGGATCACAATGGTCTCTCCGCCTTTTCGGACGAGGGCTTCCAGCAGTTCGGCGACAGCTTGAGCGGTCAGCGCGATTGCCTGAGGGTGAGCGTCTGCAACTCTGATGCAGGACATCTGTCATAGCGTTTTCTCTTCTCTTGGTGGATCATCAATCGGATAATAGGTCTTGCTTTTTCTCGACCCAGAGGTTACATTCTAATAATATCATATATTCTATATTGAATAACTATTGGATTGTATTGATTTTTATGTTTATTGATTTCACCCCTTGCGATAACGTGGGCGGTGACATATCGGAATTCGCCCCTTTGAGAGCGAGGTTAACTCTACTAACGGTCAGAAGCTCAAGGCGTAAGAGCGGAAGAGGGCTACGATGATGAACAAACGAACAGGCTATAAGGTAGTTACTGGTTTTGCGGCACTGATTTTTGCCTGGCATCCTTATTGATTGCTGTCCCCAGTGGATGGGCTGCAGAAGAGTTAAGCGGCCCCAGCGCCTCGCAGCAGCAGGATGTCCCTGACAACCCGCAAACTCAGCCGGGGGCGATCCAGGCGAAGAGAATCATGGCACGGATGTCCCCACGCCAGGCACTCCAGGCGATGACCCCTCAGGGAACGCCGGCGGATCTTCATCCGGTGGAAGCAATGGAGCTGGAAGTGGCTCAGCCAGTTCAGGAAACAGCGGTACCGGGCAGCAGACCGTTGAAGATAAACCGCAGGTGCCGAAACCTGCGCCGAGCGCTCCCTCGTCTGAAGCTCCACGGAATCCTTCCTCCTCGACACCGCGACATTTCCTTCCCTGGCTCCGCAAAAATTCGTTCCTCCTGTCCCACGCGAAAGTCGAATAACGCCCTGCTTGGAGGTCATGGAGAACTGCGAAGGCTCCTCAGAAAACATATGCTGGATCTACGGGATCCAACGGTGCGTATAAGCAATCAAATCAGCTTGCTAACACTGGCGTGTCAATCAACTTGATCATAGTTATGTCTGTGGCGTTTGCCGCAGGTGCTGCGATTCTATCCCGAATTCGCCGTAGTTACAAAGTAAAATAGCGGTTGAGACAGGCAGTGATTTGATTTCCTGTCACTCACCGTGGAATCGCAAAAACAATAGGTAATTGGAGACTTCAAACAGGAGGTCTCCAATTTATGTATACTAAAAATTTATGTATACAAAATGGTTGAATCCATCATGATTGAATCGTCTTCTTGGGAATATGGCTTTTGCTAAGCAAAGTTGAAGGGTTTATTCGTAAGGAAGGTTAACAGAATGTACGATGGGAAAGAGAATGGTGGAGCTTTGTGCCCACGCTGTAAAGGCTCCGATAACGCAAAATGAGGAGTTTTGTCCGAATTGCGGGCTTTTCCTTTCGCCTGGCACTGATACGGCTGAGCCGTTTCGTATGCCTGTTCCGACTGCCAGGCAACAGGTAGCGGATCAACAGCCAATGCCAAGCCAGCTTCCTCCTTTGAACCCGCCAAATTCGTTTGCTTTTTCGCCGAAGATTTCACAAACCTGGGGAGACAACCAGCTCGGGAAAAGCCCGCACAGCGGAGTTTCGCCTTTGCGATCGCCACAGCGGCAATCGTGCTTTTCTTCATCCTCGCTTCCTCTTTTTTCTTTCTTTTCATCAAAAATTCAGCGGAAGGAACAATCAGAAGTTATGTGAGCCGTCGCTCGCGGAGATGCTACACTCGCAGACTCGTATGTAAGCGTGGGGAACCGTACGCTTTCCGCAAGGCCAGCCAAGCGAATAGCCAAAGTCAACATCACGATGGATTCGCGTGACCACGCAACTATCACGTACGAATTAAGCGGTAAAAATGCGGCAAAAACCGTCGAAGCGGAAAGGAGGAATGTTTTTCAGCGTGGAGAATCTCGAAAGGTCTTGAGGAGCGATAATCTTCAAGCGCCGGCAGGTCTTGTAAACCGTTGGGGGTAACGAGCAGACCGTCAGGGAAGACAGGGGAATCGAGACCGCTTTCGTTCAAGCGGATGATGTGGTGAAAGGTATGTGATAAAGCTCATGACGCTCAGCGTCAAAGTCTGTCCCTGGAGTCTGTGACGTGAAGGCTGCGTCGACTCATTGGTATGAAGCGACCGCGTCTCGATTCGCGACGGGTCCGGGGAAATGCGACGGATTGGGAAGTGAGCAAGACTCTGATACCGCATAGTCTGTCTGCAAGACTGACTCAAGCCATCAAAGATCGGATCAACGGATGCATCAGCAAAAGCAGTGACTGTTCCAAATTGTACTTCGCCAATCCTGATGTTTCAGGGTTGGATCCGAAAACTCGACCGGGCTGAATCGAAAGCTTCTGGGAGATATAAGAATCTACGCGATTGATATGGAGTCCCGGAAATTCACCACGGACTTCATCAGTACAACCGCTTCCTACGAATTCGCGAAAAAAGGAGATACCATTGAGCGCACCATCACAATGAAGAAATTCGTCCGAGGCACGTGGTCGATGGAAAAGGATGGATCATTCAATGTTGAGCTTGAACAACGGCAGGAACAAGAATTAAAAGCCATCTTGTCTGCACGGAAATCGAGACGTCACCACGCCGATGTTTTCTGTGTGTAGAGTTCGGCCAAGGACTTTTTCATTTTCCTTCCCCGGCAGGGAAAGGGAATCGACTATAGTGATGAGTATGTACCGCTTGGTCGCCACCGGTTCCTGAGAGCATACGGGGACGAAGGCAGGCGACGGCGTTGAAAAGATAATTGGAGTAGACATGCCTGAAAATTTTGCCATCGTATTGCGCGGCTACGATAAGGACCAGGTGGACGAGCCTTCGCTCGTCAGAATGAAAACATTTCCCGCTTGCGTGAACAGATCAAGGCTTATGACGCGCGCATCCTGCAATTGGACGCGCAACTGCAGGAGGAGAAGAAGAGCCGCCCAAGAGTCGGGCAATTCCTTCGCCTCTTTGAGGGGCGAACGCCCAGCAGCTTCTGGCTTCCGCCGAGCAGACCAGCAAGGGCTGATTGCTGGGCCCAGCAGGATGCGGCCGCGACCCGGCCAACGCCAAATCAAGCCGATGCACTGGTCAACAACGCAAAGTTGGATGCGCAAAAACGGTGGAGGCCGCGCAGGCCCAAGCCCTGATCCATTCTGGGCAAGGCTCAGGAGAAGGCCGGATCCCTGCAGAGGGACGCCCAGGAGAAGGCGAACCAGCTGACGACCACTTCGCAGCGGGAGAGCCAGAGCCGCCTGCATGCTTTGGAGATCGAGCTGACCAACCGCGAGAACGAGCATAGAAAAAGCTGGAGAGCGAGAAGGCCCGGCAGGAGAAAGAGATCGCCGACCTGCGTCAAAACAGCCAGCGAAGACATAGCTAAAGCCCGGCGACGCCGATGACGGCATCGCCGCCAAGAAGAGCGAGGCGAACGATCAGATTCAGCAGGCCTTGGAAAGCGCCAACAAGAAGCTGACCCAAGCGGGGGCGCAGGTGAGCAAGATGCTTTCCGACGCCCGACGCAAGGCTGACGAGATCATGGATGAAGCCCAGGCCCAGGCCCAAAGGATCGCCGACCAGTCCAACATCGACAAGGCCAAGTCGCAGAAGGCCGTCGCGGATGAGGCCCAATCCGTCCGAGAGAACATCCAGAAACAGCAGGAAGAGGCTTTTCGCCCAGGTCAAGAGCCTCCTTGACCAGCTGAAACAAAGGCGGCAAGAGGTGGAGGTCGAGTCCAAGAAGATTCTGGACGACGCCCAGAAGACCCGGACCGATGCGGACATTTACGCGGAACAGAAGCGGTCCCAGGCCGATGAGGCCGCGGCCAAGACCGTGCAGGAGGCCGATCAGAAAGCCACCCGCCTGGTCGCGGAGCGCAGGGCCGCAGCACAGAAAGAAATTGATGGACTACAGGCGCAAATCCACAACCTGCAAGAACGCGAGGCGGCCATCACCTCCCGGGTGGATGAGCTGCGGGCCATCTTCTCCCAGGCTTTCGGGGCTGTTGGACCTTTCGCGGGGAAGACCGGCCAAGGGGCCGACGATGGTCAGGCCTCGGAGGGCCAACCCTCGGAGGACCAGGCCGTTAATGGCGCCAAGGCCCGATGCCCGGACCGCCAACTGAACCAAAACCGCCGATGCCCCAGCGGCTTGACCTGCCCTGGCCTCCGCCTGAAACCCGGAAGCTGGCCTGGTTTTCCCCGTCAACGTGCCGGAAGGCGGTTGGCGGCATTCACTATGTGAGCGAAACCGCCATCCGACGGGGAAAGCGTGCAGGTAGACTGGGCAGGGCCGATAAACGAAAAAGTGCCGAACCGATTGATGGAACTTGCCGAAGGGCATGGAAACGGCACGTGAAAAATGAAAGGACACTGACTGACTTCAATCCTTTGATGATTCCCGTCTGCGCCCTGCGCGAAGAATTCGACGCGCGGCCCCAGAACCGCTTGAGCATGAACGCTGTGACCTCCTCCCGGAATCAGCAAGGTGGCCCATAACTACGACCGTGCCTGCCTCCTGCAGCGGCGCTTCTCCACCGTCATCGACAACGGGACCGTCACCAACCAGAAGCGTTCCGGCCGTTGCTGGCTGTTCAGCTCCTTGAACGTGGCCCGTTTCGTGGCCAAGAAGAACCTGGGGATCAAGGAATTCGAGTTCTCCCAGAATTACGCCATGTACTTCGACAAGCTGGAGCGGATTAATTACTTCCTGCAGGACGCGGCTGCCTTGGTCGCCGCGGGCGAAGCGAATGATTCCGCCTGATCCAGTTCATGCTGGCGGACGTGATGGGAGACGGAGGCCCAGTGGACCATGGCCATGAACGTCTACAAGAAATACGGAGCCGTTCCCAAGGACCTCTTCCCTGAGACCGAATCCTCCTCCAACACCGGAGAGATGAACCACCAGCTGCGCAGCGTCCTGCATCAGGCCGTCGCCCGCATGTTCGAAGATCCCTCCCAGAGCGAGCGGATCGTCAAAGAGACCTGGCCGCCGGACACCGGATCCTGACCATCCACCTGGGAACCCCTCCCACCGAGTTCGACTGGGAATGGACCGATGACGAAGGCGACTTCCACCGCGATGGGGGCCATGACACCTCAGGAGTTCTGGAAGAAGTACGTGGATGCTGGCCTGGAAGACTACGTCTGCCTGGTGGATGACCCCCGCAAGGAACACCCCAAGGGGCAGATGATCGGCATCGAGCATCTGGGCAACGTGGTCGGCGGCACTCCCACCGCTTATTTGAACGTGGATACCGCTTTCATGAAGGACTGCGCCAGGAAGATCATGGTCGAGCAGAGGATCCCGGTCTGGTTCGGGCCGACTGCCATCCTATGATGGACCGGACCGATGGCGCTTGGGCCACGGACCTCTTCGAATACGGCCGCGTCTACGACTATGACTTCAACCTGGACAAGGAAGAGCGGGTGCGCTTCGGCGAATCCGCCATGAACTCACGCCATGGCCTTCACCGGGGTGGATGTGGATGAAGAAGGCCACACCCGGCGCTGGCGAGTGGAGAACTCCTGGGGCTCCGACATCGCCGACAAGGGCTATTTTCACCATGGATGATCCTTGGTTCGATGAGTACGTCTACGAAGTGGCCGTGCCCAAGTCCATGCTGCCGGCCGAGTATCAGGACGCCCTGACCAAGCCGGCCTCACGCTCCCGCTTGGGACCCCATGGGGAGCTCTCGCTTAGCCTTTTCCGATTCTTGATTCCGCCTCCGCTTTGGCTCTCCGTCGACGGGGGTTTCTTCGTTTTCTCGCCCCTCGTTACTATAACTGCGTTACTATGGCTCCGTTATCATGGTTTCGTCACTATGAGAGGGCCCAGTCGATGATCGTCGACGAAGACCCATGAAATCGATTACAAGGCCCATGACAATAGACAACGAAGGAGACACCGTGAACGAATCCCAGCAGACACAGGCAGACCAGAGGACCAAGATCGTGGCCGTCATCGGCGCTTTGGCGGAAGAGGTCGACCTGATCGCTCCGGTCTTTGGAAGACGTGCGGCGTTTCCACCAAAGCGGGCTGGACGTGGTCGACGGCCTCATCCCTCTGCCGACGGCCGGGCAGGGGAAGAGCAGGGGCGGATCCGTCTCGTGGCGACCGTGGCCGGCATGGGTCTGGTGAACGCGGCCGCCACCACCCAGTTCCTGATCGATTACGGCCGTCCCGAAGCCATCATCTTCTCCGGCATAGCCGGAAACCCTGACCCCGGACTTGCACATTAACGACGTCGTCCTGGGCAAGACCGTACGCTATCTGGATTCCGACATGAAACTGATCAGCGAGTCCTACCCGGCTTTGGAGGAATTCCACTCCGACCCGCGCCTGCTGGACCTGGCCTCCCAGGTCCTGGACCGCAGGGGGATCAGGTACATCCAAGGCGTCATCGCCTCCGGCAACCGTTTCATCGAAGGCGACCAGAAGGTGGAGGACGTGAAGTCCCAGACCGGGGCCAACGCGGCCGAGATGGAAGGGCAGCCGTGCTCACATCGCCGCTAGAACGACATCCCGCCCCTCATCATCCGGGCGCTTGAGCGATAACGCCGATACGGGAGTACGAGACCTTCAAGGAGTTCGACATCTCCGCCTATGCAGACACGGCGGCCCAGATCGTGGTCGAACTGGTCAGGAAGCTGTAAGGGCAAGGCGGAAGGCCAGGGATGGGCGGTCGGAAGAGGCCCTTAAGAAGCCTTTTGAGAGGGCCTTTTAAGAGGCCCGAAAGACGGCCGACCCATCTGCGGTCCGTGGTATCCTGCTGTTGGCATCCGTGAGAGAGAGGCGGCGAAGGGCATCGATTCCAGGCTGATTCGCGGACGGTCGTACAAGAGGCGGGGACGGCCGGAAAGCCATGGGCGCCCCTTCCGCTTAATCGGAAGGCCTTCAGCTGATGCTGATACGGGAGGAATGATATGAGAGGCCTGATTGCCATCTATGACGCCGATGAACACAAGCGGTTCACGGCCTGTGGATATCGCCCAAGATCTCCCCTGCGAGACGCCCTGCCGCTCATCTCCCCGCATCACCCGTGGCCGCGCGATGGACGAGAAGGCGCTGGCCAGCCCTCCCATAGCAAGGGGGACCGCGTTTACGTCAGCGTTGACGATCATCTGGCCGACCTATCCCAAAAGCGTCCGCGAAGCGGGCTTAGTGGAAGGCTCCTGGCTTTTGCGTCTCCCTGCCACCAGGATGGTCTGATCAACCCCAGCCCCTTGACCCAGGATTCGAACAGGCGGCAGAGGCTCACCCACGATGGTTCCGCTACGCAAGTCCAGTTGCGGTTCGTGAGCAGGGTCAACGCCGAAGCATCTATGACCTCACCAGCGGGACGCTGGCCATCGCCACCCTGCTTGACCAGGAGAGGAATTCCCGGGACGCCACCTTCACTTTTGGAGATTCCCGAAGAGCTGATAGGGAAGGGGCCCCGCCATCAGACTGATCCCTTCCGTGACGGATCCGGACCCCCGGGGAACGGTGAAGCGCAAGCGCAAAGGCGGCCCGGGCCGGGCGAAGCTGGAACGCAAGGACCGCAAAAGAGCGCCGTCGCTGACAAACGGAGCGCAAGGGAGGTCCCAACCAGCCGAAGGATCCGCAGGAGTACGATGAGCTCTCCAGCGCCTATGCCTATGCCTACGACTCCTATGACGCCTACAAGTTGGACGCTTCCAAGGCCGTGGCCGGCGCGACCGGCGCGGGGAGCGAGTACGAGCTCACCCCTGAATACTCCGACGAGCTCCACGACCAGGAAGGCTGGCGGGAGGGGACGGCCCATTCCCGGATCTTCGTCGAAGGGGCCGAAGTCCTGGACCCGATCTTCCTGCCTCTGGGGACGAAAGTCGTTCTGCCGGAAAGCATCATCGAAGTCACGGCCAGCAGCGCCGTCCCCATACCGGTGGAAGACAGCGGAGACGGCCACCTGATGTACGCCAGGCCGCCCAAAATCAGCAAGGAGATCAAGAAGAGCAAGATCGAGCTGCCGACCCGTCCTGAAAAGCCGGAAAAGCGCCGGTTCCTTTCGTCTCCATGCTGCTTCCGCTCGCCATGGCCATCGGGATGGCGGCCATCCTGCGGAATTGGATCTATCTTACCTTTGGCGTCATGAGCCCGGTGATGATGATCTCCTCCTATCTGACAGGCAACAGGAGCGCTCAACGCCGCTACCGGAACCAGGTCATCAAATACAGGGATACCTATAAAGCCTTGAAAAGAAAGGCCTACCAGCTGGTCCGGGAGGAGGCGGCCATCGACAGGCAGGAATTCCCCGACCCGACCTCCGTTTTTGACAGCGTCAGCCGGCATGATTCCAGCCTGTGGAACCGCAGGAGCACGGACGCCTCCTGGCTGCGTCTGCGCGTGGGAACCGGGGACGTCACCTCTTCCATCAGCATGGATGATCCTTCCAAGCTTGATTTCGAACGGACCCAATCCTGGGTCCTGCATAATCATCCAATCACCCTGTCCTTGAAAACGCAGGGCTGCATCGGGATCGCCGGTCTGATGGACGTCGTCAGCCCGGTCAGCCAGTGGCTGGTGACCCAGCTGGCCGCCCTGCATTCCACCGATGACCTGAAGATGGTCCTGCTTTCCCCGACGTAAACGGAAAGACAAGAATTCCGACTCGGCGCCCTCTTTCGAGGAAGCCCTGCGTGGCGGCCTGGAAAGCTTCCCCCTGGATGGCTTCCGGGATTCCTCTTACGTCTCCTGGGATTTCGCCCAATGGATACCGCATTTCAAGAGCAATGAGAACCCTCGTGTCCTGCGTAACATCGGCCTGGACGCGGAGCACATAGCCAACCACCTGGCCTGGCTGTCGGCCTTGGTCAACGACCGCATGGAGGATATGCGGCATTCGTCCATGAAAGCCTGGAACGGGGACGCCATCGTCGTCGTCATGGAGAACGCCCATATCATCCGCACCATGCCCGGGGCCATCCGGATCCTGCAGGACGGGCCATCCGTCGGGTGTACACCATCTGCGTCGGCGCCGACGAGCGGCTCCTGCCGGAGGAGTGCAGGAGCGTCATCCTGGCTCGGCCCGCTGGCCTGACCATCCGTTCCACGGGGCACGGCGACCTCACCGGCATCATGCCCGACCTGGTCACCCCGAATGGGTGGACGCCGTCTGCTTCGCCCTGGCCCCTCTCAAAGACGGGACCCGGATGAATCCGCTTCCGGGAATCCCCAACTCCTCCCGCCTCCTGGACGTCCTTCACCTGACACCCACGGCCCGTAGCAGATCGAGGCCGGCTGGGCCTCGAACCCACGTTCGACCGATTGCGTGATCGGGGAAAAGCGTGGACGGCGAATTCCATGTGGACATCGCCAAAGACGGCCCGCACGGTCTGGTTGGCGGCACGACCGGATCGGGCAAATCCGAATTCCTCCAGACCCTGGTGGCCTCCCTGGCCATCAGCAACACCCCGAACGCCATGAACTTCGTCCTGGTGGATTACAAGGGCGGGGCGGCTTTCAAGGATTGCGTGGACCTGCCTCATACCGTGGGCATGGTCACCGACCTGGACAACCACTTGGTCGCCCGGCCCTCATTTCCCTCGGGGCTGAGCTCAATTACCGGGAGCATCTCCTGGCCCAAGCCGGGGCGAAGGACCTGAAGACTACATCGACCTGCGGGTGAAAAAACCCCGGCTGCCTGAGATACCCCGACTGCTGATCGTCATCGATGAGTTCGCCTCCCTGGCCAGAGAGCTTCCCGACTTCGTCACCGGCCTGGTCAACATAGCCCAGCGGGGCCGGTCTTTGGGGATCCATCTTCTTTTGGCCACGCAGAGGCCGGGAGGCGTCGTCAGCCCGGAGATCCGGGCGAACACCAACCTCCGCATCGCTTTGCGTATGACCTCTTCCGAGGAGTCGAACGATGTGATCGACGCCAAAGACGCCGCCCTCATCTCCAAGACCGCGCCTGGTCGGGCCGTGGTGAGGCTGGGGTCGAACACCCTCATCCCCTTCCAGTCTTCGCGGGTGGGAGGCCGATACATGACTCCCGATATGCGCAAGGGGGAGGAGGACGAGAAAGCCATGGCGGCCAATGCCTTGATCGACGTCGTGACCTTCGACGACATAGGGAATCCCCCTCCCGCCCCGCTCGAGAAGAAGGAGAACCGGGGGGATGTTTCCGTCACCGATTTGAAGATGCTGGTCGGAGCCATCACCGAAGCCTCCCGGGACCTGGGCATTCCGGCGCAAAGGCGCCTTTGGCTGCCAGCCCCTGGGCGAACAGATCGGCTTGGATGAGTTGGGTGAACCGGATGTACCGGATAAGACGGATATGCCGAATATGCAGGGACACGCCGGATAAGCCGGATGCACGGCTGCGCGACGGCTCTTTTCGGCCCCGGAGACCGGGTCGTCCCCATCCCCTTCGCCTTGGGGATTACCCAGCGGAGCAGAAACAGAAGACGATATCCTTCGATGTGAAGACCCAGGGCAACCTTTTTCCTGGCTGGCACCGGCCGCAGCGGAAAAATCGACGGCCTTACGGACCATCGTTTTCAGCGCCTGCACCCGCATGAACGCCAGCGTCCTCCATGTCTCATGGGATCGACGCCGGCAACGGGGCCCTTCTGCCTCTGCAGACTTTCGCCAACGTCGGGGCGGTGGCGACCCGCACCGAGACGCAGAAGATCGAACGGTTGCTGGGGAAGTTGGAAAGGGAGTACCGTCGGCGGGCGGACCTCTTGTCCCAAGAGGGCTGCAGCACCATCGACGAATACAATCACGACCATTCCCGGTCGGGGCTTGGAAGAGAGCCGAGTCCATGGATGCCCCCGAGGCCGTCGCCGGCTCAGTCTCTACGGCTTCCGGCGAAGAGGCTCCCGATGTCATCGCCCATATCATCATCGTCGTGGATTCCTGGGACGGGCTCAACTCGGCTTTTGAAGGCTCCTCTCATTCCGCTTTCATCGAACGCATCAAAGTCCTGATGAGGGAAGGGCCTTCCGTGGGCTTCCATTTCGTGGTGGCCGGGGACAAGCAGCTCTTGGGCGGGCAGGTCTCCCTCCTCGCGGAAGACAAGATAGTCCTCAGGCTCGTCGATAATTCGGATTACGGCGCCATCGGCATGAGGATCCGGGATGTCCCCGAGCATATGGCCAATGGTCGAGGGATCACGGCGGCGGAGAACGTCGAAGTGCAGATTGCTTTGATCGACAAGGATGCCACCGGCGCCAAGGAAGTGGAGATCATCCGGTCCGTTGGACATCGTCTCGCCGAAGGGCGGGACAAGTTCCTGCCAAGGGAGTCGATGCCTTTCAGCGTGGAGGAGCTGCCGCAGAAGTTGACGGCCGCTTCCTTCGAAGCACGCCTGTCCGCGCAAGGGTTCAGGGACCAGCTCGCCCTGCCTTTCGCCATCGGCGGCGAGAACAACGACATCGTGGCCTGGAATCCCCGGGAAACCCCCGTCCTGCCCATTTACGGGCTTACCAGGTCCGGGAAGACCTCCCTGCTTGTGTCTTTGACCGACCGGGCCCTTCCCAAGGGTACCAGGTAGTCCTGGCCTCGCCCAAACGCAAGGGGCTGAGGGAGTTCGACGGGCGCGACGGGGTCTTGAAAGTCTTCCAACAGCCGAATGACTTGACCGAGGAAGCCTTGGTGCCCCTGACCAGGCAAGCGGGGTCAGACCCGAAGAGGAAGCCCGTCCTCTTCCTCTTCGACGACTGTCATCAGCTCAACCAGATGCCGGCCTCCTCATGGATACAGAACATGCTGACCGCCGATGATTTTTTTCTGGTTGCGCTTTTGTTTTTGCTGGTGACGCGAAGGCTTTCCGTCGGTGTTTGGCGGAGGATGGGGCGCCGGGTCGGGTCGCAGGTCAGGCAGGGGGTTTTGCTTTCCTTGGGGGATGCTTCTTTTGGGGATTTTATTGAGTGGGCATCCCTGTGCGTTAGGGCTGAACCCCGGCCGGAGGGCCGGGCCATGGTTCATCTGGGCAGGGTCGTTGTTCAGGCGCAGGTCGCGCTTCCGGCCTGGAGCGGTGATTCTGTGGGTTAGTGGGCTTGGCCGGGCCTGCTGGTATGGTGAGTCGGCGCAAGGATGGCAGTGATAAGGAGAGGTTCCTTGCGCGGACCGGTCCTTCTGCCATGTGCGAGTTTCGCTTCCCGTCTCGCGTGGGGTGAGCCCGGGTGAACGGGAAGGGGAATCAAAAGGTGATAATGGGCCCGCTGTGGAAGCGGCGGGCGTTCTTCAGTAGAAAGAAGGATAGTTTCATGGCTAATCTCAATGTCACGTATGAGGAGTTGACCACCCAGGCCAGCAATCTGAAAGCTGGTGAGGAGGAGTTGATGTCCACCTTGAACAGGTTGCAGGGCCAGGTGAATCAGCTTATTTCCGCTGGATTCCAGACGGATAAGGCTTCCGGCGCCTTCGGAACCTCTTACGAGCAGTTCACGAAAGGGGCCAAGAGACCATCAGCGGTCTGGAAGGATGGCTTCCTTCCTGCGTAAGGCCCAGCAGTCCATGAGCGAGATGGATTCCTCCCTGGCCTCTTCCCTCCAGAGCTGACGCTTCTTGTGTGGCGTCTCCTCTGGTTTTCTGGCGGCCGCCGGTTTGCGGCGGCCGCTTGATGCCAGGGTCGGGATGGCGTGACGGTATGTGAAAGACCTTGATTTCGGTGGGCCGGCGTACCGGACTGGCAGCTGCGCCGGTATGGGGGCTTTTTGGACGGTCGGTTTCCCACCGACGTTTTACCGGTCAGAGGAATCGTGCAGGAGGAGGACTGCGTATGTCTGATTTGGTCATCAAACAGGATAAGGTGGAGGATCTGAAAAGGGTTCTCCTATCAGGGACATGTTGAGTTTGGACTCAGGGGACGAGCAGGGTCCCTGGCCAAACGTGAGAATGTGGGGTTCGCGGATCTGGTTCGCGCCGTCAACGAGGTGAATGAGCGGGCTGACTCCCTGAAAGTCAAGTACCAGAAGAAAACGAAGAAGTACATCGATTTTCTTCAGAAGACTCTGGATGAGTCCACCCTGCTGGGATGCCCAAACGGCGAAGGCGGCGCGGAAGAAAGAGATCGTTCATACCAGGAAGCGTCGGGTTTAAGGGGACCGGGGTTCGTTATGGCTTATATGGATTATGTTCGTTTGGAGCAAGCGCGTTGGGATCTGGTGGGCCGGGCCGAGTCGCCTTTCCCCGGCGACGCGGATGAGGTCGCTGAAATGGCCGCCCATTATAGGATTCTTCATGATTCCTTCGCGCGGATGAGCGGCATTCTGAACGGTTTGGACGCCGAAGACGGTTTGAAAGGCGAGTGGGCGAAGAAACTCAACGAGGATCTTGATTCTTCGATGAAAGGTGAATTTCGCCAGTGGGCGTCGGTTTTCGGCGTGATGCGGTCGGAATTGAGAAGCTGGGCCGGGCAGCTGCAATTTTATTGCCCTTTGGCCGCTTCCCCTACATCAAGGCTGCTGAAGACGCAGATTGACAAGGATCGGATCGGCTGGAAGGTGGACGCCGCCCAGCAGGAGGTGAATCTGCGGCGGCGGGTCTCTGATTCGATGGTGAGGGATTCTCAGGCTTCGCAGGCGGATAAGGCGAAGGCGAAGAGGGACCTGGAGTCCGCTCAGGATGATCTGTCCGCTTTATCGGAAGGCCGTGTCGACCGCCGAAGAGACGATCGCCGAGCAGAAGAGGCTGATCGATGCCCTTGCCTGCGATTACGAGACGGACGCGCGGCGGCATGCGAACGCAATCCGCAGCCTGGATATGCCTGCCAGGCTCAGGGGTTGGACGCCTTCTATTACAGCGCCGCCTGGCAGTTCGTAAGCTCCGCCTTGAAAATCGCCTCAGTCGTCTTGACCATCGCTCGTTTTCGCTTTCCCCGGCGTGGGATGGCTGGCTGCTTTATCGGCCGGCGTGGGGGTCGCCCAGTGGATGATGTCGACAGTGGAACATTCCAAAAAGGATATTGGCGATGCGGAATACTGGACCAGTACTTTCTTCGCCTTTTTATCCGTTGTCGGAGGAATATCGACTTTTAAGCAAATCACATTTACTAATCCTGCCCTTCGGGTCCGGCTATTTTCAGTAAAAAGGCGGCAAAATGTGAAGGGCCTGTCGACGCTTTCAAAGGGGCGTACAGGAGTTCGAGAAGCACTGCACGGACTCCATATCCCCTGATGCCTCTGCGGGGGAAGCCGACGGGGATAGTCGATTCCATGCTCGCTGCAGACGACATGGAAAGGCATGGGGACCAGGTTCTCAAGCTGATGAAGGAGGATTCGCTTTATCGGCCGCGGGCGGGACATGGTGAATGCCGTCACGAGGTGCCGGGGTGCACATGGTGCGAAAAACATCCTTGTAACCGCATGGAAAGGTGGACTGATTGGGAAGGCCTCAAAGTTCGCCGGCAATTTCAAGGATGCCTCTATCGCCACGGCAAAGACCGCGGATACCATGCGTGGTGGCTGGCATACGAATCTGGCGAAGGATTGGGCCAAGGCGATGGTGAGATCCGGTCTGAAAATGGTCCGGTCTGGAGCCATCGAACTCCCTCATACCAGTGATATTTTTCGTTGTTCGGATTCTGAATCTGAGTTAGAATCCGCCGCAAGTATGAGATACAAGACTTTTAGGAGCATATGGCATGGATTTGAAAGAGAAACACAGCTGCTGATATTGTCGAAAGCTCTGGTGTGGAGGAACCTAGTTTCACTGGTGTGGAGGATGGGTTCCATAATCGTTTATTCTTCATCCGACGGGGTATTTGCTGAGTGGTGAGGAGGCTGGCAAAGGATGATACGGGTCATTCGAGACTTTGTTGGGAGATGCTGCCTCCTGCTGGTGGGACGGTCGTCGTATTCGTGGGCGCGGGTTGCGGTCTGGTTTGTGGCGTGTGTCGTTTTTCTGTGGTTCGTGTGCGGTGCAGGCGTGGTATGTGTTTTCTTCGATGGATTCGCAGTCGCGTAATCAGGGTTGGTTGACGAATCTGCCGTATATGCTTCCTCGCAGCGTGGCGTCGTTTGATTTCCTGGTGAAATGGTATAGATTCAGCGGGGTTGGTTCTCGTTCGTGGAGGCGTTCATCAACCTTGGCGGCATGGGGTGGTATTTTATACGCTATTCGCGGTTTCTCTCAGTGTGCATCTTTGCTCGCGTCGCCACTGGAGAAAGCGCCGCTTATGATGGCAGGGACGGGAAGGTGCTGTTTCCTGTGTTGCGGGTGTTCGTTTTTGGGGTTTGTATTCGTTGTCGACGTATGTGGGTTCGTCCGTTGGCTGGGGTCGTTGGTGCGACGTGTTTGTGGGGTCAGGTCGTTTGGACCGCCGCGGTAGCTGACCTGTGGGATCATACGCGTCCTTCCGTTCTGTTTCTGGTGGAGAGGGCGTATTTTTCCTCGATTATGGGGATGCCTTGTATCAGGGGGAGCGTGTTGGCGGGCGTTTGGCGGATGCCGGTGAGTTCTCCTGGTGGATACGTTCCGTATGATGCGTGGTCAGGTGCGGGTGGATGTGCGTCCGGCTGTCGGGGTTTATGCCTGGTGGCGGCTGGTGTCGTGTCGTGGTGTTGGCTTGTGTCTTGCGTGGGGCAGCGCGGAGGGTTTCGTGGATGCGGTGTTCGGCGTGTGTTCGTTTGTCGGCCGTGTTGCTTGCGGTGGGGTTGATCGGTCAGACTTTCCTGGTGCATGCCGTCGGCCAGGTGGTGGTTGTCCGCTGTGCTGCTGGTGGGGGCTGGCGTTGTTGGCGTGGCTTTTCGTTCTTCCTGCGCAGTTGTTGTCGTATTGGACGTGCGTGCATCGGCGTAAGGCGCATTTTGAATGGTTGGCGGGTTATGAGCTGGTGGTGACAATCGTGGTGGCCACGGTCTTCCTGCTGGTGAGCTTACGGGGACAACGCCCTCATAGACCCCTCCAACCCGCTCATATAGCACATCGGCGGCCGAATCGTCATCCTCACGCAGGATGCTGGATTCGGATTGGACGCCGCTTGACATAAGAAAAGGATTCCCATGATGACAGGTTCTTTATCGTCGCCTGATTTTTAATCTGATGTTTCTCCCTCCCTCTTCATGGGTGGAGATAGCCGTGGATCCTGCGCGCCGTGAGGTGCAGATCGCGGCGCTGATGAAAACCCTCAAAAAGGTCCTTCCTCGGGTCGATGATTCCTATGCTGTCCTGCGAAGGTCCATCGTATCCCTGTTCGCCCAGGCCTGGCGGTCGGGCGTGCGCTATGCGATCATGCCACGCGTCCGTCTGGATGGGACCGTCAACATGATCGCCATGTTCAACGTGGCCATCCTGCCTCCGGCCTCGCCGGATGACGATGACGATTCCTGCCGGGAGGCCATATATCAGTCATCCTTGAAGGAAAGGGAACAGTTCCTCAAAGGGGAGCAGCGAGATAGTCTCCGTTGAGAACAAGTCCTCGGCAAAAGGGGTCCAGGTATCCTCGGTCGAATACCTGCAGACCGGCAATGGAAAGAACCTGTCCCATAAGGTCTCCCTCTTCCGTGCCTATTTCCCCACCCTCAACGCAGACCATCGTCGCCACGGGAACTTGCTTCCAAGAGGAGTATCAGGACATCCTCTTCCAGATGTTCGCCCTGATGACATCGACCCTGAGCATCGAGCCGGTCAAGCCTGCGGTGGAATCAGACGAAGGGGCGATGACCATGTGGAATGAGACCAGCCATGACGGCCGAAGTTTTCTCGATGATCGGTCTTTTGGCCACAGACTTCGCAACCCTGGTGGAAGATTATCAACGGACCCTTCGCACGAGGGGCGCCCGATTCCGATAAGGACGTGGCCGGTGATGGTTGCGTCAGGCTGGCGGGGAAGATTTTTCAGCCCACTTCCTTCACCATGATGATCAGGCTCGCCACCCTGGCGGATGCCGGTGACGAAATCTGCCGCGATATGGGAGAATTCCTCCAAAGCAGCCTGGACATGGTCGAAGACAAAGGGGGGATCGGCTGGCTTTACCGGCTTATCTACGTCTCTGCCCTCGGACTTCGATCCTTCCTTCTCGCATGATGACGGGTCTGTGGATGATATCCTGGTCCCCATGGCCGCTCAAGGCCGGTATTCCGAAGAGCACGCCCAAGACGTCTGCCGGGTGGCCGCCCATGTGATTCTCGTTTATGGGGCGAGGAACATGGAAATGCAGTCTGCGGCCAGTCTTCTGCTGAGGGGCGGTATCAGGACGCGCTGGACATCACGGAGACCCGGGCAGGGGTCTTCTTCCGGATGGAGGGTCTTGCCGACGATGACGAAGTTGAGGGCGGCCCTGATGCATCTGACGACTCTGAGGGGTTTCCGAGGTTGATGAGGGCAGGGGAGGCCGACGGCCGTCCCCGCATTCCTGTAGCTGGTCTTGACTCATTAGAGATGCTTGACGACGACGATGACGACGTGGTCCCCGACGGATTCAGCAAGCAATCGCCCGCCAGGCCGGGGCCGATGATTCGGATCTCTGGAGCCCGGCTCTCAGGACCCGACCGCCCAGTCTTCCAGGAAGCTCCTCCGAGGAGAAGTCGTCCGACGACCTTCATGACGACCGCCAGGATGGTCACGATAAGGATTATCCTTCCGGGCCTTCGGATGAAAGCGAAAAGGCTGCCTTACCCTCAGTCCATTCCTTTCTACCTCTATACGCTGGATAAAGTCGCCCTGACCACCTGGGCGCGCTTTTCCGTCGCCGAGACGAAATCGGACGGGTCGGACGGGTCGGCTGAAAACGGATGAATCGGCCGCGACGGATGAGGGCAGGCAGGGATCGCTGACGCCGCTGCGGAACGTTTGACCAGGGAATTGGGCTTCCTCTCCCGGGAGATGGACCGGTCCTGGGAAGACAGGTCTTACCTTCTTGACCAGCTGGCCTCCCTGGTGGGGAAGGCCATGGCCGACCACATCGTCAGGACGCCGATGATCGACGAACGGAGTATCCACTTGCCGCCAGGTTCTCGGCATTTGCGACACGATGGTGAGGGAGGAGGGAATTTTCGCCATCCCCTCCTCCTGGTCAACGCCTCCGAAAGCCTGATTGACCCGCAAACCGATGCATTCAACCGGAGCGGTTCAAAGCCCTTTCCTGGGTATGCGGATGCGGCAAGCGTCCTCCTCAACTGGATTCCGGACCCGGACCCCGCCATGTCCCTGGCCTTGCTCATCATGGACGGGAACATGGAAGGCTATCAGCGGCAGGTTCGCAAAGAGGACAGGTGAGGATGGGAACCGATCGCAGGCTGGCCTGCCGATGATCGGCCTGTCGTTTATCCACCCCTTGCTTTAGAGTGTTCACTTGTAAACCACAGACCGTTGGTTGGGCTTTGCGGAAGCGAAGTCCAGCAATCGCTTCGGCGGCCAGCGCAGGTTGAGAATGGAAGGCAGGTCCGCTTGCCGTGTATGCTCTGCCTGCGTGCAGGGCTTTTTATTGCCTGGCGTCCCTTGGAACCCGGCAGTTAAGAGTCCTCTGGCCTTCGGGCGATTCCTTTCAGGCGACGGTGACATAGGAAGGAATGCCAATGAAAAGGCCCGAAAAGGGGGAGATGATCACCAAGCTCACGGATAAATTCCGCGACGCTGATGCCATCTACCTCACTGAGTATCGCGGCCTGAGCGTACCGCAGATTTCCGATCTGCGCGAAAAGCTTGACACCGATACCACCTATAACGTGGCAAAGAACACGCTCGCCCGTATCGCCGCGAAGGAAGCCGGCATCGAGGGTCTTGACGACATGCTCAAGGGACCCTCCGCCATCACTTTCGTCACGGCGGGGTGATTACGTGGAGGCCGCCAAGGTCCTGCGTGATTTTGCCAAAGACAACAAGCAGCTCATCGTTAAGGGCGGTTTCGCGGATGGAACCGTTTACGACGCTGAGGGCGTGAACACTCTTGCCGATCTTGAGTCCCGCCCTGTCCTCCTGTCCAGAGATGGCCGGCGCCCTCAAGGGCACCATGGCCAAGGCCGCTTTACGCATTCGTCGCCCTGCCTACCAAGGCCGTGCGTACCGTGGATGCTTTGCGCGAAAAGCATGAGAAAGCCGCTTAGGTTGATGGGGATTCGTCTCCGTCTGTCGTAAACCGTACAGAAAAACCGACGCTCATAATTCAACGATTCGTAGACTTTTCCGGTCGAATCCATCCGGCCGGACGAATGAGCGCCACAATAGAAAGGATGCCGATTATGGCTAAGCTCTCACCGATGAGCTCCTTGATGCATTCAAGGAAATGACCCTCGTTGAGCTCTCTGAGTTCGTGAAGAGTTCGAAGAGGAATTCGACGTTGAAGCCGCCGCTCCTGTCGCCGCTGTCGCCGCCGCTCCTGCCGCTGTCGCCGCCGCCGAAGAAGAGCAGACCGAGTTCACCGTGGTCCTCTCCGCCGTGGGCGACAAGAAGATCCAGGTCATCAGGCCGTCCGCGCTTTGACCAAGCTGGGCTTAGCCGAGGCCAAGGGCCTGGTTGATAGCGCTCCCGCCAACGTTCTTGAGAACGTCAGCAAGGAAGACGCTGAGAAGGCCAAGGCTGACCTCGAGGAAGCCGGCGCCACCGTCACTCTTAAGTAGTTTCTTCTTTAATAGGGTTTACAGGTCCCGATATCGGTTCGCCGGTATCGGGATTTTCGTGTTATTTTGCAGACTTTGCGCTTATTTCCCTGATGGGCGAAGAGCCGGAGGAATGTGTCACAATGGTAAAGGAGTATTTTCGTTAGTATTGGCTTTCAACCGGCCTCTCCTCGTGGGATGTTTCATCCGATCCCCAGCGGACGACCGCCGGTCAGCGAACATATGGAAGGTGCAGTATGACTGATGCCGCGAACGCACCGGTGGAATGGGACGTCTTGGTGGATAACGCGAGCCTGGGCCATATAGGGTCCGGGCCAGCGGTTGTCCTGGGCGCAAGCCCATCCGCCCCTTGCCTGCCGAAGAAGGCCGCACGCGGTTGGATATCGAGGATTCCACTCGTTCCATGTCTAAGAGGCATGCCCTTTTCACCACCGACGAGCAGGGCAACGCTACGGTGGAGGACCTGCATTCCACGAATGGGACTTATGTGGTCACGGATAGCGATGACCTCTGGCGGATCGTGGCCGACATCCCCCTTCGACCTTCCTCAGGAGGTGGTCCGCCTTCAGCTGGGCGATGTGCCGGTGGACCTGATCCCGGTCAAGCCGCTAGCCGAACCCGAACCGGTCTCTCAGCCGATGGCGGCGGTGTCGGATCTTTTTCTCTTACGCGTCCGCCGTGCAAGACACCCGCTCGCAGGGGGACCCGATGTCCGTGGATGAGATCATCGACGTGCGCCAAGGGGAGCCGACCCATACTTTCCATACCATGAAGAAGGACGCCAGCCCCTTCAGCCGTCTGCACGATGATGTGATGCGGTCGGAGCGCAAGCAGGTCCTGAGGGTCGCCGCTGACGAGGATGGCTCTTCGGCAAGCGGGTCCAGGAATTCCATGCGGCTCCGGAATCGGTCGTCCAGGCGGAGGACGATTCCGACGAGCTTGGTGTTGAAGAGCTTGGTGCCGACGAACTTGGTGCCGGCGAGTCCCCGCTGCTGATGCCGCTGCTACTGGTGCTGCTCGCCGGCGGCGAGGCTGCCACTCACGAGACCGATACTTGCGAGGCCAATACTGGCGAGGACGTTGAACCAAGCGAGCCGGTCGAAGAAGAGGAACCAACCGAGAAGAAGACGGAGGAGCCGGAATCGACTCAATCATCCGAACAAACCGTGGAGGATCCGGACGAGAAATTCAAGCCTCATCCTGAGCAGGACGCCAGTCGGCCGCCAACACGGCGGAAAGGCGTTACAAGCCGGCCTTCGAACCGGGATCCGTTTTCGACCGGCTGTCCTGAGGAATTCAACCGGAAGGAAGAGGTGGTCGAAGCCGGCGGATTCACTTCCGAGGAGGCGAAGCTGTCCCGTGATTTCGACCAACAATTCGAAATCGCCCGCCAGCCGAAGCTTCTGCCGTACCTGGCCCATGAACTCCGGCTATACGAAGACCTGTACGCCTGGTTGGAGGCGCTGGGCAATCGAGGACATCGACGCCGCTGAAGACGAAACCCAGGCTATCGCACTTGGAAGGAACAGGGGAGTGACCGCTATGACAGACAGGAAGTCCCGTAAATCCCGAAAAAGCCTTTAGCTCGCAAGGCGGCTGAAGCCGAAGCTCAGGCGGTGGATCCCGCGCAAGACGCGAGCAAGACCTCGACCGAAGAGGCGGCTGTTGTGCAGGCGCAGGAGTCGGCGTCTGCCTCTCTGGCGGAGATCCGGCAAGAGGCTTTGGATGATATGCGTTCCTGGTATAGGATTACCACGCCTTGAGCGGCAATGCCCCGGTGGAGGATATCTCCCGGTTGCGGAACCGCTTCAACCTGGACAACGCCCATCCGGCGGGGATGTCCCAGTTCATGGTCAACAAGACCGTGAAGTTGAACAGCCTTTTTCCGCGATAATTCCTCTCTAAAGGCGGCCGATCGCCAATTGTACCGGGTGCTGGACGAGCAGGAGGAGAACCAGAAAAAGCAATGGGTCGCTTTCATCTCCTCTGCCTTGGTGTGGCCACCTGGGATGGGCATCGCATGCCCGTCGCCTTTACCCCATCACCGTGGCCCGGCCTGAGGATACCCAGTCCCTCTTCCAAGCCGAAATCTCGATCACTGGCTCCATCGAACTCAACGCCTCTCACGTGACAGGCCCTGGAAGCGGTCGGCGTCCATCTGGAGGTCCAGAGATCATGGATGGGTTCGAGTATTCGGGGTCCTTGAGGAATCCCGCAAGCTTTACGCCGCCATGACGGAGCAAGTGGGAGAAGGCTGCCCCACTTCGCCATCGAACGCAGCATGATCATCGGGTACTCTATTCAGACTTCCACGCTGGTCCTCAACGATACCCGGACCATCATCAATCAGGAAATAGCTGGCGCCAGCGGCAATTCCACCCTGGATGCGCTCGCGGGAGTCGACGACGCCCGACAGGCTTTGAAGGAACGGCTGATACCCGATTTCCGTCCCTATGACGGCGATCCCCACGATGAGATGGGGGTCGGCGACGTCGACAACGAAACCCGGTACGTCGCTGAGGCGGCGACCAGCGGTCAGAGCATGGTCTTGGAGATGCCGTCGAACAAGGACGCCAGCGAGGAAGCCCTCGCCATCGCCACCAGGGCAGCCGCATGAGCGGGCGGACTGTGCTGTACGCCCCTGGCGTCTCCGCGCAGAAGCGCCGTTTCATCCGCGCCGCCGCCAGCCATGCCGTGGCCAATCTGGTCATGGACATCTCCGACGACGGGTTCAACGAGTCTATCGACAGGCAACTCATCGCCGCCGTCGGCTTCCAGAAGGGATCCGCCTCCAGCATCTTCGAACAGACCGCCGATGAATTGGTGGAGTGCGCGCCCGACTCAGCCGTTACTTAGGGCGACTTGCATGGGAAGAACAAGAACTGGGACGTCTCCGCGTACGAGACTTTGGAGAATCTCGCCCGAATCTCCGCCTGCCCATGCATCCTTCCACCAGGGTCGCCTGAGTACCCAGACCGCGCATGCCATGATTGGACATGAGAAAGAATGGTGCCAGAAGCTCATCCGTCTTGGAGAACTAGGGGGGTACCTCATCGGCCCTGATGACACGGCTTGGTACGGGGCTGCCCTTTACAGCGAGGACGAGGCCATCGCCGCCTATAAGCGGGTCGTCGACCTGTTGGACACCCTTTTGCCGCAAACCCGCGAGCAGATCGAACGTACGGTGGAGACCTGCGGTTTCCCCATCGCCCAGAACGTTCAGGACTGGTCCGCCCAAGTGACGGTACTGACCAACCTGCGTCGGGTCTTGGACATCTTCCAACCGGCCATCTTCGAACGCGACATCGATGCCATGATCGAGGCGACCCGTTCAGGAAGACCGCAAGAAGCGGGAAAGCAAGCTGGCTATTGGGAACGTCATCGTCTGACCAAGGAGGCCAGAGCCTGCTGCGCCCCGGCGCCCATGTGGAAAAGCCCTGCATGACGCCTTGGTCATCGTCGCGGAACAAGCCGCCCAATGGCGGCGCTTCGTCCCCGTGGGGGATGGCCCGTCCTGCCGAACAAGCTGGATGAGATCGTGGAGACCCAGGAGGTCTTGGAACGCGACATCACCGCTTTGGATGCCGTCCTCGCCCCCACGCCTGAGCGGGCTGGTTTGAGCGCGTGGAATTCGCCGCCCTGGAGACCCGTCTGCGCAAACTATTCGATGATCACCGGGCTCTTGACACCCTGCCGGAACGGGCTTACCTGCTGAAGGAATGCGCCGACCTGGGGCTGGGCAAGCTGGTCGATGATTTCCGCGCCCGCGAGTTGGATAAAGACACCGCCCCCGCCGAGCTTCTGCTTTCCTGGTGGGCCACGGTCTTCGAGGACATCATGAAATCGTCCCCATCATCTCCAACCAGGATGGGCGACCCTGTCCTCCGTCTCCGAGCGTTTCGTCCAAGTCGACACGGAGCATGTCCGCAGTATTGGGACCATGGTCTCCCAGGAAATGATGGGACGTTTGTCCAGATCCTTTATACCAGGGCTTCCGAGGCGAACCAACGCATACTTTGCTCGCCAGCAAGAACACGATCGGCATGCAGCGGCTGCAGCGCGAATATGGAGATATCGTCAGCGCCGCCAAGCCGATCATGGTGGCCACTCCCGCCGCCCTGGCTTCGTCCACGCCTTTGATGCCTTTGGCTGACGTCGGCGTCATCGACGCTTCCGCCCACCCTGCATCCCTGGAGTTGCTGAGCGTCCTGGCCCGGGTCAACACCGTGATCGTCCTGGCCCACAAGGAGACCGTCTCCTGCCCTCTTTGAGCAAGCTCATTGACCTTCTGCCGTCGATTCGCCGCCATAATCGCGGCAACGCCCGTGATATCCGTCTGGAAGCCTTCCTGCGCAACAACGGCTATGGGAACTCCATTCCCTCCTTGGCCATGGAAGACGCCGCGGCAAAGGTCATCTACCATTATGTGGACGCTACCGGCCTGGCCTCGGTGGTCAGCGGGGTCGTGGAGACCACCGCCGGCGAGGTCAAGAAGGTGGCAGATCTGATTGAGAGCGTTACAAGAATCTGGGCGAGGCCACGGCCTCTTACCGCCTGGCGGTCGTATGCTTGAGCGACAACCAACGCCTGCGCATCGGGGCGGAACTCAAATCCCGTTCCGCCGGACATGAATCCTTCGCCCGTTTCCTCAGGCATGTCAGCCTGGCCAGCATCGACCAAGTGGCTGGGGTCTGGGCGACGGACGTGATCCTCTCCATCGGCTACGGCCGCAACAACCAAGGCCAGCTTTACCCTCAATTCGGGTCTTTGGAGAAGCCGGCGGCCGAAAAGATGCTGCTGGATGCCTTGGGCCCTTCCCCAGCGCAATCTGGACATTGTCGCCACCATCACCGCGGAAGACATGGAGCTGGACCGCATCCGCCAATCCGGCCTTGATGCTCAAGAGCGTCCTGGCGTGGGCGCAAGGATTGGCCCATACTCGAGGACGCCGCCTATGCCAAACCGCATGAACATACGGACGAGACGCAGGCCTTGCTTCCTGATTTGGCCGACCGCATCCGTCAGCGCGGTCTTCAGGTATGCATGAACTATGGTTACAATCATGGCGATCGGATTCCTTTGGTGGTCGGTCTTCCTGACAAGGATTACACCCTCGGCCATCTGTACGGATGACAGCCGTTTTCATGACCGTCCCTTCCACCAGACAGCGTCATCGCTTCGATGTGGAAGACTTGGAAAATGTTGGGCTGGTCCGTCATGTACGTCTGGAGCGTCGGTATGTTCGTCAATCCCGACAAAGAGGTGGACCGCATCGTGGCTTACCTGGCCAACAGTTGCTGATGACAAACTCGCCTGAAGGACCTTCCCTTTGCCCGCCCGCAGGAAGAAGTATAAGCGGGTGGTCCGTAAAGGACGGAGCTTTTGACGCCGACGGGGTGAAAAAGGACCCGGCGGATGGGGTGACCGAAGCCATGAAGGAAGCCGACGAGGACAGGCGGATCCTGAACGAGCTTCCTCCACACTGGGCCGTGTTTTTACAGCAAGAAGTAGGCCGTGCGGTTTCATGATCGGATGTTGGTGATGAGGATGGGGGCGTCTTCGCCCAGGTTAGTGAGGGCCAAGGCGGACTCCACCGGCAGGGCGAAAACGATTTCCTTGCGGGATTGGTCCGAATCCGTCAGGGAAAACGCCGTGCGCTTCTCTCCCGGTCGTCCCAGGACGATGGCCCTAGCCACATAGCAGATTTCTACGCCCTGCGTTCCCATTCCAGGTTTCCCCGTTTCCACCGGAGAAGCATGGCATGATTCGGTTTTCTCGGTGACCAAGTCCACCTTTTGCCCTGGAGACAGGGACGAGATCTGGCTGGCGGCGTCAGGGCTATGGTCGTATAGTCAGCCGGATAATCCTCCGCCGCTTTCACCGCTGTGGGGACAAGGGGATCCCCCTTCCTCAAAGGGATGGCCGCCCTTCGCCCCAAAACCGCCGAGGCCGACTTGACGGTCCTCGTAGCCAGAGGATTCGTCCGCATCCTCACTTGGGCGATGTCGCCGGGATGGATTTCTGACCTGGGAAATGTCACGGGCGGCTACGAAGGCGCTTTTGGTTGCTGCTGACCGTCAACCCCTATCTGAATCAGGCAAAAAGCCATGAGAGAGATGAGGAAGGCCGTCGCGATCTTCTTTAGGCGGAAGGAGGTTTTGAAGGCTTTGCTGCGAAGAAGGGTGGTCACTGTGGTGCCATGAAGGCGCGCCCAAAAAGTGGGCAGGAGAATCTGCAAGAGGGAGGCCTTTTCCTACGCCTGGACTGGGGTTGGGACCTGCGCTTGCGGCGGCCGACTTCATCGCCCGCGCTCTGGCTGCCGGGATGGCCCCTGCGGTCCATGCCCGGGTCGTAAAGATGGCTTCCCCGTGGCGTCTCGTTTAGACGGGGGAGCGTCGTTTCGGTATCATCGCGTGTTTTTCTCATGCCTCCGTTATAGGAGATTCCGGTCGGAAAGGCGAGCGATGAGAGCGAATGCGGTCAAATGTGAAACACGCCTTATCCCCAGGCGTGTTGTTATGTGGATAACTTATCCACAAGGGGATTTCAGCCTTTATTGGAGGAGGAACCGGGGGAATGCCTGTCCGTCCGGTAGAAGCCGCTCCCTTTGAAAGAGATGGGGACGGCGGAATAGACCTGACGGACCTCTTCTTGCCCGCACTGAGGACAGACGGTCACTGGCCCGTCGGAGAAGGAACGGACTTCGGTGAAGTCATAGCCGCAGTTTTTGCAGCAGTAATGGTAAGTTGGCATGCTTTCCTGTTTCCTGTTCTGTCTTGTGTCCCTGAGAAGCGGTACTCGAACCCATCCTAGTAAGTCGCCGGACGAGCAGGGTGGCGGCGTCGCTGGTATTTCGCTGGGCGGACAGGATTTCAGGATGCGCTGGGGGATACACCCGTCGGCCGGGGACGGAGAACGGCGCTTGCGGCCGAATCATCAGACCGCCGTCCGCAAGGGATGACGCCGTCGGGGCTCGCGATGAAGGAGACGGGAAGGTCCCAGCTTGCGTGGGGGAGTAAATCTTCGCTTAGCTCCCAAGGCCAGATGATGCCAACTATTATGGCTTGCTTTGCGGCGTAAACCAGCGCCTGATCATACCAGCCGCTTCCATGGCCGAGTCGGTTCCCATCCGCGTCCAGGGCCAAAGCCGGCAGAAAGATGATGTCGGCCTGCCGCAAAGCCTCCTCTCCGAGCCCAGGGCCCAAGGGGTCGCGGGGAAAGAGGGAGGAGAGCCGTTGCTACCCGGTCCGTGGACTGATAGATGGCCCAATCCAGACTGATCCACCTGGTCATGGCGCTTCGACCGGTTTGATTGGCCACCCTTCCGATGAATGGGTGGACCGGATTCCGTAGTTTGGGGACGAGGGTGGTCCGTCCTTGCTTGTCATCATCGGTCACCCCGGTTTCATGGGCGGTCCCTTCGCCGTCGCTGGCCTGGGGAGGCCTGAAGATAATCGAGCAAAGGCTGGGAACTGACTTCTCCCAAGGCAGGCAGGTAGGCGGCGACGGTCCGTGCGGCTCGGATCCGTTCAGCCAAAATGGATGAGTCAAGCTTGGCGACCAGTTGACGCCCTCCTTCCCAAGAATCCTTTGGACTCAACCGGCGACGGCGGGCCCGAAGATCGTCGTGCGACGAACCCTTCCGCTCGTCGCTTCGCTAGACCCGTTACCCACGGCGTGCTTGTCAGGGGCGGTCTGCCGGTCTCGTCCGGCGTGTGCGCCATGCGTGTCGCTCATGGCGTGCGTGTCGCTCGCGCTACGTGTGCCGAGAGTGTCGCGCGTGTCATGAGACGGGTCAGCAGGTCTGGTCATTCTTTCACCTTATCATAAGGAATATGTCCTCCTTCTTCCGAGAACTCTTCAGCACCGGTCGGGGCGACGGCGGTGCCTCAGGCTCAATCGACGAGAGCCATTTCATCGTTCCCCCTCTGGTGGGGCCGTCCCCCCATGGCCTCTGGGAGGCTTTTCGGCGCGGCCGGGTTTCGGAGCTCTCCCAGCTGGCCGAAGACCTGGATTCCCAGTTCGGTCCCGACTCAGGGGTCCAAGAGGCGCCTTTGCCCATTTCCGCCATCAGCCTGCGGCCTTTGACATATGACGATCAGGAAACCTGGTCCGCCTTACGGGAGCGGAACGCCGACTGGCTTTCTCCTTGGGACGCCGGAAATCCCTTGTCCGGCCAGGATGACGGACGCACGCCTGGCCTGACTTATAACGCTTGGATCGGGAACATCCGCAAGTCGGAAGAGGAAGGGCGGGGACGATCTTCGGCGTCTACCGACGATGACCTCATCGGCCAGCTTTTCCCTCGGAGCCATCAACTACGGAGCCTTGCACGGGGACCATCGGCTACTGGATCTCCCATCAACAGGTCCCGGCCACGGTATATCCCCAGGCCGTGGCCATCTACTGATTGGGCTTTCAAAGATCCGCAAGGGCCCCGGCTTCATCGTTTGGAAATCAACGTTCTGCCCGAAAACGCCAGATCCATCAGGGTGGCGGAGAAGCTGGGGTTCACCCGCGAAGGCCTTCGCCGCGGGTACATGTGTCAATGGGCAATGGAGGGACCATCTTTCCTACTCTTTGCTGACTTCCGACCTATCGTAAGACCGCAAAGGGCCCGTGGCCAGTCTGTCCAGCATCTTTGGTCATCGTTGTGTTTGACCTTTGAACCTATATTTTTGATTGACGTTTTTGATTGGCATCTTAAATTATGATTGGAAATTTGAACCGATACTCCGAAAGGCGTCTTGCCTGGCGGTCGGGAAAAGACGACACGGCTCTCGGTTTCTCCTGAAATGACAAGCATGTGATTTAATGTGAAGGGTATGGACTTTGGATCGATGAGTGGCATCGTTTTAGCCCTGGCCCTGGTGGTGGCCATAGTCGCGCTCGTCCCCCTGGCGACTCGGCGGGGGATGATGAATGCGGCGGAGCATGACGATGACCGCTTTTCGCCTTCCCTCCATATCGTCGACGTCGACGTGCCGAACGAAGAGCGGGCAGAAGGGCATGACGACCGTGATGGTGAGAGGCGTGCACGATGAAGGAAGCAACGCACAGTTTGTCGCAAGACCACATCAGACGGGTTCGAGCCAATCGTAAGAAGGCCGTCCGCCGTCGTCAGATCATCGTCTCCCTGCTTTCGGCCGCAACCGTCGTGTTTAGCGATTTTAGAATCTCTACTCCGGCTCCTTGGTGGATTTTCTTCATCCCTCTCACCTTACTGGCCGTGGTCTTGGGCTTGGGTGCTCGAGCCAGCGCCCGCACTCGCGATTGGGAGAAATCCTTGCGTGCGGGTCATATGACCCCTTCATCCGTCTCTTCGGACGACCCTGAAGCCTACTCACCTCCTCCTCTTCCCCTGTTCCCCCGTCCGACTTCACCAGCCAAGTTGCCCAAGCCCTGATCAAGTCGGAAGAGCCCGAGGAGAAGACCGACACCATGAGTCGGGTGGAAACCAGGAGACTCCTGACCTTGGCCGTGCGCGAGAAGGCCGCGCTAATCGGAAAAGGCCAAGAGAGGCCATGGAAGACCTGCGTCAGCAGAGCATACGGCTTCGGTTTCCACTACCGCCATGCCGGTCCAGACTTCATCGGACGAGCCTTCGCCCGTGGCCGAAGCGGAAAAAGATCCTGGGCAAAGGCGCCAGCGGGATGACACCATCGCCGTCAGCAGCCGGAGATCATCTCCCACCGGCAGGTCGCCCGCCGTGCCTCCCAGCCAGCTGGTCCCCCATCCCCGCATCCGATATGGCTCGTTCCGGTGACGCCCTGACCGGGTCGGAGGACTCATTGGGGGTGGACGCCTTCGCCCTTTTGGATAAGCGGTAAGGTTGGCGCTTGCCGGCTCTTGGCTGGACCCGGGCGTTTCCCAAGGAAATTAACGCTTTGAGCGTAGGTTTTTAGCACTCGTGTTGGTGGAGTGCTGGTTCACGCTATGATAAGAACTAGCGTTTAGCGCGGATGGGTGTTCGTCAGCCGCTCACCTGCTAGCGCGAACAAGGACGGCGCGCAAGCGGATACGGTCTTGCGCCAGCCGATTGAACTTCAGGAAAGGATGGTTAGGTGGCAATCGCACTCAAGCCATTAGAGGATAAGATCATCATCAAGCAGGCCCCTGCGGAGACGACCACCGCTTCCGGCCTGGTCATTCCGGATTCTGCCAAGGAGAAGCCCCAGCAGGGTGAAGTCTTGGCTGTCGGCCCCGGCCGCCGCGATGACAAGGGCGAGCGCGTCCCTATGGACGTCAAGGAAGGCGACCGCGTTCTGTATTCCAAGTATGGCGGCACCGAAGTGACTTATAAGGGCGAGGATTATCTGATCGTTTCCGCCCGCGACATTCTGGCCGTTCTCGAGTAGAGCGGTCGATCAAATCGATCAGGCTTTTCATGGCAACCCCTCCGTTTGGCGGAGGGGCTCTTGTTTTGCTGATTCCAGTCACACGCTTTTGCCGTGCGGATACCCCTGCGGATATAGAATGAAGCCATGGATTCCGTCGCCGGCCGGACGGGCTGGTCGGCGGATTCGCCCCAGGTCGGGCCGCGACCACAAGGAGGTAGCATCATGGCAACTTTCAGGCATCGTCCCATCATCAATACCATCCCCGCCTATTCTCAAGGCAAAAAGCCGGACTCTTTACCGGGCCTGACCCCCTTCAAGCTGTCCAGCAACGAGAGCCCCTATCAGCCGCTTCCCAGTGTGCAGGAGGCCTTGAGCCGGGGTCCCCTGGAATCGATCAACCGATATCCCGACATGCGGGGTCGGGTGGTGTGCCAGAGGCTGGCCGCCCATCACGAGGAGGATCAGCTGGCCCGGACGGGCACAGGGCTGGGTCTGACCGAGGACAACTTCCTTCTGGGGGCCGGCTCCACCGAGGTGATCACCCAGCTGGTGCGCATGGTGGCCGGGCCGGGGGACCAGGTGATCTACCCCTGGCGCAGCTTCGAGGCTTATCCCATCATGGTCTCGTCCGCCGGGGACTGACAGCGTCAGATCCCCCTCACCAGCGATGGCCGGCATAACATCGATGCCATGATCGCGGCCGTCGATGACCGTACCCGTCTGATCATCGTCAACAATCCCATACCCCACATCCGCTTCGTGAGCAGGCAGGAGGCCCAGCGGGTGCTAGCGGCCGTGCCCGAGGACATCCTCGTCCTCTTCGACGAAGCCTATTTCCAGTTCAATTCGGACCCCGACCAAGCCCGTGGCCTGGATTTCTTCGCCGACCATCCCAATCTGGGTGATCGCCCACACTTTCTCCAAGGCTCTATGGCTTGGCCGGGCTGCGGATCGGCTATGCCATCGCCCATCCGGACGTGGTCGAATCCCTGCTGAAGGTGATGTTGCTTTCGGCGTGTCGGACATGGCCCAGACCGGGGCCTTGGCCAGCTTGGAGGCCAGGCCGGAGCTGGGCCGGCGGGTGCAGGCTCTGATCGGGAGCGCGCAAGGGTCGTGGAAGCTTTGAAAGAGCAGGGTGGGACGCCATCCCCGAACCACAGGCGAACTTCTTCTGGCTTCCTCTGGGGGAGGGGACCGAAGACGCCGCTGCTGCCTTCGCCCGTCAGGCCTTGGCGGTCCGGGCCTTCCCGGGGAGGGATCCGCGTCTCCCTAGGCCTCGCCCGAGGCCAATGACCGGGTGCTTTCCGTCTGCCGGAACTTGAGGTCCTTGTGACCGATTAGGCCGCCTGCCGACTTCTTTTCCCTCCCTGTTCCCCTCCTGGAATCCCTATTTTTTGACACGCCCGGCATGTTGGACTTGCAATTGTCCTTGAGGCGTGTCAAACTATCAAAGTTGCCTCTGTGAACAACGGACGCAACGGCGGATTTCCCAAGCGGTCAAAGGGAGCTGACTGTAAATCAGCCGCTACTAGCTTCAGTGGTTCGAATCCACTATCCGCCACGCCCCGATAGCTCAGTGGTAGAGCGCGTCCTTGGTAAGGACGAGGTCGCGAGTCCAATTCTCGCTCGGGGCTCCATAGCGGGATAGCTCAGCTGGCTAGAGCGTACGACTCATAATCGTAAGGTCGGGAGTTCGAGTCTCCCTCTCGCTACGAGGAAAACGGTGGATTTTCGTCCAAACGCCCATGTAGGTTTATGGGCTTGGAAGAGAAAAGACAGATGTAACGAAAGGTGAACAATGGCAAAGAAGAGTGCCGAAATTCGTCCTGGCATTACGCTGGCGTGCACCGTGTGCAAGGAACGTAATTGCAGACCACGAAGAACCGTCGTAACACTCCCGACCGCCTGGAGCTCAGCAGTTCTGCTCCCGTTGCGGCAAGGAGACTCTCATCGCGAGACCCGCTGAGCGGAGATTTCCGTAAACATCAAAGCGTCAAAGACCCGGCTTCGGCCGGTCTTTGTTATCCTCTCGCTTTTTGTCCTCTCGCCCCTATACTCGCACACAATATACTTATGAGCAATATTGCAAGTTGTAATATAAGGATATGTGGCGGAAAAAGACGATGGGCGCCTGATAAGAACACCCTTGGGGGAAGGGCGTCTGCTTACACGAGGGAGGAATATAATGGATTTATTCAGAACCAAACTCGTGGGAGCGAACCCTGGATGAGACCAGGGAGGAAGGGCGCTCCCTCAGAGGAATCTGAACACCTGGGATCTGGCCCTCATGTGCGTGGCCGTGGCCGTCGGGGCCGGATTTTTCTCTGTTGGGAGCCCAGGCGGCCGCCTACTACGCCGGTCCTTCCTCCATCATCAGCTTCCTCATCGCCGGAATCGTCTGCGGCGGGACCGTCCTGTGCTACGCGGAGTTCACCTCCATGGTCCCGGCAGCCGGCTCGGCCTATACTTTCACCCACACGACGGTGGGGAATTCGTCGCCCTGGATCATCGGCTGGGACCTGGTCCTGGAAATGCTGATGGCCGGGGCCGTCGTGGCGAAAATACTGGGAGTCTACCTGTCTGACTTCACCAGGCTGATGGGGAGTGGAACCTGCGGATGACGGTCCAGCTGGGGCCGGTCAGCTTTCGATTGGCCCCTTTCTGATCATCGCTTTCTTACCGCCCTGTTGGTTATCGGGACTCAGCTTTCCGCCCGGGTGGACGGGACGCTCACGGCCATTAAGATCGGCATCGTCCTTTTTCATCATCGTGGCCGGTCTTTTCTACATCAAGTGGAGCAACTTTGTTCCCTTCATCCCTCACTCCGCACCGGCATCCTCGGTCAGGCAGGGGGTCTCGAGCGGTCTGATGGAACAAGCCCCTGTGGCAGTGGATCCAGTGGGCGGAAGGCCACGGCTTTTACGGCGTTCCCGGGATTTTCTCCGGGGCGGCCTTAGTTTTCTTCGCCTCGTAGGGCTCGACGCCGTCGCCACCGCTTCGGAAGAGGCCAAGAACCCGAGAAGACGGTCCCATGGCATCATCCTGGGTCTGAGCATCATCATCGTCCTCTACATGGCCGTGGCCTTCGTGACGACGGGAATCGTGTCTTACAAGACGCTGGCCAAAGCTCCCAATCCCTCCCTGTCCGTGGCATTCGAGCTGGCCGGGGCCTCCTGGGCCGCCAAAATCATCTCCATCGGCATCGTCATCGGCATGGCGACCGTGGTCATGGTCCTCCTGCTGGGCCTGACCCGCATCCTTTTCGCGATGAGCCGGGACGGGCTCCTGCCTCGGAACCTGTCCAAGACCAACAAACGAGGGACTCCGGCCGCCCTGCAGATCGGGGGAGCGGTGGTCATGGCCTGCATCGCCTCCTTCTTCGACGTCAGCGTCCTGTCGGACATGGTCAATATCGGGACCCTGTCCGCCTTCCTCCTGGTTTCGCTCGCCATCCCGATCATGCGCAACCGCCGGCCGGACCTGAAGCGCGGCTTCACTATGCCTGGCAATCGCTGGCTGCCCATTCTCACCGCCGTCGCCTGCGTCTTCATCTCCATCAACCTGTCCGTGCTGACGTGGATCCGCTTCCTGGTCTGGCTTTTGATCGGGTTCGTCGTCTACTTCGGGTACTCCTACCGGCATGCTGGTATCCGGACGCTCGAGGTGGTCGATGGGGAGCTGGACGCGGGGGCTTCGGACGATGCCGGCTCCGCGGAATCGGGGGACGCTGTTCCCGCGAATTAGGAAAGGTTCAGGAGAGGTCCCTGCAAAATGAAGAAGGCGTCCCCATCATGGAATCGGATGAGGGCGCCTTCGTGGGTTTTATGGATTTCGTGGATTTCCTGAAACTTACGAAATCAGCCGGGGAACCCAACCCCGGTCCGGGTCACTTGTTCGACTCGGCCGGGCCCGGGGTCTGAGACTGGCTGGAACCTTCGCCGGGGTTCTGTGCTGCTGGAAGAACCCGTGCCGGGCTTGCTGGAATCATCGACCGTCACTTCGGTCAGCTTATCGCCTTCATCGGTCTGCACGCGGATGGTCAGTTTGACTTTGGACACGCCGGTCTCCTTCTCGATCTGGGAGACGAGCGGGCCGAATCTGGCTGGTGTATTGGTCGGTGTTGGCGCTGATCCGCTTCCTCAGCTCGCTGATGGAGGCATTGGGGAGGCTGATTTCTTCAGCTTGAGGGTCATGATGACGGTCTTCCCCGAAGAGGTCAGCTCCATGCTGCCGGTCTGCTTTCATCTGCTCGTTGGCGGTCTTGATCTGCTCTTGGACCTTGGAGGACTGCAGGTACTTCTTGATCTTCGCCGCGTCCTGCTTGTCTTTCAGGGCTTGCTTGGCTTGCGCGCTGAGGCTGTTGGCCGCGGAGGGAGGAGGACGACCCGTTCCCCGCAGGCGGCCAATCCCATCAGGACGCCGTCGCCGAGAAAGATGGCCAGGGCCTTACTGACTTTCCCGCTGTTCTTCATTGCTTCTCCTTTTATGCTTCGCACCGTTCGGTGCCTTGTTCCCATGCATCATCTGATGCATTGTTCCTTGCTTGTCCGGCGTGTCATTCGGCCTGTGCCGTATGCCATCCGTTCTGGTCGTTACTGGTCGTTCGCCGACCATCGGTCCTGTACCCTGAAGCGGTTCTTGGGCCCGCAGTCGGCTCATTCGTCCGGTAATAGCCCCACCTGTGGTGTCGGTCTGCCCGTCGGGCATTCATCATGGTGAAAGGATACCATGGGAATAAGAAGACGCCGGCAGGGCGGCACTGGATTTTCATGAATGCGACCAAGGACGGGACATGGCTCAAGCAGAGGATTTGGACGGAAAAAAGGGGAGGGTGACTCGCCGACATCACCACCATGCATGTGGGAGGGCGGATTGGAACGTTCGTGGAGCCGATCAATAGGGCCGAACTGGTCCAAGCAGTCCTCAAGCCGATGCGGAAGGCCTGCCATTATGCGTGGTCGGAGGGGGTCAACATCCTGGTGGGGACCAGGATTTCCTGGGATCGTGGTGCGTGACGCCCGCCGGGAGATTTCCATCCTGGACGAAGCCGCCCCGACCGAGAAGGGGCAGGAGAGCATCGTCCATGTGGAAGCCCAGGCCGGCGCCAACTGGGATGACTTCGTCGCCTACACCATCCACATGGGGCTGGAAGGTGTGGAAGGCCTGTCCGGCATCCCCGGGACGGTTGGAGCCAGCGTGGTGCAGAACATCGGCGCCTACGGGCAGGAAGTGGCGACGACGGTGGAATCCGTCCAGGCCTGGGACCGGTCCACAGGGGAGGTGGTCATCCTGACCAAGGACCAGATGGATTTCGGCTACCGCACGTCCTTGCTCAAGAAAAGCATGTACCAGGAGGAAGGTCGCAGGCGGTTCTTCCCCAACCCCCGCTATGTGGTGATTTCGGTGACTTTCGCCTTGCGGCATAGCCCCACCGGCGTGGTCGGCATGGGACAGTTGTCCAAGGCCTTGCAGGTGGAAGTCGGCCATCGCATGCCCACCGGCCAGATCCGCGACGCCGTCCTGACCGTACGGGCTTCCAAAGGGATGGTGGAGGACCCCGCCCGTTACGGCAATCCCTGGATGAAAGGGACCAAGCAGAAAGCCCAGATTCAAGCCGCTCAGGCCTTGGCCCCGACCGACCCTGACCTCCTCCATAACCGCTGGTCCTGCGGCAGCTTCTTCGTCAACCCCGTTTTGACGGTCGAGCAGGCGGCCGAGCTCCTTCCGGCCGACGCCCCCCGGTTCGACGCCCCTTTGCCGGTTCCTGATTCAGGTTTCGGCTTTGGCTCCGGTCCGGATTCCGGCCCCAGTTCAAATTCTGACTCGGTCCCAGCTCCGATTCCGGCTCAGTCGCAGCCAAGAAGAGGGTGAAGACCTCCGCCGCCTGGCTGATCGACCATGCCGGTTTCCCCAAAGGTTTCAGCCTGGATGGGAGGGCGGCCCTGTCCAGTCAGCACACCTGGCCTTTGACCAACCACGACCACGCCTCATCGGCCGATCTGCTGCGCCTGTCCCAAGCGATTCAGGCCGGGGTCAAAAAGCTTTTGCGTCGATCTGGTCCCGGAGCCCGTCTTCATCGGCCTTTCCGATGCGCCGAAGATTCCGCTGCATGACCGCCTTCTTTTTCGGTGAATTACGCGCTTGCAGACGAAGCTGAGTTTCAGCTGGTCTCATGGTCTCGTCGCGGCATCCCTCCTTTCCCTTTCCCTGGGGATGGTCATCGCGGGGAGCCAGGCATCGTCGGATGACGTCTTGGAAGAGTACGTGACTTTGGGAGGGATGCAACTTGCTTTCACCGTCATATCAATCCTGGCTATGCTTCCTCCTCTCACCGCTACCGCCATCCGCGTCGATTCCCCAGAATCGCCCGTTGGCAGCTCGTCGGATCTACGGTAAGGCAAAGCATGGGCCTCTATTTCGCCATGCTGCTGACGGTGGCGACAGCTGGGTCCGCCCTGGGCCTGGCTCTCACCTTCTCGCCTCGGTTTCGCCCGGCTTCTGGTCCGCGTGCATCCCCCGCCATCGCCGCCTTGTCCCGGCCTCTCCTCCTTGGCCTTGATTCTAGGATTGGTGACGACGGTGGCGGCCGTCGGCCTGGCCGGGTTGATCGCGCTCGGGTTTTTGATGAAGGTGGACCCCATAGCGGCCGTCCGTGAGCAAAGCGGTTTTCGGATCCGACAGGGTGAACCCCGCCCGCCTGGTCCTGGGGATCTTACTGCTGGCGGGACTCCTGGGCGGCTACTTCGCCATCAGCCGGATGAAGCCCATGGCCGACCCGCAGGTCCTGAGCGGTCTGCTTGCGGCCTATTGGAGGGAAGGCATGGGTTTGATCGTGGTCAATCTCCTGTTGTCGCCCCTGCTGGCCCCTCTTTTCGTTCATCTCGTGTCCGCCTTCCTGCCCCTCCCGCTTCCTGCCCCTCCCGCTTTTTCCCCTCCCGCTTTCCTAACCAAGTGTTCGGCCCGTTTCGGGTGCGATCGACGACAGTGGTAGCGGCCCCGTCGTCGTCGCCGCCGGCATCATCAGTTCCATTATGGGGATGGCCAGGCAGATTCGGCAGATTTCGTCGGCGCAGGGATTCCCTCCAGTGATATCCAGTCAGCCCGAGCGGGCAGATACTGTTGAATTCGTCTCCCCTGATTCTCGCCACGGTCGTCACCTATTGCGCCATAGCGGTCACTGGTCGTCAAAGATCGATAGGCGTGGCCCTGCTTCGTTTGGAGGAGGTGCCGATCCGGTGTTTGGTCCGCTCCAGCATCATCGAAGCCGTGGTCTACAGCCTTGGCTCGACCCTTCTTTGCCAATCCGCTTTGGCCACCAACGCCTTCCTGATGGGGGAAGCCTTGAGCTTGGGCCCTATTCCTTCCGCTCGGTACGTGGGGATAGGCTGGTCGTCTTTGCTTGTTCTGGGAGTCAGTTTCTGCTTTTTGCTCTGACCTTGGCCTTGACCACTCTGGTCCAGGGCTGGACGTAATCCCTCTCCCGCTCATCCGCAGGACGGAGGGCTGAATATGGGAGGTCAAACGATTCCATCGAAGAGGAGGATGGCGCATATGGAGAGGATCCAGTCAGGAAACGTGGACGCTTCGGGGAAGCCGATGATGGTGGAAGCCAGAGGAGTGAGCAAAAGTTTCCTTCTCGGCTCAGGCCCTCCTGGTCCCCGTGGTCCGCGAGGTGGTTCCGGGCCCGGACGGGGAAATTCGTCTCAATAGTCGGGCCTTCGGGCTCTGGTAAATCCACCCTCCTCTATTGTTTATCAGGCTTGGAAAAACCGACTGACGGGGACGTCTTCCTGCAGGGATTTCTTTGACCGGGCTGTCCAAAGCAGAATCTGTCCCGCTTGCGCCGGCACTCGGTCAGTTTCATCTTCCAGGACTATAACCTCATCGACTCTTTGGATGTACAGGCTAACGTCGAGCTTTGCACCAGGTTCCGCAAACGTTTCGATCGGCAGGGAGAAAGCTGGTGAAAAGAGACCTTGAGAGATGGGAATCAAGGGTTGCGCCGCAATTATCCAGCGGACCTGTCAGGAGGGAGAGACAGAGGTAGCCATCGCCCGTGCTACGGTCTCCCGCCCCCAAGTGCTCTTCGCCGACGAGCCGTCCGGGGCCTTGGATTCAGCCAATACCCAGACCGTTTTGCGCTCTCTTGCAGGAGATGGCGGCCAGTGGAGTGACCGTCGTTATGGTGACTCACGACTTTGGAATTGGCTGCGAGGACCGACAGGGCGGCGGTCCTGCGGGACGGCAGAGTCAGGGGGTCGTCGACGACCCCAGCGTGTCGCGGATCCTGGGGCTGATGGAAGGCTAAGAGGACTTGGCCGGTCTTCCCATTTCTCCGGCGGTGGGCTAAACTAAGGCGGTAGATGGATATCCCACAAGGACGACAAGGAGGCATCATGGCATACGTCATCGCTGAACCCTGCGTGGATGTGAAGGATAAGGCCTGCGTGGATGAATGCCCGGTCGACTGCATCTACGAAGCCCCCGCACCTCTACATCAATCCGAACGAATGCGTGGATTGCGGCGCCTGCGAGCCGGTCTGTCCCACCGAGGCCATCTTCTATGAGGACGATCTTCCCGACGAATGGGTTTGGTACAAGGACGCGGCCGAATCCTTCTTCGCCGAAGTGGGGGACCAGGGCGGGGCCACGGCTTTCGGCCCCATCGACCATGACGAGCCCCGGGTGGCCGCCCTCCCCGTCGACGTGAACGCCGACTAGGGGTCGCCCTTCTTCAGCCGAGGCCGAACGAGCCGAGTCCTTCCCATACTTTGCGTCGAATCCGATCCAAAGCGGATTCGACTTTTTCATGCTTGGCCTTGCTGCCCCCCTGCTCCGCCCGCCGGCCGTTCCCGCTCCTGTTACCGCCGGCATCCTCGATTCCGCTTCCATCATCCGGCCCCAGCAAATCGTCGAAGGACTGCTGATAGGAAGCGTGCTCGGCGTCGGAGAAGTGGGAGGTGCCGATGCCGAGCCAGACGGATTTGCTAGGCAGTCGGGGCCTCCTTCCCGGCGGCCGGTTGGCTCCCATGGACAGGAGCCGGGCCAGGAGCTTCAAGGCCAGGGGTAAAGCTGACTGGCCGTGTTCATGGGGCTCGGCCACGGTCAGGATTTGGAGATGTGGGAGAGGTCGGCCAAGCGGAGCTTTGACCGTCACCGTCCGCGCATACAGGCCTCGCTCCTCCCGCAAGGTGGTGGTCACCCGGTCGCAGGCCCAACGCAACAGTCCGGCCACGGCCAGCCAACTGTCGGTGTCGTGAGGAAAGTCCTTTCGGCCCCTGATGGATTTGTCCGGGGCGTCGACGACCACCTGGTCGGAACCGATTCCGCGGGCGGCCTCATAGAGGTAGCGGGCGTGGGCGGGGAGCGCAAGGCGGAGGTCAGGTCGGCCAGACTGAGCTGGGAGAGCTGCTTGACGGTCGCGATCCCCCATTTTTCCAAGGCTTTTTGGGTGGAAGGGCCAATCCCGGGATGGACCGGACCGGCATCATCTGGATGAATTCGGCCTGACGGCCGACAGGGATGAGGAGCATCCCATCCGGCTTGGCGTTGGTGGATGCCAGCTGGCGATCAGCTTGTTGGAGGCGATGCCGACGGAACAGAGTGACCCCACGCGCTCGCGCACCTCCTGCCGGATCCAGGCGCCGATTTTCCTGGGATCCCCCATTGGAGCAGGGCGGCGGACACGTCCATGTAGCCTTCGTCGACCGACACCTGTTCGATCTGGTCGGTCACCTGGTGGAAGATGGCGAAGACCTTCCGGCTCATGGAACGATAGTAGGCCATGTCAACGGGCAGGTAGATCCCTGGGGGCAGAGGCGGCGGGCCTGGCGACGGCCATGGCCGAATTGACCCCTGAAAGCCCTGGCCTCGTAGCTGGCCGCGGAGACGACCGACCTTTGCCCGGTCCCGATGATGACCGGTTTGCTTTTCAACTCGGGATGGCGGACAATCTCGCAGGAGGCGTAGAAGGCGTCCATATCGATATGGAGCATGGAGCAGCCGCGGAGTCATCGCCCCAACTGTGTTTGGCGGCGGCTGGGCGAGTGCTGTGCTCATGCTGCCATTGAAGGCATTCGCCTTCCTTCCGCCTCCGTCCGCGCTGGAAGGACGGTTTTTGTAGGAAGAAGCAAAAAGTGGTCAGAAAGCCTAGATGTATTTTTGTAAGTCATTGACAATTTGGTTTTGCAAATAAGGGAGTCATTCCCGGAGGCTCGAAGAAATCATTTGTAGAAAAATACGAAAATCTTCAGAAAAGTTTAGAGGCTCCTACAGAGAAATACCTGCCCTCGGCGGAGTAACCTTGGCCCTATGATGCGTCAGGAATTGTTCGCCCTTTTTGTGAGGACCATATAAGGTCCTTCCACGTCGAACAGGTCGATTCCACCAATGATTTGGCTTATTCCCTTATCTCCCAAGACCAGCGAGAGGGTGAGGAAGGGAATGATCTCTTGGAGTTTTTAGAGGACTCCCCAAAAAATACGATCATGATTCTGGCCGACCGGCAGAGCCGGGGAAAAAGGGGCGCAACGGCCACACCTGGCTTTCGGACGAGGATGGGTCTTTGACCGTTTCTACATCGTGTCCGTCCCCTCTTCCCTCCTTCAAGACCAGGCCATGAACTGGTTGACCTCCCTTGGCCAGGGGTCGCCACCGTCCAGGTCTTGGAAGAGTTCGTGGCGGACAAGCAGGAAAATCAGAAGGATTGCAAAGGGGAAGCCTTCGACCGCCTCCAACTCAAATGGCCCAACGACATCATGCTGCGTGGGGGGAAACTGGGAAGGATCCTCAGCCAGCTGGTTCCAGCCCATGGCGGCTGCCCCCTCATCATCGGCATCGGTCTTAACCTGTCCATGCCCGATAAGCTTTTTGGAAGACCTTTTCGAACTCGGCGCCTTGGCGACCCGGCCTGCCTGCTCGATTGGCTCATGGAGATCCCCCAAGGCAGCGACCTCCCCGGCCTTCCGCCAAACCTTGGCCCTAGCTATCGGCCGCAGCCTTTCGGGCCTGGATGGGGTCTTCAACGCCCATCCCCACGGGACCAGCCGCAGCCTCCACGCCCACCTCGAACGGATGAATTTCCTGGCAGATCCTGCTATATGACCGTCACCTTCCACCGGGATCTCTAGCGGGCAAGGTGAAAGGATCGAGCCCGACGCCTGCCTGACGGTGGAATTCTCCGATGGCCGCACCCTGCCGCATCAGCGTGGGGGATGGACGGCGATCAGGACCGGCAGTCCGCCTCCCGGACATCAGCGCCCCTGGCCCCGATGGCGGCCTGACCTGCCTCCGCCGCCGGCAACAATCTTTCAATCACAGCACCAGGTCCGACAGCGACCCCGGGCGAACGGGGAGCAGGGGAAGGAAAACCGATGAAGAAAAATCCTGATCGCCAACCGGGCGGAGATCGCCTGCGCGTCATCCGCACCGCCACAGAGATGCGGCATTCCACCGTCGCCATCTACTCGGAGCCGACCGGCGCGCCCCTACGTGGACAGGGGCGGACGAGGCCTATTACCTCCCCGGGGACACCTACAACGAGACCTCACCTCAACCAGGAGGCCATCCTGGACATCGCCCGCCGCAGCGGGCGGACGCCATCCATCCTGGCTACGGCTTCCTGTCGGAATCGGACGAATCTCGCCTCCAAGGTCATGGAGGCCGGGATCACCTGGATCGGCCCCAAGCCTGGGGTCTTGGAAGATCTCGACGATAAGATCAGCGCCCGCCGGGTGGCTGGTGGCCCAGGTGCCCCTAGCGTCCGGCATCAGCGATCCGGTGGAGGACCCGCATACCCTTTTTGGACTTCGCCACGGAACATGAGCTGCCGGTCATGATGAAAAGGACCGACGGAGGCGGGAGGCCGGGGAATCACCATTTCGCCGGACGGAAGACGAGCTGAGGGCCTCTACGGGGCCCAGCGATCCTTGCAAGGCGGGGATTTGAGCAAATATTTCATCGAGAGATCGTCCCCACGCCCGGCATGTGCGAAAGCCCAGTGCGGACGCGACAAGCTGGGCTCCTTCACCGTCTATTCCACCCGCGACTCGCTCGGTCCAAAGGCGCAACCAGAAGCTGATCGAAGGGCCCTCTGCCCCTTCCTCAACGACAAGGTCATCTCTCGTCTGGAGACCCTACTCCGCCGGCTTTTCGACTCGGTCGGCTACGAAGGTCTGGGAACCTGCGAATTCATGGTCACCCCACCAGCGACGTTCACTTTTTGGAAGTGAACCCCCGCCTGCAGGTGGAACATACGGTCAGCGAGGAGGTCTGGTGGATCGACCTGGTCCGCGAGCAGGTGAACATAGCCGACGGCCTCTCCCATGACCTTGGCCGGCAAGCCCCTGGGGCACAGCTCGAGCTGCGCATCACCAGCGAAGACCCGGCCAAGAACCCTGACCCCTTCGGCCCAGGGACCATCGAAAAGCCTGACCTTCCCGGCCGGCCCGGGATCCGGATCGACTTCGGGGTGGATAAAGGCAGCGTCATCTCCCCAAATTCGACTCCATGATGGGGCAAGATCATCGTCATCGCCCGCACCCGCCAGGAGGCCATCGCCCGCGTCCTGCGCGCCTTGGATGAATTCAGGTCACCGGCATCGCCACCCCTTGCGAGCTCTACCGGCAGATCTTCCGGAACCCGGCCTTCGTGGCAGACGACAGGGAATTTCACCGTCACCACCCGCTGGTTGGAGAAGATACCTCTTCCCGCAATGCCGCCTCCTCCAAGGCAGGCCTGCCCCAAAGCCTGACCCAGATGCAGTCCCCCGAGGAGATCTTGGGAATGTGGCCGCCAATCCTTCATCATGGAGGTCAACGGCAAGCGGGTCAGGGTCAATGTTCTGATGATTTCGTGGGACTCCTGGGCGAGCGGGTCCGGGGCCCCGGCGCCTGCAGCAGTCTTTGCGGGGCAACGGTCTGACAGCGCCCAAGAGGGCCAGGGCAAACAGAATCTTTCCATCGCGGCCGGCGGGCAGATCAGCGCCCCCATGCAGGCCGTGGTGACCCGGGTCAACGTGGCCGACGGCCAGAAGGTGGCCAAAGGGGACCTCTTGGTGGTGCTGGAATCCATGAAGATGGAGAACTACGTCTCACGCGCCTTTGGCGGGGACCGTCACTGACATCATAGTCGGCCCTTCCGACAGCGTGGACGCCGGCGACCCCCTGGTCACCATCAAGCAAGAGGACCAGCCCCGGCAGGGCGAGCATAAGGAGGAAACGACCGAATGACGGCGACAGACATTCCAGTGAAAACCGGGGAACGGAGCCTCAAGAGGGGCGGCCCCAAGGACCCCGGACGGTGGGAGCCCCCGGCCTGCCCTGAGGCCTCCTCTCCATCATCCTTTCCGGCGGCCACCAACCCATCCGGTCGGAGATCGTCCATGCGGCCTTGGCCTCCCAGGCCGAGGAAAAAGGCCGGGACAGGCAGCATCCCAAAGGCGAGCACACGGCCAGGGAGAGGCTGGACCTCTCTTCGACCCTCAGACCTTCCATGAGATCGGCTCGCTTCTCCGGCGGGAAGATCAACCAGGACGTTCCCGGGGCCGCGGTGATCACCGGCTTCGGCCGGATCATGGGACGGACGGTCGGCGTCTACGCCCAGGACTTCTCCGTGCGCGGGGGGACCATGGGCCAGGCCGAAGGGCATAAGATCTGCCACCTGCTGGACATGGCCATGGAGATCAAAGTCCCGGTGGTGGCCATCATCGATTCCCGGCGGCGCCCGCATCCAGGAAGGGGTCCAGGCCCTGACCCAGTACGGCCGCATCTTCAGGAAGACCTGCATGGCTTCCGGCCTCATCCCCCAGATCTCCCTGATCCTGGGCCCATGCGCCGGAGGAGCCGTCTACTGCCCGGCCTTGACCGACATCGTCATCATGACCAAAGAGAACTCCTACATGTTCGTCACCGGCCCGGAAGTGGTCAAGGCGGCGACCGGGGAGCATATCTCCATGGCCGACCTGGGCGGAGGCCAGGTCCATAATGAGGTTTCCGGAGTGGCCCATTATCTGGGCGAGAACGAGGTCGGATGCCATCGACTACGCCCGCACGGTCCTGTCTTACCTTCCCTCCTCCTGCGATGGACAGCCGCCGCTCTACGCTTATGCGGAAGGGCGCGCGGAAGATATAGCCGCCGAACGGATCGGGCACATCGTCCCGGAGAACGACCGGCAGCCGTACGACTATGACCGAAGTGATCCGCTGCATCCTCGATTACGGGGAATTCGTGCCGGTCCATGAGCTTTTGCCCAGATCGGTCGTGGTCGGCTTCGGCTGCATCCAAGGCCGGTGCATCGGGTGGTGGCCAACCAGCCCAGCGTGAGGGCCGGCAGTCTGGACGTGGAGTCGTCGGAGAAGATGGCCCGTTTTGTTCGCCTCTGCGACGCCTTCAACTTGCCCTGTGGTCACCTTTGGTGGACGTGCCAGGCTACAAGCCGAGCAGCGACCAGGAGCATGCCGGCATCATCCGGCGCGGGGCAAAGTGATCTACGCCTACGCTTCCGCCCAGGTGCCCCTGATCACCGTCATCCTGCGCAAGGCCTTCGGAGGCTTTATATCGTCATGGGGTCCAAGGCCATGGGAGCGGACATCAACCTGGCCTGGCCCTAACGCCCAGATCGCCGTCTTGGGGGCCCATGCGCGTCAACATCATCCACCGCAAAACAGCTGCGCAAGGCTCAAGGACGATGGGCGGGACGGATCGCCTTGCGGGCCAGCCTGGTCAAGGAGTACGAAGAGACTCACGGTCAACGCCAATCTTTCCTTGGAAATCGGGCAGATCGACAGCATGATCGACCCCGAAGACACCCGTGATTCCATCGCCCAGGCCTTGGAACTGCTCAAAGACAAGAAACCTCTGCCGACCATGGACAGGAGGCACGATAACCAAATACTGTAAGAGGGCTGCCCTCGCGGGAAGCGGTCAGGGCGGGCCCAATAAGCGATCAAGCGTTGATTGATCAAACAATCAATTGTCCAATCGATCAATCGGAAAAACCAGAAACCAAAACAAAAACACGAAACCGAAACAAAGAACCCCAAAGGCCCACCGCCAGAACGGTGGACATCCGTCATAAGAGACAAGGACATTTATGGAACAGTCATTCTTCTCAGCCGCGCAAAAGCAGCCGCACGCCTCCTTTTGCGGGGCGGTCACCCCGTGGACCCAGGTCCTTCAGGAAGTCGGCGATAACGCCGAACTCATGGACGCCCTGCGTTCACTACGACCAGGAGGCCGAGCGCCTCCTGCGGCTCGTAGCCACCCAGCTGCTGACCGTCTACGGCAGAAGCTGGACCTCTCTCTTACGCCAGCGCTCAGCCGGTGCTGGGGAAGGCCAAATACGCCGAAGCCAGCGTGCCCGGGGTCGTCCTGGCCCAAATCACCGCCCTCGAGGACGCCCGCAAACCTGGGGGATGCCCTTTCGCCGCTGACATTCGTGGCTTACGCCGGCCATTCCCAAGGCCTTCTGTCCATCGACGCAGCAGTCCTGGTCGACGCCGCAGCAGAGTCATCAATCAAGAAGAGGCCACGAGACGGATGGGCCTGATTCTGGCCATCGCCCGCCTGATCGGGGCGGCTGGCACCCAGGTCTCCGCCCGTCAGGGAATCGTCCCCGAAACCGCCGCTTCCCCCATGCTGGCCATCAAAGGCGCCACCCGCGAACAGATCGAGGCCTTGATCTCCGCATCCCCAGCCCTTGGGCCGGTGGCCATCGGGAGTCAAGAACGCCCGCGACAATTTCGTGGTCTCCGGCTTCCCCCGGGACCTGCGCAAGCTGGAAGCCTGCATGGAGCAGGAACACAAGCACCAGGCCAAGCTTCGCGAACAGAAGGTCCGGGGTGGCAGCGTCTTCGATCCCACGGCCGAATATCTGGAAGTCTCCATCCCCTTCCACTCCTCCCTCTTGCAGGATGCTGTGGCTTTGGTTCAGGATCGGGCCCGCCAGTGCGGTCTGGACTCCCGACCTGGCAGGCAGCCTGGCCCAGGCGGTCCTGGGTGGATCAGGTGGACTGGGACGCCCAGATCAAGGACATCCTTCAGAACCATGAGGGATTGGCGGAAAGAGCAGGGGCCTGAGCAAGAATTCGGCCGATTCCGCCCTCTGGTTCATGGACTTCGGCCCCGGCGTGACCGCGGAAAAGCTGACCAAGGCCTTGGTGGAAGGAACCGGCTGCGGCCTGGTCTCCGCCTCCACCGCCAAGAAGCGTCTGGATCTGGCCACTCCCGGCATCTCTTATAAGCCTTTGGGGACTGGTCCCGTTTCGCCCCCACATCGTGCACACTCCGGCCGGAGACAAGGTGAGCACGGCCTTCACCCGTCTGACCGGCCGCTCCACCATCATGGTCCCTGGCATGACCCCCACTACGGTGGAGGCCGACCTTCCGGCGGCGGCCGCCAACGCCGGCTACTGGGCTGAATTGGCCGGTGGCGGCCAGGTGACCGAAGAGGTCTTCGACTCCAACGTGGACCATCTGAAGGAGCTCCTCAAAGAAGGCGCTTCCGTGGAATTCAACGCCATGTTCATGGACCGCTACCTGTGGAACCTGCAGTTCGGCGGCAGCGCATCGTCTCCAAGGCCCGCGTGTCCGGCGCCCCCATCGACGGGGTGGTCATCTCCGCCGGCATCCCCGAGCTGGATGAGGCCCAGAAGCTGATCGAACAGCTTCATTCCGACGGCTTCCCCTATGTGGTCTTCAAGCCCGGCACCGTCTCCCAGATCAGGCGAGGGTCCTGCAGATCGCCAGCAGACGGCCGGCACCACCATCATCATGGAAGTGGAAGGCGGCTCGCTGGAGGCCATCACTCCTGGGAGAGCCTTGACGACCTGCTGGTCAACACCTATGCGGAAATCCGCAATCAGGAGAACGTGATCCTGACCGTGGGCGGCGGCATCGGCACCCGGAAAGGGCCGCCGACTATGTGTCCGGCCAGTGGTCCAACCGCTACGGCCTACCTGTCATGCCCGTGGACGCCGTCAGTGGTGGGAACCGCTTTGATGACCGCCAAGGAAGCCCATACCAGCCCTCAGGTCAGAAGCTCCTGGTGGAAACCCCTGGCATCACCGAGTTCTCCAAGAACGACGACCCCTTCGCCCCTCATGGGCAGCTGAGTCCCCTCCGGCGGCGCAGGTAGGCGGCATGTCTTCCGGCCTCAGCCATTTGCGTAGCCGATATCTACGAGATCGAGAACTCTTCGGCCAAGGCCGGTCGGCCTCATGGTCTGTTTGAGAAGCATCCTGACGAGGCTTCCCCAGCGCCGGCAGGAAGTGATCGACTCCTGGCCCTGACCGCCAAACCCTACTTCGGCGACCTGGCTGCGATGACCCACGCCCAGTGGGCCCAGCGTTTCGTGGAGCTGACCTATCCCTGGGCCGACTACACCTTCGGCCTGCGTTTCCTCCACCTGCTGCATAGGATCGAGGCCCGTCTGAACCCCCTGCCGACAAGGGCGAGTTCACTTCCGTCTCTCCGATTCGGCCGTGCAGGAAGACCCTCAGGCGGCTTTGGACCTCTTGATCTCCGCACTATCCTCAGGCCGAGACCACCGCCGTCTCCGCCACGGATGCGGCCTGGTTCCCTCAGCTCGTCCGGAATACCCCAAGCCTTTGCCTTTCGTCCCCGTGATCGACGGCGACCTCCTGCGTTGGTGGGGTCGTGACCAGCTCTGGCAGTCGGAGGATGACCGCTACAGCGCCGATTCCGTCCGCGTGATCCCCGGACCCCTGTCCGTGGGCGGCATCACCACCATGGATGAGCCCGTGGTCGATATCCTGGCCCGGTTCGATGCTGCCGTCACTCGGCGCGTGGCTGAGCTCGACCAGGCCGACGCCTATGAGCAGCGGCTGGAATACAGCGTCCAGGGCGATTGCCAGGACGACGAGGACTTCATCCGCCGTTCGCCTTCCATCTCCTGGGTGGGTCATGTCATGGACAACCCGGCCTTCGGCAGCCACAAGGGCGATCAGGTCTATCAGCTCGTCCATCAAGGGCGGGAAGGGTCTCATGATCTTTTCGACCTGGACATCCATCTGGATACCTTCTGGGATGATCAGCAGGAGGGGCTACTCGGCCCTGGCTCCTCACGCCGTCCGTCATATCGTGATTCCGCTCAGCCTGGACAGGGACCATCCTTTCCTCATCCCCGTGGTTGACGCCTCCCGCTTGAAGAAGCACATTTATGACCTCCTGGCCGGTACCGCCGGCATGGGCAATACGGCCATCACCGGCGACCGGCTGGTGAGACATGCCCCAAGTGGATCCTTTTTCCGTCGATCAGGCCTATCCTTTCGGCCTCGCCCATGCCACTCTACACGTTGAGCGATAACCTGGGATTCGATCATGAAAGCGTGACGCCGGCCACCTGCCTCAGTCCTGCGGCCTTCCGCCATCGTCCCCGACGCGCTGGTGGGCCCGGCTTGGCCGGCCATCTATACCGCCTTGGGATCCGTATACTCTGGCCAGACCCCGATCATCGAAGGTCTGCTGAACGCCGTCCATCTGGACCATTCCATCGAGCTCTTGGTGGATGAAGCCCGGCTCCAGTCCTACTACGGGCAGACCGTCTCCTTGACCTCCTGGGCCGAGGACTACGCCGAATCTTCCGCTGGACGCGTGGTGACCATCCATGTGGAGCATGTGGCCTCCGATGGGACTCCTTTGGCCCTGAAACCGACGTTTCAGCCATCCGCACGCGTCTGTTCTTCTCGGCTGCCGACCGGGGCCCCTGACTTCGGCGGGCATCAGGCCGAAGTCCGCGATACCGCCCGCCGCCTTTTGCGCAGGTGACGGTGACCGCCCCGGATAACATGACCGCTTTCGCCCGGGTTTCCGGCGATTTCAACCCCATTCACACCTCTGAGCGAGCCGCCCGGGTCTCCGGTCTGACGGCCCCTCTGGTGCACGGCATGTGGCTGTCCGCCACCGCCCAGCATGTGGCCCAGCGATCGACGTCAAAGGCGCCCATTATGAGCTGGAAAGCTGGACCCTGTTCATGTGCGGCATGGTCCAACTGGGCGACCAGGTGGAAATCAGCGTGGAACGCGTGGGCAAGGCCACTGACGGCGGTCTGGTCCTGGAAGTGACCTGCCGGGTGGGCAGGAAGTGGTCTCAGGCCCTCCGCCATCTGCCGCCAGCCCGTTTCCGCCTATGTCTTCCCCGGCGGGCATTCAAAGCAAGGCATGACTTTTGGACGAGCGGACCTCGTCCCCGGCCGCCCGCCTGGTCTGGGAGCGGGCCGATCAAGGTTACCCGGGAGAAGCTGGCTCTCCATCTTGGCCGTCGTCCGCGATAACCCTCGTGAACTGACCGCCAGCAGGGGTCACTTACCGGCATCCGGAAGGTCTGCTCAACCTGACCCAGTTCCACAGGTGGCTTTGGCGACCGTGGCCCAGGCCCAGATGGCCCGGCTGCGCGAGGCCGGCATGACCTTCGAACCAGCCTACTTCGCCGGTCATTCCCTGGGTGAGTACAACGCTCTGTCTGCCTTCGCCCAGATCATCCCTCTGGAAACGAGAGCTGGTCCTGGTCTTCCACCGCGGATCCACCATGCATCACCTGATCGACCGCGATGCCAAGGGCCGGTCCAACTACCGGATGGGGGCCTTGAGGCCCAACCAGTTCGGGGTGGATGACGCCCACGTCAAGGCCTACATCGAGCAGGTAAGCGAGGAGTCCGGCGAATTCCTGCAGATCGTCAACTACAACTCTGGCAGGAGCCCAGTACGCCGTCGCCGGCACCATCGCCGGGTTGAAGGCTTTGGATAAGGACGCCTCCCGTCGGGCCCGCGAAGCCGGCGGCAAGAAGCCCTTCATGCTGGTTCCCGGAATCGACGTCCCCTTCCACTCGGTCCTCTTGCGCAAGGGGGTTCCCGAGTTCCGCCAGAAGCTGGATACTTTGCTCCCCCAGGAGATCGATTACTTCCGCCTGGTGGATCGCTACATCCCCAACCTGGTGGCCCGGCCTTTCGAGATGACCCGGACTTCGCCCGCTCCATCCTGGAAGTCGTGCCTCCGAGCCTCTGGCCGCAGTGGTGAACGACGACCAGGCCTGGGCCGAGTATGCCGCCGACGAGCAGAAGCTGGGCCCGCTTGCTCCTGGTTGAGCTCCTCTGCTGGCAGTTCGCTTCCCCGTCCGTTGGATCGAGACCCAGGACCTGCTCTTCCGCTCTCAGGAAGACGATGGTCTGGCCGTGGAGAACTATGTGGAAGTCGGCCTGGGCAATTCGCCTACATTGGCCAACTTGGGGGCCAAGACCCTCATGCTGCCGCAGTTCGCTGATCGACAGGTGAACGTCTTCAACGTGGGCCGGGATGAAGCCCGCATCTACATGACCGATTCCGATCCTGATTCCTGGTTCCTCAGACTGATGAGGATGAGCTTGAGGAAGAGGAGGCTCCTGCTCAGGCTGCTGCGGCCCCATCCTCTCCGGTGGCTGCTGCGACCCCGGCTCCTGCTCAGCCTCAAGCTCCTACCGCTCCTGCGGCTGCGGTCCCGGCGACCGAATCGGCCCCTGCCGCCGACATCACCTTCACCGCCTGGGATGGGATCAAGACCTTGATCGCTCACTCGGCCAAGATCCGTCCTGATCAGATCGGCTCCGCCGATACCACTGACACCCTGACCAACGGCGTCTCCTCCCGCCGCAACCAGCTCCTGATGGATATGAGCTCCGAACTGGCCGTGCCTTCCATCGAAGGCGCGGCCGAAGCACCCGTCAGTGCTCTGCAGGCCGCAGTCGTCAAGGCCGCTCCTCGTTACAAGGCCTTCGGACCGGTTCTGTCGGAAGCCATCCGCGAACGTCTGCATCAGCTCTTCGGCTCCGCTGGCGTCAAAGCAGGCCCTGCATCGCCCGAAGGTTGAACGAGGCTTGGGGCCTGTCGGAAGGTTGGGCTGCGCCGTCACCGCCGAACTCCTTTTGGCCACCCGTGAAGGCGCCAGCACCTGGGGAGGGGACCCTGGCCGCCCTGCCTACCGAAGCCGTTTCCAACGCCGCCGACGCGGACGCTTTGATCGACCAGGCCGTGCAGGCCGTGGCCTCGGATAGGGGAGTGACCGTCTCCTTGCAATCCGCCCAGTCCGCCGGCTCCGGAGCCATGGTGGATTCCGCCGCTTTGAAGGAATTCGCTTCCCGGCATCACCGGGGAAGATGGTCTTTTGGCCTCCACCGCCCGCTACCTGCTGGATAAACTGGGCTTGACCGCAAACCAGCAGGCCGGTGACTCTGAAGAGATGGATCCGCCGCCGTCGTGGAAGCCGTCACCGCCGAGCTGGGAGCTTCCTGGCCCAAGCAGGTGGAGCCCCGCTTCGATGAGCGCAGTGCCATTCTGCTGGATGACCGTTGGGCCAGCGCTCGCGAGACCTGGCCCGCATCTTCTATCGGCAGGGAAGACGCCGACCAGGTGTCCGCCGCCAACTCGCCGGTGCCAGCCAGGCTGTGGCCCGACAGGCCGCTTGGTACGCCCAGAAGGCTAACGAATCGGGCAAGAAGGAGATGGCCGATCTCTTCTCCGCCATCGCCGCCCAGGCCCAGGAAACCCAGCAGAATCCTTCTGATTCGCAGGATTCCGAGGATTCCCAGGCCTTCGCCTTTGCCAGGACGTGGCTTTGGTCACAGGTGTCTCCGCCAAATCCATCGCCGGACAAGTCGTGGCCGGACTGCTGAGGAAGGGGCCTCCGTCGTGCCACCAGCCATTCCTTCAGCACCGCCTTCATCCAGTGGGCCAAACAGACCTACCGGCAGAACGCGTCCGGCTCAGCCAAGCTCTGGATCGTACCCGCCAATCTTTCCAGTTACAGGGACGTTGACGCCCTCGCCTCCTGGATCGGTTCCGAGCAGAAGGAGACCCATGGGGCCGATACCACGGTGATCAAGCCCGCCTACCAGCCCACCCTCCTTACCCCTTCGCCGCTCCTTCCATGCATGGCACCCTCGCCGATTCGGGTCAGCTCTTCGAGTCCCAGGCTCGCCTCATGCTCTGGGGTCTGGAACGCCTGATCGCCAAGCTGGGGCCCCTGGGCACCGACACGGACGTGGATCATCAGCTCCATGTGATCCTGCCGGGGTCTCCCAACAGGGTACCTTGGGAGGAGACGGCGCTTATGGCGAGATCAAGAGCGCCCTGGATGCCATCATAAACCGGTCCCGGGTGGAGAGGATTGGTCCTCCAATGTCACCTTCGCCCATCCGCGGATCGGCTGGGTGCGAGGCACCGGCCTCATGGGCGGTAACGATCCTCTGGTCGCAGCCGTTGAAAAGCATGGGGTCCGGACCTTCAGCACCGAAGAGATCTCCCAGAAGCTGCTGGATTTGGCTTCCGAACAGTCCCGCCAGGAGGCCCGCAAGGCCCCGCTGGATGTGGACCTGACCGGAGGCATGGGGTCCGTCAGTCTGGACATGGCCGCTTTGAAGCAGGAAGCCGAAGAGATGGCTGCGGAGACTCAGACTGATGCCGCCTCTTCTGCTGCAGCTTCCGCCGCCTCGCCGATCCCCAGGCTTCTCAGACTTCCGACCAGTCCCTGATCAAGGCTCTGCCGACCTTGCATCAAGCGGCCCAGGCCCAGGATGACCTTTCCCAGTGGCAGGCGTGACCGCCCGTCCGGAAGACCAGATCGTCATCGTCTCCATCGGCGAGTTGGGCGTCTGGGGCTCCGGCCGTACCCTGCTGCCTGGCTGAGCGGGGCATCCATCCTGATGGACAGGTGGATCTGAACGCCGAAGGCGTGATCGAGCTAACGGAACATGGGCCTGATCTCATGGCAGGATTCCCTGAACCCGGCTGGGTGGATCAGGAAGGAATCTGGTTCCCGAGGTCGGACATCTATGACCGATTCGCATGACGAAGTCGTGGCCCGCTCCGACCTGCGGCCTTTCGACGACGGCATGGGGGCCGATTATCTGCATGGGACCGATGAGAAGGCCGCCGAGGTCTTCCTGGACCATGACATCACCTTCTCCGTCGCTTCCGAAGCCGAAGCCAAGGAATATCTGGACGCCGACCCCGACCATACCCGTCTGCGGCATGACGCCGAGAACGGTGGTGGCTGGTCACCCGGACCAGCAGGGCTTCCGCCACGTGCCTCGCCGGGCCGTCATGAGCAGGACCATCGGCGGGCAGTTCCCTCAGGGGCTTCGACCCTCAGCGCTGGGGCATCCCCGCTTCCATGGTCGATTCGGTCGATCCCATCGCCTTGTGGAACATCGTCACCACGGTGGACGCCTTCCTCTCCGCTGGTTTCAGCCCAGCCGAGCTCCTGAAGTCCATCCACCCCTCCAAGCTGGCCTCCACTCAGGGAACCGGCTTCGGCGGCATGCATTCCATGCGTCAGCTTTACGTGGACCGTTTCCTCAACAAGCCTTATCCTACCGACATCCTGCAAGAGGCCTTGCCGAACGTGGTGGCCGCCCATGTGATGCAGTCCTACGTCGGCGGTTACGGCAACATGATCCAGCCCGTCTCCGCCTGCGCTACGGCGGCTGTCTCCCCTGGAGGAAGGCGTCGACAAGATCAAGCTGGGTAAGGCTGACTTCGTGGTCACCGGCGCCATCGATGACATCGGCGTGGAATCGGTCAATGGCTTCGGCGATATGAACGCCACCGCCGATTCCGAGGAGATGTATGCCAAGGGCTTGTCCGACCGCTTCTTCTCCCGGGCCAACGACCGCCGTCGTGGTGGCTTCCTGGAGGCTCAAGGCGGCACCATCCTGGTGACCCGAGGCGATCTGGCCTATAAGCTGGGTCTGCCTGTGGCCGCTGTGGTGGCTTACGCCAACTCCTTCGCCGATGGGGTCACACTTCCATCCCGGCTCCCGGCTTGGGCGCTCTGGCCGCTGCATGCGGTGGCAGGATCGGCCCTGGCCCGCGATCTGGCTCCGCTTGGGCCTGACCACCGATGACATCGCCGTGGTCTCCAAGCATGACACCTCCACCAACGCCAACGACCCCAACGAGTCCGAGCTGCGCAACAGCCTCCAGCGCGCTTTGGGTCGCGCGGATGGCAACCCCTTGTATGCGATCTCCCAGAAGACGATCACTGGCCATGCCAAAAGGGCAGGGGCCGCCATCTTCCAGGTCAATGGCCTGACTCAGGTCTTCGCCTCCGGCCTCATTCCGGCCAATGCTTCTTTGGATTGCGTTGACCCCAAGCTGGCCGGTGACGACTTCATGGTCTGGTTGCGCAAGCCTTTGGATCTGGCCTCTCAGCGCAAGACCATTCGGGCCGGTTTGGTCACCTCCCTGGGCTTCGGCCACGTCTCCGGCCTGGTCGCTCTGGCCCACCGGCCGCTTTCGAAGCAGCCATCCTGGCCGCCTATGGGCAGGAGGGCCTGGATCAGTGGCTGAGCCGTGCCAACGCCCGTCTGGCCGCTGGGCGGCGCCGCTTCCAGGAAGCCATGCTCGGCCACGCCGACCTCTACACTCCGGTTGATAACCGCCGTTTCCATGAGGATGGCCGTGGTTATGATTCCCACGAAGTGAGAAGGCCATGTTGCTCAATCCTGACGCCCGCTTGGGTGAGGACGGCTATTACGCCGCCTAAGAATTGAAAAATCAGCGGGGCATCCGGCCGATTTATTCGGTCGGGTGCCCCATGATTCCGGCGTTGAAAGTCCGATATGATTCAGGAATGAGACTCCTGATTGATGATAAGGAAGGCGGAAGTATGATGGGTGACATGCATGATGGTATGGCTGGTGGCACGGCTGGTGGCATGACCGAAAGCGTGGGAGATGAAGAGGGGGGAAGCCATCCGCTGCGTCCGTTGTGGGGGATGGGGCATGACCTGGTCTTCATTGACGATCTCGCCGGCCTGGTGGGGCGAGTCCTCGCCTGCCTCACTCGGCGCTCCCTCCGCTCCCGTCTCTTCCGCCGGGTTCGTGGCCGCCGCCGCGCTTTCCCGCGGCTCCGCCTTCACCCGGTCCTCCTTCTCCAGTCAGGAAATCCGCCAGGCCCAGCAAAGGGCAGCCACGAAGAACGACTCCTTCGCCTTGCACCTGGCCGGACGCTGGGCCGCCAAGGAATCCTTCGTCAAAAGCCTGGTGTCAGCTCCCTGTCCTTCGCGCCTTCCTCCCGTGGAGCCCGCTTCCGACAGGAATCTTTCCCAAGATGGAATTCTTCCTATGGTGGATATCCTATAGTCTGGAGAATTTCCCTTGGAAAGAGGTCGAAGTCATCGCCGACGCCCATGGAGTCCCTTCTGCTACGCTTATCCGCCCTAGCTGGAGAAGGCTTTCCACTGCTCTCTGGGCCTGGCATCCGACCAGCCGGTCGACTTCCGCCTGTCCATCAGCCATGACGGGCATTACGCTTCCGCGGTCTTGAGGATTGGCATTCGTTGATATCTGATACGGGTCGCCGGGTTTTGGGAGCGTTTTCTTTAAAGTAATGAGGTATTCACAGCATGTGATTCCTCGTCCTGACCGCCCTGAGCCGGCTCCCGGTCATCGTTTTGGCGGGTTGTGGAAGGCCCTGATTTACGCCGCGACCATGGTGGCCAAGGTCGCCTTCAGCCAACTTTCCTTTGCCGGCGGCCTGGTGGAGGGTCGCTTTCGCCCTGCTTCTTCTATGGCTTTGGCGGCGTCCCTGGCGTTCCAGCGTCCGCGGATCCGTTCTGTCTCGGATGGCTTCGGGCTGGCGTCTGCCATCCCGTCCCCTGGCAATCATGCAAACGGATTGCCCAACAGCTCTTTGCTCTTCAATGCGTATGAGGTCTGAAATACTGTGTTGCGAATGCAGCGAATGAGACTAATGCTGCGAAGGCCGCAAGGCCGCTAATGCACGAAACGCAGGAAGAGCTCCGCGACGAAGATGGAGGCGATGGAGACTGTGGCGAATCCTCCGACCAGCATCTTGGGCAGCATGCTGTTGAGGAGGAAGGCCCTCTCGTGCTCATCCTCGGTCAGGTTATGGACCACGTCGATGGTGAGGATGTAATCGGCCGGGAATCCGCACAGGGCGGTCAGGGCGCAGGCGAAGGCCATGGGCCGGCTCATTCCGAACGGTTTGGCCAGGACGAAAGAGGCCAGGAACATGCCGAGCAGACCAAGGACGATCAGGGCCAGAACCTTGAGGATGATGCTGCCGATGGCTTGGGGGTGGCGTTGCTCAGTTGGGAGAAGACGTAGGCGAGCAGTCCGTACATAAGCCAGTTGAAGACTTTGGCCTTGTTGAGGGCGTCGTCATCCAGGAATCCGAGCGCATGGAAGATGACGCCGAAGATCAGGCAGAAGACGGCTGAGTTGACGGCGCCATGGGTGAGGAGGAAAGCCAGGTGCCGAGGACGGCGATCAGGGCCACCTTGGCCAGGATGAAAGCGGACGTGTTGTAGGACTCGCTGGGGGTGAAGAAGCGGCTCAGTCGTAATTCGCTCGTCGTCTCCGCAGCCACCACTTGCTTCGCCTTCTCGGGGTCATCCTTGTAGATCGCCTGCAGACGCTGCCTTCGGACTTGAGGCAGGTGGCGATCAGGGGAAACTGATGATTTCGTGGACCACGAACATGACGACCGGGAAGGCTGCGAGCTCGGGAAGATGGGCTACGGCCAGGCCCTCTGGCCATCATGACCGCCGCCACCAGACCGCCGGTCAGGGGTGGGGACCGTGGAAGACCAGGTTCCTGCCGAAGCAGAGGACGCCGACCGTGAGGGTGAAAAGCATGGTGCCGACGACCCCCAGCAGGGCGATGCAGACAGCTTTCCACTGACGCAGGAGCTTCTTCACGTTCATGAGGGTGCCCAGGTGGACCAGGAGCATGCCGATGGCGATGTTGGTGAATTCCGCGCCGAAAGACGCCCGGACAGTGATGCCTTTGGGGATGACCGTCCAGAATCCGATCAAGAAGATGATGGCCGTTACGAAGATTGAGGGGATCCAGGACTTGGTCCTTTTGGATACCCATTCGCCAATGAAAATGGCGACCACCACATAGAGGAAGGCTACGATGTTTGCCATGTGACTTTCTCCTTTCTTGATTTTTCTGATTTGCCGCTTTTTGACGATTGCATTCCCGTTCCGGGAATGCGTCGTCAAAAAAGCAGTAACAAATCAGAAAATCAGAAAGAGAAAAGTCACGCCAACAAGCATCGTAACTGTGATGATCGCCATTTCGACCGGTGGTCAAGGACGGTCCTGGATCACAATCTTCATGGCTGACATCATCTTGATCCGGGTTGACGGTCGTCGGCGTCGCGTCGAATCTCGGCGAGTTCACCAACATCGCCGTCGGCGTCTTTCTGGTCCTGGGCCGCTGATGACTCTGCGTCGGTGAAGCGTGCCATCGCGCGGTCATCTTCACTGCACAGTGCGTCTCTATCGGCAGGGCTCGGTCTTCCACGGTCCCCGCCCGACCGTGCGATCTGTGACGACATGACGAGACTGACCGTGAGGCTCACCGTGCTCCCGGTCGTCGCTGTTCGTGATCACAGGCAATCCAGTTCCTGATCGCCGCCTGCCTCAGGCATCGAGCGGCGTCTGCGAACGGGATGAGCGAGCGAGCAGGTGACTGCGGAGACGACGAGGCAATTGCTCGCGGTGATCCGCTCGGCCGGGTGGCGTCTGGTCGCGCGAGCGTGGCGCGTCGCTCGGCAAATACTGCTGCGATCGCGCGGGTCAGGATGTTGCGCTGGGCAGGTCGGCGGCATGTTGCGGACGCTCGCCTGGCGGTGGCACTGGCCGTGGGCGGCATCGTCTCAGTTCGGCCTGATCAGATCGCGGTGCTGCTCCTGGCGCTGTGCTCGTCGTGAGCGGCCCGTAACCGCCTGCGGGCTGCCCGGCCCTCGACCGGCCGGCGACCTCGGCTGTTGTCTTTGGGCTCCGGTCGAATTCTCCCCGATCATCGCCTCCATCTCGCCAATCACCGTTTCACGATGCTCTGTGTTCAGCGCCACATTCTGTTTCGAACCTCGCCGTGAGCCAGGCGCGGTGATCCGTTGCGGCGGGGGACACAGTGACGAGACGCCGGCCAGGAAACCATCCGGTGGCGCCAGCTGGTGCAGGGACTGTCATGAGAAACGGACGGCATTTCCTCCCGCCGGGCGCCGGCTGAAGGCGGCTGGTGACCGCCGTGGGCGGCCGCAACCAGGCTGGCGGGGTCCAGCTCAGGCGATCGCGGGGAATCATGCTGTGTTCGTGCTGGCTCCGGCGACCAGGTCGACGGTGTAATCTGGACCGCGGGCTTCCGTCGTGAACGGGCGGAGATCGACAGTACTGGTGAGGCTGGGCTGCTGCCCGGCGTGGCGGGACTCCATGGGCGATCGACGTGTTTCGACCTGCTCGGGGAGTGCTCAGACTGGACTGTCCACCATGGGCGTGGTTCAGGTCGGCTCACGCGGACGCCAGACGGGGCTGTTCAGGCTGATGAGGATGGCGGCCGGCGTCCGGCCAAGTGAAGCGAAATCGTTCTTGTGCCGACCCTGACTGGAAGGAAGGACCGGTGAAAAACGAGAACTG